>ENA-UOJQ01001281-UOJQ01001281.1-human-gut-metagenome-genome-assembly--contig:-P63-NODE-1281-length-21177-cov-7.780466_pt1 | contig 21177 bp, 21 predicted proteins | sample MGYA00242352_ERZ723899 | MGnify/ENA metagenome assembly ERZ723899 | reverse complement strand
AGAACAACGTGCGCAACAACCGCGAGTTCGACGCCATTACCAAGGAGATCGAGTATCAGGAGCTCGAAATCGAACTGGCCGAAAAGCGTCTCAAAGAGTACGCGGCCGCTGTCAAGGCCAAGAAGGCGCTGCTGGAAGAGACCGAAGGGATCGTCGCCGACCGGAAAGCCGATTTGGAGGTGAAACAGGGCGAGTTGAAGAGCATCGAGGAGGAGACGGCTTCGCAGGTCGCCGAATTCGGCGAGCAGGCGGACGTCGCCAAGGCCAAGATCGACGAGCGCCTGCTGGCAGCCTACAACCGGATTCGCAGCAACGTGCACAACGGGTTGGCCGTAGTGACCGTCAAGCGCGATGCGTGCGGCGGCTGCTTCAATCGGATTCCGCCTCAGCGCCAGGCCGATATCCGTCAGGGCAAGAAGATCATCATCTGCGAATACTGCGGCCGTATTCTGGTCGCCGATCCCGACGGCGTGGAAGAGTAGTACCGGTAACGGGACATAGCGGAGGTTTCGTCTCTTTCGGGGCGGAACCTCTCTCTTTTTACAGTGTCCTGCGGGCCGTGCCTCCGACGTGGTCGCCGCCGGTCGGGAACATGCCTTCTTTCCGCCGATCGCGGGGCGGGAGGCAGCGGTTGCGCTCGGCCGAACGGGGGATTGTGCGGAGGTTTGCACGGGGCGGTATCGGCGTGCTGTTGGCACCCCGTGCCGTGGCTGCCGGAGTTTCGTCGCAGAGCGAGACGCCGCGCGGCATATTTTAGGAGAAAACGTGCCAATTTCTCCAAATAATCGTTACCTTTGCATAATATATATTGGAAAATTAAAATTCCTGATAGATGAAAATCGCTCTTGCTCAGTTGAATTATACGATCGGCGACATTGAAGGGAACAAGTCGAAAATCATCGGCGCCGTCGAGCGGGCCAAGTCCGAGGGCGCCGATCTCGTCGTCTTCGCCGAGCAGGCCCTCAGCGGAACGCCCGCCCTGGATCTGTTGTGCAAAACGACGTTTATCGAACTTTGCGAGGAGGCGTTGGACGAGATCGCTTCGCATTGCGGCCGTATCGCGGCCGTCGTGGGTGTTCCCGTGCTGACCGAATGCGGTACGGTGAGCGCCGCCGCCGTCATCCAGCATGGCGAGGTCGAGCGTTGCATAAGCAAGCGTTTCATCACCGCACGCCGCGAAATGGGATTTCTCGTTCAGGGAAGCGGCTGCGAGACGATCACGATCTGCGGCGAGCGGGTGGCCGTCATCGTGGGGGACGACCTGAGCCGCACCTCCAATTTTGACAAGTCGGTCGATCTGATCCTCAGCATCAACGCCCGCCGTTTCGGCAAGGGAATGATGACCTATCGCTACAACACGATGCACGATCTGGCATACGTGGAGTCGAAGCGCATCATGCTCATCAACCAGGTGGGCGGTTCGACCGAAATCGTTTACGACGGCACGTCGGCCGTCGTGGGTGCCGACGGGCAGATCGAACTGCTGATGAAGAGTTTCGAGGAGGATTTCGCGATCTTCGATACCCGGGCCGAACACGAACCGATCGCGGTGCCCTATACCACCTACAAGGATCGTACCCGCATGGTCTATTCGGCCGCGGTCTGCGGTCTGCACGACTATTTCGGGAAGAACGGCTATACGAAGGCCGCCATCGGCCTTTCGGGCGGTATCGACTCGGCGGTGGTCGCCTGTCTGGCCGTCGATGCGCTGGGGCGTGAAAACGTCAAGGCGCTGTTGATGCCGTCGCAGTTTTCGTCCGACCACTCGGTGGTCGACGCGCGCGAGTTGGCCGACAATCTGGGAATCGCTTACGACGTGGTTCCGATTACGGAGGCTTACAAGGCCGTCGTCGATACGATGAAACCCGTTATCGGCGGCACGGCGTTCGACGCAACGGAGGAGAACATCCAGGCGCGTCTGCGCACGGTGATGCTGATGGCCCTGCAAAACAAATGCGGGTATATCCTGCTCAACTCCTCGAACAAGAGCGAAAATGCACTCGGTTTCTGTACGCTTTACGGCGATACGGCCGGTGCGTTCAGCGTGACGGGCGACCTCTATAAGGGCGAGATCTACGATCTGGCCCGTTACATCAATAAACTGCACGACGACGTGATTCCCGACAGTATCCTTACGAAGGAGCCGTCGTCGGAGCTGCATCCCGGTCAGAAGGACAGCGACATCCTGCCGCCCTACGAGGTGGTGGACGCCATTCTGTTCCGCATGATCGAGGAGGGGCAGCACCGCGAGGAGATCGTCAATGCGGGTTTCGACGCCGAGGTGGTGGAGAAGATTCACCAGATGCTGATGCGCAACGAGAAGAAGCGTTACCAGTTCCCTCCCGTATTGCGGCTTTCGGCCTGCGCGTTCGGTCACGAACGCATCCTGCCGCTGACCAACAAGTACGGCGATTAGGCGGCGATGACGCGGCCGATCGAACATATCGCCACGGTTGTACGCGCGGGCGATGGAGTCGTGGAGGTGGAGCTCACGGCGCAGAGCGCCTGTGCCTCCTGCCACGCACGTATGGCGTGCGGTATGGGTGAATCGACCCGAAAACGGATCGAGATCGCGACGCCCGAGGCCCCTTCCTTCACGGCGGGGGAGCGCGTAACGGTCTCGGTGGAGCGGAATATGGGCATGACTGCGGTCCTTTGGGCTTACGTCGTGCCCTTCGTCGTGTTGTTGGGGGCGCTCGTGGCCGCATCGCTGGCCGGCTGGGGCGACGGTGCGGCCGCGCTGTCGGCTGTGGGCGGCATCGCTCTCTATTACGGGACGCTCTACCTGCTGCGGGAGCGGTTGGAGAAGAAAATTCATTTCAAAATTCATAAACAATAATGGAAGTATTGCTTTATACGATCCTGACACTTTGCGTGCTGGGAGTATTGGCGGCGATCGTGCTCTATTTCGTCGCCCGGAAGTTCCGCGTCGAGGAAGATCCCCGCATCGATGTGGTGGAGAAGATGCTGCCCGGTGCGAACTGCGGCGGCTGCGGCTTCGCTGGCTGTCGGGGAATGGCCGACGCGCTGGTCAAACGCGAGGATATTTCCGAGTTGTTCTGTCCGGTGGGCGGCGCCGAGGTGATGACGCAGTGCGCAGCGTATCTGGGCAAGACGGCTCCCGAAAAGGAGGCGCAGACCGCGACCGTACGTTGCGGCGGAACGTGCGCCAAGCGTCCCCGCACGAACCGGTTCGACGGTGCACGGTCATGCGCCGTGGCTGCGTCGCTCTACGTGGGGGAGACGGGCTGCGCCTACGGCTGTCTGGGTTTCGGCGACTGCGTGAGCGCGTGCGCTTTCGGTGCGCTCTCGATGGACCCCGAAACGGGACTTCCGGTGGTCGACGCTGACAAGTGCACCGCCTGCGGCGCCTGCGTCAAGGCCTGTCCGAAGGGGATCATCGAACTGCGCAAGAGGTGGCCCAAGCACCGCGCCGTCTATGTGTCGTGCGTCTCGAAGGACAAGGGCGCCGTGGTGATGAAGGCCTGCAAGGCGGGCTGTATCGGCTGCGGCAAGTGCGTAAAGGTCTGTGCGTTCGACGCGGTCAAGGTGGAGAACAACCTGGCTTACATCGATCCGTTGAAGTGCAAACTGTGCCGTAAGTGCGTCAACGAATGCCCTACGGGCGCGATCCGTCTGGTGGGCATGGAGCCGCTGCCGCGCGAACCGAAGGCCGCTCCGGCCGCCGCCGTGAAACCCGCGCCGGCGAAATCTGCGGACGGCGAATCCCCGAAGAGTGAATAATCAAACAGGAAAGAGTTATATGAAGACATTTCCCATCGGCGGTGTTCATCCGTCGGATAACAAATTGTCGCGGGCCGTGGCCGTCGAGCGCTTCGCGCTGCCCGACGAAGTGCGGATTCCGCTGGCACAGCATATCGGCGCGCCGGCCGTAGCGAAGGTCGCCAAAGGCGACAAGGTGCTCGCGGGGCAGTTGATCGCCGAAGCCGCGAGTTTCATGTCGGCCAACATCCACGCTCCGGTTTCGGGCACGGTGACGGCCGTCGACCTGCAACCCAACGGGCAGGGGGTGCGTCAGATGATGATTACGATCAAGCGCGAAGGCGACGAGTGGGTGCCGGAAGTCGATCTTACGCCCGATCTGGTGCGCGAATGCACGCTCGAACCCAAAGAGATTCTCGACCGGATCAAGGCGGCCGGCATCGTCGGCATGGGCGGTGCGACCTTCCCCACGCACGTGAAGCTGTCGGTACCTCCCGGTAAGAAAGCCGAATTTCTGATTATCAATGGAGTGGAGTGCGAACCTTACCTTACCTCCGATCATCGCACGATGCTCGAAAAGGGCGAGGAGCTGATGGTCGGTACGACGATCCTGATGCGTGCGCTGGGCGTGAAGCAGGCGCAGATCGGTATCGAGAACAACAAACCTGACGCCATCGCGTTCCTGCGCGAGTTGTCGAAGCATTACGAGGGCGTGCGGGTCACGCCGCTGAAAGTACGCTATCCGCAGGGCGGCGAGAAGCAACTGATCGCCGCCGTGACGGGGCGTCAGGTGCCGCCTCCGCCGGGTCTTCCGATCGACGTGGGCGCCGTGGTATGCAACGCTTCGACGACGGTGGCCGTTTACGAGGCCGTGCAGAAGCGCAAGCCGCTCGTCGAGCGGATCGTGACGGTGACGGGCAAGGGCATGAAGACGCCGTCGAACTATCTGGTGCGTATGGGTACGCCGATCGCGTCGCTCGTCGAGGCGGCGGGCGGTCTGCCCGAAGGCGACGTGAAGGTGCTCAACGGCGGCCCGATGATGGGACGCGCGATGGTCGACCTGTCGTCGCCCGTCACGAAGGGCTGTTCGGGCATTACGGTGCTCGGCGGCGCCGAGGCGCAGCGCGGCGCGGAGAGCGCCTGCATCAAATGCGCCAAATGCGTGCAGGCCTGCCCGATGGGGTTGGAACCCTATCTGCTCTCGAAACTCTCGCGCAAACAGTTGTGGGAGCGTCTCGAAGGCGAGGAGGTCACCTCGTGCATCGAATGCGGATGCTGCCAGTTCACCTGTCCGGCCGACCTGCCGCTGCTGGACTACATCCGGCTGGGCAAGCAGCGGGTCATGGGGCTGATTCGCGCCCGTGCGGCGGCCAACGCCCCGAAAAAATAGAACGAAGAAAACAAAAACGGATAATCTATGGCAAATCAATTTTTTGTCGCGCCGTCGCCGCATGTCCACAGTGCGGAGTCCACGACGAAGATCATGCGCGACGTGGTGATCGCGCTGCTGCCCGCGCTGGTCGTCTCGGCGCTGCTCTTCGGTTGGAGCGTGCTGGGCGTTACGGCGCTGTCGGTGGTGTGCTGCGTCGTGTTCGAGTATCTGATCCAGCGGTTCATGCTGCGCGGCGCTCCGACTGTGGGAAACCTCTCGGCGGTGGTGACCGGCGTGCTGCTGGCCTTCAACCTTCCGGCATCGATTCCGTGGTGGATTGTCGTGATCGGCGCTTTCGTGGCCATCGCCATCGGCAAGATGACCTTCGGCGGTCTGGGCAAGAACCCGTTCAACCCCGCGCTGGTCGGGCGTGTCTTCCTGCTGATCGCCTATCCCGCCCAGATGACGTCGTTCCCGCAGCCGGCCGGTGCCGTGGCCGATGCCTTTTCGGGTGCTACGCCGCTGGCGGCGGTCAAGTTCGGGGCGGTGTCGGCCTCGGCGATCGACTATCAGGACATGCTCTTCGGATCGATTCCCGGCTCGCTGGGCGAGGTGGCTGCGCTGGCGCTGCTGGCGGGTTTCGTCTATCTGTTGTGGCGTCGGGTCATCACGTGGCATGTTCCGGTGACGATTCTGGCCACCATGGCCCTGTTCGCCTTTTTCGTGGCTCTCGGCCGCGGCTGGACGGGCAGCCTGCTCTACGAGTTCCCCGCTTTCCACGTGCTGGCGGGTGGCGCCATTCTGGGTGCGGTCTTCATGGCCACCGATTACTCCACCTCGCCGATGACCGTGCGCGGCGGTGTGATCTACGCCGTGGGGATCGGCGTCATCACGATGTGCATCCGCCTGTGGGGCGCCTATCCCGAGGGCATGTCGTTTGCGATTCTGGTGATGAACGCCACCGTGCCCCTTATCAATCGATCTGTCAAACCCAAGCGTTTCGGCGCCAAAAAGTAGGAGGACGACGATGAAAAGTACACTTGTGAACATGGTAGCCGTGCTCTTCACGATCACGCTCGTCGCGTCGGCGGGGGTAGGCTATGTCAATATGATTACCGTCGGGCCGATCGCCGAGGCCAAGGCTGCTGCGACCCAATCCGCGCTGCGCGCCGTGCTGCCGCCCTTCGACCGGACCGAGACGACGGAGCTGACGCTCGACGAACTGCCCGTTGCGGTGCATACGGCACGTTCGGGCGAGGCGGTCGTGGGCTATGCCGTGGAGACGGCGAGCAAGAACGGTTTCAGCGGCATGATCCGCATGGTGGTAGGGTTCGACGCCACGGGACGTGTGCTCAATGTCAACGTGTTGGAACAGAACGAGACGCCGGGCCTGGGAACGAAGATGGCCGACGAGGGCAACCCGCTCTTCGCCAGTTTCGAGGGCCGCAATCCGGGCGAGATGAAGCTCGCCGTGAAGAAGGACGGCGGCGACGTGGATGCGCTGACGGCCGCCACGATTTCGTCGCGAGCCTACGTCGACGCCATGGCGCGCGCCTATGCCGCCTACAAGCGGATTGCGGAAGGGGTTGCTCCGACCGCTTCCGATACGGCTTCGGGGGCTACGGCGACGGGCGGCGATGCTGCGGCCGCGGCCGATTCGGCTGCGGGTGCGACCGCACAAACGGGCGATAACGCTCAGAAAGGAGGAGACAATGAATAAACTGCAACTGATCCTCAAAGGGATCGTCAAGGAGAATCCCACCTTCGTGCTGGTGCTCGGCATGTGCCCCACGCTGGGTACGACGACCAGTGCCGCCAACGGATTCGGCATGGGCGTGGCCACGATGGCGGTGCTGATCCTGTCGAACATCGTCATTTCGCTCATCAAGAACTTCATTCCCGACAAGGTGCGCATTCCGGCCTTCATCGTGGTGATCGCGTCGTTCGTGACCATCGTGCAGATGCTCATGCAGGCCTTCGTGCCGGCGTTGTACGCCACGTTGGGCGTCTTCATCCCGCTCATTGTCGTGAACTGCATCATTCTGGGCCGTGCAGAGGCCTTCGCCTCGAAGAACAATGCCTTCGATTCGGCGCTGGACGGTCTGGGCATCGGCCTGGGCTTCACGCTGTCGCTCACGGTCATCGGCACGATCCGCGAACTGCTGGGCAGCGGCGCCGTGTTCGGCTATTCGCTCGGTACGGCCGACTACATGCCGCTCGTATTCGTGCTGGCGCCCGGCGGATTCCTCGTGCTGGGGTATCTGATGGTCGTATTTAACAAATTAGCCAAGAAATAGTCATGGAGCAGATAACATACTTTGCAATCGTCATCGGAGCCATCTTCGTCAACAACGTCGTGTTGGCTCAGTTCCTCGGCATCTGCCCCTTCCTGGGCGTATCCTCCAAGGTCGAGACCTCGATGGGCATGGGAGCGGCCGTGACCTTCGTCATGGCGCTCACGGCGCTCGTGGCGTGGTCGATCCAGACTTATATCCTCGATCCGTTGCAGATCCAATACATGCAGACGATCGTCTTCATCCTGGTGATCGCGGCGTTGGTGCAGATGGTCGAGATCATGTTGAAAAAGCTCTCGCCGTCGCTCTACCAGGCGCTCGGTATCTTCCTGCCGCTCATCACGACCAACTGCGCCGTGCTGGGCGTGGCGATCCTGATGATCCAGAAGGAGTTCACGCTGTTGCAGAGCGTCGTCTATTCGGTCTCCACGGCCCTGGGCTTCGCGCTGGCGCTGGTGCTTTTCGCCGGTATCCGCGAGCGGTTGGAGTTGGAGGACGTACCCGAATCGTTCCGCGGAACGCCGATCGCGCTGGTGACGGCCGGCATTCTGGCCATGGCCTTCATGGGCTTTTCGGGGCTGGTGTAGACCTTTGCCGGGACGAAAACGAAGGGGCTGCGACATGTCGCAGCCCCTTCGTTTTTATCGAGACCGATTATTTGATGATATAGACCTTCTCGCCCTTGCGTTGCATGTGGAAGTGTTCGCGGGCGTATTGTTCGAGGAAATCGTCCTGTTTGAGTTGTTCGATAAGCGCGCTGTCGCGTGCGATCTTCTCCTCGTAGAGCGCTTTTTCGCGCTCCAGCACCCGAATCTGGCTGCGGATCTTGAATGCGTGGATCAGGTTGCGGCCGGCAGCGAACGCCGTCAGCACGATGATCAGAAGCGTCGCTCCGATCCAGAATTTGCGCACCAGACCGCGTTTCATCGCGTCAGGGAATGTGCATGAATTTGTGCGTCTGGATCGAGATGTTCCACTGCGGATGAGCCTTCGCATATTCGACCAGCAGCGGCATCATCCGTTCGTAGACGCTCCATTCGGGTTGGAGGTAGAGCAGGCAGTCGTCGCCTACGCGGGCGGCGTTCTGTTCGGCCCATTGCAGGTCGTCCTCCCGCTCGACGATCACCTTCAACTCGTGCGCCCGCCGGAAGGCTTCGTCCAGCGGCGGTTGCTGCCGTTTGGGCGAGAGGCACACCCAGTCGAAACGGCCGCTGAACGGATGCGTGCCCGACGTTTCGAGAAAAATTTGCAATCCTCTGTCGTGCAGGGTCCGCGTAAGTATGTCGAGCGGATAGAGCAGCGGTTCGCCGCCCGTGATGACGATCGCACGGGCAGGGCAGGCCAGCGCACGGTCGATGACCACCTGCACGTCGACGGGCGGGTAGCGGCGGGGATTCCACGTATATTTGGCGTCGCACCAGCGACAGCCCACGTCGCATCCGCCCAGACGGATGAAATAGGCGGGTTTGCCCGCGTGGAAGCCTTCGCCCTGAATGGTGTAGAAGTCCTCCACGAGCGGCAGTCTGCGGCCGCCGTCGAACAGTGCGGGATCGGTGTCAATCATTCGTTACGACGTAAATATCTTTGAGATTGCGGCCCAGCTGGTCGTAGTCGAGTCCGTATCCCACGATGAATTCGTTGCCGATTTCGAGGGCGCGGTAGCGGATCGGCAGCGGCTCGCGGTAGGAATTCGGCTTGAAGAAGAGCGTGCAGACTTCGACGCTGGCGGGATTGCGGCGCATGAGGTCGGCGTACATGTGGGCGATGCTGCGTCCCGTGTCGACGATGTCCTCGACGATGATGACGTGGCGTCCTGCGATGTCGTTGTTGAGTCCCAGCAGGCACTCCACGTTCCCTGTCGAACAGGTCCCTTCGTAGGAGGCGAGCTTGACGAACGAAATCTCGCAGGTGAAGTCGATCTTCTTGATCAGATCGCTCAGGAACATGAACGCACCGTTGAGCACCCCGACGAAGATCGGACGCTCCTTGTCGCCGTAATCGGCGTTGAGACGCTCGGCGACGGCTGCGACGGCGCGGTCGATCTCGTGGGCGGGGATCATCACCTCGAAGGTTTTATCGTTCAGCGTTACGGTTTTCTTCATATCGTTTTTACGGTTTTTGGTTCGGTTTCCGTTTCGATGAAAATACCTTCCAAAGGTAGTGCTTTTTGCGGAATAATTCCAAACCTCGCGCGCGAAACTTTCGTCGGGGAAGCGGGTGTGCGGCGGCCGCACGGTCAGAGGTCGATATTCAGGCCGAGGGTGTAGTTTCTACCGCCGAACCGTAGTTGTTTGAAACCTCCGTCCGCAGAGAGCATCTGTGTGAGATAGATTTGGTTGTCGTCAAATGATTCAAGGAAATCCTCTCCTTTTCGAACGGCGATGGCCGTCACTCCCAATCGTAATCCGATGCGTTTCGTGATACGGTATTCGAGTTCGGCGTTGGCGTGCAGGCCGAATCCGGCGTCGTGATACTCTCCGCTGCGGAGGAATCCTATGCCCATACCGATCCGTTCGCGCAGTAACAATTTCTTGCGGGCGAACCGCTGGGCGGCGCCTATTTCGGGGGCGATGTAGTGCATGTGGTTGCATCCTCCGGTGGAGAAGATCCGGCATTGCCAATACGTTGCATATTGATCGTAGATTTTGACGGTATGAGCGTAGTCGTCGTACCCGTAGATATAACGCACTCCGAAACTGATGCGATAGATGGCATTTGTATAGGTGTATGCCGTTTCGAGACTCCAGCTGCGGTGGTTGTTGCGATGCCATGGAATGCCGGTGACATCAAGTGATGTCCAGCCGGAGAGATAGCCGGCTGCCAGGGTGAAGGCGTGGGCCGGTGCGCGGCGGTCGGCACGGAGATTTTCATCGCGTTTGCGCTGTGCTTCCATTGTGTGCTGATAGCGTATGTCCCGTTTCCGCTCCCCTTCGCTGTAATAGCGGGGCAGGATCGAGTCGGCTGCGTAGTACGGGGCGTCGCAGTCGCGCAGCGTCAGCAGTGTCCCCGCCGCCGTATGGCTGCGTCCCCAGAGGAAGCGCCTCGTCGAACAGGTCCGCACGACGGCCAGTTCGGCGCCGTTGCATGCGGCCGCCCGGCGTAACGGGCGGGTGATGTCGCGTTCGGCGCGGCGTGCCGTACCGCGCATCCGGATAGGACGGATCCGGAAATCGGCGATCTTGCGGGCCGAGTCGGGCGACTCGACCGCCTGCATGATGCGCACCGAATCTTCCGGTATCGGGGCCTGCGGCGTCAGGTTCGTCAGACGGGCGGTCGGCGTACATCCGCATAGAGCCGACAGCATGACGAGGAGGTATCGCTTGGAAACGTCCATGGTACGAGAGAGGATTATGCTCCCAAGATAGCGAATAAATCAGCCGTTTCAAAGGATTTTCGGCCTTTTCGGAATATTTTCCGAACGGAAGCAGTTCTTCGGCCTGCGGGTACGGGCTCAGGCGTTGTGTTCGTACCCGCGCCAGTCGGTCTCGACCCGTCGGCCGCGGTCGAGCCAGACGATTGTGTCGTCCTCGGCTTCGGTGACGGTGCCGATCGGGTAGAGCGGGCGGCCGAAGCGGGATTCGAAAGCCCGGCAGAGCGCCGGCAGGGCTTCGGGTGCGGCCGTGAAGAGCAGCTTGTAATCTTCGCCGCCCGTCAGAGCCGTCACCAGATCGGAGCCGGGTGCGATCGGGATGCGTTCGAGATCGACCGTCGCTCCGACATGCGACTGCTCCGCAATATGCCGCAGATCGGAGGCCAGTCCGTCCGAAAGATCGGTCATGGCGTGCACCTCCGTGCGTTCGCCGAGCCAGAGACCTTCGGCCGTCTGTGCGACGGGTGCGTTGTGTATACGGGCATTGGGAGTGTCGAGGTTGCCGGCCAGCAGGTCGCGCAGTCCGGCACCCGAAGCGCCGAGCACCCCTGCCACGACGATCGCGTCGCCCGCACGGGCGTCGCTGCGGCGTTTGATGCAGCGGTCGGCGGCACGGCCGACGACCGTGACGTTGACCGTGATGTCGTGCCGCGACGAGGTCGTGTCGCCGCCGGCGAGCATCACCCCCTCCTCGGCCGAGAGATCGCGGTATCCCCGCAGGAACGCTTCGGTCCATTCGTCCGACACGTCGGGCGGCAGTGCCACCGACAGCAGCGTGGCGACGCTCCGTCCGCCCATGGCGGCCACATCGCTCAGATTGACCGCGAGCGCCTTGCGGCCCAATTCGTAAGGGGGCGTGGTGTTGCGCAGGAAATGAATGCCCTCGGTGAGCAGATCGGCGGTGAAGAGCAGCGACTCGCCGCCGCCGATGCCGAGTACCGTGCAGTCGTCTCCCGGCTCCTCGAAGCCGTTGCGGGGCACTCCGGCGAAGAGTTGCCCGATGCGGGCGATCAGTTCGAATTCGGTCATGGGACAAAGATAGTGCAAGCCGAGCGCAGAACCAAATTTATTTGGGATTCTGCCGAGGCGCCGCCTGTCTGAGCGGAGGCTTGTCCTCCGCAGAGCGTACAAGGCGGGTGCAGAAGCGACCTGCGATTTGCAAAATTAGGGATTCCATTCCGTCATCCTGAGGATGGCGCGAGGATCGGTTGCTGTCGTAGCTGCGGGCCGAAGTCTGCGGAGCACGCCCCTGTGGCGGGCCTCCGCGGGCGGAGGCTTCGGCCTGCGCGGCGCTCAGTGCCGCAATGTTGCGACAGGGTATCATAACGGTTCGACAGGGTGCTGTTTTAATCTTAATTGCGGAGCTGACGCTTGCTTCTGCACTCGACTTTGCGTACTTTGGCTGACGCCGAAGATACTCCGTCTCGGCATAATCAAGCTAACGCTTGCTTCTGCACTCGACTTTGCGTATCTTTGTCCTCGAAATATATAAGGATGACCATGAAGATTTTGATTCTGAACGGCCCCAACCTCAATTTGCAGGGGCGGCGCGATGTGGCGGTCTACGGGTCGACCGCTTTCGAGGAGTATCTCACGCGGCTGCGAGCGGTTTTCCCCGACGTCGGACTGGACTGTTTCCAGTCGAACGTCGAGGGCGAGTTGATCGATGCGTTGCACCGCAGCGAAGGCCGTTACGACGGCGTGGTGTTCAACGCCGGAGGATATACCCACACGTCGGTGGCGCTGCGCGATGCGGTGGCCGCCGTCGCGACGCCGGTGGTGGAAGTCCACATCTCGTCGATTCTGGCGCGCGAGGAGTTCCGCCACGTGTCGCTGCTGGCGCCCGTCGTGCGGGGGTCGATCATGGGTTTCGGTCTCGACTCCTACCGTCTGGGGGTAGAGGCACTTCTTTTGCAGAAATAATTGAAATCAGTCTACGATTATGATTAAACGAACGAAAATAGTGGCGACGCTCTCGGTGCAGCGTTGCACGGAAGAGTTGGTGCGAAGCCTGTTCAAGGCGGGAATGAACATCGTGCGGATCAATTCGGCGCACGCCTCGCTGGAAAATGCCGCCGAGATCATCCGCATGGTGCGCAGTGTTTCGAATTCGATCCCCGTCATGCTCGACACGAAGGGCCCCGAGATTCGCGTGACGCGCATGGACGACGCCTATCCCGACGGCATCCGCTTTGCGGCGGGCGACAGGGTGAAGGTGCGCGGGACGAGCGTCAAAACCGATATTCCCTCGACGCGCGAGGTGATCTACATGAATGTCGAGCACATCGTGCGTGACGTGCCGGCGGGGGCCACGATGCTCATCGCCGACGGCGAAATGGAACTGCATGTCGAACAGAAATCGGCCGAAGAACTGGTATGCCGCGTCATGCGCGACTGCACGCTGCGTTCGCGCAAGAGCGTCAACGTCCCCAACGTGTCGATCGACCTGCCTTCGGTGACCGAGAAAGACCGCATGTACATCGAGTGGGCCACGGAGAACGGCGTCGATTTCATCGCCCACTCGTTCGTGCGCAGCGCGCGCGACGTCGAAGCCGTGCAGGCGATTCTCGACAGCCGGAACAGCGGCATCAAGATCATCTCGAAGATCGAGAACCAGGAGGGAATCGACAACATCGACGAGATCATCGAAGCCTCCTACGGCATCATGGTGGCGCGCGGCGACCTGGGCGTCGAGCTGCCTGCCGAGATCATCCCCATCACGCAGCGGATGATCGTCGACAAGTGCATCGCCGCCAAACGTCCGGTCATCATCGCCACGCAGATGCTCTACTCGATGGTCGGTTCGCCGCGTCCGACGCGCGCCGAGGTGAGCGATGTCGCCAGCGCCATCTACGAGCGAGTCGACGCCGTCATGCTGAGCGATGAGACCGCTTCGGGGGCCTATCCCGTGGAGTCGGTCGAGACGATGGCGCGCATCGCCAAGGCCATCGAGCGCGACGAAGCCTATTCGACGCCCTTCATCGACATCCACATGGTGTCGGTCAACCACGAGATTACGGCGCAGATCGCCCGTTCGGCGGTGCGCGCTTCGACTAACCTGCCGATTCGGGCGATTCTGCTCGATACGCTGACGGGCCGCACGGGGCGTTACATCGCTGCGTTCCGCCCGACGACGATCGTCATCGCGGTCTGCTACACGTTGCAGGCGCAGCGCTTGCTGGGTCTCTCCTACGGCGTCATGCCGATCCTGCGCAGCAAGAGCAAGGAGGATTCCTATCATTTTTTGGGCGACGCCATGGAGTTCATCAACCAGCGTTACCAGGAGTTGAAGGACGAGGATATGGTCGTGGCCATCGGCGGCAGTTTCGGTGCCGTGCGCGGCGCCTCCTACATCGAGATCGCCACGATCGGCGATATCAAGCGCCGCAACGAGGAGCGTCGGGCGCAGTTGAAATAGCGCGGTATGGGCGGGGAGTTGCGCGATAAGGTCGCCAGCGGCGTGGCGTGGAGTCTGGGCGAGAAGCTCGGAACCATCCTGTTGCAGATGGTCGTCTCGATCGTCGTGGCGCGGCTGCTGATGCCCGACGACGTGGGGCTGATGGCGCTGATGACCTTCTTCTCGTCGCTGGCGCTGGTGGTCGTCGACAGCGGCTTTTCGCAGATGCTCATCCGCAAGGGCGATCCTGCGCAGGGCGATTACAAGTCGGTCTTCCTCTTCAACGTCGTCGTTTCGTGGATCGTTTACGGCGTGCTGGTGGCTGTTTTCCCGGCCGTGGCGGCTTTTTACGGGCGGCCGATTCTGGCGCGTATCGCGCCGGTGCTCTTTTTTCTGGTGCCGGTCAATGCGCTGGGTACGATCCAGAATACGATCTTCATGCGGCAGTTCCGCTTCGCGCTGCTGTCGAAGATCACTTTCGTCGCGTCGCTTGCGAGCGGTGTGCTGGCCGTGACGATGGCGCTGGCCGGATGCGGCGTGTGGAGCCTGGTCGGGCAGCGCCTCTCGTCGATCGCGGTGCGGGCGGCGCTGCTGTGGTTTTTCAGCGATTGGCGGCCGCGCCGCACGCAGCGGGCTTCGACGCGCCCGCTGCGTGAAATGGCTCCTTACAGCCTGCGGCTCATGGCCACCGACCTCATCTCGGCGATCTATACCCGTGTGGCGCAGCTCTTCATCGGCAAGATCTACTCGACCGATCTGCTCGGCTATTTCTATCAGGCGCAGAAACTCGAAGAGCTGCCCGTCACGTCGACCGTGCAGTCGGTGCAGAACGTCACCTTTCCCGCTTTTTCCAAACTGGCGGCCTCGCCTCGCAAATTCGCCGAAAGCTACCGGCAGGTGGTGATGATCGTCGCCTTTCTGATGTTTCCCGCGATGACGGGCCTCTCGGCCGTCGCACCCGATCTCTTCGCCCTGCTGCTGGGCGAAAGGTGGATGCCGACGGTGCCTTATTTCGAGGCGATGTGCCTTGTGGGGCTTTTCACGCCGCTGGCGATGATCGCCTACAACGTGCTCAAAACCCTGAGCGACGGCCGCGTGGTGGTGCGGTTGGAGGTCGTCAAGCGTGTCTTGATGACGGGGGTGCTGGCGGTGACTATTCCGCACAGCGTCATGGCGATCGTGTGGGGCATGGTGGCCATGGCGGCCATCGAACTGGTGCTCAATCTCGTTGCGACGACGCGGCTCTGCACGCTGTCTCTCTGGCGGTTCGTGCGGACGCTGCTGCCCATCGCGGCCGTTACGGCGCTGATGTACGGCACGGTGGTGTGGGGCGTGCAACCCCGTATCGTCGACCTGCACCTCGGCTTGCGGCTTATGGTGCAGCTGATCGCCGGCGTCGCGGTCTTCGCCGGTGCCGCGGCCCTTTTCCGGCTGGAATCCCTGCGCGAGACGCTGGCGATCGTACGGAAGTTATGGCACAAAACCTGTTGATGTAGTCTTCCGATGATGTGGGCATAAAACCAGCTCCCGGAACTTCGCAAGAAGTTCCGGGAGCTGGCGTGACAAGCGGGGCGGCCTTATGCCGTGACGTCCGCTTTGTAGTAGGTCTTCGCCTCGCAGTCGCCGCGCAGCACGGCCAGTGCGTTGCGTGCCAACGCCTCCAACTCGTTCTCGCCGGGGTAGACGAAGACCGGGGCGATGAAGTCGACATGCGCGGCGATGAAATCCGTGAGCCGCTTGTTGTGGGCGATGCCGCCCGTGAGCAGGATCGCATCCGCCTTGCCTTTGAGGGCGATGGCCATCGCCCCGATCTCTTTGGCCACGTTGTAGCACATGGCGCGCAACACCAGCATCGCCTGCAAATCGTTGTTGTCGATCCGCCGCAGGATTTCGGGGACCGACGTCGTGCCGAGGTGTGCGAGCAGGCCGCCGCGGCCGTTGATGAGTTTCTGCAACTCTTCGCGGGTGTATTCTCCCGAAAAGCAAAGGTCGATCAGCGGTCCCGGAGGCAGCGTGCCGGCGCGCTCCGGCGAAAACGGCCCTGCGCCGTTGAGGGCGTTGGAGGTGTCGATCACGCGCCCCTGGCGGTGCGCGCTGACGGTGATGCCGCCTCCCATGTGCGAGACGATCAGGTTCAGCTCTTCGTATTTCCGACCCGTTTCGCGGGCGTACCGGCGTGCGATGGCCTTCTGGTTGAGGGCGTGGAAGACCGATTCGCGCGGCAGCTGGGGCAGTCCCGAAATGCGTGCGTAGGGAATCATCTCGTCCACCACGACCGGATCGGCGATATAGGCCTTGACACCGACCTCGGCTGCGATCTCCTGTGCGATCAGTCCGCCCAGATTCGAGGCGTGCTGCCGCCGGGCGTGGAGCAGGTCGTCGTGCAGTGCGTCGTTCACCTCGTAGACCCCGCCCTCGACGGGATGCACCAGCCCGCCGCGGCCGATGACGGCAGAGAGGGTGCCGATGTCGAATCCGCGTTTGCGCAGCGATTCGAGCACGAGGTCTTTCCGCCATTCGAACTGGTCGCCGATCGTCGCGAACGCGGCGATCTCGGCGGCGGAGTGGTCGATCGCCAGCGAAAGGACGGGCTGCGTATCTTCGTAGACGGCGATCTTCGTGGAGGTCGAGCCCGGGTTAATAGCCAGAATGATGTAGCTCATGGTCGGGATGCGTATTGTCGGTTCGGTCGGGGCTTCCAGTGTGTCAGCGGGCGGCCAGGCAGGCCAGCGCGATGGAGTACATCTTGGTCAGGCGCGAGTCGCCGCGCGAGGTGAGCACGCAGGGAACCTTCGTTCCCATGACCATGGCCGCCAGCTCGGCGCCGCCGAAATGCGTGGCTGCCTTGAAGAAGACGTTGGCCGATTCGATGTTGGGGAAGAGCAGGCAGTCGGGATCGCCCGCGACGGCCGAACCCTTGACTTTCTTGTGCTCGGCGACCTCCTTGTAGAGCGCTACGTCCAGCGACAGCGGCCCGTCGACGATCGCATTGCCCAATTGTCCGCGGTCGCCCATTTTGGCCAGGATGGCCCCTTCGGTCGACGACGGAACGCTCGGCAGCACTTGTTCCGAGGGTGCGATGCAGGCGATTTTCGGCGTGTCGATGCCCAGCAGCCTGGCAGTCTGGATGAGGTATCCGATCAGCTTCTGTTTCTGTTTGAAGTCGGGCGCGGGGATCACCGCGACGTCCGAGATGCAGAGCAGTTTGGGAAGCGACGGCATTTCGAGAATGGCCACGTGGCTCAGCACGCCCTTGGGCGGGAAGAGACCCGCATCCTTGTTCAGGATGCCGCGCATGTATTTGTCGGTCGAGACGAGTCCCTTCATCAGGACGTCGGCGTCGCCCGCCACGACGGCCGCGACGGCCAGCCGCACGCAGTTGACGTCGCTCTTTTCATCCACGATCTTGAAGATCGAACAATCGATCCCCTCGGCCCCGCAGACCTCTTCGATGACCTGTTTGTCGCCGTAGAGGGTCGGTTCGACCAATCCCTCCTTATATGCGTCGTAGACGGCGCTGAGCGTGTGGGAATCCTGACCGTAGGCGACGGCCAGCCGTTTGCGGCCCTTTTTCTGGGCCTCCTCGACGATTTGCGAGAGTTTTGTAATCATTGCTGTATGAAAGTTCGTATTAAACGTTTCGGACATTGTTTTCCGCTTCCCGTGTCCGGAACCGCCGCCGGAAGGCTCTGCCGGTCGGTCGGGGAGTGCGAATCCGCTTCGTTGCCCGTCGAATCGAAGGGTTTTTCACAGATGCGGGATCATCGGGATCATTTGACCAGATTGTAGGTGTCGGTGGCGATCATCAGCTCCTCGTCGGTAGCGATGACGGCGACTTTGACCCGCGACGCGGGCGTCGAGAGGATTTTGTCCTCGCCCCGCACTTCGTTGGCCGCGGGATCGAACTCCACGCCCATGAATTCGAGGCCTGTGCAGACCGACCGGCGCAGTTCGCGCGAATTCTCGCCCACGCCGCCCGTGAAGACGATGAGGTCGACCCCTCCCATCTCGGCCGCATAGGCTCCCACGAACTTCTTCACACGGTTGTAGTACATATCACGGGCCACGATGGCACGGGGATTCCCTTCGTCGTAGGCCTTGTCGATGTCGCGCATGTCGCTCGACAGATCGGTCATGCCCTGCACGCCCGAACGCTTGTTCATCATCTCGTCCAGTTCGGCATAGCTCATTCCCTCCTTCGCGCCGATGAACGTGATCGCCGATGCGTCGATCGCTCCGCAGCGCGTGCCCATCACCAGCCCGTCGAGCGGCGAGAAGCCCATCGACGTATCGTAAGATTTGCCGTCGAGCACGGCTGTCACGGAGGCGCCGTTGCCGATGTGGCAGGTGACGATTTTCGATTTTTCATAGTCGAGCCCCGCCAGTTCGGCGCCTTTGCGTGCCACGTAGTGGTGGCTCGTGCCGTGGAAACCGTATTTGCGCACGCGGTATTTTTCGTAGTAGGCGTGGGGCAGGGCGTAGAGGTAGTTCATGGCGGGAATGGTCTGATGGAACGAGGTGTCGAAGACCGTCACCTGCGGCGTACCGGGCAGCACCTTCTCGATCGAGAGAACGCCTTCCAGATTGGCGGGGTTGTGCAGCGGCGCGATCTCGAACAGCGAGCGGATCTTCCGCTTCACATCTTCGTCGACGATGCAGCTTTGGGGGAAGAATTCGCCGCCGTGCGCCACGCGGTGGCCGACGGCTTTGATCTCGTCGAGCGACCCGACGACGCCGTGCGCCGGATCGGTCAGCGCGTCGAGTACCAGGCGGATGCCGGTCGTGTGGTCGGGAATGGCGCGGTGCAGCTCGAAATTCTCTCGTCCGACGGGTTTGTGGGTGAGGACGCCGTCGCTGAGTCCGATGCGTTCGACCAAGCCTTTGGCCAGCAGCGTGCTGCCGGTCTGCTCCATGTCGATCACTTGGTATTTGATAGAGGAACTGCCGCAGTTGAGTACTAAGATAACCATGTCTATTGTTCGTTTAATTACTGATTGTCGGATTTTTGTCAAAAATAGTGAAAGTTTCCGAGAAGCGAATGATTTTTTGTCAAAAAGCGATGCTTCGGACAGCAATTCGTCCGAAACGGAAAGTCGTTGCAGGCAGGACGCTGGGGAACGGGGTTGCACGGCGCGGGTACTGCGGCGTTCCGGTCGATGATTTCCGCGCGTCGTTCCCCTTGTCCGGAATGACACTTTCTGTCGTCTTGGGAAGGACGCCTTGGAGGGCGATGCGAGAATCGTATACAGATTGTCGGGAATATATGCCCCTACCGCTGTTTGTCAGCCCGCGGCCGGCGGAGGATGTGCCTGCGGGCTGCCGCTCTTCGGCCGCGGCCGAAAACGCATATTTTTTAACAAAATATGGCTTTGAAAGCGTCGGAAACATCCCGACCTTCTCTTCGGGAATTTCCTGCAAGAAAATCTTTACCACCTTTTGTCACCAAAAGGTGGCGCCAAAAGTGTCCGCAGGATACCTCCGTCGGGATCGGACGGAGGTTCTCCCTGAGCGGGCACGCAAGATCTACGCCGTTTACGCACACCCGCTCCGGGCGCTCGAACCGCCGTCCGATCTGTTCCTGCCTCCGGTGCAATGCGGAGGATGTTGTGCGCTTCGCGCAACGATGATTATTCGGTTGCGTCCGTACATGGCAGGCCCTCGGCCCGCCCGATCGCACTGCTTCCGCTACTTTTCGCGGTGCTTGATCTTTTGGTGCTTTTGGATCAAGCCAAAAGCACAAGAAAAACTGAGAAAGGGGAGAACTTCCCGATCGATTCTTCGGGAAGAATCCCGCGTTTTCGACGGTGCATCCGCCGCCCGTTCTCCTTTCCCGATTTTTCGCAAGGCGGAGCGATGGGCGCTTTGCGCAGCCATTGTCTGCGTTATTTCTCGTACTTGTAACCTACACCCTTGACGGTGATGATGTGTTCGTCGCCGATCTTCTGCCGCAGTTTGCGAATGTGGACGTCGATCGTGCGGTCGCCGACCACTACGTCCTCGCCCCATACGCGGGAGTAGATCTCCTCGCGCGAGAAGAGCCGTCCCGGATCGGACATCAGCAGCGTCAGCAGCGCGAACTCCTTGCGCGGCAGGGAGATCTCCTCCCCGTTGCGTTTGACGATGTAACGGGCCGGATCGATCGTGACGCCGCCCGTATCGCGGGGTGCCGCATCGCCGGCGCCGATGCGTTTGAGGATCGCTTTCAGACGGCTGACCAGAATGTGCATCTTGATCGGTTTGCTGATGTAGTCGTCGGCTCCGGCGGCGAATCCCGTGAGCTGGTGCTCGTCTTCGCCCAGCGCCGTGAGGAAGACGATCATCGTGTCTTTCAGTTCGTCGTGCTCGCGCAGGCGGCGGCAGGTTTCGAGCCCGTCCATGCGGGGCATCATCCGGTCGAGCAGGATCAGATGCGGATGCACTTCGAGTGCGCGGGCGACCCCTTCGGCGCCGTCGCGGGCGGTGAACACTTCATAACCTTCGCGTTGGAGGTTGTAGCGGACGAATTCGAGGATGTCGTCTTCGTCGTCGACCAAAAGAATGCGGTGACTCATAATCGGTAGCTGGTGTGAATGTGCCTCTTCGTTTCCCGCGACCGGCTCGGCCCTCAGGCGGTCGCTGTCTTCGCTCGACGAAAACGGCCGTTAATTTCCCGCTAAGATAGTTAAAATCCCGAAAAAAATTGTGAAAATCTTCTGAAAATGGTATCTTTGCCAGATGTATATGCGCGAGTATATACCATGGTTAATCAAAACTTAGCGTAAGATGGCTACTAAAATCACCAACCCCTCTGTTCCGGAGGAACAAGTCAGCAATGCTGAAGATGTGCAGAAAACGTCCGCTTCCGAGGCTCCCGCAGCGGAGCTTGTAACCGTCGCCGTACCGGCCGAAGATCCCGCGGGGGAACCCGTGGCGGCCGCCGTCGGGGAGCCTGCCGCCGAGCCGCCCGTGGAGGCTGCCGCTCCTGCGGCGGAGCCGGTCGGGGCCGTACCGGTGGAAGAGCCGGAGACGGCGGTGCCGGCGG
>ENA-UOJQ01001270-UOJQ01001270.1-human-gut-metagenome-genome-assembly--contig:-P63-NODE-1270-length-21363-cov-7.311902_pt1 | contig 21363 bp, 19 predicted proteins | sample MGYA00242352_ERZ723899 | MGnify/ENA metagenome assembly ERZ723899 | reverse complement strand
TTCGCCGTGTCGGCGACGATGTAGGCGCCCTTGGCGAGCTGTGCGGCCTCCTCGCGGCGGCTTGCGGCCAGCGCGGGCAGGTTCTTGATGTTCTGACGCGAGAGGATGAGCGCCACGGGGCGTTTCTCTTCGAGAGCGAGACGCCATGCTGCGATCGTCTCCTCGCCGTCGGCGGGACGCAGCACGACCATCGACCGCTCGCCCGCGTGGTTGCGCAGGTGCTCCATCAGGCGGATCTGCGCCTCGTGCTCGATCGGCTGGTGCGTCGGGCCGTCCTCGCCTACGCGGAACGAGTCGTGCGTCCAGATATAGATCACGTGCAGGTGCATCAGTGCCGAGAGGCGTACGGCCGGCTTCATGTAGTCCGAGAAGACGAAGAAGGTGCCGCAGGCCGGAATCACGCCGCCGTGCAGTGCCATACCGTTCATGATGCAGGCCATCGTCAGCTCCGACACACCGGCCTGGAAGAATTTGCCGCTGAAATCGCCCTTCGTGAAGGCTTTGGTCTTTTTCAGGAAGCCGTCGGTCTTGTCCGAATTCGACAGGTCGGCCGAAGCGACGATCATGTTCTCCACCCGCTCGGCCAGTACGCCCAGCACCGTCGCCGACGCGGCACGCGTGGCCGAATCGGCCTTCATCTCGATCGACTTGTAGTCGATGGCCGGAAGCTCGCCTGCGAGGAACATGTCCAGTTTGCGGGCCAGCTCCTTGTTGGCCGAGCGCCACTCGGCCTCGACGGCCTTCTGGGCCTTGACCCATGCACGCAGCTCTTCGCGGCGTGCGGCGTAGATCTCCTTCGACTCTTCGAAGACCGTGAACGGGTTTTCGGGGTCGCCGCCCAAGTGCTTCACCGTGGCGGCGATGTCGGCGCCGGCGGCCGAAAGCGGCTGGCCGTGCGTCGAAACCTTGTTCTCATACGACGTGCCGTCGGCGGCTACCGCGCCTTTGCCCATCACCGTGCGGCCGATGATGATCGTCGGACGCTCGGTCTCGGCACCTGCCGTGCGGAGCGCGGCGCGGATCTCGTCGACCGACTGTCCGTCGACGTGGAGCACGTTCCAGCCCCAGGCCTTGTATTTGGCGCCTACGTCCTCGGTGTCCACCTCGTCGACCTTGGTCGAGAGCTGGATGTTGTTCGAGTCGTAGTACATGATCAGGTTCGACAGTCCCAGATGACCTGCGATGCGGCCCACGCCCTGCGAAATCTCCTCCTGCACGGCTCCGTCCGAGATGTAGGCATAGGTCTTGTGCGCCTGCCACTGGCCGAAACGGGCCACCATGAAGCGCTCGGCGATCGCTGCGCCCAGCGCCATGGCGTGTCCCTGACCCAGCGGGCCGGAGGTATTCTCCACGCCGCGCAGCACGTCCACTTCGGGGTGGCCGGGCGTGCAGCTTCCCCACTGGCGGAACGCTTTGAGATCATCCATCGTGTAGTTGCCCGCCAGCGCCAGTGTCGAGTAGAGCATCGGCGACATGTGGCCCGGATCGAGGAACAGACGGTCGCGGAAGGGGTAGCGCAGGTCGTCGGGATCGTAGCGCAGGAATTCGGTGTAGAGCACGTTGATGAAATCGGCGCCGCCCATCGCGCCGCCCGGATGGCCCGATTTCGCCTTTTCGACCATCGATGCCGCCAGCACGCGGATGTTGTCCGCCGCACGCGTCAGTTTTGCATTGTCTGCCATATTTCCAGTTGTTTAGTAGTTGTCAATTCGTCGGGCGAAGGCCGTGTGACACCCTGTGCGGTGCGTGCCGTCTGTCGCTTTTCCGAGCGGGATTTATCCCCTGCAAAGATAATAATATTTTATTATCCTACCTTTTTAAGCTCTACGAAATTTGCTTTTTCTATCTTTTCCTTGGCGTATGGCAGCGTTACGCGAAACTCCTTGCAACCGCTCGACGGAATGTCGAACATCGTGTCCATCATTACCGCCTCGCAGATCGAGCGCAGACCGCGTGCGCCGAGCTTGTAGACGATGGCGCGGTCGACGATGTAGTCGAGAACTTCGTCGTCGAAGGCGAGCTTCACGCCGTCCATCTCGAACAGCCGGACGTACTGTTTCACGATGGCGTTCTTCGGCTCGGTCAGGATCGAGCGCAGCGCCTCGCGGCCGAGCGGCTGCATGTAGGTCAGCACCGGCAGGCGCCCGACCAGTTCGGGGATCAGGCCGAACGATTTGAGATCCTGCGGCATGACGTACTGCATCAGGTTCGAACGGTCGATCGGGTCGGCTCCCGCGCGGCCGTAGCCCATCGCCCGCGTGTTGAGCCGCTGGGCGATCTTGCGCTCGATGCCGTCGAACGCACCGCCGCAGATGAAGAGGATGTTGCGCGTGTCGACCTGTATGAATTTCTGGTCGGGATGCTTGCGCCCGCCCTGCGGCGGTACGTTGACCGTCGTCCCTTCGAGAATTTTCAGCAGCGCCTGCTGCACCCCTTCGCCCGATACGTCGCGCGTGATCGAAGGGTTGTCGCCCTTGCGGGCGATCTTGTCGATCTCGTCGATGAAGACGATGCCCCGTTCGGCGGCTGCCACGTCGTAGGAGGCCACCTGCAACAGCCGCGAGAGGATGCTCTCCACGTCTTCGCCCACGTAGCCGGCTTCGGTGAGCACCGTGGCGTCGACGATGGTGAAGGGGACGTTCAGCAGCCGCGCGATCGTGCGTGCCATGAGCGTCTTGCCCGTTCCCGTCGGGCCGACGAGCACGACGTTCGACTTGTCGATCTCGATCTCGCCTTCGGCGTCGGCCGATTTCGAGAGAATGCGTTTGTAGTGATTGTAGACCGCTACCGACAGGTAGCGTTTGGCCGCCTCCTGACCGATGACGTACTGGTCGAGCATCTCCTTGATCTGCGCGGGTTTGAGCAGTTCTTCGTAGTGCAGCGGCGTCTGCTGCATCGGGGGCGTCGCGGAGAGGGGATCGGCTACCACGTGGTGCTCGACGAGCGTATGGTAGCCCTGTTCGATGCATTCGTTGCAGATGCGGGCGCCGCTGCCGCCCTGAAAAAGCATCAGCACCTCGCTGTGGTGTTTACCGCAAAAAGAGCAGTGCTCCTCGGTCGTGTGCGAATTTCCGTTCTTCGGGTTCTTCGTATGTGTCATTCGTTGTCGTTTCGTATGGGTATATGCCGCGTGCGCGCCGTTTTCGGCGCGCGGCGGGTCACTTGCGTTTTTTCAGCACTTCGTCGATCAGGCCGTAGTTCTTGGCTTCGTCGGCCGTCATCCAGTAGTCGCGGTCGGCGTCCTTTTCGATCTTCTTGATCGGCACGCCGGCGTGCGAGGCGAGAATTTCGTACAGTTCGCGCTTCGTGCGCAGGATTTCGCGGGCCGTGATCTCGATGTCCGACGCCTGTCCCTGCGCGCCTCCCAGCGGCTGGTGGATCATCACGCGCGAATGCGGCAGCGCCGAACGCTTGCCCGCCGTACCGGCCGTGAGCAGCACTGCACCCATCGAGGCGGCCAGCCCCGTGCAGATCGTCGCCACGTCGCAGTTCACCAGCTGCATCGTGTCGTAGATGCCCAGACCGGCCGAAACCGATCCGCCCGGCGAATTGATGTAGAGCTGGATGTCCTTCTCCGGATCGGCCGATTCCAGGAAGAGCAGCTGCGCCTGGATGATGTTGGCCGCATCGTCGTAGATCGGCGCCCCGAGGAAGATGATGCGGTCCATCATCAGGCGGGAGAAGACGTCCATCGTGGCGACGTTCAACTGGCGCTCCTCGATGATCGTGGGCGACACGTAGTCGGAGATGACGGATCGGAAATCGTGCAGCCGGAGGCTGCTGATGCCGCAATGCTTGACGGCGTATTTTTCGAATTCGGAAGACATGACTGTACGTTTAATATGGTTTTACATCGTTGTTCGCCGGGCTTTTCCCGCAGTCCGCACCGCCGCGGGCCGGCGACGGATCAAAAGAAGGACTCTGCAAACATCACGCCCGCAGAGTCCAAAGTTAATCATTTTTCCGAAAACCGCGTACTCCGGACTATATCTCCTTGGCCAGTTTTGCGAATTCGTCGGCGGAAACGGCCTTTTCGGTCACCTTGATCTTGCCCTTCACATCCTCGACCACCTTCGTTTCGTAGAGTTTCTCGTAGATCTTCTGCGACTGCTCCTTGTTGGCGAGAATCTGCTGCTTGGCGAAGTTTTCGAGCATCTCGTCCGGTGCGGCCGGCATTCCGTACTGCGCGAACTGTGCGGCGGCGAAAGCCTTCGCTTCGGCGAGCGCTTCGTCGGCCGTTACGGTGAGGTTGTCCTCCTTGATGAAGTGCTTCTGAATGTAGTTCCACGAGAACATTTTGAGGAACTGGTCGAAGTCCTTTTCGATCTCCTCTTTCGAGAACTTCTCCTCGTTGATGACGTAGAGCCAGCGTTTGAGGAAGGCGGCGGGCATCTTCAAGTCGGCTTTTTTCAGCAGGAAGTCGCGCAATTGAAGCGTGAAGAGGTAATCGCTCTCGCGCGACAGTTCCTTCCCGATCTCGGTGTCGACGAAGGCGTCCAGTCCGGCTTCGTCCGTGACGTTGCCCTGCGGGAAGGCGGTCTTGAAGAACTCCTCGTTCAGTTCGGGATCGGCGAATTTGCGGATCTTGGTGATTTCGAGCGAGAATTCGGGCTTCACCTCCGCCAGTTCGTTCTCTTTGAGCTGCAAGGCCGCGGCACGCTGCGCGGGATTCTTGTAGAGCTCGTTGATGTCGACCTTCATCTTGGCGCCGACCTTCTTGCCCTTGAAGGGCTTGCGTTCCTCGTCGTTCATCGAGATCAGCCCCACGTAGGCATCCTCGACGCGCAGTTCGCCGTTGTCGAGCGTGACGGTCAGCGCCTCGTCGTCGGCGACCTTCTCGACGTCCACCAGCCGGCCGTAACGGCGCAGGAAATTCGAGCGGTAGTTGTCGTGCATCTGCTTGTCGATCTTGATGCGGTGATAGGTCACCTTGTCCTTGGCCGAAAGAGCGAGGTCGATCTTGGGCGCCTCGCCGATCTCGAACATATACTCGAACTCGGTGTCGTTATCGAAATCGAAAGCACCCTGCTCCTCGGCGGGAATCACGTCGCCCAGATAGTCGATGTTCTCCTTTTGGAGGTACTCGAAGACGGCGTTCGACGCCGTGCGGTACGACTGCTCGGCCACTACGCCCTTGCCGTACATCTTTTTGATGATTCCCATCGGCACCATGCCGGGGCGGAAGCCCGGGATGTTGGCCTTGCGGCGGTAGTCGCGCAGCGATTTCTCGACGGCTTCGCCGTAGTCCTTTTCGCTGACCTTGACCGAAATCAACGAGGTCTGCTCCTCTTTCTGTGTTCTTTTGATCTCCATAACGTATATTTATTTGCTTGTTTTCACTCGTTTTGGCGGGCAAAGATACGAAAAAGCGAGGGCAAATGCAAACGTTGTTTGCAATTTGCCGAGCGGGAGTATCCGAGGAACAGCCGAAAATACGAAAAAGTTTGGCAAGCAAAGGATTTATGGTTGCGCGCAGCGCACGATCGCTCCGGGCGCTCGCGCTGCTGTTGTCGCTCTTTCCGCTATTTTCGCAGTACGATCCCGCAGGCCTCCGGCCTGCCATGTGCGGACACCTGCAAATAATCATGGTTGCGCGTAACGCACAACTGTCTCCGCCTTGCCAAAAATCGGGAAGAGGAACGGGCGGCGGCTGCGCCGTCGAAAAACGCGGGCGCGAGCTCGTCCGCGTAGCGTTGTAGGCGCAGACGTCAGCCGTTCTTCGGCTGGATGCTTTTGTCGCGGCCTTTTGGCAGTGCGGGGTATAAGCCGGTTTCGTGCGGGAAAATTCGAAACTTTTTCGCTCGAAACGGCGGCGGGTTCGGATGATTATGCTATTTTTGTCAATCGGATCGATCCGATTTCCCGCAATGAAACGACTTCTTCTCCTCCTCCTCCTCCTCCTCTGCCTGTCGGCCGCCGTGCGCCCCGCTGCGGCGCAGACCGCCGTGTCCGGTTTCGTGCGCAGCCTGCCCGAACGACTGGCGCGGCCGCTCGACGACACGCTCGTCGTGCTGCGCGACCTCGAACTGCTCGCCCCGCGGCGGGTGATGCAGTCGTTCGACGTCGTGTCCGATTCTACTATCTACATCTCGCAGTTGGGAGCGTTCGAGAACCACGTTCCCGGCCGGACTCGCTCCCACGAGGTCTACGTCTTCGAGGTGCGGCCCGGCTGCGACACGATGCCCCGCATGACGCTCCGCTACTTCGGGCACGGCGCCAACATCGCCGTCGAGGAGTGCGGCGGCACCCGCTACGTCTGGATCGACAGCAATGCCACGCGCGTCGGAGGGGAGTACTGGCAGTCGTGCACCGTGTCGCGCGTCCCGTTCCGTGCCGGCTCGTGCTGCGACCACGACGGCGGCGAGACTTTCTATTTCGACGACGGGTGTTTCAACCTGCTGCCGGCCGTCGATCGGGCGCACGACCTGCTCTCGATCTCCTACCGCAAGGCGGACGGAACGCACGGCTTCCGCCACTTCCGCCTCTCGGAGGCGTTGGCGCTGCCCGACACGGTGCTCCGCGTCGTGCGGACGTGGGGCGGCGAACGGTCGGGCGAGTGCGAGCGTACCGAAGAGCGGGCGATCCGCTGTCGGGATTTGCGGCGGCTCACACCGGTAGGCGGCTTTCTGATGCCGCACGGCGAGGATACCGCCCGCGACTTTTGCAGTTATCCCTTCCAGGGCTTCGACGTCGACGGCCGCTGCTGTTATCTCTTCGAAGGGGCCGGCAACGGCAACAAACCGGCCAACGGCCCCTCCGATGCACGCATCACCGTCACCACGCTCGACGGCGGGATTGTCCATTGGCGTCTTCCCGTCGGGGCCTGCTCCGATCTCGAAGGACTTCGTGCGCTGGGGCTGACCGATACGGGATATGCCGAGGCCGAGGGGATCAAACGCAAGGGCGACCGGCTGTGGCTGGGCGTCGCCACCCGCCGTTCGGCCGATGCGGTGCGCAGAGCCAATCTGCTCTGCTATTAGCCGCCGCTGCGCCGGAGGGGCTTCGCGGAAGGCTAATGGGGTTCGCCGACGAGTTTCAACCCGACGATAGCGCCGATGAGCAGCAGCAGGAAGAAGATCCGCGGGAAGGTCGCCGGTTCGTTCAGGAACAGAATTCCCGCCAGCACCGTTTCCACGGCACCGATGCCCGTCCACACCGGATAGGCCGTGCCGATCGGCAGCGATTGCGTCGCCTTGGCCAGCAGCGTCATGCTGAGCGCCAGCGACAGCAGGAATCCTGCTCCCCACCAGCAGTATTCGGCTCCCGTGGCCTCTTTCATCTTTCCCAGACAGAATGCGAAGCCGGTCTCGAACAGGCCGGCCACGATCAGTATGATCCAGTTCATCGCGTCGTGTTTTATTCTTTTACGGATGCAAAGTTACCCGTAAAATTCCGTCCGGCGCTTTACATTTGATAAGAAAATCGGAAAAGTGCGCGTGTGCCGGCGACTTTGACTACCTTTGCAGGGAAAACGCTTGCGGACGCATCGTCATGGATATACGTGAAATCATCGACCGGATCTATCGGATGCCGGAGAGTTCCGCCGTCAGGCTGGCGGCCTGCATGTCGAGCCTGTCCCGCCCCAGGGGATACTGCGAGCTGGAAGCGGGGCGTGTGGAACCGAACCTCTTCTTCATCGGCCGGGGGATCGCACGCGCCTGTATTTCCGCCGACGGGAAAAAGGTCACCTTCTGGATCGGGGCCGAGGGATCGGCGCTCGTCTCCCTGAAAAGCTACGTCGACAACGAACCGGGCTACGAAACGGTCGAACTCATGGAGGATTCCCTGTTGTATGTGTTGAAACGCAGCGATTTGGAGCGATTTCTCGCCGAGGACATCCACATCGCCAACTGGGCGCGGCGGTTCGCCGAATCGGAGTTCCTGCGTACGGAGCAGAAATTGATTCCGATGCTTTTCCTTCCGGCTGCCCGGCGCTACGAGACGCTGCTGAGGGAACGCCCCGAACTGTTGCGGCGGGTACCGTTGGAGACGCTCGCCTCCTATCTGGGGATTACGCCGGTGAGTTTGAGCCGGATCCGGGCACGGGTGAAGTCGAAATAGCGGGGCGTCTTCCGCTGCGGCCTCTTTTTTGCAGTCCGGACGCGGGGTGCGAACCGGCGCTTCGCAACTTTTTTGTGCAATCCGATTTTTTCTCGGCGCATGTTGCGTATCTTTGCCTGCCGGAAAAGGCCGCTTCCGAAGGGGCGGCCGAAATCGATACGACCATGAATGTCAGAACCAAAGGTCTCGTCTGCGGTGCGGTGGCGGCCGCGACTTACGGGATGAACCCGCTCTTCACCCTGCCGCTCTATCATGCGGGAATGACGCCCGACTCGGTGTTGTTCTACCGCTACGCCTTCGCATTGCCGATTCTGGCGGCGATGATCCGTCTGCGGGGGCAGGATTTCAGCCTGCGCCGCTGTGAGATGCTGCCGCTCGTGGCCATGGGTCTGCTCTTTTCCGCCTCGTCGCTCTTTCTCTACATGAGCTATAACTACATGGACGCCGGTATCGCTTCGACGATTCTGTTCGTCTATCCGATCCTCGTGGCGCTCATCATGGCCCTGGGCTTCCGCGAACGCATCACGCCGCTGACGATCTTCTGCATCGCACTGGCCGTTTTAGGCATCGGGCTGCTCTACGAGGGAGACGGCCAGACGCTCAGCCTCACGGGCGTGACGCTCGTGCTGCTCTCGTCGCTTTCCTACGCCGTCTATATCGTGGGCGTCAACCGCTCCGCGCTGGCGGCCTTGCCGACGGTCAAGCTCACCTTCTACGCCCTGCTGTTCGGCCTTGCGATCTACGTCGTGCGGCTCGATTTCCTCACGGGCCTGCAAGCCGTCCCGTCGTGGTATCTGTGGGGCAACGTGCTGGCGCTGGCGGCGCTGCCGACGGCCGTTTCGCTGCTCTGCACCACGCAGGCCATCCACTACATCGGCTCCACGCCGACGGCCATCCTCGGTGCGCTCGAACCCGTCACGGCGGTCTTCTTCGGCGTGGTGATTTTCCACGAAGAACTTACGGCGCGGCTGGGACTCGGCATCGCGCTGATACTGGTGGCCGTGACGCTCATCGTCGCCGGCGGGCGGTTCGCCTCTTTCTTGCTTCGCTTCCGGCGGCTCTTTCCCAAACGGCACAGAAAAACGGAAGCCTGAGTTCGGGCTTCCGTTCGGGCGGAGCGTGCTCCGTCTATTCCAACCATCCGCGAATGGCGGCGATCGCCTCTTCGCGCATCGGCTCGGGCAGGGTGGCGATGCGCGTGCGGTGTGATCCGCCGGGCTGCACGAAGAGCTTCATGTTGCGCTTGCGGGGCGTCACGGCCCATGCCGCGCCCGATGCCGTCCACGGGTCGTTGGCGCCGTAGATCATCACCATGTTCGGGTCTTCGCGTTTGAGGTAGCGGTGCATCCGCCGGTAGAGCGTCCGGTCGAAATCGAGGTCGCGCAGCTCGTCGGGCAGGAAGATCCGCCGCAGGTAATCTTTGCTGTTGCGGATACTGAGGTATTTGCGCAGGGGGCGCGTGTCGTAGCCGTAGTAACCCAGTTCGCGGGCCGCCTGCACGAAAAACGAGGTCGTCGGCGTTTCACGCACGAAGTATTCGGGGTCGACCGCTCCGATGAAGTAATCGAACAGTTCGTCGTCCGTAGCCGACGTAGCGGGAATCTCGTAGGAGTTCGAGCCCCACTGCCAGAAGGAGAAGGCGTACTCCAATGCGCAGAGGTCGTAGATTTCCGTCAGCGGCGCGCGGAACTCGTATCCCTTTTCGCGGCAGTAGGCTTCGAAACGGGGCATCAGCCGGTCGCGGCGGCGCAGCACCTCCGTCTGGAAACGCTCGACGGCGGCGCGTTCGTCGGCCGTTCCCACGCGGCGCAGGAACTTCTCGTGCCGTCCGTCCTCGCGCGAGCGGTTGACCGGGCCCACATAGGGGACGTAGCCGTCGACGTCGCCGGGGAAGAAGGTCGCGTAGAGCATCGTCGTCGTGCCGCCCTTGCTGATTCCCGTGGCGATCCACTTGCCCGGGTAGATCGCGCCCAGCAGCTGCCGCACGTCGTGCAGGTCGCAGGCCGAAGCTTCGGCCGTGAGGTAGTGCCAGTCGCGCGGGTCGGGCGTCGAGCCGAGGAAATAGCGGTGCTCGACGAAGACGATGTTGGCGTCGAGCAGCTGCGACAGCTCTTCACGGTAATCCGGACGGTAGGCGTATTTCGCGCCGTAACCTTCGGTGACGAGGATCGTCGGCCTGTCGAAGCCGGCGTGCGAGACGACGATGCGGTGCGTGAAAGAGCCCTTTTCGGGGGCCTGCCAGTCGAGCGGCTGGCGCAGGACCAGTTCGTACTTCTCGTCGAAGCGGGTCGATTCTAGCGGCGTCACCTCGACGGCCCGTTCCAGTTTTTCGAGCCGCTGTTGCAGCGGAGTCCGTGCCACGGCCGGCAGCACGAAGACCGCGGCCAGCACCAAAAGTAAAATTCGTCTTTTCATAATTTCGAGTCTGTTCATGTTCACTCTTCGTTTTCTTGCCCCGGCAGCGTTCGGACGGGGTCGGTTCTGTCTAGGCTCGGCAGGACGGCCGCAGTCAGACATTCCGTCTGCAAAGATAGCAAAAGCAAACTTATTTGCGATTGTGCCAGTTCCCTCGCCCGCGCCGTGCGGCCGGAAGGAGCGTATCGGATTCGATTTTTAATTTATGAAATATCGTGCATTCCGGATAATTCCGTGAAATATTTCGTATCTTTGGCTTCGCCGAAGATACTCCGTCTCGGTGTAATCAAACTGACGTTTGCTTCTGCGGTCGACTTTCCGTATCTTTGGCTGTGCCTTAGATACTCCCGCTCGGCAAAATGCAAACGAGTTTGCTTTTGCCCGTGCTTATTCGTATCTTCGTTAGACCGATTGCCCGCCGGCGTCCTCTGCCGGTCGTGGAATGAAAAGTGCAGGAGACGATAAAAAAATGAACGATATGAATTTTCTGGATTTGGTCAAGGCGCGTTATTCGGTGCGGAGTTACCGGCCGCAGGCCGTCGAACGGGAGAAGGTGGAGTATTTGTTGGAGTGTGCGCGGCTGGCGCCTTCGGCGGTCAATTTCCAGCCGTGGCGATTCTTCGTCGTGGCGAGCGATGCGTGCAGGGAGGCCCTGCGGCGCTGTTATCACCGCGAGTGGTTCGCCGAAGCGCCGCTCTGCATCGCGGTGTGCGTCGACGAGTCGGTGTCGTGGAAGCGTAAAAGCGACGGACACGACCATGCCGACATCGATGCGGCGATCGCCGCCGAACACATCTGTCTGGCAGCAGCCGAACAGGGATTGGGGAGTTGCTGGGTCTGCAATTTCGACGTGCCGCTCTGCCGCGAGGCGTTGGAGCTGCCCGCGACGCTGCGACCCGTCGTGCTGATCCCGGTCGGCTATCCGGCCGACGCTCCGACGCAGAAGAAACGCAAGTCGCCGGACGAGGTCGCCGAATGGCGCTGAGGCGGAAACGGATACCGAAACGGACTTTTTATCGGGAAATACGATGAAGATAGCGCTATTCATACCTTGTTACATCAACGCCCTCTATCCGCAGGTGGGCGAGGCCTCCTACCGGCTGTTGCGGTCGCTGGGGCTCGACGTCGACTATCCGCTCGAACAGACCTGCTGCGGGCAGCCGATGGCCAATGCGGGTTACGAACGCGACGCGCAACCGTTGGCCGAACGCATGGAGGAGCTCTTCGCGGGGTACGACTATGTGGTGGGGCCGTCGGCCAGCTGCGTGAGTTTCGTGCGCGAAGGGTATCCCCGCCTGGTGCCGCACGCCGACGGCAGGCCGTGTCTGGCGTCGCGCATCTACGAAATCTGCGAGTTCGTGCACGACGTGGTGCGTCCCGAACGGCTCGACGCCTCGTTCCACCACAAGGTGAGTATCCATAACTCGTGTCACGGCGTGCGGCTGATGGGGCTGAGTACGCCCAGCGAGCTGAACATTCCCTATCGTTCCAAGCTGCGCGACCTGCTGGCGCTGGTCGAAGGGGTCGAGGTTTTCGAGCCTGCGCGCGTGGACGAGTGCTGCGGTTTCGGCGGCATGTTCGCCGTGGAGGAGAAGGAGGTCTCGGTCTGCATGGGGCGCGACAAGGTCCGCGACCACATGTCTACGGGCGCCGAATATATCACGGGGGCAGACAGTTCGTGTCTGATGCACATGCAGGGCGTCATCGACCGCGAACGGCTGCCGATAAAGACCCTGCATATCGTTGAAATCCTGACTGCACGACAATGAGTACACATGCGAAGGCCGCGGCGAAATTCCTCGCCGACAGGGAGCGTGCCGCATGGCACGACCGCGCGCTCTACCACGTGCGCGAGAAGCGCGACCGCATGGCGCACGCCGTTCCCGAATGGGAGGCGCTGCGGCAGGCGGCTTCCGAGATCAAGCTGCACACGCTGTCGCATCTGGGACGCTATCTCGAAGAGTTCGAACGCAATGCGACGGCCAACGGAATGGTCGTCCACTGGGCTTCCGACGCCCGCGAGATGAACCGGATCGTGCTGCCGGCGATCCATGTGCGGCGCGAGGAGGTGGGCGAACTCTTCGAACGGGAACTCGGCACGGCGCGGGGCGACAGCGATCCTACCTACCTGACGCACGAGGCGCGCAAACATTTGCGCGGCAAGTTCCTCACGGCCGACGTCGCCATGACAGGCGTCAATTTCGCCGTGGCCTCGGAGGGGGCCTTCGCAGTCTGCACCAACGAGGGCAACGCCGATCTGGGGACGTCGTTTCCCGATCTGCATATCGCGATCATGGGGTTGGAGAAGGTCGTCCCCGACTACCGTTCGCTGGCGGTCTTCACCCGTCTGCTGGCGCGTTCGGCCACGGGGCAGCCCGTGACGGCCTATACGTCGCTGTACCGACGTCCGGAGCCGGGCAAGCAGATCCATGTGGTCATCGTCGACAACGGCCGCACCGAATCGCTGCGCAACGAGGCGCACCGCAACATGCTCAAATGTTTGCGTTGCGGCGCCTGCATGAATACCTGTCCCGTCTACCGGCGGTCGGGCGGTTATTCCTACTCGTATTTCATCCCCGGCCCGCTGGGAATCAACTTGGGGATGCTGCGCTCGCCCGAACGCTATGCGGGCAACGTGTCGGGCTGTTCGCTGTGCTACTCCTGCTCGAACGTCTGTCCGGCGCGGATCGACCTGGGCGAACAGATCTACGCGTGGCGGCAGGAGATGGATGCCGACGGCGTGGCCGATACCCGCAAGAAACTGACGGTCGAGGGAATGGACGTGGTGATGCGGCACAAAACCTTGTTCTACACGGGTTTGAAGCTGATTCCGTGGGTGCCGCGCTTCGTCTATAACAACCGCTTCAACCCGTGGTGCGCCGGCCGCGAGATGCCGCATTTCGCCCGCCGGAGTTTCAACGAACTGTGGAAAGAGGGAAAAATCGCAACGGAAAAAAAGGAGAAACGATGAATACGAAGGAAGCTATCCTGACACGTCTGGCGCACAGCGGGATGCCCGAGCACCCGATGCCTGCACTGGATTTCGGGCGCGAAAGGTTCGATGATCCGCTGACGGCGTTCCGGCAGTCGGTGGAGGCGGCGGGCGGCCGCGTGGCGGAGTGGGCGGAAGGTGTTCCGGCCGGAGAGTTGCTGCGGTCGCTCGGATTGGAGGGCCGGCGGGCGGTGTCGGCCGTGGAGGAGATTCCCTCGGCGTTCGATGCGGATGCCATGGAAGATGCGCGCGAACTGGACGGGATTGACGCGGCCGTGGTCGGCGGAGTGCTGGGCGTGGCCGAGAACGGCGCCGTATGGCTGCCGCAGCGGGCGCGGCACAAGGCGCTCTACTTCGCCGTGGAGTCGCTGGTGATCCTGCTTCCGCGCGACGCGGTGGTCGCCACGATGCAGGATGCCGTCGAAGACCCGCGCTTCGACCGCGAGTGCGGCTTCGGCTGTTTCATGTCCGGCCCGTCGAAGACGGCCGACATCGAACAGGCGCTCGTGATCGGTGCGCACGGCCCGATGTCGGTGACGGTGGTGCTGACCGGAGGAAAGGAGGCGGCCCGATGAAACCCGCGAAGAGTTGGATCTGTTACTTCTCCCCGACGGGGACTTCGCGCCGCGTGGCGGAGGCCGTCGGCAGGGGATTGAACTGCGCGCAGACGATCGTTTGCGACGCGACGCACGATGCGGTCTCCGTTGCGGCGGAGCGCGGGGACGCGGCCGTCTTCGCCGTACCCGTCTACGGCGGGCATGCGGCTCCGCTCGCCTTGCGGCGGTTGGATGCCGTGCGGGGCGACGGTACGCCGGCCGTGGTGGTCGTGCTCTACGGCAATCGCGCCTACGAACATGCCGCGTGCGAGCTGGCCGATTTCGTGGCGGCACGGGGATTCGTGCCCGTGGCTGCGGCCGCGTTCGTCGGCGAGCACTCCTACTCCACGGCGCGTTGGCCGATCGCTGCGGGGCGGCCCGACGGGGACGACTGTGCCGAGGCCGAGGCCTTCGGGCGCGTCGTGGCGGCGAAACTCGCCGCCGGCGGGGTGCGGGCGATCGATGTGAAGAGGTTGCCGACCGTGCGCAACGGGATGCTCTCGATGTGGCGGTTCGTGCGGTTCGTACTCGGTTACCGCCGCAGTCAGAAGCGGCATCCGCAACGGGTGGCGGTCGAGACCTCGGCCGACAGGTGCACGCACTGCGGCCGCTGTGTGAAACTCTGCCCGACGGGAGCCATCGTCGCCGGCGACGAGCTTCGTACCGATGCGGCGAAGTGTATCCGCTGCTGTGCTTGCGTCAAGGGATGTCCCGTCGGCGCACGCAGCTACGATTCTCCCTTCGCACCCGTGCTGTCGCGTAATTTCGCGCAACGCAAGCGCAACCTCACGCTCATGTAGGGCGTGCACGACGCGCAGTCATGAGACCGGAACTTCGGGTTCCGGTCTTTTTCATGCCGATTCGGGGTTGTGGAACTCTATTCGGTGCCGAGCGGTTGTTCGAGCAGGATCATGTCGCGCAGCAGGACGCCCTCCTCGACGATCGGGTGGTCGTAATTGCGGGTAAAAAAGTCGGGGATGCGGCCTGCGGGGCGGAAGCCGCACTGCGCATAGAAGCTGAGCGTCGAGGGCGTTTCGCCCGTGCCGACCCGCAGCGTGCGGTAGCCTTGCTCAGCATAGCGGCGGACGACGAATGCGACCATTCGCCGGCCGTGGCCCTGCCGCTGGCGGCAGGGTTCGACGGCGAGGTTTTTCAGTTCGCAGCAGCCGTCGCCCTCGTCGGCGACGACCGCGACGGCGCACGGGTCGGGATCGAAACAGACGAAGAGGCTTCCGTGCGGCAGGTAGCGCATCACCATCTCCTCCTGTTCGTCGCCGACGAGCAGCAGCGGCAGGTAACGGCGTTTGTCGCCGGTAATTTCGCGGATCTCCATGGTTATTCGGTCTCTTCGGCGGTTTGGGTGCGGACGACGACGCCCAGCAGCGGCAGCAGGTCGAGGGCCTGGCTCGGGGCGACGATAGCGCCCCGCAGGTCGTCGACGGTCAGCCGCAGGTCGCCGAGCTGCGACTGCCTGAGGTCGATGCCGCGCAGCGGCGTATGCGAAAACTCGGTGCTGCGCAGCGTGCAGCCCTCGAAGGCGACGCCGTCGAGGCGGCAGTCGTTCAGCGCCGCTTCCGTCAGGTCGCACTCCGTGAAGCGTACCTGCCGCAGGCGGCTGCCCGACAGGTTGAGGTAGCGGCCGTTGCAACGTTCCAGCCGTACGTGGTTGAGCGTGGCGTCGGGCAGGGCGGCGCCCAGCAGTTTGCAGCCGACGAACTCCACGCGGTTGAGCGCCGCACCGTCCAGCGCGAGGTTCGAGAGATCGCACCCTTCGAAACGGATGTCGCTCAATTGTGCGCCGTGCAGCCGGCAGTCGGTGAAGGTCACGTTGCGGAAGAGGCAGTTGTGCCAGAGAGCGTGCTCGGCGGCGAGGGGGCCGACCGTACCGCGTTCCACGCTTCGGTCCGTCCAGTCGTCCGCCTGTTGCGACAGGATGCCGGCGTCGACTGGGAGCATGGCTTCGAGCCGGAGTGCGGCGGGGCAGGCGACCGTTTTTTTCTTCGTGGGTTTCATCGTATCACCATTCGATTTCGGGGATGCCGTGCGCGCGCAGGTAGGCGTTGGCGCGGCTGAAATGGCGGCAGCCGAAGAACCCCCGGTCGGCCGACCGGGGCGAGGGGTGCGCCGCCGTGAGCACGAGATGGCGTTCGGGATCGATCAGCGCCGCCTTCTGCTGCGCGGCTGCGCCCCAAAGCAGGAAAACCAGGTGGTCGCGCCGCTCGTTGAGGCGGCGGATCACGGCGTCGGAGAACTCCTCCCATCCGCGGCCGCGATGCGATCCGCTCCGGAAAGCGCGTGTGGTGAAGATCGTGTTCATCGACAGGACGCCTTGTGCGACCCAACGTTCCAGCCGTCCCGATGCGGGGACGGGGCGCCCTGTGTCGTCGTGTACTTCGCGGAAGATATTTTGCAGCGAGCCGGGAATCGGCACGCCGTCGGGCACCGAGAAACAGATTCCGTAGTAGAAGCGCGGGTCGGGGTAGGGATCCTGTCCCAGAATGACGACCCGCACGCGGTCGAACGGGCAGAGGTTGAAGACGCGGAAGAGATCGCCGTTGACGGGACAGACGCGCTGCGTGCGGTACTCCTCGCGCACGAACGCCGCCAGCCGCGCGAAATAGGGTTTGTCGAACTCTTCCTGCAACTGCGAACGCCAGCTCTCTTCGATCTTGACTTGCATGGGACGGTTGTATTTTATGCGAAAGTTACGGTTTTTCGTCCGGAATTGCAACGGCTCTTCGCTCTTTTAGCGGGGTGAGGGGTGGTTTCGGGCGATTCGATCGGCGTGTCGCAGCCTGCGGAGGGGAGCTATGGCGAACCGCCGTTGCAGGTTGCAGTTCGCGCGGTTCATGGGGCCGCTGAACGGGGGGGGACGGTTTCCGGTTGGAAATCTGTTCGTCCGGCGATCTCCTGCGACGAACTTCCGTCTATGAAAAAGCCCCGACTCTGCGGGAGCCGAGGACGGAATTCCTGCGGACGGGAGAGCTATTCCAGCTCCTGAGCCTTGATGCAGACGACCTTGCCGTCACGGACGACGACCAGTTCGCCGTTCTCCTTCTTCGTCTTCTCGATCAGGCGTTTACGTGCTAGGAGAATGCCTGCGTTGATCTTTTCTTGAAGTTGTTTTATTTCAATTTCGCTCATAGCTCATGAATTGTTGGTAGGCTAACGGATTTTCGATGTGCTTTGTTGTATCGTTCTCTCCCGTCGCGATGATCCGGATTTCGGCATCGGCGGAGCTGTTGTCGTAGATGACCCAGTAGTCGCACAGCGGAGCGTAGAGTGCGACCATGTTGCGCATGCCGGTGGCATAGCGGCGGCGGATCACCTCCTCGGGAATGTCGTGACCGCCCTTGCTCACCCGCGTTGCGACGCGCACGATAGCCAGTTCCGGCGTGGGAAGCCAGAAGAAAAGCAGCGAAACGAAGTACCCCATCGCGTGAGCCTGATCGATGAACTTCACATAGGAGCGCGTGGCGAGCGTCGTCTCGAAGGCGAAGTCCTCGCCGGCGATCAGCAGGTCGTCCATGCGTTGCAGCATCAGCCTCCCCGCGTCGATGGCGACGCTTTCGGGGTTGAACGGCGAGAGGCCCTTGGCGATTTCGTCGGCATTGACGAATTCGCGGCAGTCGAGCATCTCCGGCAACACCGTATAGGAAGCCGTTGTCTTACCGGCGCCGTTGCATCCCGCTATGATGTAGAGTTTCGGCATGTGTGGCATTATCGTAGGGGCAAATATAATCATTAATTTGGAAATTCGCCCAAACACCGTTCCATAAAATGCCCGAACCGACCGGCAGACCCGCTGCGGGGCGGTTCGCTCTGCATTCGGCTGTTGGATGTCGGCGGATCGCAGAGGCAGGTCGGTCGGGAACGCCGCCGTCGGGGCCTCCTGCCCGCAAGGAACGAGGCCGTTCCTGTGCGGGAACGGCCTCGTCCGGAAGAGCGGGAGGGGAGTGTCAGTCGCGGTAGAGGTCGGGCCCCCACGTCAGACCGCAGGGATTGACTACCTGCTTGTATTTGAAGTTGCTCCACTTGACCATCGTGGGATTCTCTTTGAGCGAGAGCATGTAGTTGCCCAGTGTGGTCGTGAGGACGAGTTTCAACTCGTTTTTGCCCGGACGGAGCAGCTTCGCGACATCGTAGACGTGGCGGCCGTGCCATACCGCACCGGCCTTTACGCCGTTGACGTAGAGTTCCGAAACGCAGTTTTCCACGCCGAATTCCATGTGCGCGTATTCGCCGGGACGGACGTCGAGCGTCGTGCGGTAGACGATCTGGCCGGAGAAGGATTCGAAACGCTTCTCCTTGCCCAGGTCGAACAGGCGGTCGGTTTCGAGTTCGGTGACGGTGCCGTCGTAGTGGTTGAGCGTGACGTTCCAATGCAGGGCCCGACGTTCGGCGGGACCTTCGAGCCGTGCGTCGGCCGTGGCGGTCGCGGCGCCCCTGACCGGTTTGTCGAAGACCAGCAGCCGCGATTCGGTGGGTTCGAGGTGCAGTTTGAGCCGCGTCCCCGTGTCGGGCAGCAGTGCGCGCTCGCCCGTCATCGGATCCCACAGCCACATGCGCCGTCCGCGCAGGTCGATATTGAATTCGGTGTCGAGCGTATAAGCTTCCGTAAGGCTGTAATTGGCGAAGAAGAAGATGTCGAGATTGCCCGCCTTGTAGTGGTTCTGATTGACGAACGCCTGCGGATTGTCGATGCGGACGGCGGGTGTCAGTCCGTATTTCTGCTGCAACTCCTTGTACCAGCCGATGAGGTGCCCCTTGCGCGGCGCCTCGACGTGGAGGATCCGGTCGGGGTACTGCTTCATCAGGTCGGCCGTCAGGCGTTGCACCTCCTTGTCGCCGCCTTCGAGACCCGCCAGACCGGGGGCTTTCGAGGGGGTCGAGCCGACGAAGAAGACCTTGCCGCCGGCAGCGGCGTAGCGGCCGATCGCGGCGAGCGTCTCGGGCGAGATCGTCTCGACTTCGAGCAGCAGCAGCGCCTTGTAGCTGCGGTCGCCGTACTCGATCCGTCCGTCGGCGAACGTGCTGCGTTGCAGGATCGATTCGGTGAGGTAGTCGCAGCCGCCGCCGTTCTGGTGAACGGCCTCCCAAAGCGTGTTGACGTAGAAGGGGCGCCACTTGCCGGGCGAAGGTTCGAACTGCGGCGCCAGGTAGGTCCACATGTCGACGAGCGGCTGCATGAGCGCGATGTCGGTCTGCATCTCGGAGTTGCGCAGGACGGTCGACAGGCGGGCCTTGTAGGAGATCCATTCGGGGAAAAAGCGCCACAGCGGGTTGCGTTCGTTGTAGAACGTACCGTAACGCACCCAGCCCGGGAACGGCGCCTCGGCGGGAGAGTAGTTGTAGCCGTGGAGCACGGAGTGCGTCACGCCCGACAGGTTGCTCAGGTCACCCGTGATCTTGATGCGTTCGAGCGTCTCGTTGAAGACGAAGCGCGTGTTGGTGATCTCCTCGCAGCTGACGACGTTCTTGCCCGAGAGATGCGCGCCCGAAGCGACGAACTTGTTGACCATCTTGTAGCCGTGTCCCGACATCTTGTCGTCGGGGAAGATCTCGCCGTTCTCCTTGTGGTACCACGTCTCGCATTCGGGAATGTCAACGTCCATGAGCGACTCGACGGGCATACAGCCCTTGCCGTAGGCCTGGATGCGCGACTTGACGCCGCAGGCGCGGCACCATGCGTTCAGTTCGTCGAGGAAACGCTCCTTGAAGAGCTCGGCCAGCGTCAGCTCGTAGTCGTAGCGCATACGGTAGATGCGCTCCATCACGTCGGGTTCGATCCGGGCGCCGTAGGGCGTCTTGATCTCGTTGCCGTAGGGGCCTACCTTTTTCAGGATCAGCGGGTAGTAGGTGTAGAGGTCGTATCCGCGCCGTTTCTGGAACTCTTCGCGGATGTCCTTGCACCAGTTGGAGCCTTCCAGCTCGAAGCTGTCGGTGAAGAACGAGCGGATGCGGTCGTGGAGGTTGCCGACGACGGGGCGCATGGCATCGGACATCCGGTTGAGGTAACGGCGCACGGCCTCGGTGTTGAAGTGGTCGAGCACCGGCCCGCGGGCGCCCAGCGCACCGTGGATCACGCCCATGTAGCCGGTGTGCTTGACCACGACGTAGGCGATGTGGCGGCCGGCCGGAACGTCGATCGTCACCTCCTGCGCTCCCGGTGCGAAGGTCACGGGCGTGCCGGGGATGAGTTCGGTGATGTGGGCGGGGAAGAGCCGCACCTCGATCAGTTCGGAGAGTTTGTCGCGATTGGCCGAGAGCAGTTTGGGCGTGGCGCTTCGGATGAGATCGTCGGTACGGACGGTCACCTTGCAGGGGCCTTCGAACTCCATCGTGCCGAGGGCCATCATCTTGATCTGCTCGTCGCGCGAGAGGGTCTCGGCGCCGAACGGCCAGCCCGAGCCGACGATCAGGTCACTGTACATGCCGCGCGCGGCGGCTTCGCGCATGGTGAAGTCGACCAGTTCCAGCCAGCGGTCCGATAGCCAGGGCACCTGTGCGAAGCCCAGCGTGTCCTTGTAGCGGTCGGGGAAGGCGATGGAGTTGATCTCCACGCCGCCGAAGCCGGCGCGCTGCATCGAGTCGAGCTCGCGCACGATCTCCTTTTCGCAGACGCGCGTACCGTTCCACCACCAGCGGGCGAAGAGCTTCGACGAGCTGTCGGGCGTGCGGAATTTCTCGTAGAGTTTGTTTGCGGGAACCTCTTTCAGGAAGGCGTCGCCCGTCAGGTCGCCCCCTTTCGGGGCGGCTGCGGCGTCGGGTGCGGAGAGGAACAGTGCGGTAGCGATACCGAAGGTGAGAAGTAGTTTTTCGATCATCGTTTTTTTCGTTTGGGTATAATTTACAGGGTAAAGATAGGAATAAATTATTCCGGCAGCAGGGTGCCGGATATGGAAAAGATTATTCGTTTTGGTATTTCTGTTATAGATTTTGATCCGGAGGGTCGGAGGCGGCCGGTTGACCTGTCGGGTGTCCATGCGGTGCGTTGGGATCGGCGGTATGTATTTTTTTGCAGGGAAAGGTCGGTCCGGAAGCGGTCGGAACGATTGCGGACGGAGGTATCGATTAATCGTTTTGACCGGAGGCGAAGACTCCTTGTTCGGGGCGTAACGATGCGGATACGGGGTTTGCGGACGGTGCGGATGCAAAATGCCTGTGTCCGTCCGCAGAGGGGCTTCCGCTTTCGACGTACCTGTATTTCGCCGAGGCCGGCGTTTCGGCGAGTTGCGGTTTGCCTTACGGGGTGGCTTTTCTGCCGGCATTACCCGACGATGCCGCCCGATCTGTCGG
>ENA-UOJQ01001250-UOJQ01001250.1-human-gut-metagenome-genome-assembly--contig:-P63-NODE-1250-length-21543-cov-8.134494_pt1 | contig 21543 bp, 21 predicted proteins | sample MGYA00242352_ERZ723899 | MGnify/ENA metagenome assembly ERZ723899 | reverse complement strand
TTTAATTTATTAATGGCATCATTTATTATTTCATCAAAATATTCTTTATCTTCATCATTATATAATTCTTCAAGACTTTGAATATCTAATAAAGCTTCCATGTAATAATCATAATCACTTCTGCCAACAAGAGAACTTATAAGGGTACATGCCATAAGATAAATTTCTTTATCTTCATTAGTTAAAAAACTTAATTTTTCTGTTTCTACTATAACTGGTTCAAGAACTTCTTCTCTTACTTCAGACTTCTTTTCTTTTTTTATTTCAGCTTTTATTTCTCGTTTTACTGCGGTTTTTAAATATTCTTCATAACTACTTCTTAATTCAATCATTAATTTACTAGATAAAGAAGTATACTTTATTAATTTTAATTCATCATTATTTATAGCAAGTTCTTTTAGTCTTGTAGCTTTACTTAATTGATTAAATAAAATCATTAGTAATTCACTATCTCCACCATTTTGAAAATTACCATAAATATCAAAATAATTACTTAGTGGTCGTAAACTTTCAAAATCACATTTCCATAAATCTTCGGGAGTTTTATTTTCACCATTTTTCTTGCCTTTAAAGGAAATGGCACTACCAAAAATTTTAATAGCTTCTTTGTTTGTTAGGCAATTTTTACAAATTATTGATATTAGTGTTACATAAAATAGTGGAAAGTCTTCAATTGCACCGATAGCTTTTTCATTATCAAAAGCCCTAATTTGGCTATCACATATATAAATTTGTGTATTTAACATTCCAATATGTTTTTTTAGTCTTTCTTTAGCACTTTTAATATCATATTTTGTTAAATCTCCAAGAGCTTCTTTTAAAATATTTGTTAATTCATTTGATTTAGTGTCTTTTAGCATTTCAACATACTTTTGAAAATCTAATGGCCAAAGTTCTAACATATTTACAATATTTTTATAACCTTGCAAATCACTAATCATATTACTTTTAACATTTTTCATATATTTTTTAAATTTAATAAACATATATATCCCCCTTAAACAAGTGTTTTTCTATCTTACCACAAAATGCCTGATTTTGCAAGAAAATATTGACTTCTATTAGGAATTATCCTATAATAAAAACTACTTTAGGAGGGGGTACTCATGAGTTTATTTTTTAAGTTTTTCAAAAAATCTAAATTAAATCAAGAGGTTTTATGTCTTGTTAACTTACAAGATAGTATTATTATGCCTCCGAATAGCTTTTTTGATAACGTTAAAAATAAAGAACTTTGTGAACAATATTATCAATAATATAAAAGAATTTTATCTAACAAAAAAACAATATTAAGTACTCATTTAAAATCAATAGAAACTGATGATATCAGAGTTTACATAGATATTTTAACTAGTTTAGAAATACATATTCATGATATTTTAAATAATTCAAGTAACAAGGAATATAACTATGAATATGTAACTAATTTACTTGCAAGACTTAACGGTTATGTCCACATTTTAAAAGCTATCGAAGAAGAATCTTTCTTAAGAATGGCAGCTAAATCTAAGCTATATAATTATAATTTTGTAGAATATGAAACATTTGAACTTGATGCTAGTGAAAGCCAAAAATTAATTAGAAAAAAATAAAATTTACAATAACTATGTTTTGTGGTACGTTGTATATAGCAAAGAAAATTTGCATAAATTAAAAATGGAACATCCAGCTTTCCGAGATTGGATGCTACCAAATATTGGTTTCGCATCTAAATCAACCTCGTTGATTTAGATGCTTTTTTCATTTTACAATTATAAAAACTACAAAGTGTTGCAACACCTTGTAGTTTTTAGTTTTTCCTAAATATAACTAATTTTTGTAGGAAATAATTTATAATAAATATAATAGAGTCTATAATAACTTTTATGAATGTAGCATTTAAATGAATATAATTATAAACCTTAGTTACAAGTAAACCAGAGATTGTAATATTAATAATAACAAGTAAGAAATATTCTATAAAAGCTTTATAATTTCTTTTCTTTTCATTTTTAAATACATATTTTTTGTTAACAATATAATTAACTACACTAGATATTGCTCTAGCAACATAAGAAGATAATAATATTGCATCAACAAATCTATCTTTTATAAAATAAAGTATTATGGAAAATGATATTATATCAACTATAAAAGATAATCCACTAGATAGTAAATAAGTAAATACAGTTTTATACTTATTTAAAAAATTTTTCATTTAAAACTCCATTATTAAAGTTATTGGACCATCATTAGAAATGTTAACCATCATTTCTGCTCCGAAAATACCTGGTTTAGTTACAACATATTTATTCATTTCTTCATTAAATGTTTTATATAACTTAATTGCTTCTTCACCATTTAAAGCTTTCATATATGATGGTCTATTTCCTTTGGCGGTATCTCCATATAAAGTAAATTGTGATATTGATAATATTTCTCCACCAACATCTAGGATTGATTTATTCATAACGCCTTCTTCATCATCAAATATTCTTAAATTAGCTATCTTTTTAGTCATTTTTAAAATATTATCAATTGTATCCCCTTGGGTAAAAGAAACTAATAAAACCATGCCATTATCTATTTCATTTACTATCTTTTCTGAAACACTAACACTACTTTTTTTACTTCTTTGTACTACTACTTTCACTACATTTCCTCCTTAACGTCTATAACATTATGTATTTTTCTAATACTTTTCATTACATTATCTAGTTCTTCTTTATCTTTTATTCTTATATTTAATTCATACATTGTTTTATTATCAAATTCTTTTGTATTACAAGACCTTACAATACAACCAAGTTTACCTACTTCTGTAATAATATTTACTAGTAAATCAAAACCTGATGCAACATAAACATAAATATTAGTAAAGTAATAATTACTTGCATCCATATTCCATGATACATCTACTACTCTTTCACTATTATTTGGGACATTTGCACAACCTTTTTTGTGAACACTTATCCCTTGACCTTTTGTAATAAATCCAACTATTTCATCACCTTTAATTGGCATACAACATTTAGCAATATTAACCATGATATTAGAGTTTCCTTCAACTAAAATATCGCTCTTATAATTGATTTTAGGTATAGATAATTTTCTTTCAAATAAGGCATCATCTACTTCATGTCTATCTTCTTTGGTTAAATTAATAATATAACCTGCCGTAAATCTTAGTGAACCAATACTTAAATAAATCTCATCTAAATCTTTAACTTTTAAATCTTTAATTAATTTATCAATTACTTCTGGAGTTAAAACTTCATTAAAAGCCATCTTACGTTTTCTAAGTTCGGTTTCTAAAATGTTTTTACCTTTTAAAATATATTCTTCTTTGTCTTGTTTACTGAAGAAAGCCTTAATTTTGTTTCTTGCTTGATTAGTTTTAACAAATGAAAGCCAGTCTTTATTCGGTGTACTATTATTATTTGTTTTAATATTTACAACATCATCGTTTTTAAGTTCATATGAAAGTGGCACAATTTGGTCATTTACGATTGCTCCAACAGTGGTGTCTCCAACTCTAGAATGAATTCGATAAGCAAAATCAACTGGAGTTGACCCAATTGGTAACTCAACAACATCACCTTTCGGTGTATAAGTATAGATTAAATCACTGAAAATATCTGCATTAACAGCATTTTCAAAATCAGCATCAGTATCATTATTACTTGATTCAATAACATTTCTAAACATTTCTAATTTTTGTTCCATCACATTTTGAATCTTTTTAGTACCTTTTTCTTTATAAGACCAGTGACTTGCAATACCTTTTTCAGCAATTTCATCCATTTCATAGGTTCTTACTTGAATTTCAAAAACATGTCCTTCAACCCCAAAAACAGTGGTATGCAAACTTTGATACATATTTTCTTTTGGACTTGCTATATAATCTTTAAATCTCTTTGGCATTGGTCTAAATCTAGAATGTATTAAACCAATAACTTGATAACAATCAGATTCTTCTTCTACAAATATTCTTAAAGCTAAGATATCATATATTTTATTCCATTCTTTTCCATTAGATAATTTATTATAAATACTATAAACACTTTTAACTCGGCCCTTTATTTCAAATTTAATTCCAGCATTAGTTAAAATATCTATAATACTTTCTTTCATTTCTTCTAAGCAATCATTTAATTCATCAACTGTTTCATTTAATTTTTCAAGTATATCATTGTAAACATCGGGTTTTAAATAATAAAGTGATAAGTTTTCTAACTCACTTTTAATAGAATTAATGCCTAAACGATGAGCAATTGGTACTAAAACAGACATTGTTTCTTCAGCTTTTTGCTTTTGTTTAGATGGATTAATTGCCCAGTTGGTACGCATGTTATGTAATCTATCAGCAAGTTTAATATACATAACTCGAACATCTTGGGCAAGTCCAACTAATATTTTTCTTAAATATATAACACTAGATTCGTTATTATCAGGTAACTCTAACTTATTAATTTTAGACACACTTAAAACAATCTTAGCTATATCTTCTCCAAAATCATTAACTAAATCTTCATATGTTTTATTACCATTATTGATAACTTCATGTAAAAGTGATGCAATTATGGTAGTATCATCAACATTTAAATCCATAAGAATTTTTGCAACTTCTAAAGGATGAGTTATAAAATCATCTCCAGTAAGTCGTTTCATTCCCTTATGTTCATTATAGGCATATTCATATGCTTTTTTTATTGTTTCAAATTGTTCCCTTTTTTCTAATCTTGGAACTAATTCTTCAAAATTAATTGTATCTGGCAAAATAACCACCTTCCAACATATATTTATTATATAACAAAATTGCATTTAAATAAAGGAGAAATTGTATTACATGAAAAAGAATTTATTTATAAAATCAACTTTAATCCTTATTCTAAGTGGTTTTTTAACTAAAATGCTCGGATTTATTATAAAAGTAGTTTATACAAGAATAATTGGAGAATATGGGATAAGTTTATTTACTATAGCAACCCCAACATATTCATTATTGCTTACAATTTCAACTTTAGCAATACCTATTTCAATATCTAAATTAGTTTCAGAAAATAAAGGACGTTCCATAAGAATACTAACATCTGCAACTTTTTTAATTTTATCAATTAACTTTTTACTTATATTAATAATTTTCTTAACTAAGGACTTTATTGCTACAAATTTATTAAAAGAACCACTTGCATCCCCAATACTAATGGCTTTTGCTCTTACACTTCCTTTTGTATCTATTTCTGCAGTATTAAAAGGATATTTTGCAGGGAAACAAAATATGGTTCCTCATGCTACAAGTAATATTTTAGAACAAATAGTAAGATTAATTATTATTGTAACTATACTTCCTATACTTATGAAAAAATCTGTTATGTATGCGGTACTTGGTTTAATACTTTTAACTATTTTATCAGAAATTTCTTCTATTATAGTATTTTTATTTTTCTTGCCAAAACATATAAACTATAAAACTAATTTACTTCCTAGTAAAAAGCATACTAAAGATATTTTAAATATTTCTCTTCCTACAGTATCTAGTAGAATTATTGGTAATATTGGTTACTTTTTAGAGCCAATTATTCTTACTAATTTACTTTTATTTTCTGGTTATACAAATGCTTACATTTTAAGAGAATATGGAGCTTATAACGCTTATTCTTTAGCACTTTTAACTATGCCGGGATTCTTTATTGCAGCCATTTCTACATCACTGTTACCAGAAATAAGTAAGTTTCATGGAGAAAGAAATTCTTCTATGGTTAAAAGAAGAATTAAACAAAGTCTTTTATTTGCACTTTTAATTGGAACATTTTTTTCATTTATAATATTTACTTTTAGAGATAAATTATTATTTACTTTATATAACACCACAAATGGTTCTGATTACATCAAAATACTTGCTCCATTCTTTGTACTTTTTTACTTAGAAGGTGTTCTTACATCTGCTTTACAAGCTTTGGGACATGCTAAAATTACCATGAACATAACTTTATGGGGAGTTATTTTAAAATTACTTGTTATGGCAATTTTATCTTTATGTCACATTGGAATTTATAGTTTAGTTATTGCAGAAATAATAAATATTTTGTTTGTTGTTTTAATCAATTTCAAATATTTAAAAATATATGTTTAAAATATTTGAGTCTCAGTGTTTTTATATTTCATTTTCATATAAGCTTTTATAAATTTTACTTTTCTTTAATAGTTGTTTATGTGTTCCACTTGCTACAACTTTACCATCATCAATTAAATAAATAAAATCAGCATCCATTATTGTAGATAATCTGTGAGCAACTATTATAATTGTATGATTTTTTACAAGATTATCAATTGCTATTTTAATTTTGTTTTGATTTTCATTATCGAGTGCACTTGTAGCTTCATCAAACAAAATTATCTTACTATCTTTAAGTAGCGCCCTAGCTATTGCTAATCTTTGTTTTTGACCACCCGATAAATTAATTCCACCTTCTCCAATCATAGTATCATACTTATTTGGAAGACTCATAATATATTCATCTATTTCTGCTAACTTACAAGCATTTCTAATTTTTTTTAAAGACATATAAGGATCAATTATTTTTAAATTTTCAAGAATAGTTTTATTAAAAATAAACGGTTCTTGTCTAATAATAGCTATATTTTGCCTTAAAGCATCTTCTGTAAAATCTTCTATTGGGATATCATCTACTAAAATAACTCCAGCATCCGGGTTAAAATATCTAAGTAGTAAATTAAATATTGTTGTTTTACCTTGTCCACTTTTGCCAACTATAGCAACTTTTTTACCCGTTGGAATATCTAAATTAAAATCCTTAAATATTTCTATATCTTCATTTGGATATTTAAAAATTATATTTTTAAATACGACATTTCCTTCTATATCAGTTTTAGAAATAATACCAAACTTTTCATCTTCATAAAGTTTATTATCAAGTATCTCACTTAATCTTTCAATTGATACTTTCATTTTTTGTATACTAGTTGATAAATTCATCATTAATTCAATTGTATTCATAAACCTATAAATATAATATGTCATAGCCATAAAGAAAGCAAAAGAACCATTTCCATTAATAATAAGAAGGATACAAGTAGTAAATATAACAAACTCTAAAATACAATTTAAATTATAAATCCAAGCATTATAATTTCTTTCTATAATCATTTGTTTATTAATTTTAAAATATATATTTCTAATTATATTCTTAAAATTATCATTCATACTTTTTCTAATTCCTAAAGCTCTTATTTCTCTAATACCGCGAACGGATTCACTTACATCTGCAACTGCTCTATCTTTTTCCTTATTTATTTCTTTTTGTTTTTCCTTAATACTAGGCAAATACTTATGAGAAATAATATAGAACAACACTAAATAGATTATTACTTCCAAAGCTACAATCCATGAATTAAAACAAATATAAATAAATACAATTGCACAAGTAAGAAGGGATATTGTTATTCTAAGAATTTGCCTGAAAGAATCCGCTATCGTAGATGAATCATTAGTAATTCTATTTATAAATTCTCCACTAGATTTTTCCTCAAAAGCTCTAGCTGGTAATAACCCTACTTTTTCATAAACTGCATACCCAATTTTTTCCATTATATTATTAGCACACTTTTCCATATAAATTCTACCATATCTATCAAAAAATAAATTATCTAAAACATCAATAATAAATATTAAAAATAATACTGCTATTGCTAAACCAAATGAACTAATTCTAGTTTTATCTATTGCAAGTCCAATTAAATAACCATACAAAGTTCCTGTCGTAGAGGTAATAAACAAAAGAATAAAAGATTTAATAAAAAGTTTCTTTTCTCCACCACAATACTTTTTAAAAAATCTTATTATTTCCTTTAACTTCATAATTACTCACCCTTTTTAATCTTTTGTTTTAAATCAAATAAGACATTTAACGCTTCCATTGGTGTTGTATTTAAAACATCAATATTTTCTATTGTCTCTTTTATTATATCATCTTTTTTAACATTTGTCTCAAAATCCATAGTAAGTTGTATTTTTTCTTCTGGATTTTTCTTTTTAGCATTACTTTCATATTCATTTAATATTTCATCAGCTCTTTTTAATAAAGAATCTGGCATTTTAGCAAGTCTTGCTACATGAATACCATAACTTTTGTCAACAGCACCATTTTTAACTTTATGTAAGAAAGTTATTTCATTACCATTTTCTACTGCACTAACATGAACATTTTTAATATTTTTATATTTTTTATCAAGTCTTGTAAGTTCATGATAATGAGTTGAAAATAAAGTAAATGATTTAATATTATCACTGATATATTCTAATATTGCTTGAGCTAGACTCATACCATCATATGTTGCTGTACCTCTTCCTAATTCATCAAATAAAATTAAACTATTAGCTGTAGCATTATGAATTGCATTTCTAGCTTCTTTCATTTCTACCATAAATGTTGATTCTCCACTTACTAAGTCATCACTAGCTCCAATTCTTGTAAAAATCTTATCAATAATTGGTAGTGTTGCAGATTCACAAGGAACAAAAGACCCCATCTGTGCCATAATAACTATAATAGCAAGTTGTCTCATAAATGTTGATTTACCACTCATATTAGGACCAGTTATAAGTAAAGTATTTACACCATTATCTAATTCACAATCATTTGGTACATATTCAAGTTTACTTACCACTTCCACAACAGGATGTCTACCATTTTTAATATCAATAATGTGTTCATCTGTAATATTTGGTCTAACTAAATTATATTCTTCACTACAAACAGATAAAGAAACTAAAGCATCTAATTCACCTAAAACATCTGCTGCGGCATTTAAATGTGGTACTTCTTGTTTTACTATATTTTTAATATCACAAAATATTTTATATTCTAAATCTATAATATTTTCTTCAGCATTTAAAATCATACTTTCTTTTTCTTTTAATTCTGGAGAAATATATCTTTCACAATTAGTTAAAGTTTGTCTTCTTTCCCAATGATATTCATCTTTAACTAAATTCTTACTTCCATTAGGTATTTCAATAAAATAACCAAAAACTTTATTAAAACCAACTTTTAAACTCTTAATGCCAGTTTCTTCTTTAACCTTTGCTTCAAAAGCAGCCACAAAATCTTTACCACCACTACGAATATTTCTAAGCTCATCAAGTTCACCATTAAACCCGTTCTTAATCATATATCCTTCTTTTGTAGATATTGGGGGTTCATCAACTATTGAAGCATCTAATAGTTTAAATAATTCTTCATGAGTATCAAGTGAATAATCAAAACCTAAAGTAGTAATTTTTTCTTTGATCATTGGTATTACTTTAATACTATTTTTTAGTTGTAATAAATCTCTAGCATTTAGGGAACCATTTATTACTTTACCAGATAATCTTTCAATATCATAAACTTCATATAATAAATTTTTAAGTTCATCTTTTATAATAAACTCATTATTTAGTTTTTCTATTTTATCATATCTTTCATTTATTTTATCTTTATTCTTTAATGGATTTAACATCCAACTTTTTAACTTACGACTTCCCATTGCAGTTTTACATTTATCTAAAAGCCATACTAAAGAATAAGTTCTTTCTTTTAATCTTAATGTTTCAACTAACTCTAAATTTCTAATACTATGAATATCCATTTCAAGAAAATCATTTTTATGTAAATAATTTATTTTAGTTATATGACTTAAATCTTTTAATTGTCTTACATCTAAATAATAAAATAAATGTGCAACTCCGCTTTTAACTCTAGCATCTGATATTGATTCTAACAATGTTTTATATTTATCCCACAAGAATTCATTATTTATTGTTACTTCAACATTATAAGTATTTTTAAGTAAATTAATTAAATTTGTATTTAAATTATCTACTAATATTACTTCTTTTAAATTAAGTTCAAGTATTTCATTTATTAATGTTTCTTCATTATTTTCAATAGATATTGTAGCAAGATAACTTGTAGAAATATCTAAAATTGTAAGTAAAATACTATCACTAAAAAACAATATACTTGCTATATAAGATGTATCTTTATCATTTAATAAATCATTATCTGCTATTGTACCTTTACTTATTACATCTACTATTCCTCTTTTAACCATTCCTTTAGTGTATCGTGGGTCTTCTAATTGTTCACAGATAGCAACTTTATAACCTTTATTAACAAGTTTTTCAATATACGTTTTAACACTAGCGTGAGGAACTCCACACATAGGAACTTTCTCTTCAAGGCCAGCTACTCTTCCTGTTAAAGTTAATTCAAGTTCTCTAGATGCAATTAAAGCATCATCAAAAAACATTTCATAAAAGTCCCCAAGGCGATAAAAGACAAGTTCATCTTTATACTTATCTTTTATTTCCATATATTGAGCCATCATCGGACTTAATTTGCTTCTATCTACTTCACTTAATTTCATACTTCAAAACCTCTGTTTAAATATTATAACACAACACACATTAATTTTTTATAAAAATTTCTTATAATCTGTAATTTTTAACTAACTTTTATAAAATTTTGTGACATTTCAAGAAAAAGTGCTTAACTATTGCACTTTATTTTTTATAATTAACTTATTCTTATTGGGTCACTACTAGTACCAGTTCCACTAGTATAAGTTACAGAAGATAAAAGAGAAAATGTTGGGCGCACCGCATAGCTGTAACTAGACGCATTACTGCCACTGACACTGCCATCGACACCCACATAGAACACACTAGTCGTATTGCTGTTAAAGCGCGAAATAGTCCATTCTGAAGAACCTAAAAATAACCAATTTTTTGACTTATTAGATTTATGCAGGAAAAATAATATTGATATTATAATTAGTAAAAATGATAACGAGTAAGGTTATCAAACCTTACTCGTTTAATATTGTCTTCCAATATATAATCTAGTTGTTGCCTTTCCACCACATACAGTACATGGTCCAGTTACTTCTTCATCATCAATTAAACATCTAGATTTAATGCCAAAATCATCTTTAATTTTATTTTCACAAGATTCATTACCACACCAATTGATTTTAATAAATCCTCCATCTTTTGTTGTAGCTATTTCTCTTAACTCATCATAAGTTTTAGCATCATAAATCATGCTATCTCTTCTTGCTTTAGCACGTTTGAACATATCACTTTGAATTGTTGCAAGTAATTCCTTAACTTTAGGTAAAATTTCTTCAAAAGGAACAACTATTTTTTCTAAAGTATCTCTTCTAACTAAAGTAACATGATTATTTTCTAAATCTCTTTTACCAAGTTCAATTCTAATTGGATATCCTTTTACTTCAGCTTCAGCAAATTTAAATCCTGGAGTTTTATTGGTTTCATCAACTTTAAATGTAATATTATTTTCTTTTAAGGTATTTTTTAATTCATCAAGTTGTTCTGAAACTTCCCCGATAGGTATTATTATAACTTTAAAAGGTGCAATCATCGGAGGTAAAACTAATCCATGGTCATCTCCGTGAGTCATAATTATAGCTCCGATCATTCTAGTTGATACTCCCCAACTAGTTTGATATGGAGTTTTAAGTGTATTATCACTATCAGTAAATTTAATACCAAAAGCTTTAGCAAAATGATTACCAAAATAATGACTTGTCCCATTTTGAAGAGCGTAACCATTATACATCATAGCTTCCAAAGTATAAGTTTCTTCAGCTCCAGCAAACTTTTCTTTTTCGGTTTTCTTTCCAGTAATAACAGGTAGTGCTAGATAATCTTCTTGAAAAGTTTTATAAACATTAAACATTCTTAAAGTTTCTTCTCTTGCTTCTTCGGCAGTTCTATGCATTGTATGACCTTCTTGCCATAATATCTCACGGCTTCTAAGAAAAGGCCTTGTTGTTTTTTCCCATCTTACTATTGTACACCATTGATTATAAAGAATAGGTAAATCTCTATAAGTATTTATTATTTTTTTATAATGGTCACAGAATAATACTTCACTTGTTGGTCTAACACACATTCTTTCTTCAAGCTTTTCTTGTCCCCCATATGTAACCCAAGCAACTTCTGGAGCAAATCCTTTAACATGTTCTTTTTCAACATTAAGAAGTGACTCAGGGATAAACATTGGCATTTGTACATTTTCATGGCCAGTTTCTTTAAACATTCTATCCATATTTTTTTGTATTTCTTCCCAGATTGCATATCCAAGTGGTCTAATTATCATACTTCCCTTTACACTTGAATAATCTACTAAATCGACTTTTTTACACACATCAGTATACCATTTAGCAAAATCCACATCTCTATTTGTTATATCTTTTACTTCCATATTCTCACCTTATTCTGCATTAAATTCTTTTAATTCATTATCTTCAGTTAATATTTTATTAACTTTTTTAGTAGCATCATTTAATTTTTCGCCACAATATTTAGCTAATTTCATAGCTTCTGTATATTTATTAATTGCATCATCTAAATTAACATTACCACTTTCTAATTCTTTTACAATTGTTTCTAATTCTTGTAAAGATTCTTCAAAATTTTTATTTTCTTCCATAATTTATTTCCTTTCTTTATCTATTATACCAATTATTTTAAATTAATCCAATACCTATTTAATGGTTCATTATTCCACATAACAGTATTTTCTAATACTCCACCTTCAGAAATAATTGTTTTATTACTTAAAGTATTTGTTTCATCTGCAGTTATTAAACACTTTTCTATTCCTAAATCTTTAGCAATTTCTAAAGCCATCTTAAGTTGTAACTTTCCATAACCTTTACCACGTTCGCTCGGAGTAACTGAATAACCAATATGGCCTCCAAATTCTAGTAAAAATTCATTTAATTCATGTCTAATACTTATAGAACCACATACTTTATTATCACTCATTCTTTTTAAAAATAATGTTGTGCACGGAACATAACCATCTCTTAAATCTACACCATTTTTTTCATTTTCTTTTTCTTTAACCCATTCTTCATAAGAAGTTGCTTCTTCTAATTTAGCAAGGCCTGAATATTGCCATGGAAGCCCAGCATCAACAGCTTTAATTTCATCAAGCATCAAAAAAGCACTTTCTTTATCATCTTTACTTGGTAAAACTAACTTTAAATCATTCATTTTTATCTTCCTTCCTTTTTTATGAGACCTTTATCTTTTAATAAATCTCCAATTAATTCATAGTTTCTTCTAAAAAGTTCCATATTATAATCTTTATCATGATTAGTAATCCCCGTAGATTTTTCTATTTCTAAAATATTAGAATATACAACCTCTGGAGTAAATTTATTATAAAAATCAACTACTAATTTACAAAAATAATTCGATGATGTTGTTAAAAAACATTCTAATAGTTCCATATTTTGTTTCATTCCAATTGTTGCTTTTGGATTTCTTATTATCCTTGTACCATTTCTTAAAAAGTCTCTTTTATCATACTTAGGACTTAATTCAACTCTAAAAACAGATTCAAATATTGATTCATTATCAAATATATAAATTTTAGGTTTCCCATTTTCTTCTACAATTGCATAATTACCAGCATGTCTATCTCCATTAAGCATAAATATATCAAAAATAAATACTTTTACTAAATCAAATATTAAATCTTTACATTCTTTGGGATATTCTTTTTCTACTACATACCACAAATTATATATAGTATTAGAAAAGTAATCTATTCCAATTAAATCTTTTCCACTTTTAAAACTTCCTAAATTATTAAAACTATAACTTAAATAATATAAGTCTTTATTTACTCTAACAATGTGATAAAGGGGACAATTAATACCTACAATATTTGCTAATCTATATGCTAATATTTCATTACAATCATTTTTAGCAATTTTACAGAAATATTCAATACCATCTAAATTAACATAATCATGTTCTTTAGATACTATCTCTTCTTTCTGTTTTTCAGTTAGTTTCATATTTATCCCTTCTTTATTTATTACTAATTAATTTATTCTTACTTTCTTTTTCTAACGTTTTTAAACTTTTTTCTGGTGTTGGAAACTCTTCAGGCATCGTACCACCGATATCAGAAATAGCTTTTCTTACTTTTTTACCGACTTCATAATGAACATCATTTGCTTTAGTTTCACCTTTTACATTATCCCTTTTTAGTTTTTGTTCTGTTTGAGATATTCTAAACAAATTAGCTATAAGTTCATCACTACCCATGTTATCTAAGATATCTTCTCTATATCTTAAACCTTTTCTCTTTGCTATATCATTAGCAGTTTCACCATTATATAACCCTTTATAACCAGAATTATGAAATCTATCAAAGTTTTTAACTCCAGCATCTTTTGCAGCTTGATTTAAAGAATAGTTTCCTTTTTTAGTTAAATTTCTTTGATAAAATCTTTTTTCATCTTCTGTTAAACTAGAATATTCTCTTTCAGTAATTTCCATTTTTCTAGTTTGAAACGCAAAGTATGTTTGAGCAAGAGCTATTGTTTTCTTTCTACTATCACCATTCTGAGCAATTAAGTAACATGCATAACGTGATAATTTATAATCAGAAATATTTCTGGAAGTTTTTGATCCTATGTTGACCATTTTCCCCACTTGGGGAAAATGGTCTGCCACCTCATAACCGCTAAGATTGCAGGCACTAATCGCATCATTTATTACATTATTGAATTTTTCCCATTTTTTATATTCCAAAACATTTTGAAGTTCTCTTGCAAACCAATATTCATTACCATTTTCATCAATATGTTTTATATTTTCAAAAATACTATTATTTAACATTAATTCATTCATTTTCATTCCCCCTTAAATTAAATTGTATTTACAATATTTGTTATTTTACTTTACACGCCTTGATTTTTGCGCGTTGTTGTTACTTTTTATTCAAAAATGTAGCACAAGCCCAGTGTTTTTCCAATTTTGTCGGCGCCGACAAAATCGAGAAAATACTTTTTGTTTCTTTACACTTTTTCCAATGAAGCTTACCATTTTCCCCAACTGGGAAAAATGGTCTAACAAACCTATTTTTCTACAACTTTAGCTTTAATATTACCTTCATGTAATTTAACATTAATAATATCATCGATATTAACATCAGTACTTGATTTTATAACTTTATCATTAACTGTTGCTAAAGAATAACCTTTTTCTAAAATGCCAAGAGGATTTACTAGTTTCAAAGTATTAATAAGTAAATTATATTCATTTTTCTTCTTATCAATTAAACTCATTGGATTTTGCATAACGTAAGACATCTTTATTTTATTTAATTTAATCTCATTATTTTGTAATATAACTTTTATATCTTTATTTAAATTATCCAGTAAAACATCTAATTTTTGTTCTTTTATTTCATACATACTCATTGGATTTTTTAAAACAAAACTATTTTTTAAACTTCTCCATTTAATGAATTTAGTATTAACCATATTTTTAATATTTTTATTAAGACGAATTTTGTAATTATTTAAAAGGGTATTAATATCAATAACAGTTGGAACAGCCATTTCTGCAGCTCCAGTTGGAGTTGGGGCTCTTAAATCTGCCACAAAATCAGCAATTGTCCAGTCAATTTCATGACCAACAGCACTTATAATCGGGGTTCCACATTCATATATTGCATGAGCAACAATTTCTTCATTAAAAGCCCATAAATCTTCAATAGAACCACCACCACGGCCCACAATAATTGTATCAACTCCATAAGCATCAGCTCTTTTTATTTGTCTTACAATATCTGGAGCAGCATCTCTTCCTTGCACTAAACATGGAAATAAAATAGCTTCACAAATTGGATATCTTCTTCTAATAGTACTCATAATATCTCTAACGGCAGCTCCAGTTGATGCTGTTATAACTCCAATTTTCTCAGGAAATCTGGGAATAGCTTTTTTATGGGTTTCATCAAATAAACCAACGCTTGCAAGTTTCTTTTTTAATTTTTCATATTCAATATATAAAGCCCCTAAACCATCCGGTTCCATTTTTTCAATATAAATTTGATATGACCCTTGAGAAGGATAAGCACTAATTCTTCCCTCTACTAAAACATTCATTCCATCCTCAGGAACAAAAGATAATTTTATTGCACTACTTTGAAACATTACTGCACTTATTCTAGAAGTATCATCTTTTAAAGTGAAATATAAATGCCCTCTAGTATGATTTTTAAAATTACTTATTTCTCCTTTTAAATATACTTTATTTAAAAATATATCATCATCTAATTTTCTTTTAATATAATTATTTAAATCGCTAATTTTTAGATATTCTTTGTCCATCAATAAGTCCCCTTTCTACTAATAATTTTCCAATTAAATTATAATTCATTTTATATAAAACAAGATAATAATCTCTTTCAACTTTATCTAAAACTATACCATCTTGTTCATATTTACTAAACACTGACAAGACATATTCAGGTGTTAATTTTTGATAAAAATCCACCACTAAATCACTATATTCACTAGAAGATGTCCCCATAAAATATTCTAAGCCTTCTAAGTTTCTTTCTACATTAAGAGGTGTATGATTATTTAATATATCTTTATAATAAGACTTTTTCAAACGTTCTTCATACCCAATTTTGGCTCTTAAATCTGCTTCATAAGTACTAAAAACAAATTCATTATCTAAAATATAAAGATAAGCTTTTCCATCACTTTCTAAAATACCAATATTACCTAAGTTTCTATCTCCATTTAATAAAAATATATCATATAAAAACACTTTTACTAAATCATTTACTAAATGTCTACTAAATTTTGGATACTTTTTCTCAAGAAAAACCCAAATATCATACAAACTATTTGAATTAAAGCCAAGTTCTTGACCATTTTTAAAAGTTCCAAAATTATTTAAACTTAAACTTAAATAATATGCATCATCACTAGTTTTTATAAAATAATCTTTAACACAATTAATATTTAAATATGAAGCAATTTCATTAGCAACTAACTGAAGTCCTTCGTCTACAGAACTTTTTACATAATATTCAGTACCATTAATAGTAACAAAACCATCTACATATCTAGTAATTTTTTCAATATCTTCTAAAGTTAAGTTCATAATTACTCTTTAATATATTTATCTAAGACAGCATTAATAATTTTTCTAACAGCTTCATCACAATACTTCTTAGCAAGTTCAACAGCTTCATTAATTACAACAATTTCTGGTGTATCAGTAAACTTAAGTTCATATAATCCCATTCTAAGAATAGCAGCTCCAGTTTTATCAATTCTATCAATTGTCCATCCATCAATATATTTATTAGCAATTCTATCTAATTCATCTTTATATGTAGTAACACCATAAACAATACTTTTAACAAAGTCATTATCAACATTTAAATTTTCTTTAATAACATCATCAAGATTAAACGGGACACATCTACTCTCATAAATATCAATTTGATATAAAATAACCATAATTACATTTCTTAATTCACTTCTAGATTTTGCCATAATTCTTCTCCTCGTTAAATAATTATATCAAATTTTTAACTAAATGCCTAGCTATTTTATTAAACTTCCTTCAATAATTAATTGATATCCTTTCTTTACTTGATTACAAGTTGTAAGTATCACTTGATTTCCTTCATTTTTTATATTTATTTTGCCATTTTTGATTTCATTTCTAATATTTACAACTTCATAATTCATTATATTACCATCAATAATTAAAGTAATTTTATCACCCACAGATAGATACCTCAAATCATTAAAGTATGCAAGATGTCCACTACCGGAATGAGCAGCTAAAAGATAAGTATTATTAATGCCTGTATCTATTAAAGTTACATTTTCTCCTACATTATTTTTTTCATTATCAACATTGTAAAAACCCAATTTCATATTAACTTTAGGTATAACTAAATAACCATAATACTCTAAATTATTTACATCAACAAACTCACTTTCAACTACATCACTATTACATCCACAAAGACACATTAATAACAATATTATAATTATATTTTTCACCAGTTTTATAAGAATAACTTCTAATATCATCATTTAAGTACAAATACCCCCTTACTTGTATCAACTTCTACATTATTATTAAATAATCTTACTTCATAATTTGGATTTACATATTCTAAAATCATTTTTTGAATAACATTATTTTTCATCTCATCATATGGATTTGCTAAATTTGCTATTAACCATTTATCAAACTCATCAACTTCATTCTCCTTTCTTACTTCTAATTTCATGGCATCAACACTTACTATGTTAGCGACAAATACTATTAAAACAACTACGATTTTTTTCATAAAATCATCTCCTTCGCCAACTAATCTAACATTTAAAAACTTAAATGTACATAGGAGATTTTGTCAAAAAAAGAAGGATTTTCATCCTTCTTGTCGATTTTTGTTGAAAGTTTTATTATTTAGCTTTCTTTTTAGTATTTTTATTTATTAACCTTACCTTTACACCTTTATATAAAGCAAATTGTTTTTTAACACCTTCAGGTAGATTTTTCTTAAATGTTTTCATTCTCGCACCTCACTTCTTTCTTAAAGATTATAACACAATATATTATTTATTAGCAATATTTTACAAACTATTTTTATAAATATTTTACTTAACCCCACTATACTTTTTATAAATACTTTCAAAAACTTTTAAACCATCCATCGCACTAGTGGTAATACCTCCAGCAAAACCAGCCCCTTCACCGCAAGGATAAATACCTTTTATATTAGAATTAAATTCATCATCTCTATTTATCCTAACTGGACTACTAGTTCTTGCCTCCGGTGCAGCTAAAATAGCATCCTTACTATTAAAACCATTTATCTTATTATTAAAATAATCTATTCCTTCTTTTAAACTTTCGTTTATAAAATCAGGAAAAATATCATTTAAATTACCACAACAAGTTTTACCTTTAAAAACATCAATATTTAAATTATTAGAAACAACATTATTTTTATAATCTCCATATTTTTGTACTGGAATTAAACCATTACCAACTTCATAAGCTTTACTTTCTAACTTTTCTTGAAAATACATACCATCTAAAATATTTTTGCCATAATCATCTGGACCAACAGTTACAACAATTGCACTATTTGCATATTTTGTTTCTCTTTTATAATTACTCATACCATTTACACAAATACCATTATTTGTACTTCTAGCATTAACCACAAAGCCACCTGGACACATACAAAAGCTATATACACCACGTCCTGTTTTACTCTTATAAGTTAATTTATATGATGCCGGCGGTAAAAAAGAATAGTTAATTGGATATTGATTTTCATTTATAACCTCTTGAGGATGAATTATTCTAACACCAACTGCAAATGGTTTCGGTTCCATAAATATCTTTTTTTCATTTAACATTTTAAATGTATCTCTAGCAGAATGACCAATTGCAAGTATTAAGATATCTGTATCTATTTGCTTTTTATTTACAACAATAGATTTTATTTTATTATCTTTATAAATTATATCTTGAAATAAGGAATTATAATGAATTTCTCCCCCAAAAGAGATAATCTTTTTTCTTAAATTTACAATAACCTGCCTTAATATATCAGTTCCAATATGAGGTTTATTATCATACATTATATCCTTCGGAGCACCACATTCTACAAATATTTTAAATATTTCTCTCATTCTATTTTCTTTATCTTTAACTAATGTATTTAACTTACCATCACTAAATGTACCTGCTCCACCTTCACCAAATTGCACATTACTATTTAATTTAAAATTATTATTTTGCCATAAATCTTCAACAGTTTTTATTCTATCTTCAATTTTTTCTCCTCGCTCAAATATAATTGGTTTATAACCATTTTTAGCTAAGAAATAAGCAGCAAATAAACCCGCTGGACCAGTTCCAATTATTATTGGTCTTTTATCAAGGACTACATTACCTCTCTTTGGTAAAACATAATCTTCATTTTCAACCTTCACAACATCATTTCTTAAGTATTTTTCTTCATTACTTATTTTTACATCTAAATCAAAAAAGTATGCAAACATCATTTTACTTCTAGCATCAATAGATTTTTTATGTATAATTACTTCATCAATTTTTTCTTTAGAAACACGTAACTTCTTACTAGCAAGTTCATAAATATCAATATTCTCTTTAATTTCTGTTCTAATATTTTTAATTCTAATCATTATTACCACCTGCTAAAAGTCCTGTTATAAAAGCAATTGTTAAATTATATCCTCCACAATCACCATCTAAATCTAAAACCTCACCAATAAAATATAGATTATTTACGAACTTAGAACTCATATCATTTAAATTGATTTCATTTAAACATACTCCTCCACAAGTAACTTGAGCATCTAAATAACCCTTGGTATCTTTAATATCTACTTTAAAATCCGTTAAAGCATCCACTATTTTATTTTTATCTAAATCCCTTAACTCATTCCAAGTTTTATTAGTATCAATACCTAAATATTTATATAAAATATTAGTTAACTTATAATCCATAAAGCCATCACATATAACAGATACTTTTTTATCTTTAAAATTATCTAAAAAACTTCTTAAATCATTCGTCCATGGTGTAAAATTAATTCTTATTTCTTCTTTACAATTATGATTTAAACCTAATTTTATATTTCTACTTAAATTAAATATACAAATACCACTTAAACCTTCACTATTTAGTTGAAGTTCTCCATGTTCACTTTTAATAAATTTATCATTTTCATATAAAGAAACTATCGCTTCACACCTTATTCCTTTCCATTCTTTTTCTAGTGAATTTTTTGTATAAAGTGGCACTAAAGAAGGAAATAAATCAGTTATATTGTGGCCAAAATTCTTAGCAATATCATAACCAATTCCAACACTTCCAGTTTTTGGGTAACTACATCCCCCTGTAGCAACAATTAATTTATCAAATTTTTCACCATTAACAATAAACTTATCATTAATTTTTTCAACATTTAAAATAGTAGAACAAAATCTAAAGTTAACTCCACTTTCTAAACAAGCATTTTTTAAAGCTGATAAAACACTTGATGACTTTTCACTAAAAGGATAAAGATAACCATTTTTATTTTTAATAACTAAACCAATTTCTTTAAACAATTCATTAACTTTATTTAAATTACTATAATTAATTATATATTTAATAAGTTCATCATTACTTGAATGATATTTACTTAAACTATTATCAACATTTCCTAAGTTACATCTACCACTTCCAGTTAATAATAATTTCTTACCTACATCACTATTTTTTTCAAATACATAAACTAAATTGTTTTTTGCTAAATTTAAAGCAGCTACCATGCCTGAAGCTCCAGCTCCAATAATTGCTATTTTCATCTAAACACCAACCTTTTTCACAACATTATCAAGTATTGAATATAAATATAATTCAATATTTTTATCACTAATACTTTTAACATAATCATAATAAACACTTAGTTGTTTAATATAATTTTCATCATCAATGTTTTTTAATTTATAATCTATTATACATATTTTATCACTATATTCAAGCATTAAATCTATAATACCATGATATTTTATATCATCTTTTACAAAAACAAATTCTAATTCTTGATAAATAGTTGCATCCTTAAAATTAAATGTATCAAGTAAATTATTAATAT
>ENA-UOJQ01001246-UOJQ01001246.1-human-gut-metagenome-genome-assembly--contig:-P63-NODE-1246-length-21616-cov-6.019712_pt1 | contig 21616 bp, 17 predicted proteins | sample MGYA00242352_ERZ723899 | MGnify/ENA metagenome assembly ERZ723899 | reverse complement strand
GGCGTCCTCCTCCATGTGCATCTCTTTTATGCGTATAATTTTGCCGCTGTCGAGCGTGACCGAGCCGTTTCGGCACAGCGGCAGATATAACTGGGATATCTGATAAGCCTTCGGCAGGTCGGGGTAAAAATAATTTTTGCGGTCAAAGCGGCTTATCGGTGTTATCTCGCAACCCGCCGCGAGTCCCGCGCGGACGGAAAGCTCAACAGCTTTTTTGTTCAGCGTCGGCAGAGTGCCGGGCAGTCCGAGACACACGGGGCAGACATGCGTGTTCGGCTCGCCGCCGAACTCAGTCGGGCAGGAGCAGAATATCTTTGTCTCAGTCAGCAGCTCGATGTGGACTTCGAGCCCGATAACAGTTTCGTATCTCATTTTAAAGCCTCCCATAGTACCATGTAACACCTAAAACTTCACAAGCATTGCGTTTAACTGTGTCTTCAAACTTGTTCAACGCAATCATACTCTGTAAATTTTTAAATGTTACAGGGTCAGACACCTTGCCGCGCCCAAAAGATTCTCGTCCGCGAACGGCGCCGCCATGAGCTGAAGCGCGGCTGTTTTTCCGCACGGCACGCTTATCGCCGGGAGTCCAGCGAGGTTAGCCGGAACGGTGTATGCGTCGCCGATATAAGTTTTCAGCGGGTCGTCAAGGCTCTCGCCGAGCTTCGGCGCAGTTGACGGATAAACGGCGCCCGCGATGAAATCATATTTTTTGAAAGCGTCCGAAAGCGTGCCGCGTATAACCCTGCGCGCTCTCAGCGCCTTGTTGTAATATGCGTCATAGTATCCCGCACTGAGCACGAAATTACCGAGCATTATCCTGCGCCTGACCTCGCGCCCAAAGCCCTCGGAGCGGCTTTTGATATACATTTTTGTCAGGTCGTCTGTATTTTGCGCGCGCCGTCCGAAGCGCACCCCGTCATACCGCGCAAGATTCGAGCTTGCCTGCGCGCAGGCGATTATATAATAGGCGGGCACGGCAAATTTGAGCGGCGGAAGCGAGAAATATTCAACCCTCGCGCCGAGCGATTCAGCTTTTTTGAGCGCATTATTCACAGCACTGCGGATATCTTCGCCGCAATTATCAATAAATTCATTCGGCACGCCTATAATTTTGCCGCAGAGCGAATATGACTCGACAAAATCCGAACGGACGGGGATAGTATCCTCTGTTGTAGAATCACCGCAGTCGCGCCCGGATATTATCGCCGCGAGAGTCGCGCAGTCGGAGGCATTTCTTGCTATCGCGCCTATCTGGGCAAACGACAAGCCCGTTTCGGGAGACGGTGCCGTAGGTCGGCTTGAAGCCGAATACCCCGCAGAACGCCGCGGGCTGTCTGACCGAGCCGCCCGTGTCCGAGCCGAGCGCGAGCGGGATTATCCCCGCCGCGACTGCCGCCGCCGCGCCCGAAGACGAGCCGCCGGGCACGCGCGTTTTGTCAACGGGATTGAGCACCGCGCCGTAATACGAAGTCTCGCCCGTCGAACCCATGGCGAATTCGTCCATGTTGAGCTTGCCGACTATAATAAGCCCCGCTTCTTCGAGCTTTTCTACCGCCGCCGCGCTCACGGGCGGCACATAATTTTCGAGCATATGCGACCCGCAGGTCATTTTGACATCTTTTACCGCGATGTTGTCCTTTATGCCTATCGGCACGCCCGCGAGCGGCGATATATATTCGCCTGCATCGATGCGTTTTTGTATCTCCGAGCCTTTGCTATACGCGCGCTCGCGGCAGAGCGTGATGAAGCAGTTGAGTTCTTTACTCTGCTTCTCGGATTCATATACGGCGTCCAAAACTTCGGCGATTTTAATCTCGCCGCACCTGATTTTTTCTGCCAGAACGAGGGCGGAATCTTTAATAATATCTCTCATAGCGCACCTCATTCCACTGTTTTCGGGACGCAGAAGCAGCCGTCAGCCGTTTCGGCGGCATTTGACAGAGCCTCTTCTACGCCGAGCGTCTCGCCCGGTTCATCCTCGCGCAGGACATTCACCGTGTCGGATAAATTGGTCAGTGGCTCAACGCCGTCGGTATCGAGCGCCGACAGCGTGTCCATATATGATATTATCTTTTCAAAATCTCTGCGGCAATCCTCGCGTTCGCCGGAGCCAAGCTCTATATGTGCGAGCGATTCGAGATGCGATATGAGTTCGTCGGATATTTCCATCTGCTGCCCTCCGTAAGCTTTCTATTATAAATTATATCAGAAAAAGGCAAAATTTTCATTAGTTTCAGGCTCATAAAAACGCGAACCGGGGGAAAGAATATAAAACGGATTTGAAAAAATCCTAATTTTCCCGCGAAGGGATCTATGGAGTGTGCTCTCAATGGAAAACCGCAATCAGCAGAACAAGCAGGGTCAGAATCAGCAGAATCAGCAGCAGAACAACAAGCAGCAGAATCAGCAGGAGAACAAGGCCCAGAACAAGCGCAATAAGCTCAACGAGGAATAAGCCTCACCCGCCGCGCGGCGGGTACATATCCGAAGTCCCTGTATTATTTTGCAGGGGCTTTTTGTTATTGCAACTGAGAACTTTTTATGATAGAATACTCCTGTATAAGGCTCATATAAAAATGAAAGGAATGAATTTCAGTGGGAAAGAAAAGTTCATCTGAAAAGCTTGTCATAGCAGCCGCTTCCGCAGGTGCAGCAGTCGGCGCGGCATATCTTGCTGTCGGCAACGCGATTTTCAACAAGACCATGAGCAAAAAGTCCATCGCAAAAAAAATGGACGAGAAAAAGAACGAGTATGACGGCATCACAAAAGAGGGTATGGAGTGGTTCGACTCCGCGAGTCCCGCAAAGGTGAAGATAGTCACTCCCCGCGGCGGATATGTCCACGGCGAGATAATCCTTGCAGACGAGCCGAGCGATGTTTGGGTGATAGTCATTCACGGCTACACCGGATCGCCCAGAAGAATGGGTTCGTTCGGCAAGAAGTTCCACGAGATGGGCTATAACTGCCTGTTTCCGTATCTCTGCGGCCACGGCGCGAGCGAGTCGAACTATGCCACCATGGGATGGAACGACAGAATCGATATCAAGGCGTGGATCGACTACATAATCAACGAGAATGCGAACGCGAAGATAGTGCTCTTCGGTCTCTCGATGGGCGCGGCTACAGTCATGATGACCACCGGCGAGCCGCTCGAATCGAATGTCGTCTGCGCTATTGAGGACTGCGGATATACATCAGTCTGGGACGAGTGCAGAGCCAACATGAAGGACGCTTACGGCCTGCCGACCTTCCCGTTCCTATCCGCCGCAAGAAGTGCAACGATGCTGCGCGCGGGCTACGACATGAAGAAGGCTTCGTGCATCGAGCAGGTCTCACGCTCAGTCACGCCGACCCTGTTCATCCACGGCGACAAGGACGACTTTGTCCCGTTCTGGATGCAGGAGCGCGTCTACCGCGCCGCCGCGTGCGACAAAGAGAAGCTGGTTATCCCCGGAGCACCGCACGCAGAAGCTTCGACCGTCGACCCCGAAAAATATTGGTCAACAGTTGATAAGTTTATCAAAAAGTATCTTTGATGAAAAGCGAAAATAAACCCCGTTGACTTGACGGGGCATGAAGCAATAAATCCTACCCACGGTTTTTCTGCGGGTAGGATTTTTTATGTCGCTTGTTTTGAAATAGAGGTAGAGTGAATAATTTGAATTTTGCAATATTGTGTATTGCTAATTGATGACATATACAATGAATAATACAACTCCCAATTTATCACTCGTCCGTGCGTCCGCTCAGCCACAGTATCTCAGCTCCGCGGACATACATTATATATATGCCATTAAATCTTGTAAAAATCTTTATACCAGCGGGCGAAGTTGCGAAGCCCGGTTCTGAGATCGGTCGAGGGCTTGTAGCCGTAGTCACGCTCGAGCGGGGTCGTGTCTGCATAGGTCACGGGGACATCGCCGGGCTGCATAGGGACAAGCTGCTTGTGCGCCTCAAAGTCGTAATCATTCGGCAGAACGCCCGCGGCGATAAGCTCCTGCTGAAGAATGTCAACAAAGTCGAGCAAATTTTCAGGGTTCTGGTTGCCTATATTGTAGACCGCATACGGAGGAACGGGCAGACCGTCTTCGCCGTTTTTGCGCTCCGGCGCGCCCTGCATGACGCGCACAACGCCCTCGACTATATCGTCGATGTATGTGAAGTCGCGCTTGCAGTTGCCGTAGTTGAAAATGCGGATTGTCTCGCCGCGAAGAAGCTTGTCGGTGAAGCCGAAATATGCCATGTCCGGGCGGCCTGCGGGTCCGTAGACCGTGAAGAAGCGAAGTCCCGTCGAGGGGATGTTATAGAGCTTCGAATAGGCATGAGCCATCAGCTCGTCGGACTTTTTCGTTGCGGCGTAGAGACTGACAGGGTTGTCGACCTTGTCGTCGGTGCTGTAGGGCACTTTTTTGTTGCTGCCGTAGACCGACGAGCTCGAAGCATATACAAGGTGCTCGACAGGTGTCGCACCGTCGTCGTATGAGTGGCGGCAGGCTTCGAGAATATTATAAAAGCCGATTATATTCGATTCGATATAGGCGTCGGGATTCGTTATCGAATAGCGCACTCCCGCCTGTGCCGCGAGGCTGACAACTATCTGCGGCGAGTATTTGCAGAACACTTCGCTCACTTTGTCCTTGTCCGCGAGGTTAGCTTTAATAAAAATAAAATTTTCGTGCTTTTGAAGCTTTTCGAGCCGCGATTCTTTCAGGCGGATATCATAGTAGTCGTTGACGCTGTCGAAGCCGATGACGCGGATATCTTCAAAGTCCGAGAGCAGACGCTCCGAGAGAAAGGAGCCGATGAATCCCGCCGCGCCCGTCACGAGCACGGTCTTGCCGTTTAAATCAATTTTTGTCTTAATCGATTTTTCCTGCATATCCGCTTATCCTTTCAGAAAGGGGCTGTCGCATTTTCAGCGCAGCCCCCTGCTACCCTGTAACACCTAAAACTTTACAAGCATTGCGTCGTCTGATTGCGTTTAACTGCGTCCTCAAACTTGACAGGCGGCAGCTTGCCTGCGTTTTCATCCTTGTTTAACACAATCATACTTGCAACCGGATGTAAACTTTTAGATGTTACAGGGTAGTTTTATTTCTTGAATTTTTCCAGTATTACGCTGAAAGCCACTATCGCGGCCTGAACCACAACTGCCGTCAGGGGCGACACAAACGCAAACGCCTTGAGTGCGACGCAGAGTATCGCACCCGCCGCCACGACCGCCTGCACTATAAGAGCGAACACTGCCCAGCGCGAAGCGAAGTTTGCGAGCCTGCCGCACGCCGCTATGCTCTTGAAATAAGAGCGGGCGGAGCCGTCGTGCATGACCTTTGCGGGGGCTGAGTCAACAACGCTGTCGCGGTATGCGCTGAATATGCGTGCGCCGTGGGAGAGCGTCATTTTGACATCTTTCTGCGCTATGCCGAAGCGGGCGGCGATGAGCTCGTCGGTCACGTTCGGGTCGTCCGTGCGAACGACAAGGCTGAAGCCGTTGTCCGCCATCTCATTTATCGAATCCTTGAGCGAGGCGTCCTCGGCGTAGTTGAAAACGAACATCGCCGCGACCTGCGAGTCGATGGCTATGTAGAGAATCTTGCGCCCGTTGCGCTTTACCTTGTCCTCCTCGGACTTGAGCGGAACTTCGATATTGTGGTGCGTGAGCAGGTTGCGGTTGCCGAGCAGCACGCGCTGATTATATATTGTGGCTGAAAGACCGAGTCTGTCCTCGTATATCATATCGCGCACGGGCGGCAGAAGCTCGGTTGAGCCGCCGATAATGCGGTTGAAAACATCTGTGAGCGGGCCGCCGGATTTGAGCACTATAGCGACTGCGTAGAGCAGAACGTCGTCTATGCGCACGGTGTGGAAGTCCTTCATTCCGTGCATCTCACACGCCGCGCGGTCAAAGAGATCGGCGCTGTCAACGGAGGCGGCGACCGCTTCTGAACATTCGAGAGCCGCATCGTAGCCCGCTATCATGCCGCCTTCTGCGTTGAGCTTCCTGTTCTCAAGATAGAGCGGGATCATCAGCGCGAGTTCAATAGCGCAGGGCGAGGTCAGGCAGAACGCGCCGGTGAGCACGCCGAACGCCTGGAAGATATCTTTTGTTATTATGCCCGATATAACCGCGAGCAGCACGGAGACGGCTGAAGAGATTATCAGGCTGCGCTTTATGCAGCTGTCCGCAGGGGAGTTGGCTTCGGAATTTTTGATGAAGTCGGCGGGGAACTCGACCCTGCCGGAATATAAAATGTCGGGGTTGCCCATCTTGAGCGCGCGTCCGACTTCAAATGCGTCTTTCTCGCTCTCTATAGCCCTTATGCCGTAGAGCCCTGATTTGCGTTTTGCGGTGCAGAAGAGAAAATTCTGCATCACGCGCGCCGTGCCGCGGCTGCTGTTTTCGGCGGTCATGAGCAGGGCGAATATCGCCGCCGCGCAGTAGAACATGCCCGAAGCGCCCTCGGGTGATTTGTTGAAGAACGAGAGTATCGTCTGAACGAGGGCGAGTATAAACGTCAGCCCGCCGACTGCGCCGCCGGTCACGCAACCGTTTGCAAGCGCCTTTACTCCGGATAAAATATTCGGGAACGCGAGATAGAACGACGCGAGCAGAAGTACTATATTTGCCGCCGCAAGTCCCGCGCCTCCGCGGTCGAATGCGGGCGCGTCTATCGCCGCCCACTCGAGAATTTTCGGCACGAGCAGCAAAAGCAGCGATACGCCTTCAAGTACGCACAGACCGATAACTGAGGTCTTGAACTGCGATGCGGCGTTCTTGAGGCTGTTATAGACTCTTCCGCGCTGTTCGGGCTTCTCGTATTCGAGGGGAGCTTTCTCGGAGTGCTTTTTCTTTTTCTCGGGCTGTTTCTCTGGTTCGTCCTCTTTCTCTTCGGGCAGGTTTTCGTCCTCCTGCGGCTCATCGTCGCCGAGACCGCTGAGCAGGACGAACTTTTTCTTCTTCTCCGCCCTCTTTTTGTCGAGCTCATTGCGGAGCTCGTCTTCGTCTATCTTTTCGGTCTCCGGCTCTTCGCCGAAGCCGCTGAGCATCATCTGCTCCTCCTCCGGCTGATTGCCGGCGGCGGGATTCGTGAAAGGCTGATCTTCTATCGACGCGGGTTTATCGTCCCCTGAACCGACAAATTCTTCGGCGGGAATGACCTGCGGCAGGGGCTCGAGCCCCGATGTCTCGGAGAGCGGACCGCGCTTTAAGATAACTCCGGGTTTCTCTATCGTCTCGGCGCTCTGGGGCTCTTTTGCCGAACCGATTGCAGCCATGAGCTTTGTCTTATATTCATCGTCCGGCTTGTTTTTTGCCGGCTCGGAGAGGGATTTCATCGGACCGAACACGACTGTGTCGCCGAACAGACCGGGTATGGCGCGGCTCTCACGCTCGGAGTCCTCCTCCGGCGTTTCACTCGGCTCGCCGAAATATCTCGACGCGGGCGCACCGAAAAGCTCCTCTACCGTCGGCTTTTTCTCGGCTTCATCCTCGTCCTTTGGCTCTTCTTCCTCGCCGTGAAGCGTCAGAATGTTATCGCTGTTATCAGGTTCATCGGATTCATTTGATTCGTCCGATTCGTCTGTATCAACTTCGTTGTCAGATTCGTGAATATCATCATCTTCACCGTCGGCTTTCACAACGGACAGCTCAAGCTTTGAATCGGAGTATGTATCCTCGCTTTCATCGGCGGCAGCTTCTTCGACCGGGGCTTCTTCGACCGGGGCTTCTTCGACCGGGGCTTCTTCGATTTCCGACTCAGCTTCATTGGCAATTTCCTGTGCCGCTTCGGCTTTCTCCGGTTCTGTGGGAACTTCTGCTGCCGCTTCTCTTTCGGGTTCTATAGAAGAAGTTTCGTCCACAGGCTCTTCGGGCGTATCCGATTCTGCAAAATCTGCTTCGCTTGCGGATGACTCAGACTCTTCGATTTTGTCGGATTCTTTGTCAGTTTGTTCCGCTTCATTAGATTCGACGGATTTTTCAACTTCGGGTTCCGCGGCAGCTTCAGCCGCGACCGACGGAATCTCGGGTTCCGGCTCGGCGGCAATCTCCGCCTCGGGCTCTTCGGCTCCCTGCTGATTGTATACGGGTTCAGACTCCGACGGCGTATCATCGTCAGAGTATCTGCCTTCATAGTATTGGATGCTTGACAGAAGCTCGGTGTCGTCCTCGTCGGCGGGCGACGAGGAATCGGTGTCCGTGCTCGCCAACAAATCGTCTATGTCGCTCAGCGACCAGATCCTGTCCGGCTCGCCGCGGCTGTTTTCAAGCTCCGCCACCTCGCGGAGAACTCTGTCAAGTGAAATCTTGCTCCGCTTATCGGAAGATCTGTTTTCCACTCATCTCACCCCAATTGTATATACTGAATCGGATAAAAGTCAGTTTCTGTGTTTCGCCGCTTCGAACATGAGGATTCCCGCCGCGACGGAGGCGTTTAGAGAGTTTATTTTGCCGCGCATCGGCAATGAGGCGATAAAATCGCATTTTTCGCGCACAAGGCGGCCTATGCCTTTGCCCTCGGAACCGATGACGAGGGCGATGCTGCCGCTGTAGTCGAGGGCGGTGTAATCCGTGCCGTCCATGTCCGCGCCGAATATCCAGACGCCGCGCGATTTGAGTTCGTCGATGGCGGCGGGGAGATTCGCGACTTTTACTACAGGGACATATTCAATGGCACCCGCCGAGGTCTTTGCGACTGTGTAGTTGAGAGTCACGGAGTTGCGCTTGGGGATAATTACCCCGTGAACTCCGGCTGCTTCCGCGCTTCTGAGGATAGCGCCGAGATTGTGCGGGTCTTCAAGTGAGTCACACACGACTATGAACGGGCTTTCGTTCCTGCTCTCGGCGAGGGCGAAAATATCGTCCATCTCGGCGTATTCGTGAGCCGCGGCAAATGCCGCAACGCCCTGATGCGCCGCGCCGTCGCAGAGTCGGTCGAGCCTGCGCTGATCGGCAAATTTGACGGGAATCTTGCGCTCGCGGCAGATGTCGATTATTCTGCCTGCCTGTCCGCCGCGCTGACCCTGTGCAACGGTCACGCTGTCTATCGTTCTGCCGCTTTCGAGAGCCTGAAGCACTGCGTTGCGCCCGACTATGAGCCCCTCTTTATGATCCATTAAATATACCTCTCAGCCAAAAAGTCTCTATATAAGCATTATTATATCATATACTGCTATAAAACGACAATAGAAATGCTAAAAATTTACGCGGAATATTTTTCCTTTCTGCGTATTGCAATTGAGCTCACAATAAGAATTATGAAGGCGAGGAAGAGTGTACCTGTCAGCGCACCGAGGGTGTCGACTCCGACATCGAAAATGCGGCAGGCGCGGCCGGGGACAAAATACTGGTGTATCTCGTCGCTGACTGAATAAAGGGCGCTGCAAATGACCGCGGTTATCGGAGAAAAACGCCTGCGGCTGAGAAAAAGCGCGCAGCCGATAAGGAATCCGAGCGCCGCATATTCAAAGAAATGCGCGAACTTGCGCACGATGAAGCTGTTCAGAAGTGGGCCGAAGAGTTTCATCAAAATACCGCGCACACTGTCACTCATATTTTGCGACTGGTTGCCGTCTTTGCTCGAAAGCCAAAATATGCATCCGGCACACGCCGCCGCCAATAACCAGAAAAAGACGGCGAGCACAATGCGCACCGTCCGATTTTCGGGGAGTATATATCTGAGTTTATTTTCCTTTTTCATCTTGTCAGTCCTTTGCCGTTACGAAAACAAAATCGACCGCCGAGCTCTCGGGGTCAACGCTCAGGCCGTTGACGCCCTTCGCCGTTGCAAAATAGCTCGGGGTTATGAACATCGGGAGCACAGCGCCGAGCGAGAGCAGTCTGCCCTCCGCGCTGCGGCAAGCCTTGACGAGCCCTGCGCCGCTCAGCGCCTTGAGGTTCTTGACGGACGCGTCAAACTGCGCGTCGCTGAGGCGTACTATGTTGTTCGTCCCCTGCGAGGTGAGCGTAGAAAGGAAACCTGCGGCGTCGGTTATGCCCGCGGACATGGAGGTCAGGGCTATCTGATAGTCGCCGTCCTGCACGCGCGAGGAAAGAGTCGCGCTGTCGAGTGCGGTGACAGTGAAATTGACGCTCAGACCGAATACTTTTTGCCAGCCCTGTATCATGCGGCGCATGGCGTTTTCGTGCTCGGGCAGGCAGATTATCTCAAGGTTCAGCTTGCCTGCGAGATCTTTCTGCGCCTGAGTCCAGTATCCGGCGGATCTGTTCATATCGTAGCCGAGAATGCTGACCGGCTCGCTGTTAAGATCCGCTCCCTCACCGACGGAGCAGGCGGGCGGAATTATCGAATAAGTTTTCTGCATATCCTCGCTCTCGAGCGTCAGCGAGTTGTAGTCAACCGCCGTGCAGAGCGCGCGGCGCAGCGACACGTTGGAGAGCGACACATCGGAGCAGTTAAAACACAGAGCCCAAACAGTGTCGTAGCTCTTGGTGACGGAGAGATCGGACGAATCGGGCGCAGTCGTGCCGAGCTGGGCGGCACAGTAAGTTCCGTCGAGCAGGAAATTGAGCCTTTGCTTGCTGTCGCCGTCGATTACGAGCGACACGCTCGCGGGCTTCGCCGGGAAAGGTCCGGTGTAGTCGTAGTTATTTTTTATAGTCAAAGCGGAGTCGTGCAGCCAATAGGAGAGATAGAACGGACCGTTGCACAGGAGCGTCGAATAGTCAAGTCCGTAGCGTCCTTTGGTCGCGTTGAAGAAAGTCTCGTTGCAGGGCATGCATATTGCCTTTGTCAGCAGATCGAGAAAAGCCGATTCGTCCGTTGCGCTTTCGAGCGTTATGCGCAGCTCAAAGTCGCCGACCGCCTGCACGCCGAGCTTGTCGGAGGACATCTTGCCGTTTATTATGCTCTTTGCGTTCTTTATGACGCCGAGGCTCAGCGCTTCGGGCGCACCCGTTGCGGGGGCTACCGCGCGCCTGAGCGCGAAAACGAAATCAGCCGCTGTGACGCGGGAGTCGAAGGTCTTGTCTATGTTGTCGCCGAGGATCGGCTTGAATGCCTTTTTCATTATGACCCAGCGTGCGTCCTCGCGGAGCTTGAAAGTATAGGTGAGTGAGGAGGCGTCATAGCTCCAGCTCTTTGCCGCGGCGGGGGAATACTTGCCCTCTGCGTCCTTGCGGACAAGTCCCTCGAAGCAGTTGAGCACGACGGTCTTTGCCTCCGCGCCCTGCGCTATCTGCGGGTCGAGGCACTCCGGCTGGGCTGCTATCGGATAGCTCAGCACCGCGCCCGAGCCGTCCTTGCCGCAGGCGGCGGCTGCGAATATCAGCGCAAGTGCAAGAAATATTGAAACTATTCTCGTGATTTTTTTCATGCTTTTCCTCCGTATATCGAAAACACCGGCGTATTTATACAAATTCTGCGGGCAGTCTGAGGCATAATTTTTTCGGGATATGCAGTTCCTTTCAGATACATTATATAGTAGCATAAAACCACTCCCGTTATCAACCGTTAATTGCAAAGATTATCCGGTGGATATAATATTATTCAAAAGATTTTTATTGTTTTAAAATATATCTGTATAAATGTTGCAATTTTTTTAAAAATCTGTTACAATTCTTTATCATATCTTACATATTCTGGGGATTGAAATTATGAACGCTGTTTTATATATCGCGGTGGCTCTTTCGGCCGTCTGCGCCGTGCTGCTCGTGATTATTATAACGAAGCTCAGCCGCCCCTCCGCGCAGGATGGGCAAATAAAAGAGCTTGAGCATAAAGTGAGCTCGCTCGAGGGTCAGCTACGCGATGAGTTCGAGCGCAGCCGCAGAGAAAGTGCCGGCAATCAGAAGGACATGCGCTCCGAGCTTACCGAATCGCTCGATAAGATGAACGAGCGCCTTGCACTCATGACCGAGGCGAATTTCAAGCATCAGCAGCAGCTGACGGATATGTTCTCGAAGTCGCTCGACACTATCCGCCGAAATAACATAGAACAAAACGACAGACAGTCGAGAATTATTGCAGAGTCGATAGAAAAAATGCAGCAGAGCAACGAGAAAAAGCTCGATGAGATGCGCGCAACCGTCGACGAGAAGCTCTCCTCGACCCTCACTACCAGACTCGACAGCTCGTTCAAGACCGTCTCCGAGCAGCTCGAAAATGTCTACAAATCGCTCGGCGAGATGAAAGAACTCTCGACCGGTGTTACAACAAATGTCACGAATCTCAACCGCGTGCTGACGAATGTCAAGGCGCGCGGCACCTGGGCGGAAGTCCAGCTCGAGGGCATACTCGACCAGACGATACCCAATATGTACGAGAAAAACTTCGCCACCCGCCCGGGCAGCTCCGAGCGCGTTGAATTTGCTATACGCATTCCTGCCGGCGACGGCGGCGCGGACGCTTATCTCCCCGTTGACTCGAAGTTCCCGATGGAGGACTATGTGCGCCTCTGCTCCGCCGCAGACAGCGCGGACGCCGAAGAAGTCGCAAAGGCGCGCAAGGCTCTTGAGGATAGAGTTTTGAGCGAGGCGAAGCTCGTCACCAAATACATAAATGTTCCGGCGACGACCCCGTTTGCGATAATGTATCTCGCGACCGAGGGACTCTACGCCGAAATCGCGTCCTCGCGCACGGGAATAGCCGAGCGCATCCAGCGCGAATATAACATTATGATAGCGGGACCGACTACAATAACAGCGCTTCTCAACTCCCTCTCCATGGGCTTCAGAGCCGTGGCGATAAACGAGAAGGCGAATGAGGTACGCCGCCTGCTTTCCGTCGCCAAGGCGCAGTATGAGAAGTTCGGCGATGTGCTCGATAAAGCGAAGAAAAAGATAGACGAGGCGGGGCGCACTCTTGTTGCCGCGCAGGACAGAAACCGTATCATGGCGGGCAAGCTCAAGGGGATCGAGAGCATGGACGCCGCCGAGGCGGATGCATATCTCGGCATAGCCGAGCAGACGGACGGCTCGGAGGATTAAGCATTTTCGTTTTTTGTTTATCATAAAATCAGAAAAAGGAGGAAACGAAATGAATAACAAAGGAAGACTGGCAAGACGCATCATCGCAGTCATAGTCTGCATGACCCTCGTCCTTGCCGCCCTCCCGACCGGAGTTTTCAGTGCCTTTGCGCAGACCGAGAAGGGCAAGCTCAAAGTCACATCCATCTCCGACATTCACTATTTTGCTGATTCCGAAAAAGGAACCGGGGACACAAAGAACGGATTCAGCGAAGCCTACAACGAATGGAACGACAAAGGTTCCCGTCAGCACAACGAAGCCAACGCCCTTATCGACGCAGCGCTCAAGAAGGCTGTTGCCGAGAAGAGCGACTATGTGTTCCTGCCCGGCGATCTGACCCTCAACGGCGAGCTTGCAGGCCACAAGGCTCTTGCCGCAAAGCTCGAAGCTTTTGAAAAGGAGAGCGGAATACAGGTCATCGTTGTAAACGGCAACCACGACGTCAACAACTATCGTGGACTGACCTTCAGAAACGGTGTCAAAGAGTCCGGAGAAGTCACCTCTCCCGAGGCGTTTCGCGAGATTTATAAGAATCTCGGACGCGACCTTGTGACGGACGAAAAAGAAGATGTCTTCACCCCCACCACAGGTCAGGCGGGTCAGCTCTCCTACGCTATAAGCCTCAAGGGCGGCTACAGACTCATCGTCATGGATACCAACAAGTATTCCTCCGATGTCACCGCCAAGGGCGATGACGTTCAGGAGACCGCGGGCAGCATCACCCCCGAGCTCATGCAGTGGGTGCTCAAGCAGTGCGAAAAGGCGAAGAAGAACGGCGAGACTATCATCGGCATGGGTCACCACAACTTCGTTCCCCACATGACCATCGAGCCCGAAATATTCTTTGCTTTCGTGCTTGACGATTGGATGGAGTGTGCCGAGACCCTCGCGGACGCAGGCATGCATTTCACCTTCAGCGGACATCTTCACACCCCCGATATCGCCTCCCATGTCAGCGACAACGGCGAGACTCTCTATGATATCGAGACCACATCTCTTTCGGGCTTCCCGAACAAGTTCAGAACAGTCACCTTTGACAACACTCAGGACGGCAAGATAATCTGCGATGCGAAGTCCCACGAAGTCGACGAGGATAAGCCTATCGTTGTCAACTTCCCCAACGGCACATCGAAGACTTATGCCCAGCCCTATAAGAACAGCTTTTCGTTCTTCAAGACCTATGGCCCCGGCGATATCCATAACTTCGCTATGACCTCGATCGACAATGCCCTTTCCGGCATCTTCGAGGACATTCAGAAGGCCGGCGGACTCTATGCATATCTCGAGGCTTCGGGAATCGACCTTGAGAAGATAATCATCGACGCGCTCGGCACGAACGGCTTCGAGGTCGGCAGCGTTGAGATATTTACGGTCAGCAGCAACATTATGAGCTTCATCAAGGATCTATGCACGCAGGTCGACGAGGCTTATATCAATAACCCCGACCATGTTATGGAGGTCATTGACGGCGTAGTCACAAAGGCTCTCAACTATCAGGTCTCCGATTACAAGTGCACCAAGTTCTATGAGACCATGGGCATGGAGAGCAAGAACGAGAAGGGCACCCTTGAGGATGCCGCCTACACCGTTCTTTATACCCTTTACAACGCCGACGAGGATATCAGCGACGACAAGTTCATGAACGATGTCCTTGATTATTTCGAGAACAGAGACGGCGCAAAGGAGCTCATCAACTTCCTTATCGACACTCTGCTCAACGATGTCGTCGAGGGAGAGATCCTCTCGACCCTCCAGTTCAACCCCGGCAAGCTCTTCCCCGCCGGTTCTGTCACCAGCCCCATAGGCGTTGTGACCGATATCATCATGCAGATTCTCTTCCGCGGCAATCCGAGCTATGAGAACGTTATCTACAGCGTGCTCAATCTCCTGCCCGAGAAGTACAGCAGCATCCGCAATATACTCAACACCGTCGTTATCGACGAGTACATGACCCAGAGCCAGTATGACAGCATCGGCTACACCATCGGCAGAATGATCCGCAGCCTCGTCGAGGATACGAATCCTGCGGCAAAGTCCGACCTCAATGTCACCCTCGTTTATGACGGCCCCGTCAAGCCCGAGGTCACGCAGGAGAATATGCGCCTGCCCTCGAATATAGGCACAACTTTCACCGGCGACGCATCGACCGAGAGAAGCATCAACTGGTATACAAAGTACAGCCTCAAAAATTCCGACATTCAGATAGCCGAGTATTCGGAGAACCCGACCTTTACTGATAAGCTTCCCAAGGGAGTCAAGGTCAGCACAACCTCCGAGCTCGTCAAGAGAGAGAATCCCGGCGTCGACCTCGGCGTTATCGGTTTCCTCTCATATGGTATCAATGTCAACCGCCACACCGCGACCATAACCGGTCTCAAACCCGGTACGAAGTATTGCTACAGAGTCGGTGATGCAAAGTACGGTTGGTGGAGCGGCACGGGCATAATCGAGACTGCGGACAATTCCGATTCTTTCACCTTCTTCCATGTCAGCGACGAGCAGTCGCAGAACGCTATTCAGTATGGCACATGGGGCAAGGTAGTCGATACCGCGCTCAAGATGTTCCCCGAGGGCAAGTTCTTTGCCAGCGCAGGCGACCAGGTCGATTACACCAAGCACTTCAAGCAGTGGCAGTGGTTCTTCAATGCTTCTGAGAACATCAAGAGCACCGCTATCATGCCCGCAGCGGGCAACCACGAGAAGAGCGGATATATGCTCGACCAGAACTTCGTCCTGCCCGAGACGGTCGATCAGGACAGAGAGAGCGGCGTGTTCTATTCCTATGATTACAACAACGCTCATTTCATCGTCCTCAACACCAATAACCTCAGCGAGGATAAGGCGCTCAGCGACGATCAGCTCGCATGGCTCAAGGCGGACGCCCAGGCAAGCGACGCTCAGTGGAAGATAGTCGTTCTCCACAAGGCGCTCTATTCCAATGGCTCGCACTATGACGACAAGGATGTCAAGGCTATGCGCAAGCAGCTCTGCGGACTCATGCCCGACCTCGGCATCGATATCGTCCTCCAGGGTCACGATCATGTCTATCTGCGCACCGATGTCATGGACAACAATAAAGTTGTCAAGGCTGAGGAGCAGAAGATAACCTTCGGCGGCAGAGAGTACACCGCAAAGCTCAATCCCGAGGGCACCGTCTATGTCATCAGCGCATGCGCAGGTGTCAAGGACTACCAGACCAAGGATGTCAAGGATACCGACAAGCTCTTCCCGAGAGCCGAGGCTATCTACGATGCCCACAGCGCTGTGTTCTCTGCGATAACCATTGACGGCAGCAAGCTCTATTTCGACGCTTATATGCTCGACGATGAGGCGAAGGACGGCGCAACGAGAATCGACTCCTTCGCGCTCTCGAAGTCCGAAAAGGACGTTCCCGAGAATCCCGAAAAGCCCGAAAAGCCCGAGAAGCCCGGTCTTCCCGACCTGCCCGAGCTTCCCGAAATCCCCGGTCTGCCCCATTGGCCCGGAAAGCCCGAGAAGCCGGAAGAGCCCTCAGACCCGTCGAATCCGAGCGAGCCGCTCGATCCCTCCGATCCCGCGAGCCCGATAGCCCCCTCGACGAAGCCCGAGACCAATAAGCCCGAGGGCGACAGCAAAGTGCCGAACACCGGTGCGGCAGCTCCCGTAATGCTCATTGCATTCGCAGGCGCGGCATTCGTTATCGGCTGCTCTGCAAAGAGGAAAAAAGAGGACTGATAACGGCTCTCTGATATAAAACTATAAAAGACGCCCGGAGAGTTCAGACGCTCTTCGGGCGTTTCTCTATAGATTTTCACGCGTGCTTATGCTACAATAAATTCAAAAATCACCGGAGACGATATTATGTTCAGACCTGTTCGCAGAATTAAAAACGCTCTCGGCGAAGAAGCGACAAAAGAAATTTTGCGCTCTGCCCGCCGCGGAGTGATCGCAGTCAACGGCGACGGCGGATATCCATATGCGATACCGATAAACTATCTCTATGACGAAGAGGCGGGAAAGATATATTTCCACGGCGCAAAGGCGGGCCACAAGGCGGACTCGATAAATAAATGCAATAAGGTGTGCTTCACGGCTTACGGGGATGAGATTATCCGTGAAGAGGTATGGGCGCCGTTCATGCGCAGCGCCGTCGTGTTCGGCAGGTGCCGCGTCATTGAAGACCGCGCTCAGACGCTGATTCTGGTCAAACGCCTCGCGATGAAATACTATCCCGACGAGCGCCTTGCGGATGAGGAAATCGCCGCTTCGGGAAAGACTGTGCGGATGTTTGAAATAGATATAGAGCACCTGAGCGGCAAGGAAATTCAGGAGCGATGATTTTTTACACAAAGAAAGCGTCGGAATTTTTTGTACTTTAGTACACTTTTTTGTCGTTTATCGCTTGACTATTACCGATATAAAAAGTATAATAAAAAAGCTAATGCAAATAAATTGGAGGTAAACAAAATGAAGGTATTTATGATTGGCGGCACCGGCCTTCTCGGCAGCGCCGCAGCGCGTATTTTCATTGACAGAGGCCACAGCGTTAAGTCTGTTGCTCTTCCGCCCCTTCCCGAAGGAGCTCCCATCCCCGAGGAGATGGAGATCGTAATGTGCAATATTTACGAGAAGACCGACGATGAGATCAGAGAGCTTATGGCCGGCTGCGACTGCTTCGTTTTCGCCGCAGGCGTCGACGAGAGAGTCGAATTCCCCGCACCCGTTTACGATGCTTACTACAAGTACAACATCGCTCCGCTCAAGAGACTTCTTCCCATCTGCAAGGAGCTCGGTTACAAGAAGGCCGTTATCCTCGGTTCTTACTTCTCCTACCTTGCCAAAGAGCGTCCGGATATGAAGCTCTGCGAGAAGCACCCCTATATCAGAAGCCGTATCGACCAGGAGAACGTCGCTTTCTCCTATGCCGATGACAACTTCGATGTTGCCGTTCTTGAGCTGCCTTACATCTTCGGCACTCAGCCCGGCAGAAAGCCCGTTTGGGTTATCCTTATCGAGCAGATCAAGAGAATGGACAAGCTTCCCTTCACCATGTATCCCAGAGGAGGTACAGCTATGCTTACCGTCCGCCAGGTCGGTGAGTCCATCGTCGGCGCGGCTGAGCGCAGCACCGGTGCAAAGGCATGGCCCATCAGCTGCTACAACATGAAGTGGGCTCCGTTCCTCAAGATAGTCTACGCCGCAAGAGGCATGGGCGATAACAGAAAGATCATCGGCATCCCGCCGTGGATGATGAGAATGGGACTCAAGGGCGTCGTCAAGGAGTATGCCGAGAAGGGCATCGACAGTGGTATCAATCCCATGGGTCTTCCGGAGATCATGGATCTCGATCTCTTCATGCCCACTGATTATGCTTACAAAGAGCTCGGTGTTACTGAGGACGACATCAAGGCTGCTATCACCGATTCTATCAAGGTCAGCGTTGCCTCCTATGAGGGCAAGGTCAAGCTCCTTGAGATGAAAGGCGAATAATTAAACATACACTCATTTTCGGCGGAACTTTTATGTTCCGCCGAAATAGTGCTTTTTAGAAGCTTTTATATTTCTGCCGTATTTGGCGGCGGTGCGGTCGTTTGACGGGGGTTTTTTCGTCAGGACGCACAAAGATGCGCTCTTGTTTTTGTGCGCGCTGACGGAAAAACGACCATCCGCAGACCGCTTTCAACTTTTATCATCACAAATTTTTCAGGAATGGGTGATTTCTTTTGGCAAAGAGAGAAGACGTAAGAAATATAGCCATAATAGCGCACGTCGACCACGGCAAGACTACCCTCGTCGACGAGATGCTCAAGCAGAGCGGCATATTCAGAGCCAATGAGCAGGTTCAGGACAGAGTCATGGACTCAAACGACCTTGAGCGTGAGCGCGGAATAACAATACTTTCAAAGAATACCGCCGTCCATTATAACGGCGTGAAAATCAATATCGTTGACACTCCCGGCCATGCCGATTTCGGCGGCGAGGTCGAGCGTATACTCATGATGGTCGACGGCGTGCTTCTGCTCGTCGATGCGTTCGAGGGTTGCATGCCCCAGACACGCTTCGTCCTCAAGAAGGCTCTTGCGCTCAAGAAGAAAGTCCTCGTTGTTATCAACAAGGTCGACAGACCCAACGCGCGCCCCGCAGAAGTTGTTGACGAGGTCATTGACCTGTTCATCGACCTCGGCGCCGAGGAGGATCAGCTTGACTTCCCCGTTGTCTACGCTTCGGCAAGAGACGGCTATTCCTCGCTCGATCCCAATGTCCGCTCGGGTGATATGCGCCCGCTGCTCGACTCAATTCTCGAGCATATCGAAGCTCCCGACGGCGATGTCGATGCCCCGCTTCAGATACTCTTCACGAGCCTTGACTACGATGATTATATCGGCAGAATAGGCGTCGGCAGAGTTGAGCGCGGCAGGGTCAATAAGAACGAGCCGATAGTGCTCTGCAAAACGGACGGCACCCAGGAGAATGTCAGGGTGTCGCGCCTCTATCAGTTTGAGGGACTCTCACGTGTCGAGGTCGATTCCGCCGCCGCGGGCGATATTGTCTGCATCTCCGGTATCAGCGACATAAATATCGGCGAGACCGCCTGTTCTCCGGACTGCATCGAGCCGATGCCTTTCATAAAAATAGACGAGCCCACGATATCCATGAACTTCATGGTCAACGACAGCCCGTTCGCGGGCCGCGAGGGCAAGTTCGTTACTTCGAGAAATATCAGAGACCGCCTGTTCAAGGAGGTCGAGACGAACGTCAGCATGCGCGTTGAAGAGACCGATTCGACCGATACTTTCAAAGTCTCCGGACGCGGCGAGCTGCATCTGTCAATTCTCATTGAGACCATGCGCCGTCAGGGCTATGAGTTCCAGGTTTCGCGCCCGAAGGTCATTCTCAAAGAGATAAACGGCAAGACCTGCGAGCCTATGGAGCTGCTCATAGTCGAAGTTCCCGAGCAGTATGTCGGCGCTGTTATAGAGAAGCTCGGCTCCCGCAAGGGCGAGCTTGTCAACATGGGCACGCGTGACGGCGGCGCAACTCATCTTGAGTTCCGCATCCCGTCGAGAGGACTCATCGGCTACCGCGCCGAGTTCCTCACAGACACAAACGGCAACGGTATCATGAACCAGCTGTTCGACGGCTATGAGCCCTACAAAGGCGAGATAGTCACCCGTGAGCGCGGCTCTATAGTCGTTCACGAGACCGGCGTCAGCACCGCATACGGTCTGTTCAACACTCAGGACAGAGGCAGGCTGTTCATTCCCGCAGGCGTCGAGGTCTACGAGGGTATGATAGTCGGCGAATGTGCCAAGAATGAGGATATAGTCTGCAATATCTGCAAGAGCAAACATCTGACCAACACCCGTGCATCGGGTTCCGACGACGCGCTGCGCCTCGTGCCCTATACGGAGATGAGTCTCGAGCAGTGCATGGAATTCATAAAGGACGACGAACTGCTTGAAGTCACGCCCAAGTCGCTCAGACTCAGAAAGCGCATTCTCTCGAAGGAGAAGAGACTCAAGCAGCAGTTCAGAGGCAAGTAATCTGAAAGGGGAGACAGGAATGACACAGCGCCGATCGGTTGCTCTGGGCAGCTTTGACGGACTCCATCGGGGTCACAGGGCTGTGCTCGACCTCGCTCTCTCGTTTGAAAAAGACGGCTTCGAGCCGTGCGCCCTCGTCTTTGACGAGCACCCGCTGAAAGTTGTCGGCGCGGGAGCTCCCCCGGAGCTGATGACCCCGCAGGCGCGCGACGAAATGCTCGAAAGCCTTGGCATAACCGTCAAAAAGATATCGTTCGGGCGCATCGCCGATATGTCGGCGGAGCAGTTCGTCAATGATATTTTAATCGGCGAACTGAACGCGGGCGCGGTATGCTGCGGATATAATTACCGCTTCGCAAAGAGCGCCGCCGCGGATTCCCGCGACCTCGAAGAGCTCTGCAAGGCGCGCGGAATTTTGTGCGCCGTGGCGGAGCGCACCGACTATAACGGCGCGGCGATAAGCTCGACGAGGATAAGAAACGCGCTTGCCGAGGGCAACATTGAAGACGCAAACTCCATGCTCGGGCGTGAATTTTCCTATAAATTCACCGTCGTCAGCGGCGACAGGCGCGGCAGGTTGATAGGCGCGCCGACGATAAATCAGCATTTCCCCGAGGGCTTTATCGTCCCGAAGTTCGGCGTATATGCTTCGGCAGTGCCGATAGACGGAGAACTGCATGCGGCGGTTACGAACATCGGACGCCGCCCGTCGTTCACCTGCGACGATCTGCGCAGCGAGACCTGTATAACCGACTTCTCCGGCGACCTCTACGGAAAAAATGTCGAAGTAAAATTGCTCAGATATATCCGCCCCGAAAGGGTCTTTGATTCGCTCGATTCGCTCGGCGACCAGATAGCCGCCGACGCGCAGACGGCGAAAGAGATTTTTAACAGCATAAAAAAATAATAACCGCAGCCGCCCGAGGATTGATCCCCGGGCGGCTGTTTTTCGATATTGGCTCCCCTGTAAGAGAACCGGTTCGGCGCAAACCGGGACTGAGGGGTTGTTTCGCCGGCGCTCAAGGTAATAAGTAATAGTGAGTAGTGAAAAAGTGCGCAATGCGGGCAGATATAATCGCCCGCGAACTCTGTACAATTTTCTT
>ENA-UOJQ01001235-UOJQ01001235.1-human-gut-metagenome-genome-assembly--contig:-P63-NODE-1235-length-21765-cov-11.533855_pt1 | contig 21765 bp, 21 predicted proteins | sample MGYA00242352_ERZ723899 | MGnify/ENA metagenome assembly ERZ723899 | reverse complement strand
AAGAACTGCACGCGCTGCGCAATCGGGTGCGGTGTACATGGCTTCGCCATGAATCCCTACGTTTCGTTACGTCTTGCAACCGCGCCTTACTATCGTGAGGCGCGAGTGACGTTACCTCGGCGGCAGACTGCTTGCGAAATAGCGGCATTGCTGCGCTCGCCGCATTGATTAGCACTCCGGTAGGCGGAAATTAGTTTGCACTCCTACAAGATGAGCAGAGCGGCAGCGGATGATAGAAGCAGCGGCAAATCGTATAGCAACATCCAACGCGGCAACGCCGCGCGCAGGCAGCGCAATCGGCAAGCGCCGCACCTCTTCAAGCTGCTCGCTTGCAATGAAAATCCCTTTCTCTTGGGGGTCAAAGGGGGATATTCTCTTTCCGAGGAAAGAGAATATCCCCCTTATCCCGTGCAGCGCCTGCGGCGCTGCTACCCCTCCCGCACAAGTGCGGGAGTATCATCAATCCTTTTGATAAATCGCCAGCCCAAACGCCAGTTTGACACTAAGCTCCTGAGCCCGCTCAGCTTTTTGCTGATCCTTGGCCCCCGTCTTATAATAGTATGGCGTCATGCGGAACAAAGATAGAATATCCTCATTACAGGATAAATGAATGATATCGCGCACTTCGCGCGTTTCGACGAGGGTGAAGCCCTCAGTTGTAAGCGGCGTGGGCGGGTTGTCGCGCGGCGTGTCGTAGATGAGCGCTTTGAGCTCCCACAGATGCTCGCGCAGGGGATAGGCGCGCAGAAGATAGCCGCCCGGCTTCAGCACGCGCGCAAATTCCTCCGGCACGAAAGGGGAGAAGATATTGAGCACCACGTCGACGCTGCCGTCTTCGACCGGCAGGTGCGCGCACGAGGCGACACAGAGCGTGAAGTCCGGCGAGCGCTTCGATGCGTACTGGAGCGCGGTCTTCGAAATGTCGACGCCTAAAAGCTCGCCGTGCTTGCCCGCTTTTTCGATGGCGCGCAGAACGGCAAGAGAATAAATCCCCTCGCCGCAGCCTGCATCGAGGACCGTCGCCTCCGGCGGCGTGAACTCCGCCGCGGCGTCCGCAACGGCGGCGATGAAGCGGTCGTAATAGCCCTTGTCCAAAAAGTCGCGGCGGGCGCGTACCATGAGCTTGTCATCCCCGTGGTGGCCCTGCGAGGAGTTGAGCAGGAGGTTGACGTATCCGCTCTTGGCGATGTCAAAGCTGTGGTTTTTCGGGCAGAGATAGGCCCCCGCGCGTTTTTCAAGTGCCCCAGCGCAGACGGGGCAGCGCAAATTGACCATCAGAACAGCCCCACCTGCTGCGGCACCTCGCTCCGGCCGAGCGAGCGGAGCTGCTGCTGGTTTTCCTCGGCCAGCGCGTCGGCGATGGCGATCTTGCGGACGATATTTTTCATCGTCTCGTCAAAGAGCGTCCCGTCGCGGTAGTCCGCGGGGAAGATGAAGTCCACGCGCCCCTTGGCGAGCAGGTCCTCCACGCCCGCGCGGTTGCTGTCCTGATACACGGCCACCGCCTGCCCGCCGTAGGCGCGCATCATCTTCATGCACGGCACGTCGGAAAGGCCGTCGCCGATGTAGATCATGTTCGTGAACGGGATGCGCTTGGAGTCGTCGGGCATCGAAGCGTTGAGCTCCTTGTCCTTCGCGACGTCGAGTATTCCCTTGTTGATGCGGTAGACAAACTGGGTCTTGTTTGTGAAGTTGACATCGAGCTTCGGCCACGAGGCGAGGCCCTCTTCGTTGTAGAAAAACTCACAGGCGTAAATTTCCTTAAATTCGTGGCTCACGCCGCTGCCCTCGATGATCTCGCGCAGGCCGGAGGAAAGCACGTAGTGCTCGATCTCCACGCCCAGCGTTTCACCGAAGGCGTTGATGCGCGAGAACCAGTCCTGCACGCCGGGGAACAGCTCGATCGCATGCCCGCAGGAGACGAGGTAGTCGCGGTCCAGGCGGATGCCCTTTTTGCGGCACTCCTCGATCATCGTGTACATGTAGGCGAGCAGGCCGTCCATGCGGTTCTCAAAGCCGAAGGAATTCGCGATGCTCCAGAACTCGCCGGGCGTGTAGCCGAGCGAGGGGATGAACGTATAGTCCTGCATGTCGGTCGTGCAGAGGGTCTTGTCAAAGTCGTAGAGAAAGGCGATGATGGGCTTTTTGTTCATGTCGTCTCCTTTTCACCGCGCTGCGGCCAAAGAAAAAATAAAAGGGCGGTCTGAAACCGGCTCCTCTGTGGAGCCGGCCAAAACCGCCCTTTTGCTGTTACTCTTCTCCGTGATAGTTGCGGCCGAACTTGAGGTCATCCAGACGGATGGCATGGCTGGCCGTTTCTACAAACGGGCTGTCGTCCGGCTCGAGCGGCTCTGCCTTGGGCTCCTCAGCCTTCGGCGCGCTCTGCTCCTCTGCCGGAGCGGTCTCCTGCGCCTTTTCGGGCGCGGCCTCCTCCGCCGCGGGGTGGAAGGACGCGAGGATCTTTTCCTCGATGGCGTTCACGTCGGCCTCGGTCTTCTGCTCGGTCTTTTCGCCGCCCGCGATCTCCTCGGGCGTCAGGTCGGGCGCGCGCTCGATGAGCGCAAGCTGCGCCTGCGCAAGCTCGCGCGTCTTCTGCAAAAATTCCGCCGTCGCGGCCTTGGCCGCGTTCAATCGGCGCTGCTCGAGCTCGACATCGCTCTGCAGCGCGCCGATCTTGGCGCGGGCTTCGTCCTCCGCGCCGGCGAGCACGGCCTTTTTCTTCTCCTCGGCCTCTTCGACCATGGTGTTGGCCATGCGCTGGGCGGTCAGGAGGGCGGCGCGCATGGAATCCTCCGTCGCGCGGTACTCCTCCACCTTGTCGACCAGCACCTTGAGCTTGGCCTTGAGGGCGGCGTTTTCTTTATAGAGCGAGGTATAATCGTCGGTCAGCTCGTCGAGAAACTCGTCGACCATCGCCATATTATATCCACCGAAGGCCGCTTTGCTGAAAGCGCGGCCGGAAACTTCCTGCGGTGTCAGCATGCTATCCCACTCTCCGTTTCTTTACAGGTAGAGGCCGTTATTTTCCAGCTCGTCGATCAGATCGCCCATGATATCCACATGATAGGGCGTGATGATGTACGTGTTGGCCGCGACCTTTTTGATCTTGCCCTCGCCCGCGTAGGCCACGCCGGAGAGGAAGTCGATCAGTCTTCTTGCAATGTCCTTGTTCGTGGACTCAAGGTTGATGACCACCGTGCGCTTTTCCTTCAGATGGTCGGCGATCTCGCTCGCGTTTTCAAAGCGCTCGGGCTTGACGAGCACGACCTTGAGCTGCGTGGTCGCGTTGATGTTCACGACCTTGTTGCGGCGGTCCTCCGCCTTGCGCTCGGCGCTGCGGCGGTCGGCAAAGGCGCCCGTGTCGCCGCGGTCTCTCAGATCGGGGAAATCATCTTCATATTCCTCGTCCTCATCCTCGTAGGGGTGAGCCCACTTTTTCAGATCATCCAAAATACCCATGGTATCAAGACCTCCTCGATCAAATCGTATAATTGCGGGCGCCGAAGATCGCCGTGCCGACGCGCACCATCGTCGCGCCTGCGCGCACCGCGTCTTCATAGTCGCCGCTCATGCCCATTGACAGTATATCAAGTGTATTATCATACAACTTGCCATTGATGTCAACAAAAAGTGCATGAACTTTTTCAAAGTAGGGCAGGCTGCCGTGCTCGCCCTCGGCGACCGGCGGGATGCACATGAGGCCGCGCACGCGGACATTTGCGCACTTTTTGGCCTCTTCCGCCGCCTGCTCCAGGCTCTCGGGCGCAAAGCCGCTCTTGGCCTCCTCGCCGCCGATATTCACCTCAAGCAGGATATCCTGCACGATGCCCAGCTTCTCGGCCTGCTTGTCGATGGCAGAGAGCAGCTCGAGCGAGCCGACCGATTCGATCATCGCGACCTTGCCGACGACATTTTTCACCTTGTTGCGCTGGAGGTGGCCGATAAAGTGCAGGGGCGCGCCGTCATAGGCGTGCTCGGCGAGCTTTTTCGTCATCTCCTGCTCGCGGTTCTCGCCCAGCACGTCGATGCCCGCGGCGATGGCCTGACGGCAGGCGTCCGCGTCGTTCATCTTGCTCGCGCCGACGAGGGTGATCTCGCTGGGGTCGCGGCCCGCCTCTTTGGCGGCCGCGGCGATGTTTGCGCGCACGCGCGCGATGTTTTCAGCAATGCTCATTTCTAATCTACGACCTTTCCGTTATATAGCTCCCCTGCCGAAACGATGACCTCATCGTTCGGGCGCAGGGTGTAAAGGGACTTTTGGCTCTCCGTGGCGGCTTCGATCGTGCCGGGCTCCACCAGACAGTAGTCGCTGCCCTGATAGACGATGCTCACAGGCTTGAAGTACGCCACGCGCCCGACGAGGCAGTAAACGCCTGACACACCGTTTTCATCCACGCGCAGCGCGTTTTTCGGCACGCGCAGGCCGTCGTATGCGCTGATGATGAGCTCGGCGTTCTGCTCGCGCAGCAGCGTCATGTAGGATAAGTACCGCGTGCTCTTGAGCACGATCAGGCATTTGCCGTTCTCCGCGGCGCTGATGCGCGTGAGCGTGACGGGCAGGTCAAAGCCGACGCCCGACGCCATGCGGAGCGTCAGCCTGCTGTTCTCCTTCAGGGACGCGGCGTCCTCCTCGTTCACGTTCGCGGCGAAGTACCACGCGCTGCCCTGAATGAGCTTGCCCACCGTGGTCGAAACGCTCTGCGGCGCGGCGGACGAAAGCTGCGAGGGCGTCATCGTCTCAAGGACCTCCGGCGTCAGCACGCTCTCGTACCCGTCGGCCACGGCGCTGTAAGTCCCCGACACGGGCGCTGTGATGCGCGTCGTGCCGCCGCTCGCCGCGCCCGAGAGCGCGGTGATCTGCGCGTTCAGCTCGTCGAGCTTCGCCGTTAAGTCATCGCTGCCGTTGTAGGCGTATTCGCGCTTCAAGACCGTCGTTTTGAGCTGGGGGATCAGCGTGTCGAGCGAGCTGTACGCGCCCGACTCGTAGGCCGCGCGCACGGAGATGATCTGCTCGCGGATGTCGGTATCCAGACGCAGCGCGGTGGCCGCGTCGCTCGAGGCGCTCTTGGCGTACTCAAGCTGCTCTTTCTGCGCGCGCAGTGTCTCGAGCTGCTGCGTGGCGTTCAGCGCGTCGGCCGAGCGGTAGACGGAGGCGATGGTGTCGCCCTGGCCCACGCGCTCGCCCTCGGCGTGCTTGAGCTCGATGAGCGTTTCATTGCAGTCCACGACCTGCTCGTCGCGCACCACGTAGCCCCGCAGGGCAATGGACCGCTCGCTGTGATAGCGGTAGACGAGCGTCGTCGTCTCGGGGCTGACAAAGTAGTTGTAGCCCTGCACGGCGAAATACCCGATGACCGCCAAAAGGAGCAGGATCGTGATGATCTTTGTGGAAACGGATGTAGATTTCATGGCACACTCCCGGATCAGGCGTGCTTACTCCTCGCTTTCCTCCGCGCCTTTGAGGTCGATGGCCGCGATGGGCACGACCGTTGAGATCGCGTGCTTGTAGAGCATCTGCTGCTTGCCGTCGCTCTCCAAGATGACGACAAAGCTGTCAAAGCCCGTGATGACGCCGCGCATCTGGAAGCCGTTGACGAGAAATACCGTCACGCTCGTGCGATTGCGGCGCGCAGAGAGGAGAAATAGGTCCTGAAGGTTTGCGATTTTTTTCATGGCTTTTCTTTCCTTTCTTTTTTGCGGACGGCTTGTCCGCGTTAAAGTCAGGATACGCCATAGGTATGGAGAATTTCTGTCGAAAAAGCGAGGCAATCGGGGAGAATCCTCGTTTTTTTCCAATAAAACCAGTGGATACCGGGGTCGCGCCGCAGCCACGTGAGCTGGCGCTTGGCATACTGGCGGGAGCGGAGCTTGATCTCGTCGATGGCCTCCTCGCGCGCGGCCTCGCCGTCCAAGTAGGCAAGCGCCTCTTTATACCCGATGGCCTGCATGGCCGTCACGTCGCGGGGAAGTCCGGAATCGAGCAGCGCTCTGACCTCGTCGAAAAGCCCCGCCTCGACCATTTTGTCGACGCGGAGGTCGATGGCGCGCTTCATGTCGTCCCGATCCTCATAGGCAAGGCCGATGCGCACGGAATCGTAGCGCGGGGAGATGAGTTTCGTCTCCGCGTTGTGCTGTGCCATGGTCTTGCCGGTCTCGTAGTAGACCTCGAGCGCGCGGAGGATGCGCTTTTTGTCGTTCAAATGGAGATTTCCGGCGGTCTCGGGGTCGATGCGTCGGAGCTCGACGAACATCGCCTCGCCGCCCTCCTTGTCCCAGCGGGATTCCAACTCCGCGCGGTATCTGCCGTCCTTGTCACCGCCGGCGAAACCGTGACCGGCGAGCAGGGCATTGAGGTAAAGCCCCGTGCCGCCGACGATGACGGGCTGCTTCCCGCGCGAGAGGATATCGTCGACGCACTTCGCCGCGTCGTCCGCATAGCGGGCAACGGAGTAGTTTTCCCGCGGGTCGGCGACGCCGACCATGTGATGCGGAATGCCCTGCATCTCCTCCGCCGTCGGCGCGGCGGTACCAATGAGCATGCCGCGGTAGATCTGCATCGAGTCGCAGGAGACGACCTCGCCGCCGAGCATTTTCGCAAGCTCGACGCCGAGCCACGTTTTGCCGCAGCCCGTCGGGCCGACGACGCATACGAGTTTCATTTTCTCCCTCCTGCGCTTACGCGCGCTTGAACATTTTTTCGAGCTCGTACTTCGTGAGCTTGGCTTTCACGGGCCGTCCGTGCGGGCAAAACTGCACCTCGCCGCTCTGCACCTTGTCGACGAGCACGCGCAGCTCGCTTAAATCGCTCTTCCATCCACCCTTGATGGCCGCCTTGCAGGCCATCGTGTGCAGCAGCGCGTCGCGCGCGGCGGCGGGATCGACGGTGTGGGCGGTGACGAGCTTGTCGGCGAGTTCTTCGAGCGCGGGGATGGCGTCGCCGCTGTCGATATCGGCGGGGATGGCGCGCAGGATCAGGCTCCCGCCGCCGAATTCCTCGCACTCAAAGCCGAATTCGCGCAGAAGCTCCAAATTCGCCGCAAGCGCGCTGTATTCCTCGGCGGCGAACTCCGCCACGAGGGGAGCGAGCAGGGCCTGACACATCAGTGGCTCCTGGTTGGCCTTCATGCGGTCGAAATTCACGCGCTCGTGCGCGGCGTGCTTGTCGATGAGCCAGACGTTTTTATCCTCGTCCTCGCAGACGATGTAGGTGTCGAGCACCTCGCCCGCGATACGCCACGGCGCGGCGGACGGGGGAACGAACGTCGTCTGCTCGATCTCGGGCTCTTCCTGCTTCGCAGGGGCAAACACGGGGACGGCGGGCGCTTCCGGCTCGGGCTCTGCCGCAGTCTCCGCCGCCGGTCCGATGATCGGGCCGGTCACGACGGGGCGGGCGTCTTCCTCCGGCATCGGCAGCGTGACGACCTCGTCGTCATGGTTTTCCACAGAATGGACAGACTTTTCCACAGGCTGTGACTGCTGTGCTGACAGTACTGGCGCGGACGCGGGCGTTTCATGGCGCACATAGTCGGAAAGCGCCGCTTTGCCGCCGCTCTGCGTGTCGATGGCGGGCACTCTCGTCTGCCACTGCGGGGCGGGCGCGGGCTTCACCGGCGCGCTCTGCGGCGCGGACACGGGACGCGCACCGGCAGGTGTATAGGCGGGCTTTTCTGCCGTCTTCCGGCTCTCGCGGTACTGCTGCGAGGTCATGTTGGCGAAGAAATCGCCGCGCGGATTCTGTACTTGAGACGCGGGCTTCGGCTGGGGGCGCTCGGCCTCCTCGCGCTTGTCGAGCGCGGCCATGACCGCGTGGTAAACGAGATCAAACACGCGCTTTTCGCCCACGAACTTCACGATGGTCTTGGCAGGGTGGACGTTCACATCCACCATGTCGCGCGGCAGCTCGACGAGCAGCACGCAGCCGGGGAACTTGCCCTTCATCATGCGGTTGGAGTACGCTTCTTCGAGCGCGGCGGTGAGAAGCTGGGATTTGACGAGCCGCCCGTTGACGAAAAACGTCTGCATGCCGCGCGTGCCGCGCGAGGCGATGGGCGAGGTCACAAAGCCCGTGACGCCCATGTCGCCGTCCGCGCCCTTGACTTCAAGGAGCGAGAGCGTGAACTCACGCCCGAGAGAGGCGTAAATGGCGGAGCGCAGCGCGCCGTCGCCGGGGGTCAAAAGCGTCTGCGTGCCGTCCTTGATGAGCTTGAACGACACCTCCGGATGCGAGAGCGCAAGATGGCCGACAAGGCCCGCGATGGCCGTGGCCTCCGCGCTGTCGCGCTTCATAAACTTTAAGCGCGCGGGCGTGTTGTAGAAGAGGTCGCGCACGATGATGCTCGTGCCTTCGGGGCAGCCCGCGTCCTCGACCGTGCCGGGGACGCCGCCCTCCAGGTGGAGCTTTGCTCCGCTGAGCGCGCCGCGCTCGCGCGAGAAAATGTCGAGCCGAGAAACGGAAGAGATCGCCGCGAGCGCCTCGCCGCGGAAGCCCAGCGTGCCGATGGCGGCCAAATCCTCCGCCGTGCGCAGCTTGCTCGTCGCGTGGCGCAGAAAAGCCGTCGGCAGCTCGCTTGGCGCGATGCCGCAGCCGTCGTCGCTGACGCGAAGATAGGTCATGCCGCCGTTTTTCATCTCCACCGCCACGCTCTGCGCGCCGGCGTCGATGGCGTTTTCCAGCAGCTCCTTGACAACGCTCGCAGGGCGCTCGACCACCTCGCCCGCGGCGATGAGGTCGGCGACATGCGGCGATAATTGCTGAATATGGGGCATTGATTTCCTCCTTTTAGGAAGCGATGGTGAAAAGGGAAAGGGCATTGACGAGCATGTGGAGCAGGATCGACGTCCACAGCGTGCCCGAATGCTCATACGCCCAGGCAAACACAAGGCCGGGCACAAGGTATTGCAGCATCAAAATGAGATAGCCTAAGTCCCAGTTGGACACCGCCGCCGTCCACACGTGTAAAAACGCGAACAGCGCGCAGGAGAGGATATAGGCGAATATTCTGCTCTTTTCTTTGAGACACCCGAACACGAGGCCGCGGAAGAGCACCTCCTCCACAAACGGCGCGAGCAGCACGACGATCAGCGCCGTCATGCGCGGGGCGGAGGCCACCTGCGCGGCGATGGTCATGTCGTTTAAGTTCGTGCGGCTGTTAAAAAGCACGTTGCACACGCGGAACAAAAGTTCGTTCGCGCCGTAGAAAACGAGAAGGCCCAGCAGCATCGTCGAAAGCGCGCGGTTCAAATTGTCGAGAAAGCGCGAGGACGTGTGCGCAAGGTAGGAGTGGAAGAGCAGCACCGTGACGGCGAAGAGCGTGTAGTAATAGAGCACATTGCGCAGGGAATCGTTGATGGTGGTGTCGAGCACGACCTCCAGAAGGTCGAATATTCTTGTTGCCAAAAGCGGCATCACCAGAAGATAGACGAGGAAGAAGATCGTTCCGGCGACGCGCTCGGTGCGGTTCATGCCGCCGGAGGCGGTTTTCTTTTTTGCCATGGGGAGACCTCTTTTCCGGGGAAATTACGAAAGCTTCTGCTTGAGCTCGTAGAGGAGCTGCATCGCCTCGATGGGGGACATCGTGTCCGGCTGCGCGCGGCGGATGGCCGCGAGCACCTCAGCCTCGCCGATCGCGTCGAGACTGACCTGCTCGGTCTCCTCGCGCGGCTTTGCCTGATACGCGCCGCCCTGCTCAAGCTCTTTTAAGATGACGTTCGCGCGCTTGACGACCTCGTTCGGAAGGCCCGCTAACTTTGCGACCTCGATGCCGTAGCTGCGGTCGGCGCCGCCGGGGACGATCTTGCGCAGGAAGATGAGCTCGTCGCCGCGCTTTTTGATGGAAATGCTGTAATTCTTTACGCCGGGGAGCACGCCCTCAAGCTCCGTGAGCTCGTGGTAGTGCGTGGCGAACAGCGTCTTGGCACCTAAGCGTTTCGGGTCGGCGCAGAATTCGAGCACCGCGCGGGCGATGCTCATGCCGTCGAACGTCGACGTGCCGCGGCCGATCTCGTCTAAAATCAGCAGCGACCTCGGCGTCGCCTGATGCAGGATCTCGCTCACCTCGGTCATCTCGACCATGAAGGTCGACTGGCCGCCGGCTAAGTCGTCGCTCGCGCCGATGCGCGTGAAGACGCGGTCGACCACGCCGATGCGCGCGCTCTTGGCGGGCACGAACGAGCCGATCTGCGCCATGAGCGTGATGAGCGCGACCTGACGCATGTAGGTCGACTTACCGGCCATGTTGGGGCCGGTGATGATGGCGGCGCGGTCCTCGCGCTCGCCCATATAGGTGTCGTTCGGGACGAAGAGCGCGTCCTTGAGCACGCGCTCGACGACGGGGTGGCGGCCGTCGTGAATTTCGATGACGCCGCTGTCGTCTACGCTCGGACGGCAATAGTTGTTGTTCACCGCGACGGACGCGAGCGAGCAGAGCGTGTCGAGCTCGGCGATGAGCCCCGCCGCGCGCTGGATGCGCACGCTCTCGGCGGTGACGGATTCGCGCAGGGCGGTGAAAATTTCAAATTCGAGCGCCTTGTCGCGATCTCCCGCGGTCAGAATCTCCTGCTCAAGGTTTTTAAGTTCCTCGGTGATGTAGCGCTCGCCGTTCACGAGCGTCTGCTTGCGGATGTAAGTGTCGGGGACGAGGTCCTTGAACGAATTCGAGACCTCGATATAGTAGCCGAAGACCTTGTTGTAGCCGATCTTCAGCGTGCGGATGCCGGTCTTTTCCTTCTCGCGCGTCTCGATGTCGGCGAGAAGCCCCTTGCCGCCCGACAAAATCTCGTGCAGGCGGTCGACTTCGGCATTGTAGCCCTTGCGGATGAAGCCGCCCTCACGCACGGAAAACGGCGGCTCGTCGATGAGCGTGTCGCGGATGCTCTGCGCCACGTCGGTGAGCGTGTCGAGCTCGTTGTCTAACTCATGCAGCCTGCCCGCCGTGAACGCCGTAAGCTGGGCTTTGACCCCCGTGATGCGCTCGATGGAGTTGCGCAGCGACGCAAAGTCGCGCCCGCCCGCCGTGCCGTAGGCAATGCGGCCGATGAGACGCTCCATGTCGCTGATGCCGGAGAGCGATAGAATCAGCTCTTCGCGCGCGACGGTGTTCTTCGTCAGCGCCTCGACCGCGCCGAGGCGGCGCTCGATGGCCGCAACATCGCGCAGCGGGCGCGTCAGCCACGCGCGCAGATTGCGCGCGCCCATGGCGGTCTTCGTCTTGTCGAGCACCCAGAGGAGGCTGCCGCGCTTTTCCTTGGCGCGGATGGTCTCGGTCAGCTCCAGATTGCGCCGCGCGGAGAGGTCAAGCTCCATGAAGCGCCCCTGCTCGTAGTATTCTAAATCCTTGATGTAGGAAAGATCGGTCTTCTGCGTCTCGTGCAGATACGAGAGCAGTGCGCCCAGCGCCAGCGACGCCGCGGGGTTGTTGCGCGGAAGGCTTGCAAAGCGCTCCTCGCCAAACTGCGCGCGGATGGCTTTTTCGCACGCTTTGAGCTCAAAGCGGTTCTCGCCGCGCTCGACCGCGCAGGACAGCTTATCGCGAAGGTATTCGACCAGCTCACCGTTGTCGTAAGCACCCGCGCTCAGCACCGCCTCGGCGGGGGAGAAACGGGATAACTCGTTATACAGGTGCTCTGCGCGGTCGTCGCCCGAAAAGGCGGTCACGTGCGTGTGGCCGGTCGTCATGTCGCAGAACGCCGCGCCGGCGTTCTGCCCGTCCAAAAAGATGCCGCAGAGGAAGTTGCCGCGCCGGTCGTCGAGGCATGCGCTGTCGATGACCGTGCCGGGCGTGATGACGCGGATGATATCGCGCTTGACAAGGCCCTTGGCGAGCGCAGGGTCCTCGGTCTGCTCGCAGATGGCAACCTTGTAGCCCTTGGCGATCAGGCGCGCGATGTAGGCGTCGCTCGAATGATAGGGAATGCCGCACATCGGCGTCTGATCCTCCGCCGCCTTGCCGCGGTCGCGGGTCGTCAGCGTCAAATCGAGCTCGCGCGAGGCGAGCTGAGCATCCTCGTTGAACATCTCGTAGAAGTCGCCCAAGCGGAAAAAGAGGATCGAATCCTTATTCTGTTCCTTGATCTCCAAATACTGCTTCATCATCGGCGTGATCTCGGCCATGATTCGTCCTCGCTTTCTTTCTCTCTAAAATCTAAAATTTACACGGTAAAGTCGGAGCCCGCGGGCATTTCGCCGAGGCGGTCGCCGAGCTTACGTTTCAATCTTTCATAGGCTTCCTTGCCCGTGCAGTGGCCCGTGAAGTAGTGCGCGACCTTGTCGCCGCGCAGCTTTTCGCCCACGGCGTCGACCAGCTCGTCCGGCTCGCTCTTGCCGAGCGAGGGGTTATAGAGGTGGAAGCCCGCAAACACCGCGTCGGGCGCTCTGCCGAGCACGTCCTCGGCGCTTTTCAGGATATTCACGATGCCGCAGTGCGCGCAGCCCGCAAACAGCGCGGTCTTGCCGTTTTCCGTGACCAATAGATCCTGCTCGTGGCGGAACGTGTCGCGCGGATAGTCCTCACCGATCTTCTCGCGCAGCGTGTCGTTCGCGCCGCTCCACAGCTCGCGGCCCGGAACGGCGGAGAAAACCGTCAGTTCTTCGTCAAGCTTCTGCACGCCATCGCAGAGAACGAAGCGGTCCTCGTAATTCTTGAGCACCGCGTCCATGCCGATGTAGGCGCATTTGCTGGGCGTGACGACGTAGTACTGGCCCCAGACGGCCTTCTGCATATAGACCTTGGCGCGATCGTTGAGCTTCAAGAACGCTTCGAGGCCGCCGCAGTGGTCGTTGTGCGCGTGGGACAAAAAGGCGATGTCGACCTGCGTCAAATCGACGCTGAGCGCCTTGGCATTGTCGATAAACTGCGCGTCGGGTCCCATGTCGAAAAGAATTTTGTGCTTGTCGGTCTCAATATACATCGACAGGCCGTGCGCGCAGGCGACGGTGTCTCTGCACGTGCTGTTTTCCATCAAAATGACGACTTTCATCAAAAAGCCCCCTTTTCTTTATTCCTCTACCGCTTCGCCGTAGAGCGCCCAGGTGTTGCTGTCGGTGATCTTCGCTTTGGCAAATGTGCCGATCAGGGCCTTGTCGCCCTTCATGCGCACGAGGCGGTTGCCCTCCGTGCGCGCGGCGAGGGGGAAGGCCTCGTCGTCGCTCTCGCCGTCGACCAGCACCTTGACCGTCCTGCCGATGTAGGCTGCGTGCTTTTTCGCGCTGATGGCGTTCTGCGCGTCGACGAGCTTTTCAAACCAGACCTGCTTTTCCTCGCGCGAGACGGGGTCATCCATCTTCGCCGCCGGCGTGCCGGGACGCGGGGAGAAAATAAAGGTGAAGAGCGCGTCGAACTGCGTCTTTTCTACAAGATCGACAGTCTGCATCGCTTCGTCCTCGGTCTCTCCCGGGAAGCCGATGATGACGTCGCTCGTGAGCACCATGCCTGGCATGACGCTTCGCGCGTAGGCGATCATTTCCTCGTACTTTGCGCGCGTATAGGGGCGGTTCATCGCTTTCAGAACGCGGTCGCACCCGGACTGGACGGGGAGGTGGAGCTGCTTTGCAACGTGCTCGCAACGTGCCATCGTGTCGAAAAGTTTGTTGGTCGCGTCCTTCGGCTGGCTCGACATAAAGCGGAGCCAATAGTCGCCGGGAATGGCGTTGATGGCGGCGAGCAGGTCCGCAAAGTCGTAATCGGTGCCCAAGTCCTTGCCGTAGCTGTTCACGTTCTGGCCGAGGAGGGTGATCTCCTTGTAGCCCTCGGCGATGAGGCCGCGGCATTCCTCGATGATCTTCTCCGGCTCGCGGCTGCGCTCGCGGCCGCGGACGTAGGGCACGATGCAGTACGAGCAGAAGTTGTTGCACCCGTACATGATGCTCACCCACGCGCGCACGCCGCCCTCGCGCACGATGGGAAGGTCCTCGGCGATGCGGCCATGCTCGTTCTCGATGGAGAAAACGCGCTTATTCTTCGTGTACACCTCGTGCAGCAGCTCGGGGAGCCGCCATTCGGCCTGGGGGCCGAGCACAAGGTCGACGTGATGGTAGGAATTTTTTACCTTGTCGGCCACGACCTTCTGCTGCGCCATGCAGCCGCAGAGGCAGATGATCTGGTCGGGCTTTGCGGCCTTCGTGTGGCTGAGGCGGCCCAAGTGGCCGTAAACGCGCTTTTCCGCGTGCTCGCGGATGGCGCAGGTGTTGAGCAGGATGACGTCGGCCTGATTTTCGTCGCGCGTGAGCTCGTAGCCCATCTCGCGCAGCATGCCCATGAGCACCTCGCCGTCGGCCACGTTCTGCTGGCAGCCGAACGTGTCGACCAGCGCGAGCGGCGTGCGGGTGCGGCGGTCGTTCATCTCGCGCATCCTGCGCGTAAATTCCTTCTGACGCGCGAGCTCCTGCTCGCTGACGATGACTTCTTTGCGTTCCAAGGGATGTTTCCTCCCGAATCTCGATAGTTTAGCAATATAGTATATCATGTTCGCGAGAGCGTGGCAAGGCCGCAGCGCGGCTTCCGGCGCGAAAAATCCACAGCTTTCACAATTCCGGTGACTTTTCCGCACCCATATGGTATGCTATGGAAAACCTGAACTCCAAAGGAGGGCTTTCCATGGCGGCGTTTTATCAAAAATTTCTGCGCAGGCATCTTGACTTATCGTCTCTCAGCGTGATGCGGCGGGAGGACAACGATCCCTATTTCTGCACGCCCAAGGGCGCTTCTATCTTCGGCTGGGCGGGCGTGGACGGCATCCACTTCTGCTTTGTCCGCGGTTTTGGCGAAACGGTCTTCGCCGTGAGCCCGATGAACGGCGGCAAGGACTGCGTGCACGTCATCGCGCGCGATTTCAGCGATTTTCTGTGCCTGCTGCTCGCGACCGGCGACAGCGCGGCGCTCGAGCAGGCGTGGCAGTGGGACGAGGCGCAATTCGACGCCTTCCTTGCCGAGAATCCGCCGACGGACGAGCAGAAGGCGGTGCTCTCGCAGATCTCCACAGTCTTTTCCCTCACGCCGATGGAGCGGCCGTGGCAATACCTGCGCAAGCTGCAAGCGGAGTTCGATCTCAGCAAGCTCAAATTCACCGAGGACTTCTACGACCCCGAAATGAATCCCGACGCGCCCGAACAGAAAACGGACTGGAAGGTCTACTTTGACGGCAGCTTTTGGGGCCACCACGGGCGCGAGCGCGCGGGCAGGGAAGTGCCTGTACAAAAGTGGTTTTCGTGGGCGGGGCGCGACTGGTTCGTGCCGTCGGTTTACGTTTGTTCAAAGGGCATTGTCGTTGATTTTTGTATGCGCACGGAGGCTTCCGCGCTGCGCGGCTTTATGAAAAAGTGGGGGATCGATCCCGAAAGCGACGAGTCCATCGACTTCTCGCGCGACGAACGCGAACAGATGGAGCGCGAGCACCCGCTCAGCCTCGGTTTTACCCCCAGCCTCACCTTGAACGGTGCGAAGCTCCGCACGAGCCACGGCTGCGGCGTCATTTTCCTGCCGGAGCAGCCCGGCTTCTGCGCCGACGCAGAGCCCGCCATGGCGCACTACGGCCTTGACCGCGCGTATGGCTGGAGCCTCCGCCGCGCGGCATTCCCGTTCGTCACGAAGCGCGCGCCGAAGCTCAAATCACTCGCCGTCACGATGACGGCGGACGAGGTGCGCGTCCCCGGCCCGCGCTTCCGCGCGGACAAGGCGGGCGATACGTTTGCCTTCTCCTACCGCGGCACAGAGTATACGCTCGCCGTACAGGAGGTCGAGCCGCAGGAACTGCCGCGCGAGCGGATAAATCTCGACCCGCGGTTCGACTATCCGACGCATTTCACAGCCATGAGCTACACGCTCACGCCCGAGCCGCCGGAACACTCGATCTTCGTCGAGGACTGCGTCGAAAACGACCGCCCGCGTCAGGTCAGACGTGAGACCGCTTCCTTTGCGCCTGAGGCGCAGAACGACTTCTGCTTCGGCATCATCGGCGGCGCGGACGGGCCGGTCGCCATCGTCGTGGGCGAAGCGGCGCAGGGGAAGCTTCACACCGCGTGCTCGTCGCTGCACTTTGCGGCGGTCGACCACGTCGACTGGTGCGTCGGCTTCCGCGAAACACCGTGGGAAGCAGGGACGTTCGACCTCCTCTAACTCACTTTTTCTGTGATTTCCGGTACTCCGTCGGCAGGACGCCGAAGGCCTTGTGGAATTCGGTGGAAAACTTGCTCTGGCTCTCGTAGCCGACGGCGCGCGCGACCTGCGCGACGTTCTCGTCGCCCTCGAGCAGCAGCTTTGCCGCGTGCTGCATGCGGTGCTCGCGAATGTGCGAGGCGAGCGAGCTGCCGTAGACGGACTTGAAGAGCGCCTTCATCGTCGAGGGGTTCATCAAAAACATGCGCGACAGCTCGTCGATCGTTGTGCGGCTGTCTAAGTGCTGCGTCAGGTAGTCGTGCACGGCGCGGATGGTCTCGATCTGCTCACTCGTGCCGCCGCCCTCGTACACCTCGGCGTCGAGCGGGGGCAGGTGCGGCGCGCCGGTGGCGGCCTTGCTCTCCTCCTCGGGACACGAAATCTCCATCGTGCGCTCGATCATGCGGTGCAGCAGCTGCGCCTGCTCGTTTTCCGCAGCGCGGTAGTAGACCTCTTTCCCCACGCGGCGCGAGACGAGAAGTCCGCTCTCACGCAGCTGCCTCAAATGGTGCGACACCGCGGGCGAGCTCATGCCGACCATCGCGGAGAGGTCGATGACGCACTCTTCGCAGTGGCACAGCAGCCAGAAAATGCGCACGCGGCTGCTGTCGGAGAGCTGCTTGAACACGTCCGCCACGGTCTGGAAGCTGCCGATCGTCTCCACCGATTCCTGCAGTTCCCGCATCGTGCCCTCGTCGCTGTGCTGGTGGGGTAAATGCACTTCGCTCATCGTTGTTCCGCCTTTCTTTTTGGGGCCTGCGGGCGCGTCCGTATCCCGTTTGGAAGTTTGTTTCGCCCGAACGGAAGAGACATGCGTGCAGCCCTTGACTTTTGCCTTTGCGGACATTATAGTACGGTCATCAAGATTAAACAAGCACTTAATCGTTAAATATTTTGTGCCGAAAAGGAGAAACATACCATGAAAAAGACCTATCAGATCGAAGTCGACTGCGCCAACTGCGCCAACCTCATGGAAGAAGCCACCAAGAAGACCGAGGGCGTTGCCGACGCCGTCGTGAACTTCATGACCCAGAAGATGACCGTCGAGTTCGTCGAGGGTCAGGACCCCAAGGCCGTGATGAAGGCCGTCCTCAAGAATTGCAAGAAGGTCGAGGACGACTGCGAGATCTATCTGTAAGAGATCTTCTCCCTCTCACGCCCCGGACGAACGCACCGGGGCGCTTTCTTCGGCAAAATTCAAATTCTCCCCCATTAAGGAGGTCATCTTTAATGACGAAAAAGCAAAAAAAGATGCTTTACCGCATCCTGATCGCGGCGGTGCTGTTCCTCGCCGCGAAATTCATTCCCATGCCGATGCTCGTCTCCACCGCGCTCTACTTCGCCGCCTATGTCACCATCGGCTACGACATTCTGCGCAAGGCATGGAAGGGCATCTGCAACCATCAGGTGTTCGACGAAAATTTCCTGATGGCGGTCGCCACGATCGGCGCCATCGCGCTCGCCATCTATGAAAAGAGCGGCGACTATGCCGAGGCCGTGGCGGTCATGCTCTTCTACCAGATCGGTGAGCTGTTCCAGAGCTACGCCGTCGGCAAGTCCCGCCGCAACATCACGGCGCTCATGGACATCCGCCCCGACTACGCCAACATCGAGCACGACGGCAAGCTCGAGCAGGTCGACCCCGACGACGTGGCCGTCGGCACGGTCATCACCGTCCAGCCGGGCGAGAAAATTCCTATCGACGGCGAGATCGTCGAGGGCGCGTCCACGCTCAACACCGCGGCGCTGACGGGCGAGAGCCTCCCGCGCGACGTGATGACCGGCGACGAGGTCATCAGCGGCTGCATCAACATGACGGGCGTTTTGAAGGTCAAGACAACGAAGGCCTTCGGCGAGTCTACGGTGTCCAAGATTTTGGAGCTGATGGAAAACTCCAGCTCGCACAAATCCCGCTCCGAAGCGTTCATCTCCCGGTTTGCCCGCGTCTATACTCCCGCCGTGTGCTACAGCGCGCTGGCGCTGGCCATTCTTCCGCCGGTCATCAATCTTTTGATGGGCAATGCCGCCTCCTGGGGCGTGTGGATCTACCGCGCGCTCACGTTCCTTGTCATTTCGTGTCCCTGCGCGCTGGTCATCAGCATCCCGCTCAGCTTCTTCGCGGGTCTCGGCGGCGCAGGACACGAGGGCATTCTCATCAAGGGCTCGAACTACTTGGAGGCCCTGTCCAAGACCAAGATCGTCGTCTTCGACAAGACCGGCACGCTCACGCAGGGCGTGTTCGAGGTCACGGGTGTGCACCACAGCCCGATGGAGAACCGCAAGCTGCTTGAATACGCGGCGCTCGCCGAGTGCGCGTCCTCGCACCCCATCAGCAAGAGCTTACAGAAGGCCTGCGGCGTGGAGCTCGACCGCTCCCGCGTGACAGGCATCGAAGAGCGCGGCGGCCGCGGCGTGGTCGCGACCGTGGACGGCCACAGTGTGGCCGCGGGCAACGGCAAGCTCATGGATGAGCTCGGCGTCAAGTGGCAGGAGTGCCGCAGCGTCGGCACGATCGTCCACATGGCGGTCGACGGCGAGTACGCCGGCCATATCGTGATCTCCGACGTGGTAAAGAGCGACGCGCGCGATGCCATCGCGGCCCTCAAGCGCACGGGCGTGCAGAAGACCGTCATGCTCACGGGCGACATTCAGAAGGTCGCCGATCACGTCGCGCAGGAACTTGGCGTCGACGAAGTGCACGCAGAGCTGCTCCCGGGCGACAAGGTCGCGCGCCTCGAGCGCCTGCTGGGTGAAAAGGGCAAGGATGACTGCCTCGCCTTCGTCGGCGACGGCATCAACGACGCGCCCGTGCTCTCCCGCGCGGATATCGGCATCGCGATGGGCGCGATGGGCTCCGACGCCGCCATTGAGGCCGCGGACGTCGTGCTGATGGACGACGATCCGATGAAGATCGCCAAGGGCATCCAGATCTCGCGCAAGTGCATCCGCATCGTGTACGAGAACATCGTCTTCTCGCTCGGCGTGAAGCTGACGTGCCTGCTGCTCGTCGCCATCGGTATCGCCAACATGTGGATGGGCATCTTCGCCGACGTCGGCGTGATGGTCTTAGCGGTTCTCAATGCAATCAGAGCGCTGCGCACTTCAAAAAACTGACAAAGTCAGTTTTTTGAGCAGAATTTCACTGCGCTCAGCGCACGCGCCAAAGGCGCGCACGTTCGCTCCGTGCAAAGTGTTTTTTGGCACGCACATGTCGTTCCAAAAAACGATTTCAATTTATTTGCGCCGTGCGCGGCGCAAAGTCTGCGACGCTTATTTTGCGGGCGGCAAAGTCTGCGAGGCTTATTTTGCCATACGCGGCGCTTGGGCAGCCGTTAGCAACTCTGCTGCTTTACGGATGCCGCATACCCCTTGCGGGTAAAACTCTGCGAGGCTTTTTTCAGCAAAAAAGAGGACGGCATTCGCCGTCCTCTTTTTGTTGTGCATTGCAATGCATGCTTTCTTTTCGTATAATGACCGTATCAAAACGATTTTGGAGGACACCACCATGAAGGTCAGCGTGATCCAGATGAATATGCGCTCGCTGGAGAGCAAAGCGAACTTTGACCGCGCGGAGGCGCTCGTGCGCCGCGCTGTCGGGGAAAACGGCCCCGACGTTGTCGTCCTGCCCGAGACGTGGAACACAGGCTTCATGCCCGCAGGCGACCTTGCCGCGGCGTGCGATGAAAACGCGAAAGCCGTGCGCGCTCGTTTTTCCCCGCTCGCGCGCGAGCTGAACGTCAACATCGTCGCGGGAAGCGTGTCGAATCTCCGCAATGGCAAGATCTACAACACCGCCTGCGTCTTTGACCGCGCGGGCGCGTGCATTGCCGAATACGACAAGACCCATCCCTTCACGCCGATGGGCGAGCACGAGGTCTACACCCCCGGCAACCACCTCGTCACCTTCACGCTCGACGGCGTGCGTTGCGGCCTTCTCATCTGCTACGAGGTGCGCTTTCCCGAGCTGTGGCGCACGCTGGCGCTGCGCGGAGCGCAGGTCATGTTCCTGCCCGCCCAGTGGACGGCGGCGCGCCAATACCACTGGGAGACGCTCACCGCCGCCCGCGCGATCGAAAACCAGCTCTTTGTCGTCTCGTGCAACGCCTGCGGCGAGCGCGACGGCACGCTGTACGGCGGCTTTTCGCGCATCATCGACCCGCTGGGCGCGGTCTTAGCCCAAGGCGGCGGGGAAGAAGAGATCGTCACCGCTGACTTGGACCTTTCCTCCATCGCGCCCCTCCGCGCCCGCGTCCCCGTTTTCCACGACCGGCGGCCGGAGCTCTACCGCCTGTAAAGCGACAAAAAACGACAGCAAAAGAGACATCAACAGAAATGAAGATCACCCTGCTTGCATCGTTTCTCGTCATGGCGGCGTATTTTCTCCTACTGTACGCCGGCGTCGGGCTCATTCAGGAGAAGGAATTCTTCTCCTCCGCGCCGCGTGAGGTCTTCGCCGCCGTTCCTGAGAGAAAAGCCGAGCGCTTCCGCGGCGCGCATATCCTCGGCTGGTGCCTCTGGCGATGCTGCTGTTTCTCGGTGCGGCAGTCCTCGCCGCGTGGGACGGCGTTCGGAACGGTTTCCCCTTCGGCGCGTTTTTCGCGCGGTATCTCGTGATCCTCTATGTCATGGAGGCCTACGACATTCTCTTTTTCGACTGGGTGCTGCTGTGCCATTCGAACTTCTTTCCTCATTTTACCTCGAGGTCAAGGGCATCGCCGCCCCGCAGCTGTTCGGGTACAACAAAAAAGCGCATCTTACGCACTTTCTGCTCTGCATCCCCCTCTCCGCCGCCCTCGCGTGGGTTTGCACGCTTTTCTGAGGGGCAATTTTACATCAAAACTTAACAGGACAAGGAGATGCACACGATGAACCGCAAAAAGAGAAAAACGGCCCTCATTCTTCTGGTTGCCGTCCTTTGCGCCATCGTCCTGCTCGGCATCCGCGGGACGCGAAAAACCATCGACAAGACCGTCCCCGCAAGGGTTTACGAGGACAACAGTACGACTTACGCGCCCTCCTCCATCACCATTTCCGGCACGCTCAAAAAGACGTGGTCTTCCACCAACTTCGTCGGGACCTTTGCCATGGACGGCTACGAGCCCTCGTGCAGAGACGGCGTCGAAGCCAAGATCAACTGGGGGGACAACGAGTATCCGATCCTCACCTTTTTCTACGCCGGCGACTTTTCGCAGCTCGATGTGAAAAGCATCGACATCGACAAAGACATGGACCGCATGATGATCACCCTGAACGACGGCACGATCATCGCCTCAGAAAACTACTACGCTCCCACAGAAGCAATGAACGGCAACTAACTGTAATTTTTCCCGCCGCATTTGCCGCCTCCGGCGGCAAACAGGCCCCCGCACCCTAAATCCACGCACTATCTCCCATCGCGTCCCCGCCGCATTTTCTGCCCTACGGGCAGAAAACAGGCTCCCCGCGCCGCGCACGGCGCAAAGCGTTGCAGACTTTGCCGCCGCGCACGGCGGCAAATAAATTTCAATCGTAAATTCCAACGACATGTGCGTTGGAATTTACACTTCTCAGCCCGCAAGTGTGGAATTTGCCCGCCAATGGCGGGCGAATTATGCACGCAGCGGGCTGCCATCCCCCC
>ENA-UOJQ01001229-UOJQ01001229.1-human-gut-metagenome-genome-assembly--contig:-P63-NODE-1229-length-21861-cov-14.594469_pt1 | contig 21861 bp, 23 predicted proteins | sample MGYA00242352_ERZ723899 | MGnify/ENA metagenome assembly ERZ723899 | reverse complement strand
AACTAATTTCACCAGTTGTAATATTTGCACCATTAATTGTCGTGCTTCCGGCATTAGCTAAATCCCAAAAAGACACAAAACCTGTAACAGTTATATTTGCATTATCCGACGATGTATCTATCACATTTCCATTTTCATCGTATAATCGGATTGTAAGCCCTACACTTTGATCGCCACCGGACGCTGTCAGTCCGATGCTATGCGCCGATTGTGATATTCTGGTAGACATCTCTGCTTCCGAATTTAAACGTGCCATAACTTCTGCTTGAATCTGGCTCGCTGTCATTTCAAGCTGTGAAGATGTGTTTTCATCTAAATCATTAAACTGTGCCAAAAGATGATCCGCATTCCGCTCCAATGTACTTGTACGGCGCTGTACATTTGCCAAAGTTTCTCGCATAGAATTAGTATTTTTACTATGATTTTCTACACCCTGGGAAACTATAGAATCTCTCTTCGACTGTACACCGGTAAGAGTTCGCTGTAAGATGTATGTTTCTACAATCTCCCTGGAAGTGTTGAAACGAATCGGATCTCCCAACTCTAGGCACGGATTACCAACGCATGTACAACTTTTAATCGGTGTGTATTCTGCCTGTGCAATTACCGGCAGCAGATTATTCGCAATCTGCTTCATTTCAGCCCCAGTCTTGTCGCTTATAAGGAAGTTGCCGGAAATAACATAATTGTTTCCAGATGTTCCCACAATAGCCCCGGCAGTAGAATCATCTGCCCGGATCTCCAACTGTGTTATTGCTTGGCTTTGGAACGCTTCATAGTCAAATGTGATATAATGCCCAGTCATACTTTCGGTGTTTGCATCCGATGGAAAGAGATCTTCCCGTGGGTACAGATCTTCTGCCGGATACAGGGCGGATGTAATTGCCTTTAAAATCACATATTCAAATTTCCCATCTCTCCCAATGTTTCCAAATGCTCCGTTGATCTCACAAATCGCTTCGATGATTGTCTTGCCACTTATCGTAGCTTCTGCAGTCACGCTGGAATCATCGGACTGTGTAGTTACCAGCGTTTTGTTTACCGTCATGGAATCGTTGACAAGGCTTGTCTCTTTCTGTTCGATGCCGAGGTGTGCAAAAAAACTGTCGCGAAATGCTTTCAGGGTCATCGGAAAAGACAAACCATCATACCAGCTCTTTACATTAGAATTAATAATGTCATACATGGCATCATAGGCAACGATCTGTCTCTTGGTACGGTCTGCTGTTGGCGTGTCGGAATATATTTTGTACTCGCCATATGTAAATGGTTCATTCTCATTTCCTTCCAATATTTCCACTGGGCGCAGGTTCTTACCAATAAGCCCGGCCGGAATATCATGCGCCGTAAACGAAATCTGATTCGGCAAACATGAGCCGAATTTCAGCTCTGTGCCATCATTCAGTGTTTCGGTCAGCGTAAAGGTGTCCTGCTCTCGCATAGAATTGTCAATCACACATTTTGATCCAATTACTTCTATATTAAGTTGTTTATAAACAGAGCTTTCAAAATATATCTGCTTGTTCTTTCCTTCGATCATAATATTTCATCACCATATCCAATAAAAGCAATTCGCCAGCCATCATATTCAATCGTTTCTTCGTCTGCATACGCAATAATCGGTGTAACATCTGGCATATAGCAATACATTGTTACGTACTTCACAAGTTCTGGACACCATGCTGTTACCAGGCATTTCTTTTCCCGTCGTGGACTAACGTACTGTTTGTTTATGGATGTCATAAATTCGCTGAACTCTTTGTAGCTTTTTGCAGGCACCTGCCATTCTACCTTGAGAACCTGATTTTTTAGGGCATCTCTGTGCAACACTCCGTTATCATCGTTATACGAATCTTTATCCTGCCCCAGCAGAGGGGATTGAAATGTACTGGCCAATATATATGTAAACGGGACTTTGTAATCTCCGACTTTAATCAAATATCCACCGTATCCCATTTCATTCCACCCCCTTAAATTTCAAATGCTGGATTGCCGGTTGCCCGGAAGTATTCGTTTGCTTTCTGCTGTGTCACACGGAAGATTCCATTCGGATCTCCCTCTACTTTAAATGTAACATTAACATTGTTGCCTTTTGTACCAATTGCAGATCTTACCGCCCGGTACACACCATCCGATACGGATGCTACAATCTGGTTATTGTTCATTACCGCTGTATGTCCACCAAGCGTTCCTACAAGTTCCGGTCCCGCTTCACGCGCGATAAAAAGCTGTCCTGCTGGTGCATTCTCTGTACCGACCGCATACTTGGTAATGTTATGCCACATTCCACCGGTATAGATTCCACCATTGGCTTTCTTGCTAACCCCGACGCTTATCTTATCGCCAATAAAATCTTTAATACTTGTCCAGCCTTTTTTTAATAAGGAAACGCCAACTTCCACTTTTGTTCCAACAAAATTGTTGATACTCGTCCAGCCTTTTTTCGCCAACTTCACATCGACCTTATCCAGCTTTCCTACAAATTTTGTAAGTGTAGTCCACCCACTTTTCGCAAGTCCAAAAGCTTTTTTCCCGATATTACCTACGAAGCTTCGCACGGTTGTCCAACCGCTCTTTGCTAATGTAAAAGATTTCTTTCCGATTTCTCCAACAAATTTAGATACCGTAGTCCAGCCATTCTTTTCTAACCCGAATGCTTTCTTTCCGATTTCTCCAACAAATTTCTTTAATGTGGTCCAGCCTTTTTTTACTAACGAAATATCAACTTTTAACGTTGTTTTTGCCTTATTAAAACCGTTTTTGATTAGCTTCATAGCACTCTTGGCAAGATTTTTAAAATTAAAGCTCTTAATTTTTTCTTTCCAGCCTTCAATAATCCCCAGGAAAATATTTTTTCCAATAGGTTTCATTTTTTTTGCTGGAGAATGAATGCCAAATGCATCTTTGATTCCGTCAGATACCCAATTAAAGAAATCTACAAATGGTTCTACTAATCCGGTAAATGCGCCGGCAAAGCCATCCATAATACCCTCAAATATATAACTTCCCATGTCGAGGATATCTGCTCTTTTCCCATCAAATGCAGTCTGGAAGTTTTTCTTCATTTCATCGAAGAACCCTCCAGCCGCATCAAAGTTAAACACATTCTCGAGTACATCGCTCCATTTAATGTGTTTAATTTTAAAAGTAATGTTGTCAAATGCTGCAGACAGTGGAATAGATAGATGTAACGTCTTTCCGTCCCAGCCTTTGGTACCTTTTCCGAATGGAAGAGTTATCTTACTTGGTAATTTTTTAAGCCACTTAATAATTTTTGACGGGATATCGTTTTCATCCAAAAATTTCATAGCAGTCCATGTAATAAGCATGGTTCCGACTGCTAACAATAAGTCGCTTACAGATAAATTAAGTCCCTTACTTGCTAAAAAATCACCGGCTTTATCGGACAGTAATTTCCACAATGACTTACCAAACTTTTTCAATCCAACTGCTCCAAGTATTGTTGCAAGACTGCTTGCACTTAAATTACTAAAGAAAGTATTCAAGCCTTTTAGAATGTCTCCCCAGCTTAAATCAGAGAAAAAGCCTGTTGCTGTATTCCAGAATCCGTCTACCCAGCCATTAATAGCTTCAGCACATTGCTTCCACTTGAACTTGCGGAAGAATCTATTAAATCCATGTGCAAGATTTGTTCCAAGTGTTTTGAAATCAAACTTATCTGTAAATCCTTTGGATGCAAAGATCGCTGTATTAAGCGCTCCAGCAATAACATCCGCTGTTGCAGTAAATACACTATTTCCTTTTTTATCCTCGGAAAACAGGCCGTTCAAGAAACTCGCAAACCCAGTTCCGAATTTATCAGCCTTCTTGTAGATTTTTTCCCAAGGAATCTTTCCAATCGTATTAGTTATTTCAGATCTTATAGTTTCTCCAAGGCCTTCCCAATCACCTGATTTTATGGCTTTCTTGATTTCGTCTGCCAGATCTGCAATATTCTTGTCAATTGGCATCTCTTCATACAGATCACTAACTCCGCCACCGGAGCCACCAGAACCGCCCGAACCTCCAGATCCGGAATCTTTATTAGAATCTATTACATTTAGTTCGTTGAACGATTGTAACTGTCCTTTTAGTTTTTTTGCCGCCTTAGTAGCCTTATCTGCTTTCGAGGCGGCTTCATCAAGTCCGGCTGCATAATTCTTCGTTTGGGTAGTGGCTTTCGTCCAAGTCTTTTTCCCTGTTAGTGCCGATATAAACTGGTTTACCTTATTGATTGCAGCTGTAAGCATATTTATAAGATAGGTAAGCGTCGGCCCGACTGCACTGATAATCGGAGCTGCTAACGCCCCGAATGCATTTTTAAGAGTTGCTACTGCGCTCACAAGAGCCGACATTTTTGCATTCACATCACTGAAATATCTTGCCATATTCTGGGTACCGTCTTTTACGGCAGAAATCATGGCATTCTCATCATTGGAATATCTTGCCATATTCTGGATACCGTCTTCTACGGCAGAAATCATGGCATTCCATCCTTGCGTTATCCAGTTAAATACAAACAAGGAAAGCGCAATTCCTTTAATTCTGGACGTGAATGTACTTAACAAGTCACTTGCTCTTCTCGTTTTCCCGGAGAAATTATCAAGCCAACTTCCCGTGCTCTTTCCTGCACTCCTGGCACTTCTGGATACCTTATTCTCTTTTGACGCTAACTCTTCTTGTCTACGCGCAAGCGTTTTCATCTGGTCGTTTGTCTCGTGCAACTGATTTTCCATCTTCTTATAAGCATCAGTTGCCCGGATTGCGCCTTTGTCAAGATAAGCAGTACCCTCTTTGACCATTTGAGATTGATATTTTTCGGCAGCACGAATGTCTGCTCCTACAGCTTCGATTTTTCTATCAAGAGAATCCCATACAGCTCCAGAAGTTTTTCCACGGGCAACCATTTCCTCTTGCCTTTGCAGAAGTTTATCAAATTCAGCAGTAGATCTATGCAAGGCATCGGTAATGTCCTTGTAGTCCTCTGTCGGAATCTTTGCATTTTCCATCTTGCGCATCTTTTCTGTCAGATCACTTGCTTTTCTGGACGCTTTTGTGATCTGATTTTCAAGACGTAGCATCTGGCTTGAGACATTCTTCGTATCTATTTTCGTGTCAATCTTAATCGATCCATCATAATCAGACATATTGCTCACCTACTTCCTGCCGCGTATTTCAGCCATCATGCGGTCATAATCATCAATGGCGGTTTTCTCTTCCTCCGTGTACTCTTTTTCTTCTGGCTGATCCAGTGCATAGATCTGCTGTGTCTTACGCAATTCCTTGCGATATTCTGCCGACATATTGTTGTCCGGTTTCTCCTGTCGTTTCGATACCACTTGCAAAAAACTTGATAGCTTGTACGGCATATTCCAAAGCAGACCACAGAACATCCACCAGTGCATATAATCCACAGTAGCCAAATCAATTCCGTAGATTTGCCGGAAATCAGCATAAATGCGCCATTGGTCAACATCATAGTCAACCACGCGCGTCTTGTCCCCGTCCGGGTTCGGATTGTCATGGAACCATCCGGAAAGGAACCACTCTACACATTCGCCAAGCCCCTGCCCCTGCGGATGATCCCGAAGATACTCTTCCCTGTTCTCATCCGCATCTGCAAACATGAGCCACACGAACATATCGCTTTTCTCGTAATCCGTCAGAGCGCGATCATATTTCGCCTGCAACATCTGGATGCCAATCGTAAAATCTGTATTCACTTTGTACCCGTTCCACTCTTCCGGCAGATCATCGAGAAAAACATTATTCATTCTTCTTTGCGTCCTTATGTTCCTGGATTAACTGGTTTTTGCTCTTGTTGTGTCTTCTCCGTGCTTTACGGTTCGGAGAATACTTCCTGTGGATTGCTTCTGTTCTCGTCTTAAACAATTCGTTCATCACCGGCATTACGGTATTCACGAAATCTACCAAAGCATCTTCATCCGGCACGAAATTCTCATTCAATTCATAGCACTCATGGAAAACATTTTTAATGGTATCTTTTCCGAACAGTGCATCAATTTCCCGGATCATTCCCTCCAGAATACCAATGTGCATGTCTGAAGCATCCACGATAATATTCGTTTTCACATCGTCCGGAAGATCATCAAACTCTTTATGTTCGTATTCCTTGTACTTTTCTTTGTAGACTGCAATCTTATCCTCACCGGAATTAACTACATCTTCCAGATTATTTGCCAGCTCCACAAATCTCTTTACTGTGGTCGCATCCGCCGTATTGATTAAAAGTGTTGTGATATGGTTCCCATCCACGTCATTCACTTCGATTTTCTTGATTCCATTATCAAAAGAAATATTTTTAATATCTGCCATAATTACCATCCTCTCTTAATCCGGGGCGCGAAAGAGAGGTACGCGTCCCGGATATGCTAATTGTTGATTAACACCTATTCCTTTGATCCTGCACTCGCAGCATCTTCCTTTTTCTTCCAGGTAAATGTGCCGCCAGCACCGATTGTGATTGTTCCCTGTTCCACTTCTCCATTACCATTAATCTGAATAGATGATGTAAGGGTATCTCCACCTGATCCACCGGTACTTGATGGGCAAACTGTAACCGGAAGGCGAATACAATCACCTGTGCCGGATTTAATGTCAGCCTTGTAAAATCTGTAATAATATGTATTACATTTATCCCCCGTCGGGAATGTCTTGAACATCGTGTCAATTGCGGTCTGCATATCATCAGACACACATTCGCGGGATGGTGTCATAGAAAACGCATATCCCTTTACTGTATTGGACGCATTCTTCATGTTTACGTACTGCTTAGATTCGGTGTTTGGTCCCCAGTCTTCTGTCAGTTCAGTAAAACCGTCACCCATTTCCGCAAGTTTCTCCGTGGAACCGGTCAGTGATCCAATATCCAGCAAAGAAACCATGTTTGTGCGGTCTTTTGCAAAAAACTGTAAATTTGTTTTCATGGTATTTCCTCCTGTTATTTTTTGTAAAAATATATAAGTTGCATATTTACGCCGTAACCCATCTGTTTTTCATCCTGCATAATTGGCAGGACTACAGATGTACGTGCGATTTCCTGTAATGTCATGTGTGGATCAGCAAATTCAATGCCGGTATCTTCCAGCCATTTGCTCAAATTCTCCAGAACCATCTGTGCATCTATGGATGATTTGTTGTTTGTCGGAGAACTGCGGTATACAATTTGGAATGGCATCTGTGCTGTATAGCTGCCACTCACATATTTCTTTATGTATCTCGCACCAGATAATGGGAAAATCCCGATGGAAGTATCCGCATTAATGCCGTTCCACTTCACATTTCTGTTGCTGGCTTTAAAGTTCTTCGGAAAATCCGGATACTTCAAAATCAAATCCAGCACTGCGTTTTGCGCGCTCTCTGCGTCTTTTATGGTAAGTTTCTCTACCTCTTCCAATTACACACCTCCAACCTCAAAATGTGGCATGATGTCCTCATACCGGTCTACCGTCGTTACTTTGTATACAGAATCCAGATTGTCATGTGCCCATCCATAGGCTTCTGATTCTGGAATCTCCAAGTCGGTATGATCGCCTTTGATGAAAAAATCATCTGTCGGGTGGAACGTGATATAGTTTGGCTTTTCATCGTCCGGAAGAGCATCCCACGCTTTCGGCTCCATGTATGGTTTAGGTATCTTCCCCAAGTCAACAAAAAGCTTTACTGCATCCGCGCTATCCATGCCACTCTTGGTCACATTTGCGCCCTTGGTTTCCACAAGGTTCACTCGCTCCAACAAAGTCGGATAATGCTTCTCTTCCTCGGTATCCGGATCACAAAAGTAGTTAAACAGCGTCACCGTGTCGTTGTAAAACAATCCAAGCCCCATCAGCGTCCACACTCCTTACCGCATTTCGTGCACTTCCAGATGTGCTTCCTGACATAATGGTTGCCGTGTGTGCGAACATCCATGTACATATAAGGCATCATTCTGTGCTTGCAAAATAATCTCTTTAAAAACATCACATCACCCCCGCATAAAGCAATCCGGTACCGGACAGGTATTCGCATACCGTGTCATAGCAAAGGCGGTTCTGTGCCGTCTTATCATTCAGCACCTTATCAACAAGTGTTTCGTTGCTCCCAAAGCTGATTGACTGACCGCCGGAGGACATCGACTTGACATTCCCCGCCTGCGCATCGTTCGCATGAGTGGTCTTGTAATCGATCTGATAGAGCAGATCAGCAAGCGCGCACGTTGCTTTCTGAATACGCTCGTCAAATTCTGTTCGGGTATCATCGTTGATATTTCCATAGGTCAGTTGATCCAGCTTCATGGATGCTTTGTCTTCCCACTTTGGGAAAAGGGATTCCTCAACAGAATCCCCATAATATGAATTTTTGTAAAACTCAAATGTGGTGTATCCCATTAGAAACCCCTTCCTACTACGCCTGCTGCGCAGTTAAAAACTCTTCAATGATCTCAGCCTTTGCAGACTTTGTGATCGTATAACCCTTGTAAGCTGCAAGTCCCTTAATCTGCTCAACAGTTAAGGCATTGAGTTCCGCCTCTGTGTAATCGTGATCCTCTGCGGTATCAGGATCCACAGTTCCAACGATCACACCATCCAACTTCTCTGCGAAGAGTTCCATTCCAGATACAACAGTATCCTTGCATGTAAGGTTGTCGTAATCAGCAACCTCATGGATTCCAATGTATCCGGTATCATCCGATGTGAAGTTGAAGGCTTCCCCGAGATCTGCCCCGTTGACCGCGATATAGTACAGAACCACATTTTCAGCAACAGTCGAGAATACATTCCCTTCTGGAACAGATGCGTTCATAAACAAAGTGCCGTATCCAAGGAAATTCTCGACATATGTCATGCCAAAAGCACTCTGCGTTGTAATTTCCTGGTCTCCAAGATAATCGTATACAGTTTCCGGATTGACAAAATGTACAGCCGAAACCTCGTCAGTATCAAACAGGACAAGAAGTTTACCCATATTCTTCGCAAGCACCTTCTTAAGGTTTGCACCCTTTGTCTTGCCGGTTCCTGTCGCAAGGAATTTAAAGAAATTTGAACGGATACCTCTCTGAACATCGTGGAGCATTTCCTCTGTGGTCATGTTGACCGCCTGGTTGAATCCATAGCTTGTAATGTTCTCCGCAGAAGTAGCCTTTCTCCACTTCTTAAGCGTAATCTCCTTGTAATCAGTTGCTACAACCTTATACTTGGACAGTGGGATGGTCTCGCCCTCAGCCACTGCACCATCTTCAAGCGTTCCGGTTGCCTTATAGGTCTTTAATACAGTTCCTGCTACCTTTGGAATTTTTCTTGTAATTCCAAGTGCCTCAATCAGCTTTGCAACTGAATAGTTGAAACGGGTAACGAAGTCAAGCTCTCTGATCTGTGCATCCGTCATATCAGTTGTCGTGATCAAATTATTTTCTGTAGGCATAATCATTCTCCTTTCTGAAACAGACCAATATTTTCTCTAATGGCTTTCTGGCGCTCTGCCGGATCTTTCATAGCCATGATCTGGTCTTTTGTTAATGTTACCCCAGTATTATTTTTCTGCTGGGTTGTAAATTTTGCTTTGTTCTGCTCAAGGTGCTGCTGCTCTTCATTCACAAAAGCACTTGCATCTCTCTTTTTGGCATCTTCCAGCAAATCGTTGAATCCAATCAGCTTTCCATCTTTCACTGACACACTGGCCGCAATATCTGCCATGATGGCTTTCTTTGCAGATTCAGAAGAAAACTTGATACTCTCACAGGCTTCTTTTAACAGATCATTCTTCTCACGCTCTGCCAATTTCGCACTGTAATCCTTTTCCGCAAGTTCTGCTTTCTGCTTCCACTCATCACGTTCCTTTGTGATAGTTTCGAAATCCTTGCCGTCAAACCCTTTTAAGGTTTCTTCCGCAGTCTCCGCGCGTTCCTTATAGGTATCACGTTCGGTTTCTACTTTTCCGACCTTCTTATCAAGTTCCTGCTTTGAGTACAGTTCTTCGCCCATACTCTTCTTGATAGATTCTTTCTGCTCATCTGTCAGTTTCAGACCAATCTTTTCCAATTCACTGATTACTTTTATCATGTTTCCTACCTCTTTCTTTCCAAGTTGTTACTCCGGACAGTCCGGCGCGAATGAGTTGCTATTTACTCCATAGCTGGCAAAACGCAAATAAAAAGGCACGCCCAACAATAGGACGCGCCGCATGGTTCATCCTATAACTTTTGTAGGTCAGCGAACGGATTCCTACGTTCCGTCCGGTGCTTATTCATTTGTTATATTAATTTTATCATGGGATTATAAAAGATTTGTACCAATTTTAGACACGCAAAAAGCGCCTATATTTCAAGGCGCTTTCCCTGAGTAATGAAAGTAATTGGGAGAACTATAAGATAGTTAGTGGAATAAATCCGCTTGCAATATTATATTACATCAGATTGAACATGTTTTTGTACCAAATAAAAAGTAGGGACGCTATGCCCCTTCTTTATACATATATTCCTCTGGAATATCCAATGCTATCCCGTTCTCTAGCAATTCCTCATTGTTGTTCATCCACGAAGCAAATAATTTTATATCTCCAGATATTTTGTTCACTTCAATGCTTCTGCAACCATATATCTTTATATTTGGATTCCCGCCAAAGGCTACAATACAATCTCCAATATCATATACTGCATACAAACCACGCAAAGAACCTTTTTCAAAATATTCATATGCCTTTTTTATCAATTCATTGTTCTGCATCCTCTCACTCCATCCTTTGACACTTCTGCATCACTAATTTTCCAGAATAATATATTATTCATTTCCACTTTATATTCATCAGCATTATATCGATCACCGGTTTGTGGATCTACAACACTAATTGTTTTGCCATATTTTTCCAACACAACACAATGCGCTCCATATTTATGTTCAAATGCCAATTCATATCTGCAATTCCCATGCTCTGCTTTTATTAACTCAATTATATCATGTTTCGATAAACCTTCAATAGGTTCTACGTTTTCCCATGCTTTCCACGGTTCTTGCATCAATTCTAAAATTCCTTTATCTTTTGCGACAATATTCAATCCACGTTGTCTCATTTCATAAGCAACCACTCCGCTGGCACAATTTTCATTACTGAAATTAGGATTAATAACTTTTATGCTTGGATCAATTTTTTGACCTTTTGTTTTCATCCATGCATTTGGAACTCCGTTATATTTAGATGCATAATTGCTATATGCCGTCGCTCTACCATTTGCACTCTTTGCCTGCTCTTTCTTGAATCCAGCAACCTTGACACGATCATACTGCCTTTGTAGATTATTCTCTGCACAAAATTCTCCATATTTACGATTTTGCATCCGGAGCTTGTATGCCAGCTTATCATAGTCACTACGAATATTCTCGTCATCCGGATACGCTTTCAGCTCCTGTTCTTTCACAAGCAACTGCCGTTTTGTTTTTCGGATAGCACGCTCCATTGCTCTTTGCTGTTGCTGCAGATCATACAGTTGCTGGCTCTCATGCACATCAATTTTCGGGTTTCCATTCGCATCCACATACGGATTGCTTAAAGACTTATCCCAAGGCTTATGTGAATGCCGGCAATTATAACCGTGAAGTCCTAGAGGATTAACCACATGTCCCTCTCCGGTCTGTGGATTTATATCATATCCGGTAGCTTCCAGAAGATTCGGCGCATCCGGATCAGAACCACGAATCTTGTATACTTTCCCTTGCCACCAATCATGTGACTGCAATCCTGTAGGGTTGTTCTTGTCATGCCGAGCACCCATATGTGCGGAAACCAGAACATATTCTGCCCCAGCTTCCATAATATACTTATTCGTAACCTGTGCGGCTGTCTGATTCATGGATGTTACTATGCAGCATCTCACTGCTGCTTCCAATGATCTGCGTGATCCAGTCGGATAATTTACGTTCATTCCATTTTCTGCGTATCTATCCAGCACTTCACAAATTGCACTACTATATGATTGCAACCCACTTGCCACACGAAAATCTACTTCGTTTAGGAGATTCAGCAGATTTTTTTGCGATTGATCAATTGTCGTATTTGTAAGATTGCTCAACTCTCCAAATGTTTTCATAAGTTCTGCATTCATTACAGTGATCACCGCATTATTTTGCAAGGGTGGCTGCACACTTGCAAATCGTTCCAAAACGCTCTGATCATCCGAAAACGAAGTAAGCACGCTATCTCTTAAGAGACGGCGCACCTCATTTCTGCTTTTCTCTGTAAGCTGTGAGATGCGTTTAATAATCTCCTGCCGATGCAATCCCATCTGCTGAAGCTTCCACAACTCACGATCGGCAGTACCGGATAGCGATCCTGCTGCCACAAGACGCATAGCAATGTCTTGCAGAATCCAATCTTCGAGATCTTGGTACATCTCTATTAACTTGTCAGATTTTCCATAGAAGTAATCCGGTGTCAGCACTATTCTTTGCCCGCCTCTCTCTTAACTAAATCCACCCATTGTTTTCCATGCGTTTCCTTTGCTCTGTCAAACCAATGATCTGTAGTTTCCGGAGTATGTTGTACAAGTGGCATTCCTATAGGGTATTTTCTCTCGCCTTTGTTCGCAAAAGATCGACCGTCTTCTGTCAGATACAATTCCCCCATATACTGGTAATGTGCATATGGAGTATTCCATGCCACTTGTCCACCATATATGCCATCCGGATAATTTGCCGATCCTCGCAAGGCTCCCTGTGCCATTGGTATGTATTCGTCACAATCTGCAACCACCTGCATGTTAAGCAACTTCTGCGCGTTCCGTATATTATTGTCTATCCGCTTTGTATCTATATGGATATCAACGCATCCAACAGACTTGTTGTACTGCATATTATCACTTCCCTATCTGTTGATAATCGCCAACGCAACTATCGTTATACAAATAACCAAAATATTCATAGTTGATACTGCCATATTCTTTCTCCTATTCTTCTCCAAATAATCCACCTTGCTGTTTTTCTGCTTCTGCTGCTTCAATCTCTGCCTGCATTGCTTTCGCTTCATCCTCGGACATATTCTCAAACTTAACGAAATACATCCATGCCGGAACCTTGCCAGCCTGCACATATCCCCACCATGTTTTCTTGTCCTCTTCATAGTTGTAGCAGATATCACCAAAACCATATTCCACTTGATATACTCCAACCGGAGCAAGATCATATAGATCTGCATACTTATCAATGGCGTAAATCAAATCATCCATTGTCATTTCCAGTTTATCCCTAACATCCTTGATAAACTGGATAGTTCTCTGCTGTGATGCTTCCACCCCGGTTGCCGTCTGGATGCCGGTCATAGAATCAAAAGAGAAGTATCCGTTCGAATAGCCACATTTGTAGGCAAGGATAGACAAAATATTATTGATTCCCTTAATCCGAATGTCTGTGTTTAAATTCGGATTGATCTCCTGATAAAAGTTTTCCGCCCCTTCCGATAACACATTTTTGACATATCGCGGTTTTTTAAGGTATTTACGAATAACATTTCCATCTGAATCCTTTATAGATCCCTGAAACATCAAGCGGTCATCTGCCAGCACGATGCGCTCACTGTCAAAGATCTCCCCGATATTTCTACTGTATGCAGTGTCTAAATCCTTCAGTTCTTCCAGTGCTTCTGCAAAGATGCTCATGCCAAGCGGAGAATCCGGATCAATATTATTTGCCATTGGCGTTTTGAATACGGCAAACAATGGCTTATCCAGATTCTCAACGCCTGCATCTGGTATCAATCCTTTCCACGGTGTTTTCTCTATATCGATTGCCACCCCCAGCGAAGTAGAACTGTTTGATATAAAGCATCTGTTGCTGATTAGATATACATTATTTCTAAACCGATGGTATTCCAGACGTTTATAATATTTCTTGGACTGCTCATAAAAATCAAAGAAGATACCAGCTCGAATATTACTATTTCCGTCGACCTCGGTCGGAAGAAATCTCTGTGGATCAAAACAGTCAATGCCGTCTCCATTCGGTTTCAAGATGATTGTGCCATTTACGCATCCTCTTTCCACATACTCACGGATTTTACCAAACATATTGTCAATTACACTCTGTAGATACGTTGCTCTCGCTGATCCTGACACCTTAATCGACAAGTCCAAGCATGTGAGTCTTGCCGTCTCTGATGATACCGACTTTGCAAAATTAATAGTCTTTACATGATTGTCCTTGTCTACCCAGTTCGGATGCCCTGCGTAAATCTGATTCCATATTCTAATTGCCATGTCCATCGTATCTGACAACAGGATATCTACATCAAATATTCTCTTTGCATCTGACTTAAAAAACATTTTTTTCCACCATCCTTTTATTGCTGCTATAATTTCCATGCTTCACCGCCTTATATAAGTCCTCTGTTATATCTGCGTGCTACTGTATAAATAAAGTACCTGATAAGGTCCATGTGATGATCATATTCCTTAATCACACGATCCTCTCCCACTGCCTTTTCATCCCATGCATACGCACCAAACTCTTTCTGTGTCTCGGCACAGTTCTCATGTATCTGGAGCATGCCAAGATTCAAATACTTTGTTACCTCTTGGATTCCATTCAGCACATCATTGTTACCATCTGTGCATGTAAACTCTCCATACTTCCGGATTGTTGCTTTCATAGCTGCCGCTGACGGATCGATGACAATGGAAGTGATCGGGAACCCTTTCGCAACCTCTTGTATCATTTTGTAATAGGCTTCATTGTCTATGGTCACTCCTGTTTCTCTGCCAGAGTAATGTCCCTCTCGAAGCATCCGTACCCTTCCACTGTTCTGTAGTTCCATCAGACCTACTGCAAATGGATTCATAGTACCGTAATCGATAGCAATGTAATAAGACGCTTGTGAACTGTATGTATACTCTCCGTGAAAGATGTTCTTTTCCTTGTCGAACATTCCATAGACCAATCCCTCCGCAATCACCCACATACCGAGAATAAAGCGGTCATAGAACACCCCGCTGTACATTGCCCGGTATCGAGCCTTTACTTTTTCGGACAGGGACAGATTATCATCCATTGTGAAATGTAAGTAGATCAGATTCTTTTCTATCACTTTATCAATCCAATTTGTCTTGAACCAATGGCTAGGCGAATCCGGGTTACAGTTAAACCAGAACTTTGAACCATCCACAGAGCAACGACCAGTTGCCTGGTTCACAAACGATTCTGGCATCAGTGCAACTTCATCGAAGAACATTCCCGCAAGCGTAATACCTTGAATGAGATCCTGTGACCGCTCATCCTTACCGCCAAAGATATAAAAGAAGTTGACTGTATCGCCTTTGCTGATCTCCACCATGTTGTCAGATCTATGATCTGCCACCTTATAACCACGGCTCCGGAGCATTAGCTTTAACCAGAACAGCACATTGCGTCGGAATGATCCGATTGTCTTTCCTGCCATGCCAAGATTCTGCATATTGAATGTACTCATTGCCCAAAGGACATAACTTAAAGACATGCACAATGTCTTACCGCTTCGAATTGCTCCATCTGCTATGATTCCATCCTTATCCTTTACCGGAGATTCTTTGCACCACCAAGTAAGAACTCGCTTTTGTTTCTTCGAAAATGGCTTAAATGCAAATCCGTTCTGCTTATACTTCTGCTTCATCCGGATAGCATTCTTCATTACATTTTCTTTTAGTTTACGCACCCGCCGGTCAAAATCTGTCCAATCAATCATCTGACCACGCTTCCTTTGCTGATTCATTCAGCGCATCCAAGAAGTTGTCCTGCTCTGGTGTATCGTCTGCACTCTCTTTAGCTTGCATCTCCAGCTTAAGCAGTTCCAGATCAAGCTTGTGCTTATCAAATTCTTTCCGGTGCTTATCCGTTGGATTCATCTCGAAGAACATCGTAAGCCAATCAATTGCCTTTTGTCTGTCTGCCAGCTTGATAGATACACCATCTTTTCCACGCTTAACCTCTTGGATAATCTGTGTATCTGTGTTCGTTGATTCTTTCAGATCAACAGTGCTAATCATATATTCAATACCTGTCTCTGGATCCTCAATCTCTTTCTGCCCGAATGACATATAGTTTCCAATATCTGCAAAAGCAATACGCATCTGTAGTTCCACAATATCGTCAGTTCCAACAACTATCTGCTTACGCTTGATTTCTTTCAGACGTTCTATTTCTCGGTGAATACTATCTTTCACTACCAATAGAGGTCCTTTCGCATTCGCCACTTCATAGCTGCACCCATAGGCATTCAAATAGCTTTGGGTTGCATTAAATGTCCGGCTGTAATATATGCAAAACATCTGCTGTTCCGGTGTGAGTTCATTATTCTGTAATGTTTCTTTTGTACCATCATCTATAGGCGCTACCGCCTTGGGTGCACCCTTACCTTTTTGTGTGCACACCTTTTTACTTTTGGGTGCACCCTCTTCCCGATTCCACCCATACCGTTTCTTCCAGCTCTTAACAGTGTTGATAGTGGTTCCGTACTTCTCGGCAATATCTTTGTACTTCATACCGCTCATGTAGTCCTGTTCTGCTTTCTCGTAATTCTCCACTATCTCACTTCCTCTCTGCCAAATGGTATATTTCTAACCTCATACCATAATTATAAAGCAGGATTTCAGATGATTTGTACCAATTTAGGGCATGAAAAAAGAGAGGCTGTTTTTCCTCTCTTTTCAAGGCATTTTAATTTTTAATACCTTTTTTCAATTGATCCAAATATCTTCTTGTACTCCATACCGCAAATACGGAAGGTATAATAACCACAATTACAGTGGCTATCCAAAATGAAACCCTTGTTATGTCTCCAGCAAACACCATATATATTTGCAACAGGCTTCCAAAAACTATATACAAAATTCCGCATCGCGCATAGTGTCTTTGTGTAAGATTGGTTTTCCACCCATCTCCAATTCCTCCCAACGAACTAGATCTTGCAATATCTTTTAATGTCATTTTTAGTACACATAATACCGAAAATATTGTTCCCCACATTATTTCTATAATGGCAATTACTGACAACAACTTTGTATACATTCTTTACTCCTCGCTTTCTTTTACTAATTTATACCCAATTGGGCGAATTGTTCTTGGTTCCCCTTCTCGCAGAGTTATATAGCCTTTTCCATTAACTTTTTAAGCCTATAATGCACACATGACTTTGATTTTGTGTTTACTCCTTTACAGATTTCTTGAAAAGATGGAGAAATTAAATTTTCTTCCATGTGCTTCACAATATACTCATACATTTCTCTTTCTTTATCCGTAAGCTCGTTATTTGGCTTTTCTCCCATTTGCTACCGCCTTATATGCCTAATGGTAAAACATGTGTTCGACTATGTCAAATAGAAATTTTTACCACACCATCCTCAACTGCCCATTCTGCTCTTCAACAATCCGCCCCATCCTCTGCTTCATAATCCGCTGCACAATCCTCCGCTTCCTGTAAAAGCAATTCCTGCTAATCGGGAGAATACCGTGGTGTGCTTCCAGCATGTCGTAGCTTGTCCCGATCACGATGGATTCTGTCAGTTCCGCAGCGATGAAGCTGTCTACCTGGTTGCAGATCTCGAATACTTCCTTTTCATCCACATGCATTCCCCCCCTTTCAATTTTTGCGTAAAAAAAATACCAACCATCGTATTTGACGGTTGGTGTATATTTATTTATTTTTTATTATTTTTGCCCATTTCTTAAAATATTCTATTATCATGCAAATAACCTTTACAATATTGTCTCCACATTCAAGACCACAAAAGATTGAAGTGAAAGCCGTTACAACACCTATCTCCGTTATCCCCTTTTTACATACATATTTCCACATATAAAATTCAAGCATCCCATAAAAAAATGCCTTCATTAACGCAAACGTAAACTCCGATATTTTGCAATTAAGTGCATATGTAATAATGCAGGTTACTATCAGAGGAACAGCTACAACCCATCCAATTTTCATAAAATCTATTCCAATCATTATCTCGTCCATCGAAAACTTCCTCCTTTGTATTACTACCAAGAATCATACTACACTAGCCATCACTATTCAATTATCAATGTACTACAAATTCATTCTTTTGCCGCCGCATTACTGTTGGCGGTAACTATAGCTGATTGATCTCATGCAAACCGGAGCTGTCCGGTCTGCTCTGCCTTAATCATCATGTTTGGTGTACGCTCTGCCACACACAACTCTGATAGGTTTGCTTTTACCAATGCTGCAGGGATGGGCGGACATACTGCATTGCCACATCTCTTTACCTGTTCACTTCTTGGATATGTCTTGCCGGTGTAATCGTGATCGATTATGTAATCATCTGGGAATCCCTGGCATCCATACAGTTCCTTTGGCTCCAGCATACGAAGCCCGATATCCACAATCTGATAATCTACACCCTCAATCGTAACCAATCCAAATCTGTCCTTAGTGGTAACTGTATCAAGTGGCTTTTCGATGTCTTGCCCTGTGGCATCTCCGTAATATTTGATTAGAAACGCTCTAACCTCACCAAAGTGACCGGCAGATGTTGTGATCGTGTGTAACGGCTCTCTCTCGTCTTGACCTATTCCCGATTTATAGAACTTGCTCAAAAATGATGTGACCAATCCGTATCGGTTCGAACCATCCACAGTCATAATCGGATCTTTTATGGTCTGCCCCCGGACTTCTCCCTGTGCTGTCTCGGAATGGTACTGGATCAATGTTGGGCTGATAAGGCATTGTTGATTACCTGTGGTAATCGTATGTATCGGGTCTTTGCAGTTTCCACCCGGATGATTCGTTGTATTGGTTCCCATATACGGTGCAAGCTTTGGCTCTACAATTCCGTACCCATGTTTTCCGGTTATGGTTGGCATCGGCTCCCTGATATCGTTCGGTCTGCGCTCACCGCCGTGGTTGCACTGGATTATAAATGGTTCTGGATTATCCAAAACGAATTTTTTCAGTCCTCTTGCGATCCGATCCATCGTTTTGGGTGCAAGTGGTCGCACCGCACGGATTCCATATTTCTTTTTGATTTCCTCTGCCGTATCAAATATGCTCGGACATGGCCGGCTGAAATCAATCTGTGTGTACGCTCCAACATATGGCTTTAACAGTCCAGCTTTTACTGCTTCGCTGTCTGCCTGTCCGTGTGTTGGCTCTGGCCATACAATCGGCTTGCCATCGCACCGGGCGATCAAAAAGAATCGTTTACGCATGGTCGGTGCACCATAATCGGCGGCAATCAGCTCACGGAACTCCACTTTATAGCCAAGATCCCGAAGTTGCTGCACAAACCGCTCAAATGTCTTCCCTTGTTTACGCTTAATAGGATGATGCCGCCGGTTTAATGGTCCCCATGTTTTGAACTCTTCCACGTTCTCCAACATGATAACCCTCGGTCTGACAAGTCCTGCCCAGCGTAATGCTACCCAAGCAAGACCACGGATATTCTTATCCTTTGGTTTTCCGCCTTTCGCCTTGCTAAAGTGCTTGCAATCCGGTGAGAACCAGGCAAGTCCGACAGGATGCCCGTTGCACGCTTTGACCGGATCAACCGCCCACACGTTTTCGCAATAATGCTTTGTATTCGGGTGGTTCGCCTTATGCATCTTAATTGCTTCTGGATCATGATTGATTGCAATGTCTACGCTATATCCGGTTGCAAGTTCTATTCCGGTAGATGCACCACCACCGCCGGCGAAGTTGTCAACGATCAGTTCTCCGTTAATCATGGCAGCACCTCCGGGAAATCTCCGAAATTCATTTGTAAGTCTGCTTTGTAATTCATCCATACAGTTTCCGTTCGTGGCTTTCCATGCTCCGCACAACTGGCAAACTGTTTTTTCTCCCATCCGTTCAGATAGTCGTTATACATTTCTGACTCATAACCAGAAATCATAATCTTTGCTTTACTCTGTAGTAACGCTTTCAATAATTCCTCGTGATCCGCATCCGTCATCTCATGCTTATACTGTTTTCCTGCTCTGGCACCCAAAACATACGGAGGATCAATGTACATAAAAACATTGCTGTAATTAAATCTCTCAATCACTTCCACCGCCGGGCGGTTCTCAATCTGTACCATGCGCAACCGTTCCGCTATGTCAATGATCCATTCCGGCAGACGGTACCAGTTCCATAATGCATAAGCTCTTTCCCTGCCAACAACATCATTCTTCCATCCAACCTTATTTCCATTCGTGCGGAAACCGTGCCCTTGCCAACACTGGATTAAAAACCGCAAAGCCTTATGATATGGCTCATCCGGCATCATCAACTCCCACACATCCAGCTTATATGTATCTTCGTATTTTTCACGGCTAAATGGTGTAGTCATTACCATTCTTGCCAACCGGTCCGCATCCCTTTGTATGCACTGGAAAAGATTCACGACATCGTGATCCAGATCATTGATTGTTTCAATATCAGATACCGGCTTATTGAACAACACTGCGCCACTGCCGAAGAATGGTTCTACATAGCTGTGGTGTTCCGGTATCAGTTCCACCAGTCGGGGAGCAATGTTCCATTTACTTCCCGGATATTTCAATACTGTCCTCATATACTATCCCTCCAACATATCAAAGATATTCTGCTGCCCTGTCACACTATCCTCGGCGCGCATGGAAACCTCGCCGTAATTCTCTACAAGCATTTCTGCCTTTGCCCGCTCGTAGAAATTCCGGTCAATCTCAAATCCATAACTTGGTCTGCCAAGTTCCATTGCCGCCCGAAGTGTGCTGCCGCTACCACAACAAGGATCAATCACCACATCCCCTTCATCCGTAAAAATCTTAATCAGCTTTTTCAGCAGACATACCGGCTTTTGTGTAGGGTGGATGCTTGGATATTTCCCTTTCGGATCCTTTTCCCAGGGCATCCAATCAAAAATCATCTTTCCGTCATTGTTAAACTTTGGCAACTTGTCCCGATAAAATATAAGTCCGTGCTCGGTACCAAGCCATATTGCCTTGTCTGCTTCTGGCAACCCTTTATGCAACACAAGCGCGTGTTCTGTAGCACCTACCACTCTCATGTTTGCCTTTAAAACCTGTGCAGAGTAATTTTTGACAAACGTGAGATGTATACTATTCCTGAATCCGTGTTTTTCTGCTGCTTTGAGCATGGTCGGTATCTGTTGGAAACTGCAGAACACGATCATACATGGCGCTTTTCCTTTTTCCTTTGGCTCTTTCTTCAACATCTTGCTGCAGAAATGGAAATATTCATACAGATTAAAATTGTAATCCGAATTAAATGCTGCTTTTCCAGCAAGTTTGCTCTCGCCGTTTTTATTATCGCCCCCGACATACCACATAGGGTTACTGCCGTACATATTGTTTCCAAGGTTATATGGCACATCCGCAATTACAAGCTGTGCCCTTGGGATTCCATACTTTTTGTAGTTCTGCATAGAATCCCGATATATTTCACACTTTATTTTCATTTTTTTTAAAGGAACCCGATATATCGTTACCCCGGCCGGAGGTTCGGCTCCTTTCTTGAAATCTGCTCTACTTGTTGTTAATCAAATAACGTACCATGTCCGAAATGGCATTTGCGATTAAAGAAATCATTAACTGCAATAATAACTCCATATCATTTTCCTCCTTTGATTTTAATGTGAAGCTTCACATTAAATATGGAGTTGCCTTTTTTCGGATAAATAAATTTACAAATTGAATAAGCTAAGTTGTACAGGCTTATCCTGTTCTTCTTTTATTTTCTGCTGCCGGATATTCTCCAGCTCTTCCAATCGTTCCGGATCCAGCCACTTATCCGCGTGCACACGGTCAATGGATGTGTCTGGAAGATTTTCATATCCAACCTCTATCAGCTTCTTTTCAAGCCGATCAATGGCTTTCTGTCTTAACTGCTTTCGCTTTTCCT
>ENA-UOJQ01001221-UOJQ01001221.1-human-gut-metagenome-genome-assembly--contig:-P63-NODE-1221-length-21994-cov-9.048179_pt1 | contig 21994 bp, 19 predicted proteins | sample MGYA00242352_ERZ723899 | MGnify/ENA metagenome assembly ERZ723899 | reverse complement strand
GGCGGCCCGACAGCCCCGACGCTGCGATTGAGGCCATCATCTGCGACGGGGCGGTGCGCTCGGGCAAGACGCTGTGCATGGGGCTGAGCTTCTTCCTGTGGGCGAGCGCCTGCTTCAGCGGCGCGCGGTTCGGCCTGTGCGGCAAGACCATCGCCTCGCTGCGGCGCAACGTCGTTACGGAGCTGCTGCCGAAGCTGCAGGCCATCGGCTTTTCCGTCCGGGAGCGGCGGACGGAGAACCTGCTGCAGGTGAGCTATCGCGGGCACACGAACGAGTTCTACCTCTTCGGCGGGCGGGACGAGGGCTCCGCCGCCCTCATTCAGGGCATCACGTTTGCGGGCGTGCTGCTCGACGAGGTGGCGCTCATGCCGCGCAGCTTTGTGGAGCAGGCCTGCGCGCGCTGCTCCGTCACGGGAAGCCGCCTGTGGTTCAACTGCAACCCCGAGGGGCCGTACCACTGGTTCTACACGGAGTGGATCGGCCACGCGGCGGAGCGGAACTGCCTGTACCTCCACTTTACGATGGAGGACAACCCCGCGCTGTCGCCCGATATCCGCAGCCGTTATGCGCGGCTGTACTCCGGCGTGTTCTACCGCCGCTTCGTGCTGGGCCAGTGGGTGGCGGCTGAGGGCCGGGTGTATGACTTCTTCGACGCGGCAAAGGCCCCGCCGCCGCCCGAGGGGCCGTTCAACCAGTGGTACATCTCGTGCGACTACGGCACGGTCAACCCGGCATCCTTCGGGCTGTGGGGGCGGAAGGACGCCGTGTGGTACCGCGTGAAGGAGTTCTACTTCGACTCGAGGCGCGAGCAGCGCCAGATGACGGACGCGGAGTATGAGCGGGCGCTGCGGGAGCTTGCGGGCGGGCGGCCCATCGCGGCCGTCATCGTCGATCCGTCGGCTGCGAGCTTCCTTGAGACGCTGCGGCGTAACGGCTGGAACGTCCGCCGGGCGGACAACGACGTGCTCAGCGGCATCCGCCGCACGTCGGATCTGCTCAAGTGCGGCAGGCTCGTGCTGTGCGACACCTGCACGGACTGCCTGCGCGAGATCGAGCAGTATGTCTGGGACCCGAAGGCCGGGCGCGACGCCGTGCGCAAGGAGCACGACCATGCCATGGACGACATGCGCTATTTCGTCTCGACGGTGCTGGCTCCGCAGCGCCCGGCCCTGGCCGCGTGTACGGCTATCCGGAGGGCGTAGGTGTTGGCGCATTGTAGGGGCGGGGCACAAACGATTCGCATAGGCAGCCGTTAAAACGGCAAACGCCATTGTAGGGGAAGGGCTGTCCCCGCCCGGCACTGCACCGCCGATTTGTACAGGCTGTCAGTAAAATGGTAAAAGCCAAAGGTTTGTCATTGCGAGGCCCCGAAGGGGCCGTGGCAATCTCGGGAAGGCAGTTACGATTTCGCCGATGGCTTTCCCACGATACGGTCGAGTACTGCGAGATTGCACCCCAAGGGCACTTCCTCGCGCTGCGCGCTCAGGGCGCCACGTCGGCCTGCGGCCTCCTCGCAATGACAAATCGGGGGCGTTCACCATTTTAACGACGGCTTGTACCGGCTGTGAATACCGCGCCGGGAGGGGACAGCCCGGCCCCTACCATGGCGTGAGCGAAATCAAAGGCGCGTGGGCGCGTGCAAAATCAAGGGAAGCTCTGAATTGATCAACAAGAGCGGATGGCGAGAGATTTTTTGGCAAGGCGAGGTTTGGAAAGTGCAGTTGTACTTTGTGTACCCGCAAGGGGCATGCCGCATCCGTAAGGCGGCAAAGCCGCCAACGGCTGCGCAATACCACAAACTTTCCAAACCGATGGATTGCCGAAAAAGATCCGGCATCCGCCGCAGATGATCGATTCAGAGTTTCCCCCAATAAAGGAGGAAAAACATGTTTCGAAAAAAGCAGAGCGTCGCGGCGGCGGCGGCGCAGCTGCGCGGCGGGACGCAGAGCCCGTTCGGCGCGGGCCTTCCGGCCGTCCCGCCCGGCGAGGCGCAGCTCTACCGCGCCATGCGGCAGTCGCTTCCCGTGCTGGATGCGGCTATCGGCAAGCTTGTGCGGCTGAGCGGCGGCTTCACGGTGCGAAGCGCCCAGCAGCAGGCCGCGCTGAACGAATTCCTGCGGACCGTTCCGTGCGGGCGCGGGCAGACCGGCATCCACAGCTTCCTCTCGGCCTATCTCGACAGCCTTCTGACCTACGGCCGGGCCGTCGGCGAGATGCTCGTGGCGCAGGGCGACCTGCGGGCCGTGTGCTGGGGCGACGTGAACGCGCTGGAGCTTCGGGAGGGGAAGTCCCCCCTCGAGGTTGTGCTGTGCGGCTGCGATGAGGACGGCCGGATGCGGCCGCTGCCGCGGCAGGAGCTGCTGCTGTTCACGGCGCTGAACCCGGAGCCGGGCAGCCCCTATGGCGTCTCGCTGCTGCGCAGCATGCCGTTTCTCGCGGACATCCTGCTGAAAATCTACCGCACGATCGGAAAAAACTGGGAGCGCGCGGGTAATGTGCGCTATGCCGTCGTCTGCAGGCCGGGCGGCGACGGGATGGAGCGCGGCTCCGCCTCCGAGCGGGCCGGGGCCATCGCCGCCGAGTGGAGCGAGGCCATGCGCGACAGCCAGAGCGGCGTTGTGCGCGACTTTGTGGCCGTGGGTGACGTGTCCGTCAAGGTCATCGGCGCGGACGGGCCGGTGCTTGACGCGGCCGTGCCCGTGCGCCAGCTGCTCGAGCAGCTCGTGGCAAAAACGGGCCTGCCGCCGTTCCTGCTCGGTCTGAGCTGGTCGAGCACGGAGCGCATGAGCGCCCAGCAGGCAGATCTTCTGACAAGTGAGCTCTGGGCGCTGCGCCGCGCCGTCGAGCCGGTGCTGCTGCGCATCTGCACGCTGTGGCTGCGCCTGCACGGCTGCGGCTGTGCGCCGGAGATCGTCTGGGACGACATCAGCCTGCAGGACCTCGTCGAGGAGGCGCAGGCCGACCTATACCGCGCCCGGACGGAACAGCTGAGAAAGGGGACATAACATGGAGATTCGCAAGGAGGGCGGGCTGCGCGGCGCGGGAGCGCCGGATGAGGCCCGGCTCGCAAAGATCAACGCCTATGCGCGCACGCCGCTCACGGCGGAGGCCGTCTACTGCTTTCGCGTGCGCCTGTGCGACGACCGGCCCGACCGCGACTTTGAGCGCTTCGACACGGCGGCCCTGCCGCGCATGGCGGAGCTGTTTCGCGGCAAGACCGGCATCTGCGACCACCAGTGGTCGGCCGACCGGCAGGTCGCGCGCATTTTTGACACGCAGGTCGTCCGCGAGGATGACGGCGCGAGCTGCCTGATGGCCGAGGCCTATGTGCTGCGCACGGAGCGCAACGCCGACCTGATCGCGGACATCGAGGGCGGCATCAAGAAGGAGGTCTCCGTCGGCTGCGCCATGGGGCAGGCGCGCTGCTCGATCTGCGGCGAGCCCTACGGCACCTGTGCGCACCGCAAGGGCGCGGTCTATGACGGTGAAACGTGTCTGTCCGTGCTCTCGGAGCCGCTCGATGCATATGAATTTTCCTTCGTGGCGGTCCCGGCGCAGCGGGCGGCGGGCGTGACGAAGGCGGGAAAGGAGGGATATGGCATGACACTGCAGGACTGTGTGGCAAAGCACGGCTCGCCGGAGCTTTCGGATGCCCTGCGCAGGCTCTCGGCCGAGGCAGAGCTGGGCCGCGCCTGGCGAAAGCAGCTCGAGGACGGGCTTGTGGCGCTGGGGCTGTCGCTCGACCTCGGGGCCTCGGAGCAGACGCTCCGCAAGGCGGCCGCCGCGCTGGACGACGGCCAGCTGCAGGCGTGGAAGGCCGCGCTGGACCGGCGCGCCGCGGAGCGCTACGGCGGCGGGCCGCAGCTGACGGCGGCGCAGGCTGGTTCAACAGATGAAGCCTATCTGATTTGACGAGAGGCTTCCATTGGAAACGGCATGTTTCAGAAATTCGGGCCTTCTGGGCCCCATGGGCAGAACCGGAATATGAAAGGAGAATCAGGCAATGGCAATTTTTCATCAGGAGCTGGGTCAGGTCTGCACGACGATGTATCTGGAGGGCAGCGCAGCGGACAACACGGTGTGCAAGATGCACGCCAACGATACCGTCGCGGCCTGTGCGGCGGGCAATGACTTCATCGGCGTGGTCGTGGGCAAGCGCGACGGTCTGGCCTGCGTGCAGGTTGCGGGCTTTGTGACGCTGCACTACACCGGCACGACGGCCCCGACCGTGGGCGAGTGCGCGCTGGCGGGCGACGGCAAGGGCGGCGTGGCCGTGACGGAGAATGCGAAAAAATACCGCGTCCTCCGCGTGGACACCGCCGCGAAGACCGTCGGCCTCTATCTGTGAGTCGGAAAGGAGAAACGAACATGGCATTTGACAACATTCATCTCGAAAAGGGCATGTATCACGAGGCCGGCCGCAGCTTCACGCAGGTGCTCGAGCAGCTCGACCCCTCCGAGGGCTACCGCGGCACGCCGCTGGAGAACACGGACGCCTTCCAGCGCCAGCTCAAGCGCTTCGGCATCCGCGTGAAGGGCGCGGGCTCGGACACGGTGGAGAAATTCTTCTCCACGTTCGAATCCGCCGTGCTGTTCCCGGAATTCCTGGCCCGCGCCGTGCGCCAGGGTATGGACGAGGCCAACATCCTGCCCGCCATTACGGCGACGGTCACGCGTATCGACGCCATGGACTACCGCAGCATCTACTCCGTGCCGGAGGAGGCCGACCGCAGCCTTGCCTATGTGGCAGAGGGCGCGTCCATCCCCGCCACGGCCATCCGCACGCGCGAGCACCTCGTCCGCCTGTACAAGCGCGGCAGAATGCTCGTGGCGTCCTATGAGGCCCTGCGCTTCCAGAAGCTCGACCTGTTCTCCGTCATGCTGCGCCAGATCGGCGCGCAGATCCAGGCCATGCATCTCGAGGATGCCGTGAACGTCCTGCGCAACGGCGACGGCAACGACAATGCCGCGGCCGTGTTCACCGCCGGCACGTCGCCCATCTCCGGCGAGCAGGGCACGCTGACGTATGCACAGCTTGTGGAATTCTGGGCGCAGTTCGCCCCGTATGAGATGAACACGATGCTCGTGAGCAACGCCACGATGGTCAGGCTCCTGAAGCTGACGGAGCTGCAGAATCCGCTCACGGGTCTGAACTTCCAGGGCACGGGCAAGTTCGAAACGCCGCTCGGCGCGTCGCTGCTGCGCACGCAGGCCATGGCGGACGGCTGCATCCTCGCCTTTGACCGCCGCTATGCGCTCGAAATGGTGCAGGCGGGCGACGTCGGCGTGGAATATGACAAGCTCATCGACCGCCAGCTCGAGCGCGCGGCCATCACGTCCATCTCCGGCTTCGGCAAGATCTGCACGGAGGCGGCGAAGGTGCTCGCGGTAGGACGGGCATCACCGAGGCGATCACGGCGGCCGCCGGGCGCATCCTCGGCACGGAGGAGGAGCTGCTCCCCGCTCTGTGCACCGCAGCGGAGGCCGGGCTTCGTGCCCGGCTCCGCCGGGACGTCGACCCGGAGAAGGAGTGCCGCGAGTGCTTCGTGATGGCCGCCGCCCTCGTTGCCGCGTCAACGCTGCTTTCGGCGCAGGCGCAGGGCGTGACGGACTTTGACGCCGGGCAGGTCTCGCTCCGGCTGAAGGACCCCGGCGACTCCATGGTGCGCGGCGCGCTCTACATGCTCACACCGTGGATGGAGCCGGACACCTGCTTTCTGGGGGTGCGGGCATGAAGCGGCGCATCGCGGCCCTCATCCGGCGCTACGGCAGCAGCGTGCAGGCGGTGTTCCCGGACCGGACGGAGATCGTGCGGGCCTTCCTGCAGCCCGTGACCTCGCGGAGCTGGCAGAACATGGACCACATGATCCCGACGGGCGGCGAGGTGCCGCGCGGGCAGTTTTTATATATCGGGCCGCCGGAGCTGGATATCCGGGGCGCGGAGCATCTGTATCTTGCGGGGCGCTATTTCCTTGTGCGCCGCGCGGACATGATCGTCTTTGACGACGCGGAGCTGTTTTTGTGGGGGCTGTGCGTCGAGGGCGGAAGGGAGGACCCATGGAGCAGCTGATCGAAATGGTGCTGCAGGCGCTGCGCGCAGCGGGCATCCACTGCGTGCGCGCCCTCGATGAGGAGACGCTGCCCCGGCTGAAGGCGCCGATGGTCGCCGTCGGGGCCGATCCCTCGGCCTGCCGCCAGCATGCGCTGGCGCGGTATCTCGGGCAGGATGCCGACGGCGCGGAGCGCTACGGCATGGAGCTGCAGGCAACCCTGCAGCTGGAGGTCTATTCGCCCGGCAGACGGGCGGGCGCGCTGTGTGAACGCGCAGCGGCGCAGGTGGTGGACGTGTTTCTCGGCGGCATCGAGGGCCTGTATTCCGGCGACCTCGAGCTGGGGCGCACGGCCTATGACGCAAGGACGGACTGCTTCCGCTGCGCCGTCCGCGCGCCGCTGACGCTGCGGCTTTATACCACGGCGCAGGACGGCGCGTTCACGCACGCGGACATCAGGGGGGTATTGCAATGATCCATGAACGGCCGGGCGTGTGGTCCGCCTTTGGGGCGCAGGGGACCACGGAGCTGACGGACCGCCGCCTTGCGGCGGTCATCGCCCCGGCGGATGCGGCTGAGGGCGTGCAGCTCGTGCACAGCGCGGCGGAGGCCGTGTCGCTCTACGGCGGGAACGCCCTGCTCACGCGCATGCTGAAGCTGTGCCTTGCCAACTGCGGCGATCCGGTCTATGCCGTCGCCGTGGACGAGGACACGAAGGTTGCCTATGAGACGGCGCTCACGGCTCTGTTCGCCGCAGCGAAGCCGGGCGTTCTCATCGTGGGCAGCGCCCGCGAGGACGTGCAGCTGCTGCTGCGCGAGACGGCTGAGGCCAACGAGTGCCTCGGCGTGGCGGGCATGAAGGGCGCGTCGGCCGATGCCCTCGTTGCGCGGGCAAAGGCGCTTTGCTGCGCGCGCATCGTGCTGACCGGGCCGGACGTGCTGGCGCAGGACGAGGCCGTGGCGGACGGCTTCTGCGCGGCGGCGGCTGTCGGCGGGGCCATCGCCTCGCTGTCCACGCCCGTTGTGCCGCTGCACGACGTGGCCCTGTTCGGCCTGCAGAGCCTTTCGTCCCTCTATACGGATGACGAGCTGGACAAGCTCCTGCAGGCGGGCGTCACGCCCGTGCAGCTGTCCGGCGGGCGGATGTGTGCCCTGCGCATTCTGACGACGCGGGCCACGGCCGAGGGGCCGGAGGGCGAGAGCTTCCGCAGCCTGAACGCCACGCTTGTGACGGACGAGCTGCTGCGCGATCTGCGGGCGGCGCTGGCGGCGCGGTTCCGCGCGGCGCAGAACAGCACGCTCACGCGCACGGCCATCCGCAGCGCCGTGCTGCTCGTGCTGCAGGACTATCGCGCGCGGGGCTGGCTCAGCGCGTTCGGGGCTCTGCGCGTCTATGCAGATGCCGGCGATGCGTCGCTGTGCCGCGTGGAGTTCACCTATTCCATCCCGGCGGGGCTGCACCGCATCGCCCTTTCGGCACAGATGACCGGCTGAGGAGGGGGAACATGACGGGAATTTGCATTCCGACCTCGGCGGACATCCGCATCGAGGTCGCGGGACGGCGCGTCGCGGTGGTGCAGAGCTACCGCGTTGAGGAGGAGGCGTCGTGCGAGGTCGTCGGGGCCATCGGCTCGAATGAGCCGGTCGGCGTCGTGCGCGGCCCGGCGCGCTATCGCATCACGCTGCAGCGGGTCTATGCCACGGACGAGGCCATTTCCGACGGCCTGCGCTTTCACGAGCTGCGGCAGTTCTCGCTTGTCATCGCAAAGCCGGACACGATGGTCGTGTTCTCCGGCTGCGAGTGGGAGCGGCTGACGGAGCGGGCCGAGGTCGGCAGCTCCGTGCTGGAGGAGGCCGTGGTGCTGGCCGCCGTGCGCGGCGAATATGAGCAGCAGGAGGGATGAGCATGCAGTTCCGCAATTTTACCTGGCCGAACGAGCCGTCCTCCCTGCGGGTGACGAGCCGCAGGCGCACGGCCCTGCTCGAGGAGCCGGGCGGCGGCTGGACGCTGCAGGACCTCGGCACGGCGGCCCGGACCGTGACGGGCGAGGGCGTGTTCTTCGGCGAAACTGCCTATGAGAGCCTTCGAACGCTCGAGGCTCTTCTGGCACAGGGCGGCGCGGGGGCGCTGACCCTGCCCCATGTGGGAACGCTGCAGGCCGTTCTGACGGAGCTGGAGGGCGGGCAGGAGCCGCGCGAGAACTTCGTGCGCTACCGCTTCACCTTCGTGGAGGCGGCATGATCGCCCTGTGGACCGCGCCGCAGGGCGGTGCGTGGACGCGTCTGCCGGGGCCGGTGACGGCGTGGGACATCCGGCGGACGGACCGGCTGGGGAAGGATTCGTTCCGTGTGGAGCTGGCCGATGCCGCCCTGCCGGACGGACGTCTGCGCTTTCAGGCCCGCGTGGACGGCGTGGGCTGGTTCACGGGCCTTGCGGACGAGGTGCTGCGCACGGAAAGCGGGGCCGGGCGCAGGCTCGTGCTGCGCGGGCGCGGGATGGACGCCCTGCTCGAGGACTGCGAGTTCGACGCGCAGACGGGAACGGGCATCACGCCTGCGGCGCTTGCCACCCGCGTGCTCCAGCCGGTGGGGCTTTCTGCCTGGAGCGATGCGCAGTCGGCCACGGGCACCCTCAAAACAGCCCTTGGCAGCACGGGCAGCTCGATCGTGCAGGACTACTGCGCCTCGGCCGGGCTCCTGCCGCCGCGTATGCTGGCAGACGGCCGGGTGTGCCTGACGGCCGCGCGCAGGAGCGGCGGCACGGCGCTGCAGGGCGGCACGGTGCGGGAGCGCTCCGTGCAGGCGCTGGCGGGCATCGGCGTGCTCCATGCCGCGGGCACGACCTACGAAAATCCGGCGGGCGGCCGCGAAACGCGCTGGCGCAGCGCACTGGGCTGGCCCGCCGCGGCGGAATTTGCCCGGTCTATGCGCGATCGGGACGCCGTGCGCCTGACCCTGCCGGGCACGCATGCCCTCGAGCCGGGCACGACGGCGGAGTATGGCGGCCGGACGCTGACGCTCACGGACTGCGCCCTCCGCGGCAGCGCGGCGGGCATTACCACGGAGCTGACGCTGGCGGCACTTTAAGCGGGGCATCGTTGGCGCGCGGCAGGGGAGGGGACAGCCAGGCCCGGCGCATTACTGTCGACCACTGCAGGCTGCCGATAAAACGGTATGCACCTCTGTAGGGGCGGGGCATGCCCCGCCCGGCGGCGCAGTAACGATCGGTACGGGCCGCCGTGAAAATGGCATGCACCAATTGCGTCTGTAGCGGCGCTCACTGCGCAGACGTTGGCGGCTTTGCCGCCTTACGGATGCGGCGTGCCCCTTTACGGGGGTTGAGCGCCTTGTACAGGAAAATTCAACGGCAGGAGGGCACTGGTGCACCACAGCACCACCTGATGTGTCATTGCGAGGAGCGAAGCGACGTGGCAATCTCGCAGTACTTGGCCGGATAACAGGGCGCTCTCGGCGAAAACGCAGCTGCCTTCCCGAGATTGCCACGGCCCCGTCGGGGCCTCGCAATGACAAATCTGAGGGCATTGCGCCGCTGAATTTGTGCCGTGATCATTGCCAGTCTGCAAGGCGTTCCCTGAGCGCCGCTACAGGCCCCGTCGGGGCCGTTTCCCATTTTAACGATAGCCTGTTTCCTGCGCAGGTGCAGCGCCGGGAGGGGCATGCCGCTCCCCTACAACGCTCCATCGATGCTCCGCCAACAAACAACAAAAACAGGGACGCACCGGTCTCGGTGCGTCCCTGTTTTTCAGCTGCTTATTCCGCCTCCGGCATGGGCTTGCCGAGGCGCTTGTACATGGTCTTCTTCACGGCGCGGAGGATGTTCTCATAGCCGGTGCAGCGGCACAGGTGGCCGGAGAGGAGCTTGCGCAGCTCGTCGTCCGTGTACTCCCGGCCGGTCTCGAGCAGCTCGACGGCCGTCATGATGAAGCCCGGCGTGCAGAAGCCGCACTGGATGGCGGCCTCGTCGATGAAAGCCTGCTGGATGTCGGACAGCTCACCGTTCGGGCCGAGCAGGCTCTCGAGCGTGCGGATGTGCTTGCCCTCCGCCCACACGGCGAGGTAGATGCACGAATTGAAGCACTCGCCGTCGATGATGACGTTGCACGCGCCGCACTCGCCGACCTCGCAGCCCTTCTTCACGGATGTCAGGCGGAAATCATTGCGCAGCATGTCCGTCAGTGAGGCGCGGACGTCCACGATCTGCTCGACGTCCTTGCCGTTGATGTTGCAGCGCACGAGCTTATACTGCTTGTTCATTTTACCGCACCTCCTGCAAGCTCGATCGAGCGGATGAGGCAGCGCCGCGCCAGCTCGACGGCGATGTGCTCGCGGAAGGCCTTCGAGGCGCGCCACGAGTCACGCGGATGGATGTCCTGCAGCACGGCCTGCGCGAAGGCGTCGACCGTCTCGCGGCAGACCGGGCGGCCGTTGGCCTGCGCCTCGGCGCTCGGGGCGCGCATGGGCACGGGGCCCGCCACGCCATAGGCGATGCGCGCGCGGACGATGGTCTTTTTGTCCTCGCTCAGCACGACGTTCACGGAGCAGCCTGTCGTGGCAATGTCCATGGCGTTGCGCATGGCGTATTTGATATAGTGGCCGAAGCAGTTTTCATAGCTGGCCTTCGGGATGAGGATGGCCGTCTGGATCTCGCCCTCCTCGGCGCGGATGTCCACCTTGCCTGCACGGAGGTAGAAGTCCTTGATGGGCAGGCGGCGCACGCCGTTTTTGCCGGTCAGCTCCACGATGGCCTCCCATGCGTGCAGCGTGGAGGCGGAGTCGGCGGACGTCACGCCGTTGCAGGTGTTGCCGCCGATGGTGCCGATGTTGCGGATCTGCGGGCCGCCGACCATGTCGACCGCCTCGCCGAGCACGTTGATGTATTTCCGAATGATGGGGTCGCGCGTGATGTGGGAAAAGCTCGTCAGCGAGCCGATGCGGATGTTTCCGTCCTCGTCGATGCAGATGCCGCGCATGGCGTCGATGCCGTAGATGGAGATGAGCTCCGCCCCGGCACGCTTGCCCTCGCGCATCTGCACGAGCACGTCCGAGCCGCCTGCGATGATCTGCGCCTCCGGATGCTCCAGACGCAGGGCGACGGCCTCTTCCACGGAATGCGCCTCATAGAGCGCTTTCATATCATACATGGGCGGTTTCCTCCTTTTCGAACAGGCCTGCCTTCTCGAATGCGGCGAAGAGAACGTGCGGGGTGATGGGCGCGACGTCGATGCCGATGCCCGTGGCGTTCAGAATGGCGTTGCGGATGGCCGGCGCGCCGGAGCAGGCGGGCGGCTCGCCGAGGGCCTTCGTGCCGTAGGGGTTCGTCGGCTCGGCGTTCTCCACGAACTGGGCCTCGAGATGCGGGTGATCCATCATGGTCGAGAGCTTGTAGTCCAGCAGGTTGTTGTTGAGCGGGCGGCCGGTCTTCGGGTCGAACTTCAGCTCCTCGGACATGCCGTAGCCGATGGCCATGGACATGCCGCCGTGCACCTGCGCCTCAGCAAGCTGCGGGTTGATGAGCTTGCCGCAGTCGTGCACGTTGATGAGCTTCAGCAGCTTCACCTTGCACAGGGGGATGTCGACCTCGACCTCCGCGAACGAGCAGCCGAAGGAATAGGCGTTGTTCTTGATCTGGTAAGTAGATTCCGCCGTCAGATGCTCGGAGTGCGACAGGCTGTAGAGCGCCTCCGTGGCAAGCTCGCCGAGCGTCATCAGCACACGGCCGTCCGTCCTGCGGATGATCCTGCCGTCGACAATGTCGAGCAGGGCGGGCATCTGGCGCGTCAGCTCGCAGGCGTACTTCAGGATGCGCTCCTTGAGCAGCGCACCCGTCTGGGCGATGGCGAAGCCGCCGACGTAGGTCTGGCGCGAGGCATAGGCGCCCGTGCCGAACGGCGTGACGTCCGTGTCCTGCGCCGTGACGACGTGCACGTCCGAAACGGGGATGCCCACGGCATCCGCCGCCATCTGGGCGAAGGCGGTGTCGCAGCCCTGGCCGATCTCCGTCTCGCCGGTCTGCAGCTGGATGGAGCCGTCCTGATTCAGGACCATGCGGCACGAGCAGCTCTCAAGGCTGATGGGCCAGACGGCCGTGTTGTACCAGAACAGGGCGCAGCCGACGCCGCGGCGCACGGGACCGGTCTGGTTTTCGTATTCGCGGTGCTTGCGGCTGTAGTCCATCCACGCCTCGCCCTTGTCCAGCACCTGATTGAGCGTGTCGGAATGGTTCTCGTTCTTCGAGAAGCCGTCAACGAAGCCGACGGGCATCATGTGCTTGCGGCGGTACTCCAGCGAGTCGACGCCGAGCACGCGGCAGACGTCCTCAATGTGGGATTCGCCCGCGAACATGGCCTGCGGGATGCCGTAGCCGCGCATCGCACCCGCAGCGGGGCGGTTCGTGAACACGGTATAGGCGTCGCCGTCGATGTTCGGGCAGGGATACAGCTGCGGGAACGCGCCCATGCCCTTGGCGACGATGCCGTGGCCGTGGGAGGCGTAAGCGCCCTGGTTCGAGAAGCACTCGATCTTGCGCGCGGCGAACGTGCCGTCCGGCCGCACCCACGAGATGATGTGCGTGCGGATGGCGTGGCGCACGCGGTTGCAGACGAACGTCTCCTCGCGCGTGCAGTCGAGCTTGACGAGGCGGCCGCCCACGACGGTGGAGAGGTAGGCGCACAGCGGCTCATACAGCGCGTCCTGCTTGTTGCCGAAGCCGCCGCCGATATACGGCTTGACGACGCGTACCTTGCCCCAGGGGATGCCGAGAGCCTGCCCGACGACGCGGCGGACGATGTGCGGGATCTGCGTGGAGGAGTAGATGACGATGCGCCCGGCCTCCATGGAGGCGAAGCACATGTGGTTTTCGATGTGGCAGTGCTGCACGGTCGGCGTGTCGTACCAGCCCTCGACCTTGATGAGGCCCGGCTCGCGGCTGGCCTCCTCATAGTTGCCGTTGCGGATGGTCGTGTGGGCGAGGATGTTGTTCGGGAATTCCTCGTGCAGCAGCGGGGCATCGGGCTTCATGGCCTCCTGCACGTCCAGCACGAAGGGATATTCCTCGTATTCCACGCGCAGCGCGCGCAGGGCCTGCGCGGCGGCGACCTCGTTCTCCGCGACGACGGCGGCGATGTCATCGCCGTAAAAGCGCACGCGGGACGTCAGCAGCAGGCGGTCGGCGACGTCCTGATGGTGCGGGTCCGTCGACCACGGGTGGCCTGCCGTGGGGAATTTGATCTGCGGCACGTCGAAACAGGTGACGATCTTCACGACGCCCTCGATCTGCTCGGCGGCGCTCGTGTCGATGGACTTGACCACGCCGTTTGCGATGGTCGAATGCAGCACGCGCGCGACGAGCGCACTGCGGTCACAGAGGTCATCGCAGTACTTTGCGCGCCCGGTTGCCTTGTCGAATGCGTCCACACGGCGGACGCTCTTGCCAACCTCCATGGGGGACCCTCCTTTTGGATCGCAGCAGAATACCGGCAATGTGCACAGATTCTGCGAAAAATTTCTTTGTAATTTGAAGTATAGCATAAATTCCGCAGCGTGGAAAGCGAAAACGTTATTCTATGTTATAGATAACGGATAATTCGGCAATGGCGAACGCTCCGGCTGGAAAACCCCGCCGATCGCGGATATACTATAGTTAAAAACGGAAAATGCAGGGGAGCGGACAGCCGGGCCCGGCGCTGCACGAACGATTCGCACGGGCTATCGCTAAAACGGTGATGGCTCCCGGATTTGTCATTGCGAGGCCCCGAAGGGGCCGTGGCAATCTCGCAGTACCATGTCGGATATCAGGAAAGCCCAGGCGAAAACGTGATCGGTTGCGTGAGATTGCCACGTCGGCCGTTGGCCTCCTCGCAATGACAAACTTGGGGGCCATTGCCTTTTTAATATTAGCCCGCACTTCCCGCCGGTGCAGTGCCGGGTCCGGCTGTCCCCTCCCCTACAATACTGCATGCGGTCGGCGATGGCTTGTACGGGCTGCAACTGCCTTCCCGAGATTGCCACGTCGCTTTGCTCCTCGCAATGACACATCAAGGGGCGTGCGCAGGGAACGGTGCACGGCATCGATTTGGCTGTCCTTATGCCGCTTCGCGGACGGGCCTGGCTGTCCCCGCCCCTACAACGCACGACCGGTGCCCCTGCGAAATTTTCCATATTCCATTATCCCTTTTACTGGAGGTATCACCATGCTCGGTTGTGTCATCATGGCGGCGGGGAACGCCGTGCGCTTCGGCGCGAACAAGCTCGAGGCGGAGCTGGACGGCAAGCCGCTCATCCGCCGCGCGCTTGAGGCCGTTCCGGCCGGGGTGTTCGACCGCGTCGCCGTCGTCACGCAGTATCCCGCCGTTGCAGCCCTCGCGCGGGAATTCGGCTTCACGCCGGTGCACAACGACCGGCCCGGCGACGGGCTGAGCCGCACGGTCCGCCTCGGCACGCAGGCGCTGGCGCAGTGCGACGGCATAGCCTTCCTCGTGGCCGACCAGCCGCTGCTGTCGGCATCGGCCGTGCGCGCGGTCGTGCGGCAGTGGCGGGAGCATCCGTCGTGCATCGTGGGCGCGGCCTGCGGCACGCGGCGCGGCAATCCGAACGTGTTCCCGCGGGAATTTTTCCCGGCGCTGTGCGCGCTCGAGGGAGACCGCGGCGGCAGCGCCGTCATCCGGCAGTATCCGGAGCGCTACCTTGCCGTCGACGTCCCGCCGGAGGCGCTGGCGGATGTCGATACCCCCGAGGCCCTGCGCGCCATCCGGGATCATCTGTAGGGAACGGCATACAGCAAATTGAAAATGGGAAAGGAACAGGAAAAAGCTGCGCTCATCCGCCGGTTGTGCGCTGTCGGGGAGAGGTATGCTCCTTCCCTGCAAATTATATATCATAAAACAACGAACGGCACGCAAAGCGTGCCGTTCATGCTATTTCTCATTCCACGCGGAGGCGGGCGGGGAGGGCGGCATCCGGGGTGACGAGCACCGTGCGGTAGCGGTCATACACGACCATGCCCGGCTTGGCCCCGTTCGGCTTGCGCAGGAAGCGCACGGGCGTCACATCGACGGGGACGTTCTGGCTCTCGCGTGCCTCGGAGTAGTAGGCCGCAAGCTCGGCCGCCTCCGTGATCGTCCCGTCCGGCGGCTGGATGCCTGCGCACGCGATGATGACATGCGTGCCGTGAAATTTCTGCACATGCAGCCACAGGTCGTCGCGCCGCGCCGTCTTGAGCGACAGCTGGTCATTCTGGCGGTTGTTGCGGCCGACAAAAATGTCGAAGCCGTCCGACGAGCGGAAGTGCATCGGCTTTGAGGGCTGCTGCCGGGCCTGCTTGCGGCGGTCCGCCGGGCGGACATAGCCTCCGGCCTCCAATTCCGCTCGAATCTCGCTCAGGTCGCGCTCATTTTCGGCGCGGGCCAGCTCCTCGAGCACGCCGCCCAGATAGGCCTCCTCGATCTCGCCCTGTGCGATCTGCTGCGTGAGCACCTGCTCGGCGTGCTTGGCGCGGGCGTAGTCCTTGTAGAAGCGCGCGGCGTTCTGCTGCGGGGAGAGGTTCGGCTTGAGCGGAATTTCAATTTCGCGCAGATTCTCATCATAAAAATCCTCTGCGCGCAGCAGCGTCTGCCCGCGTGTGATGGCGTGCAGGTTCGCCGTGACGATGTCGCCCTGACGGCGCAGCTGCTCGCGGTCGTGCGTGGCCTCCAGCTCCTGCCGCTGCAGCTCCAGCTTGCGGCGCGTGCGCTCGTGCAGGTTCGAAATGGCCTTGCGCAGCGTCTGCGACCGCTGCCGCATGCGCTCGGCGTGGTCCGTCTCGGTGTAAAAGCGGTCGAGCAGGGCGGAAAAGCTCTCGCACGGCTCGGCGCGCAGATAGCCGCCGTATTGCCGGATGTCGCGATAGGTGAAATCCGTCGGTGCGCCGTCCTTCCACAGCAGCATGGGCTGCATCTGTACGGGCGGCAGGGCGGCGAACTCCGCCGTCAGAAATGCCGCCAGCCGCGCGGCGTCCAGCGTGGGGATGGGCGCGTCCGTCTCGCCCGCAAAGCGGAACGACAGCTCGCGCGCGATGAGCGGCGACAGGCCCGCAAAGTGGGCCAGCAGCCATTTGTCCAGCCGCATGGCCGCGTCGGGCCGGTCGAGCAGGGCAAGAAGCTCGGCCTCCGTCGTCTCCTGCGGGATGCGGCGGTCCTGCCGCGGCGGCTCGTGATAGAACAGGCCGGGCAGCAGCTGGCGCAGCTCGGACATTTCAAAGTCCACGCGCCGCAGGCAGTCGAGAATGCGGCCGTCCGGCCCTGTGAGGATCAGGTTGGAATTGCGCCCGACCAGCTCGAGGATCAGATGCTTGCGGCAGGGCACACCCAGCTCGTCCGTGCAGTCGAACGTCAGGTCGAGCATGCGCTCGGCCGCGGGCTGGCGGATACCGGCAAGCCTGCCGCCCGCCAGATGCTTGCGCAGCAGCATACAGAACATCGGCGGCTGCGCGGGGTTTTCCAGCTGCGCCTGCGTCAGGTGGACGCGCGGCCGGTTGCCGTTGGCGGACAGCAGCAGCCTTCCGCCGCCGTCGCGCCCGCGCAGCTGGAGCACGACGGTGTCGCGCGCGGGCTGCTGGATCTTGTCCACGCGGGCCCCGACGAGAGCGGGGCGCAGCTCTGCGGCGACGGCCGTGAGAAACATGGCGTCAAATGGCATGGTCTTCCTCCATCATGGCGGCAAACAGCGCCTCGATGCGCGCGGTCTGCCCGGAGAGATACAGTGCGCCAAACAGGGCCTCCAGCCCCGTTGCGCGGGCATATTCGCCCGGCGTGGCGTGCTTCGGGATGCCGTGAGGATGGGCGTTGCGGCCGCGGCGATAGACGGCGGCCTCCTCCGGCGTGAGCAGGGGCTGGATGCGCAGGGCAAAGCGCGCCTGCGCCGGGGCCTGCACGAGCGCGACGGTCTGCTGATGCAGGCGGCCGTTCGTTGTGCCGCCCTCGACGCACAGCTTTGTGCGCACGAGCAGCTCAAACACGGCATCGCCGATGTGCGCCAGCGCCAGGGACGACATGGCCAGCAGCTCCTGTTGGGTCATTTGCGGATGAAAATAGTCCTGCATGGCGCAGTCGCCTCCAGAATGATCGAATTTTGGATGATTTTGAGTGATATTGCCGGGCTGCTTTTGCGTGCTGTAGGGGAGGGGCATGCCCCTCCCGGCACTGTACTGGCGGTTTGAACCGGCTGGCGATAAAACGGTGAAAGCCAAAGGTTTGTCATTGCGAGGCCCCAACGGGGCCGTGGCAATCTCGGGGAGGCACTTCCGACTCGTACCGGCCGTCGATAAAACGGTATGCACCAATTGCGTCTGTAGCGGCGCTCACTGAGCGCCTTGTACAGAGACATTCAACGGCAGGAGGGCACTGGTGCACCACGGCACTCCCCTGATGTGTCATTGCGAGGAGCGAAGCGACGTGGCAATCTCACAGTACAATGCCGGATAACAGGGAACTTCCGGCGAAAACGTGACCGGTCGCAGGAGATTGCACCCCAAGGGCACTTCCTCGCGCTTCGCGCTCAGGGCGCCACGGCCCCTTTGGGGCCTCGCAATGACAAATCTGGGAGCGCGGCGCTGACAATGGTGCCCTGCACCGAATGGGCCGTCCTTATGCCGCTTCGCGGACGGGCGAGGCATGCCTCGCCCCTACATTTGGCCTTTAATGCTTCCGCCATGTTGCGGGGCTGAGGAGCAGCAGCACGGGGAACAGCTCCAGCCGCCCGAGAAGCATGTCGAGCGTCAGCACGACCTTCGACAGGGCGGAGAAGCTCGCATAGCTGCCGAACGGGCCGACCTCGAGGCTCAGGCCCGGGCCGATGTTGTTCAGCGTGGCGAACACGGATGTCACGCTCGTCTCGGCCCCAAAGTTATCGAGCGAGACCAGCAGAATGGACACGACGGCAATGGCGGCATAGCAGATAAAGAACGCCATTGTGCCGCGGATGACCTCGCTGCTCACGCGTTTGCCGTCCATCGTCATGACCTCCACGGAGTGGGGGTGCAGCAGGTGGCGCGTCTCGGCGCGGGCCGTCTTGGACAGGATGAGCACGCGGCTGACCTTAATGCCGCCGCCCGTGGAGCCGGCGCACGCGCCGATGGCCATCAGGATGAGCAGCACGGTCTTGGAAAATTCCGGCCATTTCGCAAAATCCGCCGTGCCGTAGCCCGTCGTCGTGATGACGGAGCCGACGGAGAAGGCCACATGGTGGATCGTCTGGAACACGGTGGAGAAGAACCCGCCCGTGAGCAGCAGGTTGGCACTGATGAGGACGATGGCCCCGAAAATGATGATAAAGTACCAGCGCACTTCGCTGTTGTGCCACGCGAGCCTGAAGCGGCGGCGCAGCAGGAAGAAATACACCGAGAAATTCACGCCGAACAGGATCATGAACACCGTCGTCACGGCTTGCAGGTAGGCCGAGTAGTCCGCAAGGCCGCTGTTGCGCACGGAAAAGCCGCCCGTACCGGCCGTGCCGAAGGCAAGGCACAGGCTGTCGAACCACGTCATCTCGCCCCAGCCGAACAGCACGCCCAGCCGGTAGAACAGGATCTGCAGCAGCGTCATGGCGCAGTAGATGGCATAGAGGATCGCGGCGGACGTGCGCATCTTCGGAACCATCTTGCTCACGGAAGGGCCGGGGGACTCGGCCCGCAGCAGATAGATGCTCTCGCCGGACAGCGGCACGATGGCCAGCATGAATACGAGCACGCCCATGCCGCCGAGCCAGTGGGTGAAGCTGCGCCAGAACAGCAGGCACTTCGGCAGGTCCTCCACGGCGCGGAGGATGCTTGCGCCGGTCGTCGTAAAGCCGGACATCGTCTCGAACACGGCGTCGAGATACGACGGGATCGCCCCGGAGGCCGTAAACGGGACCGCGCCGACGAGCGAGATGAGGATCCAGCTCAGCGCGACCATCACGAAGCCGTCACGCGCGTGCAGCTCACGGCGGCGCTTCGGCCGCAGCAGGATAAAAAGCCCGCCGAGCAGGCCGCTGCCTGCGGCCGAGGCAAGCAGGACCCACAGCTCCGGCTCGCCGTAGATCACGGCGACAATGCACGGCAGCAGCAGGAAGGCCCCGATGACCAGCAGCACGTCGCCCAGCAGGGAGAGGATCATGCGGTAATTCATGCTTTCACTCTCCGCTTGTCCAGAATGTCGTCCAGATCGTCCAGGCCTGTCGCCGCCGTCACGACGACGACGGTGTCGCCCGGCTCGATGGTGTCGCGGCCGCCGGGGGTGATGATCCGGCCTTCGCGGTTGATGGCCCCGATGAGCAGGTTCGGCCGCGTGGGCAGCTCCATGAGTGGCCTGCCGCAGACGGCGGACTTCTCCGTGGCGCGGAACTCCAGTGCCTCGGCCTTGTTGCCGACGATCTTATAGAGCGTCTCGACGTTTGAGCCGAGCGAGTTCTGCATGGCGCGGACGTAGCGGACGATGTGGTCGGCCGCGATATAGCGGGGATGGAACACGCTTCCGAGGTCCATGCCCTTGATGATGTGGGAGAATGTCGTGCGGTTGATTTTCGTGACGATCTTCGCGCTCGAGACGCTGCGGGCATAGAGGCTCATCAGCACGTTTTCCTCATCGATGCCCGTCAGCGAGGCCACGGCGTCCATCTTTGCAATGCCCTCCTCGGCGAGCAGCTGCTCACTCGTGCCGTCTCCGTGGATGATCGTGGCCTCGGGCAGGCGCTCTGCCAGCGAGTCGCACACGGCGGCGCTGGACTCGATGATCTTCACGCTCGCGCCGAAGTCCAGCATCTGCCGCGCGAGGTAGTAGGAGATGCGCCCGCCGCCGAGCAGCATCACGCGCTTGACGGGGTTTGTCTGCACACCGATCTTGTGGAAGAATTTTGCGGCGAGCTTCGGGCTTGCCACCACGCTGATGCGGTCGCCCGCCAGCAGGGTGAAGCTGCCGTCGGGGATGTACACCTCGTGCTGCCCGCGCTCCACAACGCACACAAGCGCGCCGGACTGCAGGCGGCCGAGGTCCGAGAGCTTCATGCCGTCGAGTATGGAGCCGGGGTCGATGCGCATCTTGTGCAGCTCCACGCGGCCCTTCGAGAACGTGTCGATCTTGATGGAGGCCGGGGCGCGCAGGATGCGCGCGATCTCCGTGGCGCTGGCCAGCTCCGGGTTGAGCGCCATGCTCAGCCCGAGGTCGTCCTGAATGAGATGCAGCCCGCTCGTATATTCCGGGTTGCGCACGCGGGCGATCGTGTTGCCCACGCCGAGGCGCTTGGCAATGAGGCACGAGAGCAGGTTCTGTTCGTCCGTGGACATCACGGCGATGACAAGATCGGCAGAGGGCACGCCGGCCTCCACCTGCGTGTCCATGCTGATGCCGTTGCCCTCGACGGTCATGACGTCGAGCGTGTTGCCGATGGCGTCGAGCGCAGCCGTGCGCGTGTCGACGACGGTGATCTCGTGACCCTCGCGGAGCAGCTGCTCTGTCAGCGTCGCGCCGATCTTGCCGGCTCCGATGATAACAATGTTCATTCCCGAAAAGACTCCTGTATGGTGAATTTCAAAATGATCCAATTGGTCTGGCGTTGCTGGGGCCGCAGGGATGTGCTGCGGCCCAAACCTCGCAAATTTTATCATAGCACGCCGCAGGATGGAATGCAAGTCTGAAATAGGGCAGGAGTTCTCCCTTACATGCCGCGATATCCGTCAGCGCAGGTAGCCGCTGTCGCGCAGCGACACAAAGTCGTCATCCGCGATCACCAGATGGTCCAGCAGCAGAATGTCCACGACGTCGAGTGCCTGCTGCAGGCGGCGTGTCAGCTCCACATCCTCGTGCGACGGCAGGGCAATGCCCGCCGGGTGGTTGTGCGCCAGCACCACGCCGCTGGCATTCGCGCTCAGCGCGGCGCGCATGAGCTTGCGCATCGGCACGTTGGCCGAGTTCACGCTGCCCTCGCTCAGGCAGGTGCAGGTCAGAAGCCGCCCGGCGGCGTCCAGCGCCAGCAGGTATACAAGCTCCTCCCGCGCGCCGTAGAAAAACGGCAGCAGAAAATTGCCGAAATCCGTCGTGCCCGTCAGGCGCGCGCCGGAAAACGGCCGGGAGAGGTAGTAGCGCCGGTGCAGCTCCGTCACGAGCCGCAGCAGCAGCGCCCGCGATGCATCCATCCCCTCCACGCTGGCCAGCTCTTCCGGCGAGGCGGAGAGGGCCGCGCCGAGCGAGCCGAACTGGCCGATGAGCCGCGCGGCGAGCGTCCGGGGCTCCTCTGCGCCCGTGCCCGCGTGCAGCAGCAGGGTCAGCAGCTCCTCGTCCGTGAGGGCGTCCGGCGCACGCTGCAAAAAGCGCCGCAGCAGATTGGCCGTGGATCCGTCCATGGGATCGCCTCCTGTGTGTTGATGGAATATGGTAGGGGAGCGACATGCCGCTCCCGGCGCAATGCTGTCGACCGGTACAGGCTGCCGATAAAACGGTGAAAGCCAAAGGTTTGTCATTGCGAGGAGGCCAACGGCCGACGTGGCAATCTCGGGAAGGCAGTTGCGATTTCGCCGGAAGTGCCATGTTATCCAGCCGGGTCCTGCGAGATTCCCACGTCGCTTCGCTCCTCGCAATGACAAGTCGGAGGTGCGTGCCATTTTAGCGATGGCCTGAACCTATCGGCAGTGCCTCCAAGGCCCTCTCAGTCACCTTCGGTGACAGCTCTCCCAGAGGGAGAGCCAAGGTCGCTTCGCTCCTCGGAATGACACGTCAGGGTGGCCCGGCGGTGGGAACTGTGCATTGCATCGAATTCGCAGTACTTTTGCCGCTTCGCGGACGGGAGCGGCATGCCGCTCCCCTACAATGGCGCGTGCGGTCGGCGATACTGCCCGGAAATTTACAACTGCCCATGGCGCTCGCTACCCGCAAGGGGCACGCCGCATCCGTAAGGCGGCAAAGCCGCCAACGGCTGCG
>ENA-UOJQ01001196-UOJQ01001196.1-human-gut-metagenome-genome-assembly--contig:-P63-NODE-1196-length-22401-cov-5.801486_pt1 | contig 22401 bp, 8 predicted proteins | sample MGYA00242352_ERZ723899 | MGnify/ENA metagenome assembly ERZ723899 | reverse complement strand
CATTGTCCATCTTGGAAAAATCTGCCTGGGAAGAGATGGAAATCACATTCTCCGGCAGTGCCACCGGTTTTGTCGTCGGTCTGTTTTTCAGTGCTGCAATCGCATCGGTGATCGCCTTTGCTGCCGCTGTGATCTGCTCCTGTGTCACCCCTTCGCCTGCTTTTAAAGCATTTCCGGCTGCTACTGCATCAGAAAGTGTCTTCCAGCTCTCTTCCGTATAGTTTTCCTCTTCATAGCCTTCTGCCTGTTTCAGTGCATTTTCAAGCGGTGTCCAGCTGATTTCGGCCGCTCCCTTTACCAGAACCGGAAATCCGCCATCTTCGGAGACTGCAAAGATATAGCCGGTATCGACGATACCTGTATTTAACAGAGCAACGGTGTCTGCTGTTTTTAATTCATCAGCAGATTTGGATGCACAGTCGCTGACATCTGCGTTGGAAGCTGCCATGGCAACTGTCTCAATCATAGTTCCGGACTGAAAATAGCTGTTTGAGATCTGCGATCTTGCATCACTTGCTGCATAGGCTGCAATTCCGCCATTCATCATCTTCAGCTCTGCTGCATAGTAACAGTTACGGACAGTTCCGCCTTTTATCGTTCCAGCCAGTCCGCCAACAGTATTCCAGTTGTCATTGATCTTTGCCTGAGAATAAGAATTCTGAATGGTTCCGGTCAGATTGTCTGCAATACTTCCTCTATAGCCGGAAGTAACATCAACAGATCCTGCAACTCCCAGGTTCTGGATCGTACCGGATACGTTTTCCGCCAGTGCTTTCCCGGAAAGGGTGATCACATGTCCCTGTCCGTCCAGAGTTCCGGCAAGATCTGTGATCTGCTGTCCGTCTGCCAGCTTAATATCCGCCGTCAGTGTATAGGTTTCACCTGCCGGAATTTTGGTCGGAAATTCTTCTGCAGTTGTGATTTCATTGCTGCTTTTTGTCGTACTCGCTGCATTTACGGTCAGGCTTGCTGTATTTGCCGGAAGAATGCCGGTAAACAGCAATGCCAGAGCAAGCATCCATGCAAGAATACGCTGTGTGACTGCTTTGTGTTTCATCGCTTTTCTCCTCTTCTTTGCTGATTTTATATTACAGAGAAACAAGCCCCGCTTTTGCGAGGCCTGCCTGTTACTGTTCTATATTGTAACACATTTTGAAGATATTTTTTCCAACCAGAAGGGGGAATTTTGTTATTATTTGCAGTTTTTGTTATTTTTTGATCTTCACTTTTCTGACAGCACTGAATTTTCCGTTTGCTTTGTTTCCTTTTACGGTCTTGTAAGCTCTTACTTTATAATAGTAAGTTTTGCCTTTCTTTACTTTGCTGTCTGTGAATGTTACGGCAGATGCTTTTTTGATCGTTCTGATCTTTTTGTACTTGCCGTTTTTCTTTGTGGCACGGTAGATTTCGTATCCGGTTGCTTTGCTGTTCTTCTTCCACTTCAGGAATGCTTTTTTCTTTTTGGAAGATACGGTCAGTTTTGTTACTTTTGCCGGTTTGCTGACAGTCTGTGTTCCTGGACTCTGATTTCCGTTTGTGCCATTGTCTGTGTTGCTGTTATTATTATTGCTGTTATTATTATTGCTGTTATTATTTCCGTTGTTATTGTTGTTATTGTTGTTTCCGCTGTTTGCAGACAGATCGATCACGTTGGAGTATGCAGTAAAGCGATACTGTTTGGAACCGTTCAGGGTTGTATTCACCATTTTCATGATACGGTATACGCCTTTATCCGTTACTTTGAAGCTTCCGGTCAGTGCTTCCGCCTCTCTTGTTACGGTGTTGTCGGATACGGTTGTCCAGCTTCCGTCTGCATTTTTCTTCTGCACTTCTGTGATAACATCCCAGTCATAAGAATCGTTCTTTGCAAGAAGGATTTCTGTGATGGTTTTGCCTTTCCAACCGTTCTGCTCCAGCATTGCCCGGTAATCTTCCGGTGTCTCCAGTTCTCTCTGCTCATCGCTTACGGTCTGATCAAACCAGAATACCAGATCCAGCATGCTCAGATCCTGACTCCAGCTGATCTGGGTGTCACTCTCTTTTTTCAATGTCAGGGAGAGTGCTGTCTTCTGCGGATAAAATTTGTTGATGGAGGTATCACATTTTTTCATTAAAGCCGGATCTACGACGCGGATGTTGTTGAGGGTGATATCCAGTTTCTGCAGTTTGCCATCTCCTCTGCTGTTCTCAAAGGTATCTGCAAATACACTTCCTGAGAGTTTTGTCAGCTGATTGTCATGCAGATCGACTGACAGCAGGTGGCTGTTCTTTGCAAAGGTTCCGTCTTTGATCTCTGCAATATAGTTTTTCATGAAGTTGATTTCCGTAAGATCTGCCATTTTGCCAAAATCCACATCGGCAATGCTGGTCAGTACGTTATTGTATGCGATCAGTTTCTTTAATTTTACTGCATCGCTGATGGCAGATGGCAGTGTCTCAAACATATTTCCGGAAATATTCAAAAAGGTCATGGATGCTCCGGCATCTTTAAACAGACCTTCCGGAAGGCTTTCCAGGAAGTTGCCGGATAATCCAAACTGATCCAGTGCCGCATCGCCGTCAAAAGCTCCCTTTGCGATCGTTTCGATCTGATTGTTGTCCAGCTCCAGATATTTCAGCTCTGTAAGTCCCGCAAAATCGCTTTTGTTGATCTTCTTTAATTTATTTGCACGCATGGATACCCACTGCAGGTTTTTATTGTTTGCAAAGAAGTTTTCCGGAAGTTCTTCGATATAGTTAGAATCTGCATAAAAGCTGGTAAGAGCAGTCATATGATCCAGCAGTCCGTCCGGCAGGCTGGTGATCTGGTTTTCGGAAAGATCCAGGCTGGTTACTTTGTCTGTCAGCCCTTTTAATAAGGAAACGTCTGTCAGTCCGCAGTTGGAAAGATCCACACTCTCGGAGATTGCTGCCAGCTCATCTGCACTGATCTCGCCGTCATCGTTCAGGTCATATCCCTGCTCGATCAGCTTGTTGATCAGTTTCTGCTCACCGTTCACTTCGTCGGTATAGCCTTTCCATCCTTTTGCAAGGGATGTGAAACTGATATTTGCCTTCATATATTTATCATAATTGCCTTTGTCTGCATCGCTTCCGCCCATCATGGTAACAAGTGCTGCCGAAGAATGTACTTCTGACAGATCTGAAATTTCCATGCTGTACTCGTATGCGGTGTAAGCTCCCTGAGCATCGGCTTCTCCGTAGCCTTTCTTCTCGGCAGCCGGATAAGTACCGTCTTTTCCAATAGTAAAATCAAGCATCATTCTGGCACTTCCGGTATTTAGCATGGTCAGTGTCATTTTTCCGTCTTTTACCTGCAGTTTTGCTTTTGCTGCAAAGAAACTGCCCAGCATGGAGTCTTCTTCACTGTCGGTTTTTGTTGTCTTAAAAGTTAAAGTATATACACCGTCTTCGGTCGGATCTTTGATGGTTGGCTGCGGCGGTGTGACAGGTTCGCTGTCCCCGTCTGTCTGACTGATCAGTACGCAGGTATCACCGGATTTTGCAAATACAACCGTTTTATCTTTGTAACCTTTTGCTTTGATCACGATCGCGTTTCTTCCTTCTGTAAATTTGCCGGAACCGATTGTCAGTCCGTGCAGTACAGAAAGGCTGTAAACGCTTTCCGGATCATCATCATTGGTGTATTCTTTGTATTCGGTTCCGTTTACGGTCACTCCGGAAATGGACTGTCCGTAAGCTTTCCAGTTGGCATCATCGGAATAATGATTGATCTCTTCGATGGTCAGTTCGTTGCCATCGTAAGCAACTGCGGTAACAGTCGGTGCAGTCAGCCCTGTGGTAAATTTCTCCATTGCTTTTGTCAGATCTTCCAGTGCAGTATTTAAGGAAGCCTGCGTGGTTGCCACTCTTAATGTATGTTCTGCTGCTGTGATCGCACTCTGGAGATCTTCCCATTCCTCGTCGCTCTTATCGCCTTGTATCAGTGCTTTTGCTTCTTCCAGTTTTTCCGTCAGAGCTGTTTTATCCAGTACTTCCGGTTCCTGACCACCGTTTCCGTCGGACTGGCTTACAAACGTGCACTCATTTTCTGCTTTTGTAAAGAGGATGGTTTTGTCTAGGTAACCGTCAGCTTTGATCACGATCGTATTTTCGCCTTCTTTGAATGCTCCGCTGTAGATCGTCATACCAAGCCAGCCGGCACTGTATACCAGTGTATCATCTTCTTCATTCCAGTCTGCCACATAATCTACACCGTTGACGCTGATGCCCGTAATCGCCTTGCAGTAAGCAGAATCGGAAGTAATCTCAGAAAGCACGATTTTTTCCAGGGTCCCTGTCATCCAGCTGGTTGATCCTTCAAGCTGTGTGATCTCTGTTCCGACTTTTGCTTCTTCTTTGAGCTGTGCCTGCTGTGTATTTGCTGCAGATGCGGCAAATACCGGCAGTCCTGCCTGTGGAACTGCCATGACAGCAGTCATGGAAAGGGCAAGCAGCTGGCATACAAATTTTTTCTTCATATTCTGTTTCCTCCTCGTTTTGGTACATTTTCCTTTGAATCTGTTGCGTCGTGATATCTTACTTTAATGTTTACTTTATTTTTACTTTTTTTGCAGCCGAATCGTTTCCATACACTTTCGCAACAGCTGTTTTTCTGTAAGCTCTGACTTTATAGTAATAAGCGAACCCTTTTTTCAGCTTTTTGTCTGTAAAGCGAACCGTTCCTGCTTTTTTGATCGTCTTGATCTTTTTGTATTTTCCGTTTTTCTTTGTAGAACGGTAAACTTCATAACCGGATGCACCTTTTACCTTTTTCCAGCTGATCACTGCAGTGCGTTTTTTTGCCTTTGCCGTTACTTTTTTCACCTTTGCCGGTTTTTTCACCGCTGTATTTCCCGGATTTGCACTGTTTCCGTTGTTACCGCCGTTTGTATTGCTGTTACTTCCATTATTCGGCTTGTCTGTACCCGGTGTCACATTGTTCTGCTGTGCTGTATTGACCTCGTTTGAAAATACGCTGAAACGATAGAACAGCAGTCCGCTGTTTCCGGAATACAGATCTTTTACGACGCGGTATGTGCCTTTTTCTGCTGTTGCAAAGGCTCCTCCTGCCAGGTCTGCCTTATCATCATCCGTACTCTTCCATACGGTTTCGTAGGTTCCGTCTGCGTTTTTCTTTTCGATGCTGGTAATAATCTCCCAGTCATAGTACTGGTCATTTAAAACATCCACGATATCGCGGTCTTCATAGCCTTTGTCTTTCAGAAATTCTCTGTATTCATCAACAGACTGTGCTTCTTCGACTTTTGCATCGTTCGTTGCATCGAACCAGTACAGCAAATCCAGAATACTCAGTTCCTGTGACCATTTCACGCCGTTTTCGCCGTCTTTTTCGATCTTCAGACTCATCGCACTTTTCTGCGGATAGAATTTGTTAAAGCTCTTGCTTTTCATGATCAGTTTGCGGTCTACGACCTGAATGTTGTTCAGGCGGATATCCAGTTTTCTCAGAACTGCTGTTGCCGGAAGGGTATCCGGTGACATCGTAGTCAGCAGATTGTCATACAAATCCAGCCCTGCCAGCTTTTCATTCTTCGCAAACGTTCCGGACGGGATTTCACGAATCTCATTGTGCATGAAGTTGACTTCCTGAAGCTGTGGAAGTTTTGAAAAATCTACTTTTGCGATGTCTTTCATACCGTTGTCGTATGCATTGAGTTCTTCAAGGGAAGAAAGATCTTCCACGGTCTTTGGCAGGCTCTCAATGTTATTTTCCTGTAAAAACAGCCACCGCAAAGATCCGGCAAGCGGTTTTAACACATCATCCTTCAGATCTTCCAGTCCATTTCCCACAAAGGAGAGTTGCTGAAGTTTTGGCATGCCGGTCAGGGCATTTTGGGAAACCTCCCGGATCTGGTTTCCTTCCAGATCGAGGATCGTCAGAGCATCCAGCCCTTCAAAGGTGTTATCTTTCAGAGAGGAAATCTGATTGCCGGTAAAGGAAATCCAATCCAGGCTGTGGTTGTTTTTAAACAGTCCTGCCGGAATTTCTGTGATCTTGTTGTGCTCGATATAAAAATTTTCCAGACTGGTCAGGTTATCCAGCAGTCCTTCCGGAATCGCTGTGATCTCATTGTTTGAGAGATTTAACGTTATGATCTGAGATGGCAAATAACGCAGAAGTCCGATCTCACTTAAGTTGCACTCACTTAAATCCAGTGTGGTTCCGCCATACCGAGCTACTTCTTCTGCTGTAACGGTTCCGTCATTGTCTTTGTCCATGCCGTAATCGCGAAGTGCTTCGTTGAGTGCTGCTGCCCCGGTCGGTTTGTCTTCTGTTTTGGATGCATCGTATCCGCTCCAGCCTTTTTCCAGTGTCAGGAAAGTGAAGTCCGTCTTGAGGTATTTGTCAAAATTTCCAATGTCACTGTTCTGACCGCCCATCGCTGAGACAAGTGCTGCTCCTTTGTTGACTTCCGATGGCTTTGTGATCTCCATCTTGTACTCATACATGGCGTAGCTTCCGGTTCCGTCCGGCTCACCGAAACCAGTCTTCTCAGTCTGTGTATACGTTCCGTCTGATGCCACTGTGAAATCAAGGAGAAAATCGGAAAGCTTGGTATTTAAAAAGGTTACATACATTTTTCCGTTCTCAACGGTCAGTTTTGCTTTCGGGTCAAAATAGCCTGCCAGCATGGATTCTTCGTCGCTGCCTTCCTGTTTTGCCTCAAAGGTCAGAGTGTATTCTCCGTCCTCGGTCGGATCTACGGATGCGGCTTCTGCCTTCAGTTTTGCAGACTCCTGTGTTTCGACCGCTGTTTTCTGCTGCGGTGTCCGGATCTGCCCTTCGGCTGCTTTTGCCGTTGTCTGATACATTCCGGCTCCAGATACGATCATTGCCGCTGCAAAGATCGCTGCCATTGCCTGATAACCAAATTTCTTTCTCATGCTTTTCTTCCTTTCTCTGCAAAGATTTCTTCCTGTACTTTTCTATTTCACACGGACGCTCTTTTTCGTGCTCCATGCTCCCTTTTTCACTGCGGTGCCGTTCTTTTTCACAGCTCGTACCTGTATATAATATCTTTTACCTGATTTCAGCTTTTTGATGGTAATGCTGCTCTTTTTGCCGTTTACCTTCACCGTCTTTGCATTTTTCATGTTTTTCTTAAGTGCATAACGGATCTCGTAGCTGCCTGCTGCCGCCTGTTTTTTCCAGGTTACTTTGACCTGTGCTTTTTTCGGCTGCACTTTGCGGATCACTGCTTTTTTCACGGATGCCGTGTTCTGCTGATTCTGATCTCCGCTGCCGTTCTGATTCTGATCATCATCCGGCTTTGGCTGCGGTTTCGGATCTTCCTCTACGGTAACGGTGATTGCATCGCTGACCTGTCTTACAAAATTGTCGCTTGCTTTTGCCACTGCGTAGATCTGTGTTGTACCGGTTCCTAAAATGGTGACATAGCCATCTTCTGTCACTTCCAGCACATCGTTTTCATTTGCCAGAAATACCAGTTTGCCGTCGCCCGGTTTTTCGATGCTTGCCGTTACCTTGAAGTTTTTATCGGAGAGGTATTTGTGGTATTCGGTCACCGGAACGTTGATGGTCTGCTGTCCTTTTTCCACACGGATCTTTACCCTCTCTTCGGTCTGATAATACTGGTCGGTTTCGGATGCGGTGATCACGATCTCACAGCTGCCGACTCCCGTTACCTGAACCTGACTGCCGTTTACTTTTGCTACTTTTTCATCGGTACTTGCAAAGCTTAAGGTTCCGTTTCCTCTGGAAAACTCTATATCGATCGTAAATGGCTTATCCAGATCATTCATCGTTTTATTAATCTGAGCCGGTGCTGTGATCGCCTGATATTTTTTTGCTGTGTTCTGATCTTCTGCCGCATAATTTGTGAAATCTACGTATCCATATCCAAACTCGGTATCTTTGCCCGGCTCGCCAAGATCTACGGCATAATCACGGAAAACGGAGTAAACTTCTCTCTGGTTGTAATCCGGATGTTTCAGTTTGACATAGGCTGCTGCCGCTGCCAGATGCGGCGTTGCCATGGAGGTTCCGCTTGCGATCTCGGTTGTCTCGCCCTCGCCGATCCATGCACTGAAAATGTTTCTTCCCGGTGCTGCAAAATCAAGCAGGGTTCCGTTGTTGGAAAAATCAGAGCGAATGTAAGAATTTCCGTCTTTATCCGGCTCCAGAGATCCGACTGCGATCGTCCAGCGGCTGCTTGCCGGATAACTTCTTGCCGTATCGGTATACTCGTTTCCGGATGCCACGCAAACCGTTGTGCCGGCTTTTAAGGCTCTTGCAAAGGCTTCATCCATCAAATCGGTGTCATCGCTTTCAAATCCCGGCAGGATCTCAAATCCAAGACTCATGTTGATAACATCGGCATTATGCTGTACCGCATAGTCAACGCCAAGTGTGATCGTTGTGTAAGAAGCAGAACCAGTCAGGTCAAATACTCGCACGGCCATGATCTTGACCTGCACCGGTGTTGCCTGGGTTACGATGCCGGCAACGTGCGTGCCGTGTCCCTGGTTTGGATCATTGTATGCATCTTTGCCTAAACCGTCTGCTGCCAGATTGACACTGTTTTTGCGATCCAGTCTTGTTGTAAACCACGGATGATCCTCATCGATTCCGCTGTCGATGACTGCGACGGTTGCATCGCCGCTCCAGTCTTTTGCATCCTCTTTCAACTTGTCCATACCCATCATATGGATGCCGTCAAATGCCTGGATTTCCGTCTCTGTTTCGCTCTCGTCTTCTTTTTCGGCTGCATCCTGTATTTCTACCTGCACATCTGCATCGCCGTCTCTTGCTGCCTCTTCCAGTGTGACCGGGATATCCTGAAAAATGTGTACTCCCGGGTAATCTTTTTTCAGTCTGGTCACTGCAAGCTCTGCCTGATCTGCACTGTCATACAGTAAGATCTGATAGCCGCCCACGGTATAGTAATAACTCTTTACAGCTCCATATGTATTTTCCAGTTTCTGTGCACTTTCTACGATCACTCGTTTGCGAATCTCATTTTGCTGATCCTGTGCTGTTACCTCTTTGTTTTTTCTAAGAGATGCATTCTGCCTGTAAAACACTTCTGCCACTTCTTCCGGAGTGTCCAGCAGATTTACGTTCGTTGTTTTCCCATTTGCCTTTGCACTGCACGGCAGCAGAGATACCAGCATACTGAAACAGCACACAAACGCCAGAAATCTTCGTTTCATTTTGTCCTCCTTCATGTCAGCCTCACATCGCACAGCTCTTCCGTTATATTTATTTGTATACTTGTAACTTTTGTACGTTTCAGCTTTCTATTGTTAGTCTAAACTACTTTACGTTTTATATTGGTAACATATTTAAAAACGTCTGTCAAGCACAGAAAAAGGCTCCATGCCTGTGTAGCATGAAGCCTTTTTTGCCTGAAAATTCGGATTTTTCAGTCTTTTATTTTTTTGTGTTAAGAAGGAAATTTTTTCAGGTTTTATTTCCAAAACCTGCTTTTAAAAGGAAGTGATCTCTTCTGCTGCGTACTGAAGGATCATTGCCGCATCCTGTGTATCTGCAGCACCATCGCCGTTTACATCTGCACTCTGTGTTGATACATCATCCAGAGTGATCTTTTCTGCTGCATACTGAAGAAGGCTTGCACTGTCGCTTGTGCCAACGCTTCCGTCACCATCCACGTCACCTTTAAGGCGTGCATCTGCCACTTTCAGTGTCAGAGTCTTCACCATGTTGTCTACGGTGTTCTGTGTTGCGTCTTCGTTTTCATTCACTGCTTTTGCATTGGCAAGGATTGCATCCAGTCCGTCGATCGTGGAAGCTACATAGGCATCTTTATCTGCCAAAACTTCTTCTGCTTTTTCGATCATGGCAGAGAGTGCTGCCTTGTTACCTTTGCGTTCCAGGTTAATGATCGCATCAATCACATCATTGTATGCTTTTTCCAGCTCTGCGGATGTATGCTCGCCGTCTGTAAGCACATCTTCTGCTTTTGCTACGGCATCTTCTAATTTCTTCTGGCTTGCTGATGTAAAGTTACTGCTCTCGATCATCTCTTTCGCTGCATCGATCAGTTCTTTTAAGGACTTCACGCTTGCTTTTTCTGAGAGTTCCTGCAGTGCTTTCACCAGTTCTGTCATGACTGCATCTGCTTCTTCCTGCGTTGCGTCTTCGTTTGTCAGCACTTTTTCTGCTTTTGCTACGGCATCTTTGAGTGTTTTTGCATTATTTTCATAATTTGCTGCCTCTTTGAGGATATCGTTTGCAGAATCAACGAGGATCTGCAAATGTGTCTTCTGTACGCCGTACTCAAGTGCTGTGTATGCCTTCAGCAGAGCATTCTGTACCTCTGTGAGTTCGCTTTCCGTTGCATCTTTATCTGCCTGTACTTCTTTTGCATCAGCAAGTGCATCTTCTACGGCTGCCCAGCTTTCTTTGGTATATTCAGAACTGTTGAGACTCTCGATCAGGGCGATCATGCGTGACAGTCCCTGTTTTACCATGTCAATGCTGTTTGTCTGTTTCTCAACATCAACGGTCTTTTCCATGAGCAATTTGTCAGAAGAAGATCCGACATAAATCTTTCTCTCGCCGGTTGCCAGTGTCCATTTATCTTTTGTGCCGTCTGCGTTTACATTCAGTTCTTCCTGATTGCTGTTCCAGTAGGACAGGGAACGTCCGCTTACATGAACCGTTACTTCTCTTGTCTCGCCCGGCTGGATATCTTTGACTTTCTCATAACCTGCCAGTGCATATTTTGATGTCTGAATACCTTCCGGTACCTGTGCTTCACCAAGGTATACCTGAGCGACTTCACTTCCGGCTACATCACCGGTGTTGGTTACAGTAAAGGTTACATCATAGCCGGCAACTTCACCGTCGGTTGCATTTTCTGCAACGCTCATATCGCTATATTCGAACGTGGTGTAGGAAAGTCCATATCCGAAATCAAACTGTGGCTCAATGCTATTTTCATCAAACCATTTATATCCGGTATTGATTCCCTCATCAAAATAGGTTGTATTGGCTTTTCCGCCTCCGAAGCCCGGGAATCCACCTCCTGGGAATCCGCCTCCTGGGAATCCACCTCCCGGGAATCCGCCTCCGGCTTCCTGAGTTGCAACATCGCTCTGTTTTTCAGTATCTTCTGTTTCATCTTCTTTTTCAAAACGATTCCATGCTTCATCCGAGATGGTGATCAGGGTATCGGTGTCTTTCTTTGGAATGGTGTAAGCCAGTTTTCCGCTCGGGTTCACTTCACCTGTCAGCAGTTTTGCTGTTGCAACACCGCCTCGCTGTCCCGGATAGTACATTTCAAGGATTGCATCCACGTCATCAATCCAGTCTTCCATAACAACAGCGGAGTCATTGTTCAGAACAACGGCTACTTTGTTGCCTTTTTCATGAGCTGCTTTCGCTACATTCTGGATCATGGTCTGCTGATAAGCATCCAGTTTCAGTGTGGTTGCTTCTCTTGTGCTCTTCGGATCACTTACCTGTGCATACGCAAAGACCACTACCGTGTCATTATTTTCTGCCGCTTTGATCGCATTGTCAATGTTCGCCTGCTTCTGAGACGGTGTTACCCATGCCAGTCCGACCTGCATATCTTTGCCGTTTACTGCTCCTGCATTTTCGGAAGCAATACCAATCATATATCTCTTTCCGGCTTCCAGTTTAACGCTTGCAGTTGAAAGGTTTTCTCCCGTTTCAGATGGAATAATGCCTCCATAGTACTGGGTACCCTGATTTGTACTTGCACCGGAACCGCTGCCGATCGCTTTTTCCGTCGGATTTCCATCTTCATCCAGTTCATAAATGGACATGGCTGCTTTTGCACCGATGCTCTGCAGGATAATGCTGTATTCACCGTCTTCCGGAGCTTCCAAATAGGTCGTCCAGGTATAGGCCGGGTTCTGTGTATAATCAAAAGCATTTCCGCCTTCTGCATTGCGATAGGTTTTGCTGTTTGTATTAAAATCAATCTTTTCGTCAACCTGGCAGAATTCTCCGATTTCGTGTCCTTCCATCTTGGTCTCCGGAACGCTGTTGCTTACAAACTGTCCCTGATAATTTCCACCAGTCTCTGCTGATTTTCCGGTACCGTAGGTACGGACTGCACCATGCTCGCTTCCGGCTGCTGTTGTATACAGATTTTCGGTCGGGATGATCGTTCCGATCTTGTCGTTGTAAACCTGTCCTTCTACTTTATCGGTTCCAAGGATATCGGTCAGTGCTTCGTACGGGCTTGTCATCGCACGAATAGAACCGTAAGAACGTTCACCACCGATACCAGAGATCAGGGTCATACCGTTCACGCCGACAACTGCCACGCTCTTGTCACCTGTTGTATCAAGTGGCAGCGTCTTGTTTTCATTTTTCAGAAGTACGCCGCCTTCTTCTGCAACTTTCTCAACGGCTTCATTGCTTGCATCATACAGATCTGCCAGTGCCTGGTTATCGGTACCCGGCTTGATCAGCTCCGTTCTGCCTGCTTCTTCTTTTGCATAACCGTCTTCATCAACCTGTACCAGCGTCAGATATCCGCCTTTGGCATAAGCAGTCAGTACACGTTTTACGCTCTTGTCAACCAGTGCATCTGCCTCTTCCTGTGTCATCTCACCGGCATCCACTTTCGCCTGTGTTTTTGCCTGGCTGTTGTTTCTTAAGGACGGCATTTCAACGTCCGTTCCTTTATCCAGTGTATACTCGTGGTTTCCACCCCAGTCTGTGATGGTAAACCCATCAAATCCCCACATATTATGCAGGATATTTTCCTGAAGTTCCGTACTTGCAGAAGCCCATGTGCCGGACAGTTTATTATAAGATGACATCACACCGATCGAATCATTTGTTTTGATTGCTGATTCAAATCCTGCCAGATAGGTTTCATGCAGTGCCTGCTCGGAAACTTCTACGTTTGTGTTTGTTCCCGGTGATGCATTCTGTGCAAAAGCTCCATAATGTTTCAGGACTGCGATACCGCCATTCTTGGTCATGCCGTTTACCAGATCATCTGCCATGCTGGATAACAGGTATGGATCTTCGCCCATCTGGTCTTTCGTTCTCTGGAACTGCGGCTGTCTCTGAATATCAAGCTGTGCACTCAACATCATACATCCGCCGATTGCCAGGTTTTCATTTCCGACAGCTTCTCCGTACATCTCTGCCATGGACTCATCCCAGGTCGCTGCAAGCATCTGCTCCTGCGGCGGGTTTGTGGTATCCTGCGGATAGAGAAGACCGGCAGGTCCGTCGTACATCTTGATCATTGGCACGCCTAGTCTTGGCACACCTTTCAGATATCCGGCATTTCCTTCCGTATCACCGGTTCCGTTTCCGCCGAGGAAGGTGTATTTTTCTTCCGTTGTCATCGTTTTCAGAAGAGCATTCACTTTCTTATTGATGGTTTCCTGATCTTTGATCGGCTGAACCAGGTCTTTTGCATAGACATCCGGGAAATGGATCTCGTCACTTTGTTCTGCCGCATACACCGGCATTGCGATTCCGCTTACATTAAAACTTGCTGCTGCCATCATGACTGCCATTGCCATAGCCGTCACCTGGCGTTTTCTGTTTCGTTTCATATTATTCCTCCTTGCTTTTCCTTTTTTGTGCCTCTTGTAATTTTTACCCTATCACACTCTTTTTTCAGTTTCAATCTGTGTGTCGTGTATAGCAAATATAGGCGTGAATGGCAAAGCAATGTCGTAAATGTCAAATTTTCATTCAGTCTTCCTATGAAATTTGACATTCTATCCATAATCCACTATAATGAAAATTACCAGGCGGAACAGAAGCATGATTTCTGTTCCGTATATATGTAAAGCAGACATTCACCCACCGCTTAGTGCTCTGCACACTTGAAGCGGTGGAATGTTTCTCTGCGTTCAAATTAGATTACAGGAAGTGATAAAATGAAGATTGCGATTTGTGATGATGAATACATTACTGCTGAATATTATTATGAACAGATAGAGCGGATTTTTAAGGAATATTCGACGGAATGTGAGATTGAGCTTTTTACGGACAGCGGAAAACTCCTCTCTTCTTTATATGAAGGGAAACGCTGGGATATCTGTTTTCTTGATATCGATATGCCGCTGATTGATGGACTGAGTCTCGGACAGAAACTGCGTGAGCTGGATATGGACTGTTATCTGATCTATGTTTCCATCCACCGCGAATGTGTTTATGAATCCTTCAAGGCAAGACCATTCCGTTTTATCCCAAAGGACGAGTTTCAGTCAGAGATTTCCGGCTGTATCGCAGATATCCTTGCGGACTGCCATGCAGAGTCCGAACAGGATTATGTGACATTTGAGAACCGTACTTCGATGTACCGTTTCCGGATTGATGATATTATTTACGTGCAGAGTATCGATAAATATGTGACGCTTTTTCTTAGCGGGGATCAGCAAAGTGAAGCAATCCGTTTTAAAATGTCTGACATGGAGAAGCAGCTTCATCCTTACGGTTTTATCCGTATCCACAAAAGCTACCTGGTCAATTACCGTTATATTAAAAACATTCAGACAACCTGTGTCGTTCTGGACAGCAAAAAGCAACTCCCGGTCAGCCGCTATCGTCTGGATGACATCAAAGTAGAATTTCGGAGGCTGACGTTATGATGCCTGAATTTTCCCTTGGAACGATCATCAAGATCTTCTCTCTTTTACTTGAAGTTTTTTTAGGGCAGCTGATGCTCTGTAAAATCCTCACACCAAAGACATTTCGTCTGAGGATTCCCTGCATAACCGGCATTTTTTGCGTCCATGCGATTTTTCTTCTGATTGAAGAATATTATCTGCCAAAGTTGTATGGCGATGTCTTCTGGCTCTATATACTTTTACATGCCATTTTTTTAATATTATTTGCTTTTGTGATATGCGAGGGAAGGGCCAGCTTTAAATTCTTTCTGCCTTTGATCTATATTTCAATTCTGCTCTTATGCCGCTTTCCGTTCAGCATCCTGTTGAATCTGCTTTCCCATATTCTGCCGGACAGTATTATATTTACGCTTCATTCTTATAATAAATCTCTTCTGCCAAGCATTCTGCTTGTTTTGTGCGGATGCTTTTTTATCCGTTTCCGACCGAATACAAAACAAAATTATCCGTTTTCCTATTATATGGTCATGTTCATGACTCCGATTTTAATTTCATGCACCGTCATGATGCTGAAAAATTATTTTGATGCTGTCAGCGGCGTGATCAATTACATCGGAACCTTCTCTCTGGTGAGCGAGTTGCTTCTATATTATATGGTATGGCAGATGACCAGCGAATACAGCAGCCGCATCCAGCTTCAGCTGATCAACCAGCAGAATGATTATCAAAAGCAGCATATGAAAGATCTGAATACGATTGTGACAGAATACCACCACCTGCGGCATGACACGAAAAATCATTTTGCCTGCATGGATCGTCTGCTCAGCCAGAACAAATACGATGCCCTGAAAGAATATTTTTACAATCTTTCCAAAGAGATTTATGCACTCGACAATCAGATTGAGACCGGAAATGAGATTGTCAACCAGGTGATCAACCTTAAATACGCCACGGCTCATAAGTATCAGATCCCGATGGATATTCAGATCGTACTGCCTCCACATCTGTCGATCCCCGATCACCATCTCTGTTCTCTTGTTGCGAATCTTCTGGACAATGCGATCGAAGCATCCAAAAAAATCGAAGATCCGAAAATTGTGATTGAAATGAAAATGGTCAAGGATTATCTCTCCCTGACCATTCGAAACAAAATGGATCCTTCCATGCAAGACAAGGCACTACCATCCGCACGACCAAGGCGGATAAAAAGCAGCATGGGCTTGGCCGTCAAATCATCGATGATATCGTCCGCCGTTACAACGGTTGCGCTCGTTTTCTTTAAACGAGGTTGGTATATCCCATCAGGGATTCATCTACCGCCTTGGCCGCTTCCCTTCCTTCGTGGATCGCCCAGACAACCAGAGACTGTCCCCGGTGCATATCACCTGCCGTAAAGACATTCTTTACGGAAGTCTGATATTTCTCTGCTTCCGTTGCCACGTTCGTACGCGGTGTCAGATCTACTTTGAAGGCATCGGTCACATATTTCTGTGAGCCAAGAAAACCGGCTGCAATCAGTACGACATCCACTTCAACTGTCCATTCGCTTCCTTCCACCGGAACCATCATCATGCGACCTGTTTTCTCATCTTTTTTGCTCTGTAATTTAACCAGCACTGCTTTTTTCAGTCTGCCTTTGTCATCGGCAATGAATTCTTTTACGGTGGTCTGATAGATACGCGGATCGTGTCCGAATACAGCAATCGCTTCCTGCTGACCATAATCAGTCTTGCAGACTCTCGGCCACTCCGGCCATGGATTGTTTGCCGCTCTCTGGTCCGGGGCTTTCGGCATCATCTCCAGCTGTACCACGGAAGATGCGCCCAGGCGGATGGCTGTTCCGACACAGTCGTTTCCGGTATCACCGCCTCCGATGACCATCACTTTCTTATTCTTGCAGGCAACAAATTTCTGATCCGCCAGATCAGAATCCAGCAGGCTCTTTGTCACACCTTTCAGGAAATCAACGGCAAAATAAATGCCTTCTGCCTCTCGTCCCGGCACTTTGATATCTCTTGGGTTTGATGCTCCGCAGCAGAGTACCACACGGTCGAAATCTTTCAGAAGTTTGGCTGCTTTGACATCCACACCGACATTGACATTGGTTTTAAAGATCACGCCTTCTTCTTCCATCAGACGGACACGGCGGTCGATCACGGATTTCTCCAGTTTCATGTTCGGAATTCCGTAGCGGAGCAGGCCGCCGATGCGGTCATTTCGCTCAAATACGGTCACCTCATGACCACGGCGGTTCAGCTGCATGGCAACGGCAAGTCCGGACGGACCGCTTCCGATCACGGCTACTTTTTTTCCGGTACGCACTTTCGGCGGCTGTGCCTTGACAAGTCCTGTTTCATAGGCACGCTCAATAATCGCACGCTCGTTCTCTTTTGTGGAGACCGGGTCTCCGTTTAAGTTGCAGGTGCAGGCTGCTTCACAGAGTGCCGGGCACACTCTGGAAGTAAATTCCGGAAAACAATGTGTTTTCATCAGACGGTTGTAAGCCTGTTCCCAGTTTCCGGTATAGACAAGATCATTCCATTCCGGGCAGAGGTTGTTCAGCGGACAGCCGGATGCCATGCCGTTTAGCATTTTTCCGTACTGGCAGAACGGCACTCCGCATGCCATACAGCGTGCTCCCTGAAGCTGCTGTTTTTCCAGCGGCAGAGGGATATGAAATTCGTTAAAATTTTTAATACGTTCAAGCGGTGCAATCTCTTCACTCACTCTTCTTTCGTACTCTAAAAATCCGGTTGGTTTTCCCATTTCTTTTCCCTCCTATCTCGCTTTATTTGCATAAAATGCTTCAATCTGTGCCTGCTCACTGCTCAAACCTTTTTCTTCCATCTGCACGATCGCCATCATCATACGGTTATAATCATGCGGGATGATTTTCTTGAATTTCGGCAAGTATTCTTCAAAATGATTCAGGATTTCTTTTCCTTTTGCAGAATTGGTGTATGCCGTATGCTCTGCGATCATATCTTTTAATTCCTGCACATCGTATTTATTGCCGAGTTTTTCAACGGAAACCATCTGCTTGTTGACTTTTGTATACAGATCGTTGTTTTCATCCAGAACATAGGCAACACCGCCGCTCATACCGGCTGCAAAGTTCTTACCGACTTTTCCGATGACAACAACACGACCGCCCGTCATATATTCACATCCGTGATCTCCGACGCCTTCTACTACAGCTTTTGCACCGGAATTTCGCACGCAGAAACGTTCTCCGGCAACACCGTTGATGTAGACTTCTCCGCTTGTTGCACCGTACAGTGCCACGTTTCCGATAATGATGTTTTCATCTTCTTTGAATTTTACACCGGTTGGCGGATATACGATCAGCTTTCCGCCGGATAAACCTTTTCCGAAATAGTCATTGCTGTCGCCGACCAGCTCCAGTGTCAGTCCTTTCGGGATAAAAGCTCCAAAACTCTGTCCGCCTGCACCTTTACATTTTACAATGTAGGTATCAGCATCCAGTGTATCACCGTAACGTTTTGTGATCTCAGCACCAAACTGTGTGCCGAAAGCACGGTTGATGTTGGTGACATCGACTTCGATGCTCCGTTTCTGTTTTTTCTCCAGAGAAGCTTTCAGTTTCTTCATTAAAATGGTCTGATCCACCGTCTCTTCCAGTTTGAAATCATATACCTGAGAAGGATCGAATGTCACTTTCATCTCTTTGCCTGCATACGGGTTATCCAGAATGCGGCTTAAATCCACTTTCGCTGCATTTACATTTGCAGCATGTTCTTTCTTCTTCAGCAGTTCGCTGTGTCCAACCATCTCGTCTACGGTGCAGAATCCAAGTTTTGCCATGTATTCACGCAGTTCCTGTGCGATGAACCGCATGAAGTTTTCCACGTATTCCGGTTTGCCGCGGAAACGTTTTCTCAGCTCCGGATTCTGTGTTGCCACGCCGACCGGACAGGTGTCCAGGTTGCAGACACGCATCATCACACATCCCATTGTAATCAGCGGTGCAGTTGCGAAACCGAATTCTTCTGCTCCAAGCAGTGCGGCGATCGCTACGTCACGTCCGCTCATCAGTTTTCCGTCTGTCTCAATGCGGACTTTGTTTCGAAGTCCGTTCATGATCAGCGTCTGATGGGTTTCTGCAAGTCCGAGCTCCCACGGAAGTCCGGCATTGTGGATGGAACTTCTTGGTGCAGCTCCGGTACCTCCGTCATAACCGGAGATCAGCACGACCTGTGCTCCTGCTTTTGCAACACCGGCTGCAACCGTTCCGACACCGGCTTCCGATACCAGTTTTACGGAAATTCTCGCGTCTTTGTTTGCATTCTTCAGATCGTAGATCAGCTCTGCCAGATCCTCGATTGAATAAATATCGTGATGAGGCGGTGGTGAGATCAGGCTCACACCCGGTGTGGAATGTCTGGTCTTTGCGATCCACGGATAAACTTTTCCGCCCGGCAGATGACCGCCTTCACCCGGTTTTGCTCCCTGTGCCATTTTGATCTGGATCTCCTGTGCACTGACCAGATATTTGGAGGTAACTCCAAAACGTCCGGATGCTACCTGTTTGATTGCAGAACAACGGTTCCTGTTCGGATCGGTAACGATCATACGCTCCAGATCTTCGCCTCCTTCACCGCTGTTTGACTTACCATGCAGACGGTTCATGGCGATCGCCAGTGTTTCATGTGCTTCCTGAGAAATGGAACCGTAGGACATCGCTCCGGTCTTAAATCGTTTTACAATGGATTCGACACTCTCTACTTTCTCGATCGGCACACCTTTTTCCGGATAATCAAAATCCATCAGGCTTCGCAGATAACCGGTCTCTTCTTTGTCTACCAGATTCGTGTACTGTTTGAACAGGTTGTAATCGCCTCTCCAGGTCGACTGCTGCAGCAGATGAATGGTCTGCGGATTGTAACGGTGATGTTCTCCGGCACTTCTCATTTTGTGCCGTCCGATGCTGTACAGTGTTTCATCTACATCCAGTCCCAGCGGATCAAATGCTCCGGAATGCAGTTTGTCCGTTTCTTCTGCAATATCTTTCATTGTGATACCACCGACACGGCTGACCGTATTTGTGAAATATTTATCGATCACTTCTTTATCAATGCCGATTGCCTCAAAAATCTGAGATCCCTGATAAGACTGGATTGTGGAAATACCCATTTTGGAAGCAATCTTTACGATTCCGCTAAGGACAGCCTGATTGTAATCTTCCACAGCTGCATAATAATCCTTATCCAGCATCTTGCTGTCGATCAGCTGATGGATCGTATCCAGTGCCAGATATGGGTTGATCGCACTTGCACCATAACCAAGCAGTGTAGCAAAATGATGTACTTCTCTTGGTTCGCCGGATTCCAGAACGATTGCAAGTGAAGTTCTCTTTTTCGTCTTTACAAGGTGCTGATGCACAGCGGATACTGCCAGCAGTGAAGGGATCGGCACACGGTTTTCATCAACGCCTCTGTCTGTCAGGATCAGGATGTTTGCTCCGTCTCTGTGTGCTCTGTCTACTTCGACAAACAGATAGTCAATGGCTTTTTCCAGGCTTGTGTTCTTATAATACGTGATCGGAATTTCCGCTACTTTAAAGCCTTCGACATCCAGATTTTTAATCTTCAGCATGTCGGTATTTGTCAGGATCGGATTGTTGATCTTCAGTACCTGACAGTTCTTTGCCTCTTCCTGAAGCAGATTTCCGTCCTCACCGATGTAAATGGTCGTGGATGTTACCACTTCTTCACGGATTGCATCGATCGGCGGGTTCGTCACCTGTGCAAACAGCTGTTTGAAATAATTAAACAGTGGCACATGACATTCCGATAAAACAGCCAGCGGTGTGTCAATACCCATGGAAGCGATGCCTTCTGCACCGTTCTTTGCCATATTTAAAATAGAAGTACGGTACTCTTCGTAAGTATAGCCAAAGGCTTTCTGGAGTTTTGCACGCTCCTCATCGCTGTACTCTTCCACGCGTTTATTCGGAATCTTCAGATCAGAAAGATTTACCAGGTAACGATCCAGCCACTCACCATACGGCTGCTTTTTTGCATAACTTTCTTTCAGTTCATCGTCATCGATCACTCTTCCTTTTACCGTATCCACCAGAAGCATTTTGCCCGGATGCAGTCTTTCTTTGAGCACGATCCTGGTCGGATCGATATCCAGCACACCGACCTCAGAAGAGAGGATCAGATAACCGTCATCTGTGATATAGTATCTGGAAGGACGCAGACCGTTACGGTCAAGCACGGCTCCTACCACATCTCCGTCGCTGAACAGGATCGATGCCGGTCCGTCCCACGGCTCCATCATCGTTGCATGATACTGATAAAAATCTTTTTTGCTCTGGCTCATGGTCTTGTTGTTTGCCCATGGTTCCGGGATCGTAATCATCACGGCCAGCGGCAGATCCATACCACTCATCACCATAAATTCCAGTGTGTTGTCGAGCATTGCCGAGTCAGAACCGGAAGTATTGACAACCGGCAGAACTTTGTGCAGCTCTCCTTTGAAATGCTCGGAGAACATCGTCTCTTCGCGTGCAAGCATCTTGTCGGCATTTCCACGGATCGTGTTGATCTCACCGTTGTGTACGATAAAGCGGTTCGGATGTGCTCTCTCCCAGCTCGGATTTGTGTTGGTACTGAAACGAGAGTGTACGATCGCGATCGCAGATTCATAATCTGCATCCTGCAGATCACGGAAGAAGGTACGGAGCTGTCCTACGAGGAACATACCTTTGTATACGATCGTTCTGCTTGAAAGAGAAACCACATAGGAATTGTCATTGCTCTGTTCAAACACACGTCTTACCACATAAAGTCTGCGGTCAAAATCTATACCTTTTGCCAGGTGTTTTGGTTTTGCTACAAATCCCTGCATGATACACGGCATACATTCCAGTGCTTTGTGTCCGAGAACTTCCGGAACAACCGGAACTTCCCTCCATCCCAAAAATTTAAGACCTTCTTTTTCCACAATGATCTCAAACATTTTCTTTGCCTGGTTCTTTTTCAGTTCATCCTGAGGGAAGAAGAACATACCGATTCCGTATTCCCTCTCAGAACCTAAAAAGATGCCGAGGGACTCACAGGTTTTGGAGAAGAACTTGTGTGAAATCTGAAGCATGATTCCTACACCATCACCTGTTTTTCCTTCGGCATCTTTGCCAGCTCTATGTTCTAGATTTTCTACTATCTTTAATGCATTTTCGACGGTTCCGTGGGATTTGACACCCTTAATGTTTACAACTGCTCCTATACCGCAGTTATCGTGTTCAAATTCCGGCTGATACAGCCCAGGAGTCTGAACGGCTTCGTTCAATTTTGCTGTACTCATACGTCTTTCCTTTCTTAAGTTGTAATATTCTGTTCAGATAAGCGGACTGACCAGATTGCCATGTCCTGCTGCATCCTGCTAACTTCTGTGTTCGCTAATGCAACTTTTTCTCAAATCTTGTCATTGACTATACACCCATTTTTTTCATTTGTAAAGACGTATTTTTCTTTGAATTGTCAGATTATTTGCGAATTCACTTTTAAAACTGTATTTTTTTGATTTTTTATTTATTATTTTTCTTTTGTTTCTATATTTTGCCAGTTGTGTCTATTTTGTTTCTTATGCAAATTTTAAAAATATATGCAACATTCTTCTGTGCACCTCTGTAATCTGCCAAAGACTACTGTCAGATAGAGATTGCATCCCGCCACTGATGCAAATTTGCTGTTCTCCGTCTGCAAAGTTAAGGATCACCTCAGATCTGATCCATGTCAAGCGGATATTCGCAATCCGCTTTGCTACTTGCTCATAACCAAATAACTG
>ENA-UOJQ01001186-UOJQ01001186.1-human-gut-metagenome-genome-assembly--contig:-P63-NODE-1186-length-22483-cov-8.173132_pt1 | contig 22483 bp, 21 predicted proteins | sample MGYA00242352_ERZ723899 | MGnify/ENA metagenome assembly ERZ723899 | reverse complement strand
GCCTTTTCAAACGAGAGCCCAGTGAAACGGGTCTCGTTTGAGAGCTTGTCAAAAATCCTTTTTTGACAAGCTCAGCCGCCGCGGCCAGACGACCGCAGCGGCTGCGAATTATTGCATCATATTTGGGATTCTGTTGCCCTTACGCTTCCTTCTTTTCGAACTCGTTCGCCACATTCTCCAGCAGCTGGCGGATGGGCAGATGCTGCGGGCAGACGGACTCGCACTTGCCGCACTTCACGCAGTCCGAGGCCTTATGACCGGGCAGTGCGTAGACGGCATTGTAGTAATAATCCGTATGCCAGTCGTGGTAGATCTGCTTCGCGTTCATCGTGGCGAACAGTTCCGGGATGGCGATCTGCTTCGGGCAGCCGTCCGTGCAGTATCGGCAGCCGGTGCACGGGATGAGGTTCTTGCTGCGGAAGATTTCCTGCACCTTCGCGATGGCAGCAAGCTCCGTTTCGCCCAGCGGCTTGAAGTCCTTCATGAACGAGATATTGTCCTGCACCTGCTCTGGCGTGCTCATACCGGAGAGCACCATCAGCATGCCGGGGAAGCCCGCAGCGAAGCGGATGGCATAGCTGGCCGGGCTGCCGCCATGCAGGGCATCCAGAACGGCGCGTGCATCGTCCGGCAGCTTGACAAGGTTTCCACCCTTGACCGGCTCCATGACGATGACCGGCTTGTTGAACTTCCGGCAGACCTCATAGCACTTGCGGCTCTGGACGGAGGGATCGTCATAGTCAACATAATTGAACTGAATCTGCACGACTTCGATCGCGGGATACTCTGTCAGGATCTGCTCGAGCAGCTCGGGGCGGCCATGAAACGAAATGCCGACGTGGCGGACCTTGCCCTCTTCCTTCAGAGCAAACGCCGTCTCATAAGCGCGGCAGGCCTTGAAATGGCCATAGTTCTCCGAGCACTGCGAATGCATAAGGTAGAAATCAAAATAATCGACCCCGCAGTCCTCGAGCTGGCTCTCGAACAACGGACGGATGTCCGCCTCGGTCTTGAAAAAGTTCTCCGTCAGCTTGTCCGTCAGGATGTAGCGGTCGCGCAGATAACGGCTCGTCAGGCAGGTCTTGAGCGTCTTTTCGCTCTTGCCCTGCAGATAGCCGTGCGCCGTGTCAAAATAGTTGAAGCCCGCGTCCAGAAATGCGTCTACCATGCGGTTCGTTTCCGCGATATCGACCTCGCCGTCCTGCATCGGAAGGCGCATAAAGCCAAAGCCGAAGTTCTTTTTGATCCGTTCCATGTCCGCTTCTCCTTTCGTATCATATTTTTTATATTGGACCACAGAGGGCCTGCAGTCACTTCGTTTTTTGACCCTTTTCCATTAATAAAGGGATAACCTGCGTTGAGTTTATGATACCATACTTTTTTATGGATTGCAATTCGCGAAACAATTCTTCCCGTGCGCCATCTTGATGGATACAAGGGGGTCAGCGCAGCAGGCTGACCGGATCCATACAGAAAAGGGAGGCATTTTTTATGAAGAAGACGTTCCTGCTCCTCGCACTGGTCTGCGTTCTCGTGCTGCTTGCGGCCTGCGGCAGCAAGCCCGCCCCGACGGAACCCGCGCCGACCGAGCCAACCTCATCGCGCGATCTGCAGATGCTCTATCAGAGCGGCATCACCGCCATGGGCGCGGACGCGCCGGTCCTGTTCCCGGTCTCGGACATTTCGGAGCTGAGTCCCCTGTTCCCCGGACTGGAGGAAATTTCGTTCCGGCAGGTCAGCGGCGGCCTCTCCCCCGTGACCGGCGCGCCGGACGAGGTCGTTCTGCTTGAGGTTGAGAACAGCGCCGACGTGCAGAAGGTCGTGGACATCCTGCAGAAGGCCGTGGACGAGGGCGCCGTCGAGAGCGAGGGCACAGACGAGGCGATCACCGCGGCATGGAAGGACAATGCCAGCATCACGACGGATGGAAACTATATCTGCCTTGCCGTTTTCATGAACGGCGTTTCGATCCCGGCAGAATTTATGCTTCCCTGAATTTGGAACGAAAATCGCGTCCGTCATGTTGGCATACCAACATATTTGCGTGCTGTCATTTGCTATGATGTGTCCATGAAGTGAACCCCAAACCACAAGAAGGAGTTTTCCCATGGACCACAACATGTTTTGCTTTCAATGTGAGCAGACCGCAGGCTGCACCGGCTGCACGAGCCGCGGCGTCTGCGGCAAGGACGCGCAGACTGCGCAGGCGCAGGACCGGCTGACCGGAGCACTGATCGGTCTGGCGCGCGCGGCGGACACCAGCCCGGATGCCGGTCCGGAGACCTGGCAGCTGATGATCGAGGGCCTGTTCGCCACGCTGACGAACGTCAATTTCGATCCGGACAGCCTGAACGCCCTGACCTGGCGCGTCCGGGCCGAGAAGCAGCGCCTTGTGCCGGACTGTGCCGTCTGCACCGCGCCCTGCGGTCGGACGGGCGACTATGATCTGGCGCAGCTCTGGGGCACACAGGAGGACATCCGCAGCCTGAAGTCCCTGCTGCTGTTCGGCAGCCGCGGCATGGCAGCCTATGCCTATCATGCCATGGTGCTCGGCTACCGGGACGAGTCCGTCGAACGCTTTCTTTCTAAAGCTCTGTTCGCCGTCGGCGAAGACTGGAGCATGGAGGAGCTTCTCCCGCTCGTGCTGGAGCTGGGCGAGGTCAACCTGCGCTGCATGGCGCTGCTGGACAAAGCCAACACCGAATGCTTTGGCAAGCCTTCCCCGGTCCATGTACCGTTTTCCGTGGAGCCCGGCCCGTTTATCGTTGTGTCCGGTCATGACCTGCACGACCTGAAGCTCCTGCTGGAGCAGACGGCAGACCGCGGCATCGCAGTCTATACGCACGGCGAGATGCTCCCGGCGCACGCCTACCCGGAGCTGAAAAAGTATCCCCATCTCAAGGGGAATTTCGGCACGGCATGGCAGAACCAGCAGAAGGAATTTGCGGACCTCCCCGCGCCGATCCTGTTCACGACGAACTGCCTCATGCCGCCGCGCCCGTCCTACGCCGACCGCGTGTTCACCACGGCTGTCGTCGCCTACCCCGATCTCCCGCGCATCGGCGCGGAAAAGGACTTCACGCCTGTCATCGAGCGCGCACTGGAGCTGGGCGGCTATGCGGAGACACAGCACCGCACCGGCATGAACGGCGGCACGGGCACGACCACGGGCTTTGCGCACGACGCCGTGCTGGCAAACGCCGCGCAGATCGTCGAGGCCGTGCGCTCCGGCGCGATCCGCCACTTCTTCCTGGTCGGCGGCTGTGACGGCGCGCGCGCAGGACGGAATTACTACACGGAATTCGTCCGCCAGACCCCGCCGGACACCGTCGTGCTGACGCTCGCCTGTGGGAAATACCGCTTCCACGACATGGACCTCGGCACCGTCGCAGGCCTGCCGCGCCTGCTGGACATCGGTCAGTGCAACGACGCCTACAGCGCCATTCAGATCGCATTGGCGCTGGCGGAGGCCTTCCACTGCGGCGTGAACGATCTGCCGCTTTCCATGGTCCTGTCGTGGTATGAGCAGAAGGCCGTCTGCATCCTGCTGACGCTCCTGCACCTCGGCATCCGGAATATCCGCCTCGGCCCGACGCTCCCGGCCTTTCTGTCGCCCAATGTGCTGCAGTATCTCGTGGAGCACTATGCCATCGCACCCATCACCACCCCGGAGGCGGACCTTGCCGCTCTTCTTGGCTGATCAGCTCAAAAAATGGAGCACCCGCGTCATGCGAGTGCTCCAATTCTTTGCAGAATCATTGCAGGCTCTCAAAATCCCACTTCCGCCGCCGGTTATTACGCAGCAGCCGCAGGCGGCTCGCCTCCTCGTGCGCATAGCCGTCGCCGAGGGCAGCAGCCTGATCGTACAGCGCAATGGCCCGGTCCAGATCGCACGGGACGCCGCAGCCCGCCTCATAGCATTCCGCAAGGCAGCTCAGTGCCTGCACGTCGCCCTGCTCCGCTGCGCGCGTATAAAGCTCCGCGGCACGCGCCCGGTCCTGCTCCACACCGTTCCCGGTAAAGTACAGGTTTCCGAGGGCGCACTGGGCCTGTGCATCCTCCTGCTCCGCCGCCAGCGCATACAGCTCGACCGCCCGGGCCATGTTCCGTTCCAGTCCGATGCCGTGCTCATAGCAGAGTCCCAGCTCATACTGTGCAGGCGGAAAGCCGAGGGCGGCACTGTCCCGAAACAGCTCAGCCGCAGTCCGCTCATCCTGCTTTGTTCCCTTGCCGATCACATAGCAGGCCCCAAGGAAACAGCGGCCCGCCGCATTCTCCGGCGAGGTCCGGCTGAGCCAGTAGAATGCGGCATCCGGGTCTTCCGGGACGCCGTTGATCCCATAAAAATAGTTGATGCCAAGCTCCGTGATGGCGGCTTCATTGCCGTTCTCCGCCGCCTGAAGGCAAGCATCGAGCCGGGCCTGCTTCTGCTGCGCGAGGCGCACCAGCTCCGGCGAGAGCGATACGGCAGAGACGTTCCATTCCTCATTCTGCATGGGGGATCTCCTCCTCACAGCGCGCGAGCAGCTCCTGCAGCTTTTTGGCAACGGTCTCCACCACGCAGTAGCACGGGTCCTCATAGCCATCGATCTCCAGCCCGCGCAGCTCATCGCACCAGAGCGTTTCAAACTGCCCGAACACGTTCGTCAGCTCCTCCACGAGCGCGGCGCCGACCGGATTGTCGCTGTTCCATTCGCCGTTTCCCGTTGTCATCAGGCCGAGGATCGCGGTCCCCGCCGTCAGCGCGCCGCAGCAGGAAAGGCCTGTCTGCATGCCGCTGCCCAGCAGCGTAAACAGCTTTCGCGCCTGCTCCGGCAAATGCAGATGGTAGTATTCCTCGCAGCCCAGCAGGATGGATTCTGCGCAGCTGTAGTTCGTTCCGATATGATAGCGATTGACGATTTCGTATAATTCCATGCTGTCTCCTGACCGCAAGTTCCCCCGGAGCCGAAGCTCCGGGGGTTCATTTGTAATGTTAACGATAGAGATAAGAATAGCTGTCGCGGATCGTGCGCACGAGCAGGGCGGCATCGGCAGGCAGCTCGTCCGGATCGCCGACGGTCTCCGTCGTCAGGCGTGCGCGGACCTTGCCGTCCGGCAGGAAGCAGAAGCCGAAGTTTCTGGAATCGTCCATGTCCTCCGGAGTCTGGAACAGCGTCAGCTTATCCTTGCACGGCTCGGAGGCATACGGGCAGAAGGCCGTGCAGTTGCCGCACTCGTTGCACATTTTGTCGACGTGCACGATCTCCGTGCGGCCGTCCGGCAGGCGAACGGCGACGTTGGCGCGGTTCGGGCAGACGTCCACGCAGTTCTGGCAGACGGTGTCGCAGCTCAGGCAGCGCTCGCCCTCGCAGCAGACCTTGCCCGGTGCGCGCAGGATGCCCTTGCGGGCGATAACCTCGGCCTCTGTGGGATGGGCCTCCGCCGGGATGTCATAGGCGTGCGGCGCGCCGATGACGGCCTCCGCAAAGCGGGCTGCGTCTGCGATGCCTTCCACGACCGTAGCCGGGCCGCGCAGCGCATCACCGGCAGCATAGACGCCGGGAACGTTCGTGCAGAAGGCAGGACGGCCCTTCGCACTGAGCGTGATGCCGTTGTCCGTAAACACCTGCTCCTCGACCTGCTCGCCGACGGCGGAGATCACGAGGTCGCACGGCAGCTCGACCGTCTCGCCGGTCGGAACCGGGCTGCGGCGTCCGGAGGCATCCGGCTCGCCGAGGCGCATCTTCTCACACGTCAGGACGCCGTTTTCCTGCTTGACGGGCGCGGCCAGCTCGAGGAAGTCCACGCCGTCCTGCATGGCCAGCTCCAGCTCCTGCGCATCGGCAGGCATGAAGCGGCGCGTTCTGCGGTAGACGAGCGTCACGGACGCCGCGCCGCCGCGCTTTGCCACGCGGGCAGCATCCATGGCGGTGTTGCCGCCGCCGACGACGGCGACATGGCCGAGCGGCTCGTTCGCACCGGCCTTGCGCTCCTGCATCCAGCCGATGACACCGCGGACGTTGCCGGGGATGTTCAGCTTGCCGGGCTTCCATGCGCCGGTGGCATAGAGAATGTGGGTATAGCCCATTTTGTGCAGCTCTTCGACGGAGGGAGCCTCGGTATTCAGGCGGACCTCTGCGCCGTAGGCCTGCATGAGGGCGATATCGCGGTCAATGGCCTCGTCCGAGATGCGGAACGCCGGGATGACATGGCGGACGATGCCGCCGAGCTTGCCGGTGCGCTCAAAGATGGTGCAGGCCACGCCTGCACGGCCGAGGAAGTAGGCCGCAGCAATGCCGGTCGGGCCGCCGCCGATGATGGCAGCGCGCTTGCCGGGAACGGGAGCCGGGCGGACGACGGATGCCATTCTGGCATCGATGCCCTTCTCGGCCGCCAGCAGCTTGGCCGCGCGGATCTGGACGGGATCCTCATAGAAATTGCGGGTGCACTTGCCCATGCAGCGGTGCGCGCAGATCGTGCCGGTGATGAACGGCAGGGCGTTGCGCTCCGTGATGAGGGCCAGCGCCTCGTTATACAGGCCCTTGCGGCACAGCTCGAGATACTCGGGGATGTCCTGTGCGATGGGGCAGCCGCCGCGGCAGGGGGCGGAGTAGCAGTCGAACCAGGGCACCTTTTCCTCGGACTTGCGCGTGGGCAGCGGCTTGACGGGCTTGCAGTGGTGCGGGTCCGTGCGGCAGGCGGCGGACAGAGCCGCAATGGCCTCGGTGTCCGTGCCGTCAAACGGACGGAACGGCATACCGGCCGTCTTCTCCGCCATCTGAGTCAGGCGGTTATAGCCGCCCGGCTTCAGGATCGTCGTGGCGACGGTGACGGGCCAGATTCCGGCCGCCAGCAGCTTGTCGCAGTTGAAGAAGTCTGCGCCGCCCGCGAACGAGATTTTCATCTTGCCGCCGAACTGCGCGGAGATGCGGCGGCACATTTCGATGGTCAGCGGGAACAGGGAGCGGCCGGACATGTACATCTCGTCGTTCGGCAGCTCGCCGCGCGTCGTGTCGACCGGGAACGTATTCGACAGCTTCAGGCCGAACTGCAGCTTCTCGCGGTCCGCCAGCGCCTGCAGACGCTCAAACATCGGGACGGCGTCCTTCCACTGCAGATCCTCATTGAAATGGTGATCGTCGAAGACGATGTAGTCATAGCCCATTGAATCGAGGATCGTGCGGGCGTCGTGATAGCCGAGGATCGTCGGATTGCACTTGACGAACGTGTGCACATGCTTCTCGGTCAGCAGGTAGGACGCGATGCGCTCGATCTCATCAGGCGGGCAGCCGTGCAGCGTCGAGAGTGTGATGCTGTGGGAGACCTGCGGCGAGATGGAGGCGATAAACGCCGCCTCCTCCGGGAACAGCTCCGTCAGGACCTTGCGGCACTCGGCAAACACCGGCAGCTGCGAGGCATCCTTCATGGATTCGATGTAGTGGTCGATCTTCGGACCGCGGATGCCCTCGAGGTCATAGCCGACGGACATGTTGAACACAAAGCCGTCCGGGTCGCCGTAATGCCAGACCTTCGCCATGATCTTCAGGGCGAACCACGCCTTGACATACTCGTCGAGCGCCTGCACGACCTCCAGCTCCGTGGACCACTCCTGATTGTAGCCCTCGTCGTCTGCAAGGATGCAGGGACGCGGCACACAGGCGGCAAGCTCTGCACCGTCCATCTTCTGAACGGTCTTGACCTCGAAGAAGCGCGCGCCTGCGACGTAGGCGGCGATGATATTCTGCGCCAGCTGGCTGTTCGGGCCTGCAGCGGGGCCGAACGGGCTTTCGATCTTCTCACCGAAGATGGGAAGCGTCTTGGCCGGGTCGGCGATCCAGCGCTTGTGCACGCCGAAGACCTCGCCGGTCTTCTCCCGCTCTGCGAGGATCCAGTTCATCAGGCTGCGGAACGGAATGGGATACATTTTCTCAGACATGGGATCATCCTCCTGTGATGCTTGTTGCGGCGCCGCGCGCGCCCCGGGTAAGACGGACGCGGCGCAGGATCATATTTGACGGAAATGAATTATAAATTAGTAGGTGCAGTCGTTCAGCGCGCCCCAGAGCTTCTTGGACTCCTCGAGAATGTGCGCATTGATCGTCTCTTCGTCGATGCCGATGAGCTCGCGGTCCTTCATGAGGAGCTTGCCGTTGGCAATCGTCGTCTGGCACTGGCGGCCGGTCATGCCGAAGATCATATGGCCGTCGATGTTCGCATCGGAGAACGGGGTGAACGGCTTGTAGTCCATGACGATGACGTCCGCCGCCGCGCCCGGCTCCAGCACGCCGAGAGGCGCGTCAAAGTAGCGCGCGCCGATCTTCGCGTTGTTCTTGAAGAGCATGTCCGTGACCTCGCACCACGCGACATTCGGCGCACAGGCATTGCTCCGCTGCGAGCAGAGGGCTACCTTCAGAGACTCGAGCATATCATTCGTGTAGGCATCCGTGCCCATGCCGAGGAGGATGCCCGCCTTGGACAGCGGCAGCACCGGGCAGATGCCGACGGCATTGCCCATATTGGACTCCGGATTGTTCACGACCATGGTGTCGGTGTTCTTGATGAGCTCGATCTCCGCCGTATTGACATGGATGCAGTGGCCGAGGATCGTCTTCGGGCCGAGGATGCCGTGGTCCTGCAGGCGCTGCACGGGACGGCGGCCATAGTTCTGCAGGCTGTCGTAGACATCGTTCATGCCCTCGGAAACGTGGATGTGATAGCCGGTGCGGCCGTTGTTCGCTGCGACCATACGGTCGAACGTCTTGTCGGAGATGGTGAACAGGGCATGTCCACCGAACATGGCGGCGAGCATGGGGTCCTTCTCCTTCTCGCACCAGGTGATGAAGTCAGCATTCTCCTGGATGGCCTGCAGGCACTTCTCCTCGCCGTCGCGGTCGGAGACCTCGTAGCACAGGCAGGAGCGGATGCCGAACTGCTTTGCCGACTCCGCGATCTGGAACAGACTGCCGGGGATCTCGCAGTAGGAGGCGTGGTGATCGAAGATCGTCGTCACGCCCTGCTTGATACAGTCGATGTACAGAGCGTCAGCCGAGGCCTTTGTGCCCTTGAGCGTCAGCTTGCGGTCAATAGCCCACCAGGTACCGTCGAGCACCTCATAGAAATTCGTGGGGTTGTTGCCCTTGATGGAAAGACCGCGGGCCAGTGCGGAATAAATATGCGTGTGGGCGTTGATGAACGCCGGCATGATGACGCCGCCGCGTGCATCGATAAACTCCGCCTCCGGATATCCGGCGCGGAGGGCAGCGGTCTCGCCGACCGCTTTGATCTTTGTCCCGTCAATGCAGACGGCGCCGTTTTCCAGATACGGAAGGGCCTGACTGCGGGTGATCAGTCTGCCGTTTCCAAGAATATACATGCTCGTGTACCTCCTGTTTGTGATTTCCATGGCGTGAATAAAACAAAAATGGGGATGCAGAACCATTCGTTCAACATCTCCACTCAAGAATCCCTGAGTGATAGTCGGAAGCCCGTGCGCGCAGCACTTCGTTACAGCTATCAATCTGAAATTGTAATTCTATTATACACAACGCTCCCAGTTCCCGCAAGGCTTTTTCGGAGGCAAATCCGACCAAATTTTTGTCGAGAATTTTGGCAGTATTGCACAAATACTTCCGTGAATAAACGTTACAAGCATGTTAGCGTCTGTAACACTTTTCCTCAAGAATGCAAAGTTTTGAAGGATATCAAAAAGAGTCTGCTGTTATCTGCCGTATTTTGTTCTGAAACTGCATAGTCTGGGGCGAAACCTCGAAATCTATCGAAATATCGTTTAATATGAACGCGATATTTTTTCACATAATTTTTCCAGAAAGGGCTTGCAAAAGGCTTTCATATGTAGTAAACTATAGTCAAAAGTTATTCCCGTTTTTCCTCTATTTCAGATATAGATATTTACATCGGATAAATTCTTTAACATTTTATCCGATTCTTTTTGAACGCAAAACTTCAGCACCATTCATCTTGTTATATGCTATTCTCAAAAACGAAAAATGCCCATTGCGTTGCAGAACGCATAAAATTTGCGGCACTCACCTGCCGAAGAGTCGTTAGAGGAGGAAACACCATGAAACGCATCAAACGAACGCTTGCTGCTCTGCTCACCGTCGTCCTGACGCTGGCCCTGCTCGGCGAGGCCGTCTTCGCAGACAACAGTGAGCAGCCCGTCTGGCCCGAAGAGGGCGCGATCCAGCTCAGCAAAAGTGCTGCCGCTGTCGAGGGAAAGGAAAACACATGGGAGGTCACGCTCGGTATTCAGGGCAAAAATTATAAGACGACCTCCGACGTCGTGCTGGTCATCGATAATTCGAACAGCATGTACGACAACAGCCGCATGGCAAAGACAAAAGCCGCTGCAAACGCCTTTGTAGACACGCTGCTCACCGAGGAAAGCACCCGCGCATCGCGCTGGTCGTCTACAATCTCACCGAGACCCACACCGGGTTCTATACTTATGAGAATAAGGCAGCATTGAAGAGTAAGATCAACGCGATCGAGCAGGACAATGACAACGGCGGCACCTTTACGCAGCTTGGCCTTCACACAGCCCGTACCCTGCTGAACTCCGCGGAATCCACCGGGCAGAATAAGAGCATCGTGCTGCTGAGTGATGGGGAACCGACCATGGCTTACCGTGTTTCGCAGGTTGCGGCCGACATCAGCTTTGACGGATTTAATATTGATGTAAAATCAAACTGCGGTGAATTTAGCAGCAGTCATAAGACTCCTGATCTTAGCGTATCCGTAAATTACAAAGCCGGAACGCCCGAAATTGTTTCCTGTGATTATACGCAAACAGTTGGTGACGGAACGTCTACTACAAATAGCTATAGCGTCTCCAGTACGATCAACACTGCACTAAACCACGGAAGTACCAGTGGCAGTGTAAAGTGCAGTCATTTCCTTGGTATTGGTCAACAGGATTGGCCGTATGTGATCAACGAGAATTACAGTAACGGGCAGGAGCTCTCCACTGGCACAGTCTCTGGAAATGGTCTACCCGCAAAGGACTTTACTTTCTCTACCAAAGTTGCCGCTCGAGTAACCATGCAGATTTCGAATCATGGACTCCCCACGATTTGGGAGGCCCAGCAGGCCACAGCAGAGGGCACTACCGTTTACACCGTCGCCTTTCAGGCAGGAACCGACGGCGAACGCGTTCTGAAAGCCTGTGCCACGAATCCGACGAAGGGGTTCTTCGCTATCTCCTCCTCGACGAACATTGAGACCGCGCTGAAGGACGTCTTCACCTCGATCGCGGGCAGCATCGCCATCGCAGCCCGCGCCGGTTCCGTTGCAGACACGATGGGCGACAAAGTTCAGCTTGTCATCAAGGAAACCGCACCGATCATCACAACGGATGAGAATGTCTATAACAATGGAGATGCAGACATCTACATCAGCCAGGGCACGGCCTCCTATGACTCCGCGGCCCGCGCCATCCACTGGACGGTCGGCAACGTCAGCGAGCAGGATAAGCCCGTCATGAAGTACCGGGTCAGCATCAAGTCCGGTTATAACCCGCCCACTGGTGAAACGCTTCTCACGAATGAGCAGGCCACCTTCTCTTACATCGACTACCTCGGCCGTGATGCCGAAGCCGAATTCCCGAAGCCCGAGGTCACCGTGGGCGGCGGCAAGCTGCTCGTTCACTGGTATCAGGTGAACGAGCAGGGCCAGCCTGTCAACGCGCAGGGCACCGTGGTCGAGTCCCCCGCCCTCGCCAATCAGGTCCGGCCTGCGGAATACCACAGTGCGGACGGTTCGACCGGTCTGCGCTATAACACGCCCTACACCGTGGCGCACGAGCTCTTTGACGGCTACACCTACTACGGCAGCTATATTCTGAACGACAGCAGCCTGACCGAGGGCGACAGCGCCGCCGTCACACTGACGGCCGCAAACTCCAATCAGGATCTCTGGTTCGCCTACGGCCGCGATTTCAAGGTCGCGCATGTGCAGAACGGCACCGTCGTTCAGACCGACACCCACGCCGTGACGGAGCATTTTGATCTCACGGCACAGGTCCCCGGCGGCCGTCTCTACGGCGGCGCATTCTCTGCCGAAGCCTGTGGAGCAGACAGTGTCCAGAGCTTTGCCGCCGGGCAGAACGCCATGGACTTCACCCCGGAGGCCGGAGCCACCTACTACATCTGGGAGCCGAGTGATGTTTATCTTGCACCGCGCAACTATAACGTCTGGCAGCATGTCTACGGCGGCTCGAACGGCGAGCGCGGCGTCATCGCAACGTATCTGCTGACGACCATTGACCGCACGCTCTATCAGGAGGTCGGCTTCCTGTCCGGCGGCAGCAGCTATGTGTCCGAAAAGGACGGCGCGTCCATCGCCTACGGCGTCGTGAATGCAAACAAGGGCAGCGAGCTTTACCAGCAGCTCTTTGTCCGCGACGGCAGCTTAAACGCGACTGAGGGAATCGAGGCCACGAGCCGCGACGACGGCTACATTGGCCTGTATCGCTGGACGGACGGCGCGTTCTATCAGAAGGACGCCGCATTCTCCTTCCAGCCCTATTGGATCACGCTTGACGGCATCCGTGTCACCGGCACGAGCGTGCGCACCTGCACCTATCGCGGCACCGGCACAACGGATGATTATCAGGGTCTTGGCATCTCAGCAGAGCCGACCGGCTCAGCCTGCACGGTAGTCTCTGCTGCCGAAACCACCATCCACTTCGCCGAGACCTATTCCCTTGACGCCGCGACGGACGCCCCTGTCGCTCCGCCCGAGCCGGAGCCCGAGACCGTTACGCTGACCCTGCACGAGGGCACGGACACCCGCACCCTCACCGTCCTGACCGGCGATCAGCGCGGCAAGGTCGCCCCGGCCGAGCTTGGCGGCAAGGTCTTCGCAGGCTGGTATACAGACGACGCCTACCGCACGCCTGCCGATCTTTCCAATGTGCAGGAGAACCGCACGCTCTACGGCAAGTACGTCAGCTATAATTACCTGCGCGTGGAATATCAGCGCAACAGCTTCCTGCAGGGCAACAGCATCACGCTGCTCTCCGCCGTCGACGGGCGCGGCTTTGCAGAGACGGGCTTTGTCATCAACGGAAAGCGCGTCGCCGTACCGCAGCTGACTGAGCGCTTCCGTGTCTTTACGGCGCAGATGGTCTTTGGCCGCAGCGTCAGCCGTGACGCTCTGCTGATGACGATGCCCTACTCCCTGCAGGGCCTGCAGCGCGGCGCTGCGATCGAGATCACGCCGTACTGGGTCACGCCGGACGGAACGACCGTCTACGGCGAGGCGCGCACGCTGATCTACGAGTACTTCACCCTCCGTGGGTAAGAACAGGAGGAATTACAATGGATGATATCATGAATGCAGAGCTGACAGACATCCTGAAAGCCAATAATATTGAAATTCCCGTTTCGGGCGGCGGCGGTCTGCAGAGCATCGGCCCCGGCATGTATCTCTTCACCATGCCTGACGGCAGGCAGATCACGTTCAATGACGCAGGCGAGATCACGAATATTCAATAAACCACCTTATGGAGAGGCACAGTCTCCCCGTAACTGTATTCGCTCAATTTGGTAAGGAGATATCTATGGAGCTGACCGTCGTGCTGGCAGGGATCCCGGTCCGCCTTTCCCTGCGCAGCCCGGCCTATGCGGCATGCTTTCAGCCGTTTTGGACGGAGGCTGACCCGGTCGCAGCCGTCCGGGTCCCGGAGGATGCGCTCAAAGAGGCCGCACCGCACTACGAGGCCGGTACCACGCCGGAGCAGGTCGAATATCTGGAGCTCGGTCCTCGTGTCTGCGATGCCCTGCTCCCCTACGGCCGCATACTGTTCCACGGTGCTGCCATTCTCTGGCGCGGGCGCGTATGGGTTTTTACCGCAAACAGCGGGACCGGTAAGACAACGCAGTACATGCTCTGGAAGCTGTGCTTCGGCAGCGAAATAAAAATTCTGAATCTGGAACCTTCTGCAGCAGAAGCTGCCGGAGAACGACATTCTCCGCCACACAGCAGCGGATTATCACATTCCCATCGAGAAGGCAGCACAAGCACTGCGCCGCTTCGCCGCGCTGCTGGCCGCCGAGGGCTATCTGACCATGGCAGGATGATCCTCAAAAGCGCTCCGACTTCGCTGTCGGGGCGTTTTTTGTGGGAAAAAGCTTGTAATATGGGCACGATTCGAGTATAATAGATTGCAAATCGAATTCAGCGCAACGCTTCGGCGAACCCTGAAACACAAGAGAGGTTGAAGTCATTATGGAGCTCGTAACTGTTCGAGACCTGTTCAAGCACACCGCAGACTACGTCGGAAAGACGGTCTCCGTCGGCGGCTGGGTGCGCTCCGTCCGCGCGTCCAAGACGTTCGGCTTTATCGTCCTGAGCGACGGCACGTTCTTCCAGCCGCTGCAGGTCGTCTATCATGATACGATGGATAATTTTGCCGCCATTTCCAAGATGAATGTCGGTGCTGCTCTCATCGTCCGCGGCACGCTCGTCGAAACGCCGGACGCCCGTCAGCCCTTTGAGCTGCAGGCCGAGGAGGTCACGGTCGAGGGCGCTTCCACGCCGGACTATCCCCTGCAGAAAAAGCGCCACACGCTGGAATATCTGCGCACGATGACACACCTGCGCCCGCGCACGAACACCTTCCAGGCCGTGTTCCGCGTCCGCAGCCTCGCTGCCTATGCCATTCACCAGTTCTTCCAGGAGCGCGGCTTCGTCTATGTCCATACGCCGCTCATCACCGGCTCCGACTGTGAGGGCGCAGGCGAAATGTTCCAGGTCACGACGCTGGACCTCAACAACGTACCTCTTACGGAGGACGGCAAAGTCGACTATACGAAGGACTTCTTCAACAAGCCGACGAACCTGACCGTCTCCGGCCAGCTCAACGGCGAGACCTATGCCATGGCCTTCCGCAACATCTACACGTTCGGTCCGACGTTCCGCGCCGAGAATTCCAACACGACGCGCCATGCCGCCGAGTTCTGGATGATCGAGCCGGAGATTGCCTTCGCAGACCTGAGCGACGATATGCGCCTTGCCGAGGATATGATCAAGTATATCATCTCCTATGTGCTGGAAAACGCTCCGGAGGAAATGAGCTTCTTCAACCAGTTTGTGGACAAGGGGCTTCTGGAGCGCCTGCACCACGTCATGACGTCCGACTTCGGCCATGTGACCTACACCGAGGCCATTGCCCTGCTCGAGCCGCACAACGACCAGTTCGAGTATCCGGTCCATTGGGGCAGCGACCTGCAGACCGAGCACGAGCGCTACCTGACCGAGGTCGTGTTCCAGCGTCCCGTTTTCGTCACGGACTACCCGAAGGAGATCAAGGCCTTCTACATGAAGCTGAACCCGGACGGCAAGACCGTCGCTGCCATGGACTGCCTCGTCCCCGGCATCGGCGAGATCATCGGCGGCAGCCAGCGTGAGGACGACCTCGAGACGCTGCGCAACCGCATGCATGAGCTTGGCCTGAAGGAAGAGGACTACGGCTTCTATCTTGACCTGCGCAAGTACGGCTCTGCCCGCCACGCCGGCTTCGGCCTCGGCTTCGAGCGCTGCGTCATGTACCTGACCGGCATGGGCAACATCCGCGACGTCATCCCCTTCCCGCGCACAGTCAATAACTGCGATCTTTGATCGTGATCTCAATAAAGCAGCCGCAGGCCCGTTACCGGACCTGCGGCCTCTTTTCGTCAAAAACGCCGCTGCAGAAGACCTGCAGCGGCGTTTGGTTATTCAGCAGTAAAAATCGCGGATCTTCTTGGCGCGGCTCGGGTGACGCAGCTTTCGGATCGCCTTGTTCTCGATCTGGCGGATGCGCTCGCGCGTGACGCCGAAGATCTGGCCGACCTCCTCGAGCGTGTGCGTCTTGCCGTCGTACATGCCGAAGCGCAGGCGCAGGACGTCTGCCTCACGCTCTGTCAGCGTGTTGAGGATCTCGCTGAGCGCCTCGGCCAGCAGCGTGTTGCTCGTGGCATCCGCCGGGCCCGGCGTGTTGTCATCCTCAACGAAGGAGCCGATGGTCGTATCCTCCTCGTCGCCGACCGGCGTATCGAGCGACAGCGTGTCCGCCGCCGTGCGGTTCGCCTCGATGATCTTCTCGATTGGGAGATTCAACTCCTCGGCGATCTCTTCGAGCGTCGGCTCGCGGCCGAGCTCCTGCACGAGCTTGCGGTTGCAGCGCGTTGCCTTGTTGATGACCTCCACCATATGCACCGGAACGCGGATCGTTCTTGCCTGATCGGCAATGGCGCGCGTGATCGCCTGCCGGATCCACCAGGTCGCATATGTAGAGAATTTATTTCCCTTTGTATAGTCGAACTTGTCCACCGCGCGGATCAGGCCCGTGTTGCCCTCCTGAATGAGGTCGAGGATATGCAGGCCGCGGCCGGAATACTTCTTCGCAATGGAGACGACAAGGCGCAGGTTCGCCTCGGTCAGCTTGTTCTTGGCCTCCTGATCGCCCTCGGCGACGCGGCGGGCAAGATCCTGCTCCTCCTCTGCGGAGAGCAGCGGTACCTGACCGATCTCCTTCAGGTACATGCGGACGGGATCGTCCAGATTATATTCTGCTGCCAGCTCGACCGGATCGACCAGCGATTCTTCCTCATCCAGGTCCGCGCCGGTCATGTCGAGGTCGTCCAGCAGGCCCTGCATCGGGTCGGAATCGTTCTCGGTGTCCCCGCTCACGATCTGAATGCCGATGGATTCAAACGTGTCGTAGACCTGTTCGATCTTATCCACGGAAAGATCCATTTTTTCCAGCGCGGCCATCAGCTCCGAGGAGCTGAGCATGCCATCGCGGCGGCCCTTGCTGATGAGCGCGTTCAGAGGAGCCATCAGTTCCTCTGTCGATTTTCCGTTTTTCTTCGAGGTAGCCATAGCGCACTTCCTTGCAGCTTGATAAGATGCGCTCTTTCGGGCGCATCGGAACTCATTATACCGCGTTTTCTGCGTCAAAGCAAGAGTTTTTCAGAATTTTTATCGAAAAAACGCAGAAATATTCCCGTTCTGCCGCAGCCCGCAGCGCATGGCCATTTCCGTCCGGCTATTTCACAGGATTCCCGGTTCGATCTCACAATATACCCGTCTGCTCGTCTTTTTCTGCGGGCTCCGGATCGGGCAGGACGCCATGGTTAATGAGCTCGCAGCGGTTGATGGGCGTGCCGAGCGCGTAGAATTTTTCCTCGTAGCCCGTCATGATGCCGACGGGGCCGTTCTCGTGCAGATTGCGAGTCAGGTTGCGGATCTCCAGCCCACAGGCCTCAAATTCGCCGAGCGACCACTCGAACAGCGGCGCATTGTCCGTCTTGAAGTGGATCTCCCCGTTCAGGCGCAGCACGCGCTGGTAGCTCTTCAGGAAGGTGTGGAACGTCAGGCGGCGCTTGGCGTTCTTCTTGCGCGGCCACGGGTCGCAGAAGTTCAGGTAGATCAGGTCCACCTCGCCCGGCGCGAAGTACTCCTCCAGTTTGGCGGCATCGATGCTCAGGAAATAGACGTTTTTCAGTCCCATGGAAAGGGCCTTCTCCATCGCCAGCACCAGTGCCTCCTGCACGCGCTCCACGGCGACGAACAGAACGTCCGGCTCCAGCGCAGCCGTCTCGACCGTGAACTTTCCCTTGCCGCAGCCGATCTCCAGCCGCAGCTCGCGCGCCTGCGGCATCAGCGAGCGCCAGTTTCCGCGCAGATAAGCCGCGTCCTCCAGCCATACCGACCGGCAGGCCTCCATCCGCGGCGCAAGATTCTGTCTTTTTCTCATTCTCATGGTGATTCTCTCCCGGATCCATTCTCGTTTTCCTGCATTATACCAGATTTTCGCACGCCCGTAAAGGGAATTGTGATCTCAGCCGTAGAAAAGCTTGCATTTCTCCCCCGTCCCGTGTATAATATTAGGGCGATATCCCCGGGCGTAGCTCAGTTTGGTAGAGCGCTAGCTTTGGGAGCTAGATGCCGCAGGTTCGAATCCTGTCGCCCGGACCATTTTTTCGAAAAAAGCCGCCAAAACATGTTGTATTTGGGGGCAGAATGAACTGCAACCGCTTTGCGATCTGAGGCGGTAAGAAAAAGCGGAAGAAAACACCATGCCAGACGCTTAGACGCGGAGCAGGATCTGATGAGGAATCGGATTTGCTCTGCGTCTTTTTTGTCAAAATTCTCTGAAATACAGGGCAGAGCCGCGCCGTTCTGGCTATGAGGCCATCAAAATCCCGATATAAGCACTGGCCGTGCTTTTCCCGGATCAAAGGAGGAATCACAGATGAACTATATTCGGATCACAAAGGAAAATATTGACAGGGAACATATCTGCTGCGCCATGTCCGGCAAGCAGAGCATTGCGAAAAAGGAATGGCTCAGGCAGCGCTTTGAGGAGGGGCTTGTTTTTTACCGCAGTGAGGAACGGGGCAAATGCTTTATCGAATACATCCCGGCAGAAAACGCATGGGTGCCAATTATGGCTGACGGCTGGCTCTATATCAACTGTCTGTGGGTATCTGGCTCCATGAAGGGCCACGGATACTCCAACGATCTGCTGGAGGAGTGCATCCGCGATGCCAGGGCGCATGGGAAAAACGGGATCTGTATTCTGTGCGCCGAGGGCCGGAAACGGGAATTCCTCGCTGACCCGAAATTCCTTGCCTACAAGGGATTCCGGGTTGCAGACATCTCCGACTGCGGGATCGATCTGATGGTTTTGCCGCTTGTGCCCAATGCGGAACCGCCGAGGTTCCGGGAATGCGCAAAGCATCCGGCAATTGCAGAAGCCGGTTTCGTCCTGTATTACACCGATCAGTGCCCTTACACCTATTACTGGGTTCCAAGGGTGCAGGAGGCGGCAAAAGAACACGATATCCCGTTCAAGGTCATCCACATCACGGACAAAGAATCTGCGCAGAACGTTCCCGCGCCGGTCACGACCTATGCGCTGTTCCGGGACGGCAAGTTTTTGACGCAGAGCATTCAGTCAGACAAAAAATTTCTGGCACTGGCGGGAGTCCGGGGCTGAGTCGTCGTACATCGGAAAGTCGTCGATTCATGTGCGGATACGCGGAGCTTATCCCCGCTCCCGGCGATCCGCCTCGATCCTTCTCTTCCAGTCCGCCGTCAGCGGCTCGCAGGCGCGGACGCTGCACACGGCATCGCCGATGACCTCATAGTTTAGCGCCGTGCCTGCCCGGTCGCACCGATAGTTTACCGCCCGGTCGGGCCGGATACCGAAGCGCGCCGCCTCCCGTGCCGCGTCGATGTTCGCGCCGAGGAACAGAAACTCCCAGCCGTACCGCTCCTTCTGCCGCTCGATCATCCGCCGCACCGCCGCATAGTCATAGCGCCGGCTGGCGTTCTCCAGTCCGTCCGTTGTGATGACGAACAGCGTCCGCTCCGGCACGTCCTCGCGGCGGGCGTATTTGTGGACGTTTCCGATGTGGTGGATGGCCCCGCCGACGGCGTCGAGCAGCGCCGTGCAGCCGCGGGGGAAATACTCGCGCTCCGTCATGGGCGGCACGCGGTCGAGTGGCAGCCGGTCGTGGATGACCTCGCTCTCATTGGAAAAGAGCACCGTGGAGACAAGCGCTGCGCCCGGCTCGCGCTTCTGCTTTTCGATCATGGCGTTGAAGCCGCCGATGGTGTCTGCCTCCAGCCCCGACATGGACCCGCTGCGGTCCAGAATAAAAACCAGTTCTGTCATGGGAAAACCCTCCTTCGTTTGATCACGCTGTTATCATAGCGCAATCGAAGGAGGGTTTGGTCGCCTGTGGGGCGACATTTTTATTGCAGCTATTTTCTCTGAGTTTTCCCCAACCGCTCCAAACGGGAATCGATTGCTCCGGAGGTGCGGCCGAAATGGGCACAGAGCTCTTTTTTTGTCATTCCGCTGTCAAACAGGCTGCACAGCTCCTGATCCGCTTTCTCTGTCCACGGCTTTCCATTGTTCGCCGGGAGAGGCTTCTTCTGCCCACGAGGCAATGCTTCCAGCACGCAATGCAGAGCGCGCACGATATCGCCCTTGTTGCACACATGGTCACTCGGCAGGACCTCACCGGTCAGGGGATCGAGCCCGTCTGCCAAAGCCGTCAGCAGCTCTTTTGCACGTTGAATGTCCATCGTCTTCCTCCCTTATACGGCATCGCTGCCAGATCACGCCCCCAACAGGCTCTGGTCAAATGCGAACAGCGCTTCGTTGATCGCAAAAATATCGTAGTTTCTCTGTCTGATAAAATACTCAACAATGACGTCGAATTTGCTGCTGGCACTGAGGGCATAGCCCGCGCGGGCAAGCAGGTCCTTCGTCTCCTCCAGATCCAGCTCAAGCGCGATGGCAAAGGCGAGCGCCGTCGGCTTCGAGGGCTTGTAGTTCGGGTTATTCCGGATCTTCGAGAACAGCTTGCGGTCCACGTTGGCCTTTTTATAGACCTCAGAGTCCTTTTTCCTGCTGCGGTCGATGAGCCGCAGCAGCGTCTCCGAAAAGCCCGCATCGAGATGCTCCAGCAGATTGTCCAGCGCCGGGGCTGCCATGGGCGTGCACATCGGCACGGCCATTTCGCGATGCAGCGCACCCCGGCGCAGGCGCACCGCGCCAAGGTCAGTGTGTGCCACGACCTAGTGGTCCGCCATGTAGTCCGCGAAATCCGCGAACAGTTTGCCGCTGATCTGATAAGCCCTGCGGTCAAAAATGACGAGATAGACCGTCATGTCATGCTCCAGCAGGAAGGCCCCGATGGTATCCACCGCCACGCGGAGGGCCTGATCCTTCGGATAGCCGAAGATGCCGGACGAAATGAGCGGGAACGCTACGGTCTCGCAGCCTTGCTCCTGCGCCAGCAGGAGGCTCGCCCGGTAGCAGGAGACGAGCTGCTCCCGCTCGCCATGCCCGCCGCCGCGCCAGACCGGGCCGACGGTGTGGATGACGTACCTGCAGGGCAGCCGATAGGCCCCCGTGAGCTTTGCCTCCCCGGTCCGGCAGCCGCCGAGCCCGCGGCACTCCGCCAGAAGCTCCGGTCCCGCCGCGCGATGGATGCAGCCGTCCACGCCGTCCCCGCCGAGCAAGCTCTCGTTTGCCGCGTTGACGATGGCATCCACGGGCATTTTTGTGATGTCGTTGCGGATGAAATGCAGGGGCATGGTATCACCTCTATCACGGTCTTCGAATTATTTGTATCTTACCATATTCCGTTCGAAAAGGCAAGGAACCACCCGTGCCTTCCCTGCTTTTCCGAACCGCACGCTCTTGCGCATTGGCCGCAAGACTGTTACAATAAAAGAAAGTACAAGGAGGAGATATCATGGTTCGAGAGATCTGCAGGGACGAGGCCTTTCTGTCACAGAGGGCCGAGCCTGCAACGAAGGACGACCTCGGCACGGCGCAGGACCTGCTGGACACCCTGCTCGCACACAAGGAGGGCTGCGTCGGTATGGCGGCGAATATGATCGGCGTGAACAAACGCATCATTGCCTTTGTCAACGACGGGGCCTATCTGGTCATGCTCAATCCCGTCATCATCCGGCAGTCCGAGCCCTATGAGGCGGAGGAGGGCTGCCTGTCGTTGAACGGCACGCGGAAGACGAAGCGCTTCCGCTCCATCAAGGTACAGTGGCAGAACGAAAAGCTGCAGGCGCGGCTGAAGACCTTCACCGGCTGGACGGCGGAGATCATCCAGCACGAGATCGACCACTGCGAGGGGATCCTGATATGATTTTCTGTTTTTCCGGCACCGGCAACAGCAAATATGCTGCGCAGCGCATGGCGGAAGCGCTGAACGAGCCGCTGCTCTGCATGAACGACCGCATCAAGGCCCACGACACCGCCACCGTGGAGACCGGCGAGCGCCTTGTCATCGTCACGCCGACCTATGCCTGGCGCATTCCCCGCCTCGTCCGCGACTGGCTGCTGCAGACGGAGCTTCGGGGCGCGAGGCAGGCATGGTTCGTCATGACCTGCGGCAGCGAGATCGGCAGCGCCGATCGTTATAACCGTGAGCTCTGCCGCGTGAAGGGGCTTTCCTGCATGGGCACGGCACAGATCGTCATGCCTGAAAACTATATCGCCATGTTCGGCGTCCCGCAGGCAGATGAAGCGCGCAGGATCGTCGCGAAGGCCGAGCCGGACATTGACCGCGCCATTGCCGCCCTCCGGGAGGGTCTTCCCTTCCCACCGACCCGGAACAACCTCTATGACCGCCTGATGAGCGGCCCGGTGAACCCGATCTTCTACGCCTGCTTCGTCAAGGATCGTGCCTTCACTGCAGGCCCGGCCTGCACAGGCTGCGGCCTCTGTGCAAAGCGCTGCCCTACCAACAATATTTCCCTGCAGAACGGCAGGCCCCTCTGGGGCGGCAGCTGCACCCACTGCATGGCCTGCATCTGCCGCTGCCCCGCGGAGGCCATCGAGTACGGCAGGAAGAGCCGCGGCAAGCCGCGCTATCATTTTGAGGCGCTGTAAAAAGCAAACCGAGTAGGAGGGACGTTTAGTCCCGTCCTCTCACACCACCGTGCGTACCGT
>ENA-UOJQ01001181-UOJQ01001181.1-human-gut-metagenome-genome-assembly--contig:-P63-NODE-1181-length-22556-cov-14.390560_pt1 | contig 22556 bp, 19 predicted proteins | sample MGYA00242352_ERZ723899 | MGnify/ENA metagenome assembly ERZ723899 | reverse complement strand
GTGCCCCCGGCTGCGGGGGGCTGGCTGCGGGGCGCGCCGCGGCGGGCGCGGCAGTTCCGGTGCAGGGGCTGCGGGGGCACGGCGGGCAGCATTGCGCTGCGGGGGCTGCGCGACAGGTTCCTGCGGCGGGCGGCGGCGCGGCGGCTGGGGGGTGGGCTGCGGCTTTTGCTGCCCGCGCGGGGGTTGGCCGTTCAGCTGCGGGGCCACAGGGCGGGCCTGATTGGCGTTATTGGGGCGTGCAGGGCGCTGGGCCGGTTTGAGGGCAGCGGGCTTTGCCGCATTGCTGCGGTTGTTCGGGGCTGCCTGCCGGGGCGGGCAGGGGCGGGATGCATCTTTGGGCTGTGGGGCCCGTGGGGCGGGGTTCTGAGCCGGGGCATCCCCATGGGGGGTGTGGCGACGGCGACGGCGGCGCGCTGCTGTGGACTGAGCATCGCGCACGGCGGGCTCAGCGTTTTTTTCGTTGTTCGGCATAATTGGCTCCCTGTATCGTCAGTCCGGCATGGTCAGACTGCGGCATTCATTATAGTAACGTTTTTCCTCGGCATGGCCCATGCTGAAAGTCTTGCGCGGCAGCACGCCGCCCAGCACAACACCTTTGAACAGGTCTGCTTTGGCAAAGTCCGGCATCAGCAGGGCTGTGGCCGGTTTGGCGGGGTCTGCAGCCATGGCGCGGGCAGCCGCGGCACCGTGGATGTAATCCACCGTTACGCCGGGGTTCTGGGCCAGATAATCCCCAATAAAATGTTCCGTGGTGCCCACGGCCAGCGGGTCCGGGGCGTTGGCGGCGTCAAAGGTGATCTCTGCACCGGCACCGGCCAGCACGATATGCTGGTCACCGCCCTGGAGGGCTGCGCCGTGCTGTTCCAACCAGCTGCCAAAGTCTGCGGCAACGGTGTTGGCGTCCACGCCAAACAGCACACGGTGGATGGGCTCAATCTCAATCGCCGGGGAATGCACGTTGCACACTTCCGCCAGGCACCAGCGCGCCGGGTGGGTCTGCTGCTGTTCCGGCGGCAGGGTGGGTTTCAGTTCTTCCCAATAGGCTTTTGCTGTGGCAAGGGAATGGTTGCCATCACCAACCGCCAGCGTCATGGGGGGCTGGCCAGCTGCGGCAGGCCAGCGTGCGGCAAAAACAGCGGCATCGCCAAGGTTTGCCAGCGCAGTGTTGATCTGCTCCACCAGCGCGGGGTCCTCCACGGCCCAACCGGCCAGGTGGCCGCCGTTCAGCATCAGCGCGCCATCATACAGCAGCGGCAGCTCCGCCTTATGGGCGGCAATGGGTTCAATCAGGGTACAGGCTTCATCGTCAGCCAACATCATCACATGCGGGGTTTCCAGCTGGGCCCCGCGGCGGATCTTGAGCCGGGGCGGGATGCGCGCCACCACTGTGCTCTCGCTGGGGCGGATGGCGGGCTTGCTGCCTTTTTTAAAGCTGTACTGTTCCAGGTCCACAGCACCAACCAGACCCTGGCGGATGGTACCGTCCATCTGGGTGCGCTCCACATACACATAGCCATGTACACAGCGGGTCAGCAGGTTATCGCGGTAATCCTGCATGGCCGCACGGATCGCCGCAAGGCGCGATTCTTCCTGCGGGGTTCCAAGGTAAGCTTCCGGCAGAACAATGTGCAGAGTGCTGGGTTTACCCTTTGCCAGTTCCTCCGCTTTCTGCCAGTATTCCGGCTGGGAGGTAAACTGATCCACCGCAATGCAGGCCCACGGGTCCAGCGGGGTCGCTGCACCGGGCAGCAGGATATCAGCAGGGACAAAACAATTCTGCATGGTAATCACTCCTCTTTCACGGATGCCGTTTTTTACGTCCGGGCGCGGCTCAATCCACAGTGCCAACCAGCCCGTAAATTGCCAGCGAGAGAATGCCGATATAAATCAGCACACTGGGCAGGCCGCGGAATATATGTGGGATATCTTTGCTGCGCAGCCGGCGGCGGCCTTCATCCACCACCAGCACGGCGACCAGGTAGCCCACGCCGCTGCCAAAGCCGAAGCCGATGGACTGCAGCAGGTTATAGTTCTGGCTGGCTGCAACCAGCAGGGTGCCCAGCACGCAGCAGTTGAAGGTTGCGCCGGGCAGCTGTTCGCGGCAGGCATCGCGGCTTTTGGGGAACAGGCCCAACAGCAGCCACACAATGCCCATAGCGATCAGTGAGCAGTTCAAAAATACCAGCGGGCGCAGGGCGTTGACCGGCAGCCAGCCGGGCAGCACCTTTGCCAAAGCGGGCAGCGCTAAGCTTTGGGCAGCCCAACCCATGGGGGCGCTGATGGTCTGTACCAGAATGATGGGAATGCAGTACTGCCATGTGCTGATTTTGGGGTCGTTGACCAGCTTGTTCAGTCGGGAAACGCCCAGCGCACGGAAGAACACTGCATTCTCCGCAAACACAGCCATGACGGCGTAGGTCAGGAACTGCGCCACAGCCTGCAAGACGGAAAGCTCAGCGCTTGCGTTTATTGCCATACAGATGACGCACCTCCTCGATCTTATAATGCACATAGGCACCGCCGATGGCGGTCCACACGGCGGCAATCAGGCCAATGATGATAAACCCGGTGCCCGGCTGGTCGGCCAGCGGCAGCGGCGCCACGGGAAATACCACATTGCCGAACACGGTGCCTTCCGCCAGCAGTTCACGCACAACCCCCACCAGCAGCACCGAAAAGCAGATACCAATGGTATTGTTGATGCCGCGGCGGAACGCCTCGCCCACCGTTTCCAGGTCGTTGGATTCCATACGTTTGATCACGGCGGGCTCCACTACCAGCATGGGCAGATAGATCCCCAGCAGCGAAAGATCCGCCCCAAACAGGTTGTACAAAATGATATAAGCCGGGATATACACAATAGCGGCAGCGTAAGAGTATACCACACCGCGGAAGCGGTTGCCGGTCAGGTGGCAGATTGCCACAGCCAACATACGGGTTGCCGTTACAAGCAGAATGGTGGCAGCGCACAGCATCCAGGCATTCTGGCCGCTTACAGCAGCCGCCACAATGGGTGCCAGCCCCAGACCGCGCACCATAACAGGGTTATTCAGCCACAGGTGGTCATCATGGATATTCTGGGCCAGCTCTTCCTCGGCCTCTTTGCGGGTCTTGGGCTTATTGGCGGGCTGGACCGTTTTGGGCTTTTCGGCCGTAGGTGCTTCCTGCTTGCTTTCTACCGCTTTCTGCTCCGCCTGGGCGGCGGCCAGGGCTTCCTGCTCGATCTGCTCGGCGGTTTTGCCCTGCTCTGCGGCGCGGCGCGCCTGTTCCAGCATTTCGGGGGTCAGCTGGGGGATGATAACGGTTTGGGAATGTTCCTGCAGGGTCGGCTTTTTGTTGCTGTTCTTACGGTTCTCTGTGTTGGGCAAGGCGCTTTTCCTCCTTCCGCATGAATCTGATCCTTTCTGCGCGCTGGGCCAGGCGGTCCAGCCATTCGGGGAAAGCACCAGCCAATACAATGGCAAAGCATACGCCGGTTTCGTATACGCTGTAATAGCGGAACGCCGTTGCCATTGCGCCCAGGAACAGGCCGTAAATCAAACGGCTGCTCCAGCGGTTGGGCTGCACCACCGGCTCGCACGCCAGGAATATCCCGCCAAACAGCATGCTGCCGGAAAGCAGGATATACTTTTCCAGGTAGATGCGCTGGCGCACATATTCCCATGGGGCACTCAGGGCTGGAAGTTCGTTCAGGTTGGGCAGCAGCCAGGGCACCAGTACGCATACCGCAAGGTACGGCACAAAGGTAGAAAGCTGCATGTGGCCGCGCACCAGCAGGTACAGCCCACAGGCCACAATGACCAGAATAGCGCAGCAGCCCAGCGGCCCAGCCACATTACCGGTCAACAGGTTGATGGTACTGTCAGACGGCAGGCCGCCGGCAGACAGGGTGGTGTTGCTGCCTTGGGTCAGCACCACTCCGGTGCTGCTGAAAAGTGCCAGCACTGTACCCGGTGCCGGGTAGGACGACATGACTCGCGGCCATGCCAGCGTTGCCGCCACCAATCCCACCGCCGCCGGGTGGAAGGGATAGTGCCCCTCTCCGCCGAACGCTTCTTTGACAAGCACGGCAATGATCGTTGCCGTGACCACCATATAATACGGGGCCGAAGCCGGCATCATCAGCACAATCAGCGCAGCAAAAGCTTCGCTGGAAGGCTCATGTGCGCGGTACCCCGCCGCATGCAGCGGGGTAACAACACAGTCCGCCACATACGCAGTCAGCAGCCCGGCCGCCATCATCAGCAGCGGGCGCGCTCCGTAATAAAAACAACTGACCGCCAAAAGCGGGACAGTGCAAAACAAAATGTCCCAATAATAATCATAGTTTACACTTTTGGTGATCTTATCATGACGTTTTGGCATGGATACTCCTTTGGGGGTTACAGCTCCCGAACCTGTTTGGCCAGCGCGGTACGGTCCTGCGCCTTAAAAAACGCGCTGCCCATGACCAGAACACTGGCTCCGGCCTGGGCACACAGGGAGGCGGTTTCGGTGTTAATGCCGCCGTCCACCTCAATGCGGGGGGAAACACCGCGCCGGTTGCACTCTGCCTTGATGGCTGCCACACGGCTGACGGTTGTGGGGATGAACTTCTGCCCGCCAAAGCCGGGCTCCACCCCCATGACCAGCACCAGGTCCAGTTCATCCAGGTAGGGGAACACTGCCTGCGGCGGGGTAGACGGGCTGATGGTCAGGCCCACCAGGCACCCAGTCTCCCGCACAGCGGCAATGGTCTGCCCCACATGGTTGGGCACAGCTTCAATGTGGAAATTGATCAGGTTTGCCCCTGCTGTCGCAAAATCCTGTGCATAGCGTGCAGGGTCGGAGATCATCAGGTGAACATCATAAAATGCTTCCGGCACGGCCTTTTTCAGGCATTTCAGCACCGGCGCGCCATAGGTGATGTTGGGTACAAAGTGGCCGTCCATCACATCAAAATGCACCATGTCTGCACCGCACACCATAGAATCGGCCGTTTCGGCAGCAAGGTTGGCAAGATCGGCAGACAGGATGGAAACACTCAATTCCGTCATTGCTTTGTCCTTTATCTCAAATTGCACCGCATCATTCCCGCCGCAGCGGTATTTGGAATCATGCGGTTTTGCTATAAATCCTGGTTTACGCCTGCCTTATGCTTTGTACTGGTTGATCTTATCCATCTGCACAGCAACGCAGGCCAGCGCGCTTTCAATTACCTTGTCCATATCATAGTACTTATACTCGCCCAGGCGGCCGCCAAACACAACGTGCGGCTCGGCATCGGCCAGTGCCTTGTACTTGGCGTACAGGGCGCTGTTCTTGTCATCGTTGACCGGGTAGTACGGCTCGTCGCCCGGCTTCCACTCAGCGGAGTATTCGCGGCTGATGACCGTCTTGGTGCCCGGCTCGGTGGAGCCGAACTCAAAGTGCTTGTGCTCAATGATGCGGGTGTACGGGGTTTCGGCATCGGTGTAGTTGATGACAGCGTTGCCCTGATAGTTGGGGCAGGCCAGCGTTTCGGTTTCAAAGCGAACGCTGCGGTACTGCAAGGTGCCCAGGGAGTAATCAAAATAAGCGTCAATGGGGCCGGTGTAGATCACACGGTCAGCCAGAGCATCCAGTTCAGCCTTGTTAGCCAGGTAGTTCACACCCAGGCGAACTTCCACACCCTGCAGCATGTTGGCCACCATCTGGGTGTAGCCGCCGTTGGGAATACCCTGATACAGCGCATTGAAGTAGTTGTTATCAAAAATCAGGCGCACCGGCAGGCGCTTGATGATGAACGCCGGCAGCTCAGTGCAGGGGCGGCCCCACTGCTTTTCGGTATAGTGCTTGACCAGCTTTTCGTAAATATCGGTGCCGACCAGGTTGATGGCCTGCTCCTCCAGGTTTTTGGGCTCGGCGGTAAAGTGGGCAGCGCGCTGCTCCTCGATCTTTGCCTCGGCCTCGGCGGGGGTCACAACACCCCACATCTTGTTGAAGGTGTTCATGTTGAACGGCAGGTTGTACAGTTCGCCCTTATAGTTTGCCACCGGAGAGTTGGTATAGCGGTTGAACACAGCGAACTGGTTCACATAGTCCCACACTTCTTTATTGTTGGTATGGAAGATATGTGCGCCATAGCGGTGGACATTGATGCCCTCAACATTTTCGGTGTAGATATTGCCGGCAATGTGGTCGCGCTTATCGATCACCAGGCAGCTTTTGCCTGCCTTGGTAGCCTGCTGTGCAAACACTGCGCCAAACAGACCAGCGCCGACGATCAGGTAATCATACTGTTTCATGGGGAACCTCCTTGTTATTTGGCAGAATGGCTGAACGGATCAGCGGAACGGTTTTTCCACTGCTGCACCTGCTGCAGGTGGAATTCAAAATCGCGGTCATCCTTTGTCAGCTGGCTGGAAAGGATCACGCCGGAAATAAACAGCAAAAGCGCCGCCACCAGTACGCAGGCACACACGATCAGCGTAGGGAAGCGCGGCACAAGGCCGGTGGCAAAATATTCGCCCAGAACAGGGGCCAAAAAGCACAGGCTGATCATGCCAAGCACCGCAGCCAGGGTGCTGAAAAAGCCGAACGGGCGGTAGTTTTTATACAGCCGTGCAATGGTGCGCAGCACGCGGAAGCCGTCCGAATAGGTATTCAGCTTACTTTCGCTGCCTGCGGGGCGGTCACGATAGTCAATGATCACATTCTCCACCTGCATGTTGCGGTGCAGGGCGTGGATGGTCATTTCGGTCTCGATTTCAAAGCCGCGGCTCAGCACCGGGTAGGTTTTGACAAACTGGTAGCTGAACGCACGGTAGCCCGTCATGATATCCTTGATCTGGCCGCCGAAGAGGTTGTTGGTAAAAAACCGCACCAGGTCGTTGCCAAAATTGTGGAACGGGCGTTTGTTCTGGGTGTAATAGGTGGAGGAAAGCCGATCCCCCACCACCATATCAGCCTGGTGTTCGGTGACGGCTTTGACCATTTCCGGGGCCGCTTCCGCCGGGTAGGTATCGTCGCCGTCCACCATGATATAGGCTTCGGCGTCAATTTCGCGGAACATGCGGCGGATGACGTTGCCTTTGCCCTGCTGGTATTCATGGCGCACCACGGCACCGGCTGTGCGGGCCAGTTCTGCCGTGCCATCGGTAGAGTTGTTATCGTACACATAGATCGTAGCTTCCGGCAGAACGCGGCGGAAATCCATCACAACCTTTTGTACTGTCTGAGATTCGTTATAACAGGGGATAAGAACTGCTATTTTATCCAATGATATTCACTTCCCTTTTGCGGGTAGATTTTTGTGTTTCAGGTGCGTGATTTTGGGGTATGCAGCGGGCGCACAACGTGCGCCCCTACGGGGTGGGTTATACAGCTTGATGCACGTAACATCTGTGCACAGCGTAGGCGCACCGCATGTTCCCCTGCGTAAGAGGTATTTCCCTATCCTGCAGGGCGAGGCAGCCCCACCCTGCCGAACCGTTATGTGCTTCTATTTTTCGGGGGCTGTCCCAACTGCTCTTACGCTTCCGCGCACTTTTTGATCTCGTCCAGCCAGAACCGTGCGGTTTTCTCCCAGCTGTACTTGGCCAGCACCCTGTCCGGCGGGGCCGCAGGCTTGGCAAACAGCGCGTCAAGGTCCACATCATAGTCATAGGGGTCAAAGTAGCGGGCGGTATCGCCATACAGCTCCGGCAGGCAGCTGGCACGGGCCAGGGCGATGGGTGCCCCCAGGCTGAGCGCTTCCAGCGGCGGAATGCCGAACCCTTCAAACACGGCGGGGTGCAAAAAGCCTTTGCAATTCTGCATCAGCGCTTTGTTCTGGCCGTCCGTCACATAGCCGGGGTAAAAGATATTGCTGGTGTTTTGGGCAGCATCTGCTTCGGCGCTGCCAAAGGCAGCAAGGTCCTTGCCGCCGGCCACAACAAAGGTTTTATCCGGGTTGCGGGCGGCAACCTCGCGCACCCACTTAAAGTTTTTGTGCCCGGCCAGGCTTCCCAGTGCGTAATAGTATTCTTTTTTCTTCACGCCGGGCAGCTTGTCAAACACCGTCATATCCGGCTGGACGTTCTGCAGATGCTCCCAGCCGTTATAGGTCACACCGATCTTATCCAGTGGGATGCCCAACCGCTCGCTGATCAGGTGGCGCTGGTTATCACTGACGGTGAACACCCGCTGGGCAAACCATTTGGTGGAAAGGCAGTGGAACCAGAACTTGAAGCGGAAAAACGCACGGTCGGTTTTCATTACCAGGGGGCGGATATCATGCAGCACCACCACGCTGCGGCGGGTCATGAGCATATCGCTGGCAAGGCCAACGTAAAAGGCGTGGTGTTTGCGCAGGTAGCGCGGCAGAACCACCAGATTGTAACTATACTTAATGGCCTTGAGCGGAACAATTTTTATGTTTTTCAGTTCGGGCAGGTGCAGCGGGCGGCCATCGTCCCGGTAGCACAGCCGCACATCCAGGCCGGTGCCCTCCAGCAGGGGGTCCAGCCGGGTCACAACTTCATACACAAAGCGCGGAATGCCCGTGATGGGGTCACACAGCACTGTGCCATTGATCACAATGGGGTTCACTCTTCGGCCTCCTTGGCGGTTTCGTGGTGAGAGCAGGCTTCCAGCTCACGCTGCCAGTCCGCATAGCGGCGGGTGCAGTAATCCCGCAGCTCGTCCTCAAAGCGCTGCTCGCTGAAGCTGCGGCTGTGTTCCCGGATCTGCTGTGGGGGATAAGCCACGCCTTCGGTCTCAAACTTCTGGATGCAGGCTTCCAGGCTTTCGGGTGTCTGCTCGTCAAACAGCAGGCCGGTTTTGCCGTCCAGCACAGTCTCACAGGCGCCGCCGCGGCCAAAGGCCAGCACCGGGGTGCCTGCGCTCTGGGCTTCCACAGGGGTAATGCCAAAATCCTCCTCGCCGGGGAACAGGAACGCCTTGGCGCGCAGATAATAGCCGCGCACCTCTTCGTCGCTCAGGCCGCCGCCCAAAAAGCGGATGGTCGGGCCAGCCATGGCGCGCAGCTTGTCGCCCTCGCCGCCGCCGCCGATCACGATCAGCGGCTTGTTCAGCTTGGTGCAGGCTGCCACAGCCAGGTCAATCCGCTTGTACCAGGTAAAGCGGCCCACCACAAGGTAAAAATCCTCTTTGGGCACAAAGGGTTCTTCGTTGATATGCACGCAGGGGTAGATCACATCACTGTCGCGCCGGTAATATTTTTTGATGCGCTTGGCAATATAATGCGAGTTGGCGATAAAATAGTCCACCCGGTCCGCGGCGCACTTATCCCACTGGCGCAGCTTGAGCATCTGGCCGGGCATGACCGCCCGCACCAGCGCGTTGGCATTGTTGCGGTAGGTATAATAAAAATCCCAGACATAGCGGGTGGGCGTATGGCAGTAGCAGATATGCACGGCGTCCGGCCGGGTGATCACGCCCTTGCTGCAGGAAGAGCAGGACGAAATGACCATATCGTATTCCGAAAGATCCAGTGCTTCAAACGCGCGGGGCATCCACGGCAGCATGGCACGGTACAGCTTGGTGGCAAAAGGCAGCTTTTGGAGATAGGTGGTGCGGATATCATAATCCTTGAACCACGCAGGCATGTTGTTTTCGTCATAGACGAGGGTATAGATGGGTGCATCAGGGAAAACATGGTGCATACAGTCCACCACGCGGTCTGCACCGGCGTATGCCACCAGCCAGTCATGCACAATGGCTACCTTCGGCTTGCCGTTTTTCATCCTCAGCCCTCCTTTGGTTGTTTACTGGATCTTTTCATCGTTGACCATTTTGCCTCCAAACACGGTGCGGAACAAAATTTTGATATCCAGTGCAACGGTCCAGTTTTCGATGTACCAGATATCATAACGGATACGCTCCGCAATATCAGTGTCACCGCGCAGGCCGTTGATCTGCGCCCAGCCGGTCAGGCCGGGGCGCACCTGCTGGCGCACCAGGTAACGGGGAATTTCTTCCTTAAAATGCTCTACATGGAACGGGATCTCTGGCCGCGGGCCAACCAGGCTCATATCCCCTTTTAATACATTGAAAAACTGCGGCAGTTCATCCAGGCTGAATTTGCGGATAATGCTGCCGAACCGCGTTTTGCGCGGGTCGCTGTTGGTGCTCCAGGCCGAATCCTCGGCGGCGTTCACCCGCATGGAGCGGAACTTATACATCATAAAGGGGCGTTTGTTCAGCCCCACGCGCTCCTGCTTAAAGATGATCGGCCCAGGGCTGGACAGCTTGACGCCGATGGCTACCCCCAGCATGATGGGGCTGGTGAGCACGATCAGCACCAGGCTGCCCACCACATCCATGGCGCGCTTGATAAAGGCGTTCAGGATATTATCAAACGGCGTCTGCCGGATGTTGATGAGCTTACAATCGCCCAGCACATCAATGGTGGGGCGGGCGGGCAGGTAATCGTTATAAAACGGCACCATGGTAATGCGGGTGCCGTGCTTATCGCAGGCGGCAAAGGCGCGGGTCAGCATGTGCATCTCGGCGGCATCCAGGGCCACCACCACCTCGTCAATGCCGGGTTCATCCAGCGTGACTTCCATTTTGTCATATCCGCCCAGGTAGCGCACATCCAGGTCCGGGTTGGCATAAGGCGCCAGGTAGCCATCCACATGGAAGCCATAATACGGGTTATGTTCGAGTGCCAGCAGGTACTCGGCAGCCATATCGCCGCCGCCGACCAGCAAGATATGGCGCAGGTCCTCCCCTTTCCGGTTGCGGGCACGGTCATACCAGCGCTTGATCATCCGCTTGAAGATCAAAAAGCCGGTGCTGAACCCGTACAGCAGCAGCATGACCCCGCGGGAGAAGTTTTGCAGGCGGAAAACGAAGAGCAGCGCCATAAAGCCCACCACGCCCAGCGCGTTGCCGAACGCAATGGTGGTGCTGCGCTGCCACAGCCCCCGCAGGCGGGAGGGGTTATACAGCCCACGGCTCCAATAGAGCAGCACCATCACCACGGCGTAGCCCGCCCACCCCAGGGCAACCATAGGGCTGCGGGCAATATCCAGTGCCGGGCCGGCACCGCCCTCCTCAAAAAAAGGCAGCCAGTTAAAGCGCAGGAAATTGGCCAGCAGGTATGCGGCAATCAGCAGCACAATATCAATCACACTGCTGATCAAGCCCCTGATACGCTGATTTTCACTGAGCAATCCTGCTGCCCCCTCTCTGTACGCCATATTTCAATCATTTTAGTATATCATAAAATCCATCCGGTTTCAACCAACGGCGGTTTTGCTGCGGCGCTGAAGCAGATTTTACAACTTTCCACTCCCGCTGCCGGACCTGCAGTTTTTTCCGCGTTACTCGAAGAAGTACTCCCAATCCTGATACGTCGCATTCACTTCAACTGCGTTTACCTGCGGGTACACGGTGCCGCTGCCGGATTTTGCCGTCAGCAGAATTTGCCCCACACCGTTGGAAATGGTGATAGGCACCTCGTAATTGTCGCGGTCGGTGGGCAGGTAGAAATCGCCCTGGTTGGTGTCGCGTTCCGCGGCGGCGCAGAGTTCGTTTTCCGTCACACAGGTCACATGCAGGAACTGCCGGTCAAACGGGTGGTCCATGCTGTCAGAGCTGACCAGCCCATAGTGCAGCGTTACATCTGCCACACCGCAAAAATCCGCGTCCGCCGCCGTTACGGTCACCAGCACAGTGCCATCTCCCTGCAGGGTGGCAGCGGTCGTGGTTTCCACGTTCAGATTGTTATCGGTTCCGGTGCGCTCCCAGAAAAGGTGCATGCCGCCGGACTGGAAGGTGTTTGCCACCGGCTGCCAGTAACGGTACAGCTCCCGGTAAAACCACCAGTTGGCGTTGCGGCTCCACCGCTCCGGCGGGGCCACCTTGGGGCTGGGGGTCACAACAATGTCAAAATTTCCCTGCTGGAAGGTTTGCAGGTACGCCAGGCGTTGGCGATCCCCCAGGGCATGGATGATGTAATCCGTTCCGGTAGGCTGCAGCTGGCCAGTCATGGCTTCCAGCGCGCTGGAATAGGTGCCAAACAACCGCTTGCCCGCCGTCAGTTCCTTTTCAGTTGCCAGCTTTTCGGCCTGGTCGCCGATCCAGCCGCCCAGCTCCGGCACAAAGGTATAGCCCTCGTGCCCGCCAATGCGGGTCTGCACCTGCCCGGCCATGCCGATGGCCAGCACAGCGGCCCCCAGCACCGCACAGCCTGCGGGCACAATGCACGCTGCAACCTGCGGAAAGCTTACCTTTTGGCAAACCAGCAGCACCGCTTTGATGATACACGCCGGGGCCAGTACAGCAGCCAGTGCCGCCGCGCCGCCCGTGGGCCCATTGTTGGAGGCACTGACCATGCCGTACAGCAGGTTCCACAGCACCATGCCCAGTGTCAGGGCAAAGCCCCCGGCCGCCGACACAGCAGAGCGTTTGCTGCGGCAGACAAAAATACCGATGGCAAACGCCAGTGCCGCCGCAAGGCAGAACACTGCCGCGCCCGGCCAGTGCAGGTCTGCCACGCTGCACACCCGGTCGCTGAGGGTATTGCCGTAATACCAAGTCTGGTAAGCGCTGGTTCCGCGGGTCTGGCGCAGCCAGGCCAGCGGGTGCCCCCAGCTGATGAGCAGCACCGAAACGCCAAGCCCCACCACACTGGTAACGATGTAGCGCAGTGTCTGCACCACAATTTTACCGATGGAACTGCGATACAGCCGGATGAGATACAGCCCATACCCCAGCGCAATGGAAATATAGGCAGCGCCGCCCATATCATTGCTCCAAGGCACAAAAAAGCCTGCGGCAAAGGGCACCAGCACCGCCGGGGCCAACAGCCGCCTGCTTGTATCCTGCTGCCAGAAATGCAGTCCCAGCAGGATGACCAGTACCGCCAGTGTTAAAGCGGCGGAGCGCATCATGCGGGCGCTGTTGCCGTTGGCAGCGGCATAGCTCAGCAGGGTGTTCACCTGACCGGCAAACGGCAGGTTTGCCCCCTGCACATAGGCAAAAAACACGCTGCACAGCGCCAGCGCTGCCGCGCGGGCCGCACGGGCAGTGCCGATGACCACCAGGCAGACCGCCAGCACCAGCAGCTCAAAATAGAACCAGGTGCAAAAGTTTGTGGCAAACATGCTGCGGCCAAAGCTGTTGCCCAGCACCAGCAGCAAACCGCCCACGCTGTACAGCTCACCCGCACCAAGGTAGACGGTAAAATCACGATAAGGTACCTGCCCGGCCAGCAGGTGGCGCACCGGGTTATAATTCTGGAAGTCGCCGTTCATGATCTCGTACCCGATCTCATAATTGGCGGCAAGACCGCGCACTGCGGCAAGCCCGGCCAGCACCAGCAGCAAAAACAGCCACGGTGCTGCGCGTTTGAGCTTTTGTTTTGCTGTCTGCATCAGCGGTAAAGGCCCTCCAGCTCATCCAGCTTTTTCTTCATTTCTGCACGCACGCTGGGTGGGTCCAGAATTTCGATTCCTGTGCCAAAGCCGGCCACCCAGCCGTAAAACCGGGGGCTGACCTGCACATTTACCACCACATTAAAGTGGTCGCCATCCGGGTTGCGCACCAGGGTAACCCCCGTGCCAAACCGGTCGATCATCGCCCCGGCCAGGCGGTTTTCGCACCGCATGGTCACTTTGCGCACCGGGCCGTTGAACATATCAAACATCTGCTGCATATACTGGTTTACGTCAAATTCGGCGTATTCCTCAGCGCCTTCACGTTCGGTATCCGGCAGCAGCTCCACCTTGCGCATTTTATCCACGCGGTAGTGCTTCAGACGGCCTTCGGTATAGGCGATCATATAATAGTTTCCGTTTTCCCACACCATCACCCAGGGGCTGACGGTGTACAGCTGGCCTTCATGACGGGGCACCATCTGCTTTTGCAGGTCCCAGTCACAGTATTTGAACCGCACCTGGTTGCCCGCGGTGATGGCGCTGTGCAGGGTATCCACGCTGTAAAGGATCTTTTCCTCCTGGCTTTTCACCCGGCCGGAAACCAGCACCTTGCGGTCCAGCTCCTCCTGGCGGTAGCGGGAGGTGAACCGTCCCAGCTTTTCAATCAGCACCTTGCTTTTGCGCGCGGTGATGAACTTGCTGGCATACACAGCGTCCACCAGCAGTTTCAGCTCCGCCAGTTCAAACGGGGTATCCACCATATAATACCCGCCCCCGCGGCCGCGCTGCTGCACGATCTCAAAGGGGGTATCCGGCATTTCGTTCAGGGTCTGGATATCGTCATACACGCTTTTGCGCTCTGCCACAATGCCGCGCTCTTTCAGCAGTTCTACCATGCGCGGCACACTGATGGGGTGCTTTTCGTCGGTTTCCCGCACAAAAATTTCCAACAACGTAAGCAGCTTTAATTTCTGTCCTTCTTTACGGGGCATAAAGGCCGCCTCCCTTCCGGCAAAACAGACCGGCTTCCCGGTTATTTTTTATCAAATGCCTTGCGGCGCTCGGTGGAAAGGCGGAACATTTTTTCCAGCCCTTCGCGGTCGTCATCCACCAGTTTCTGGCGCATGGTGGCAAGTGCATCACTGAACATATCGATCTCACTAATCAGGTTATCCTTGTTCCACAAGAACAGCTCCGCCCACATTTTATCGTTGATGTGCGCAATGCGGGTCAGGTCGCGGAATGAGTCCCCGGTATACTTGGCAAGCTCGGTGTTATCGCTGGCGCACATCAGGCTGACGGCAATGGCATGGCACAGCTGGCTGACATAGCCGATCATGTGGTCATGCTCTGCCGGGCTGAGCACGCTAATGCGGGCAAACCCCAGTGTGCGGGCCAGGGTACGGCACCATTCAATGGCTTCCGGGGTGTTTTTTTCGGTGGGGGTAATGATAAAGTTTGCCGGGGCAAAGTTTACCTCGGCACTGTGGGCCACGCCGCTGGTCTCACGGCCGGCCATGGGGTGGCTGGCAATGAACTCCACGCCCTCCGGCAGCATCTGCTGCACCGGCTCCACCACGCCGCGCTTTACGCCGGAAACATCGGTTACCAGCGTGCCGGGGCAGACCAGGTGGCCGTACTGCTTGACCCATTCCAGCAGCACAGCGGGGTACAGGCCAAAGATGATGTAATCCGCGTTCTGCACCAGGTCGTCAAAGTTTTCGTTGCGGCCCTCGCAGATATAGGCGTGTTCCAGCGCATAATCCAGCGTGCTCTGGCTGTGGGTAATGCCGGTCACGCGGTAGCCTTTCTGGCTGAGCACCTGGGCATATTTGCCGCCCAGCAGGCCCAGGCCCACAATTAAAAACGTTTTATTTTTATCCATCCCGTCCATTTTGCTTTCACCCCTGATTTGTTACATGGGCCCCCAGGCCCTTGATGACCTCAAAGAAATCCGGCCAGCTTTTGTTGACCGCGTTGGCCCCCTCGATGACCGCCGGCTGGCCTGCGGCCAGGGCAGCAACGGCCATTGCCATTACAATGCGGTGGTCGTTATGGCCGTTCAGCGGCGCCGTGGGCTTGTGCAGGGCGCAGCCCTCAATTGTCAGGGTATCGCCGTCCGCTTTTACCGTGCCGCCCATCTTGGCAAGCTCTTCCTGCATAGCGGCAATGCGGTCACACTCTTTAATGCGTAGCCGCCCGGCGTTGCGGATGATGGTGGTGCCGCTGCAGAAGCACCCCAGTGCGATGAGCACCGGGCCAAGGTCTGGGCAATCGGCCAGGTCGATCTCCACCGCCTTCAGCAGGCTGCGATGGAAGGTCACATGGCTGCCGCTGCGCTCAAACTTTGCGCCGCACTGCTTTAAGATATCCAGGATCACCCGGTCTCCCTGGTGGGAACCGGAGGGCAGACCCGTTATCGTAATGCCGCCCACAGTGCTGCCCAGCACGGCCAAAAACGCCGCCTGGCTGTAATCGCCTTCAACATCCATGTCTGCTGCCGCATAATGCTGCGGCGCTGCCACTTTGTAGGTGGCGGAGCCATCCTTGCGGGCGCGGACCGAAACTTTAACGCCAAATTTCTGCATCGCATCTGTGGTCAGGTCCACATAGCTGCGGCTTTCAAAGGGAGCGCGCACCTCAATGGTGCTGGGGGCTTCCATCAACGGGGTGGCAAACAGCAGCCCGCTGATGAACTGGCTGGAGACATTGCCCGGCAGCGTAAAGGTACCGGGGCACAGGCGGCCAAAAATCGTAATGCCCTGTTCGTTCTGTTCAAAACGCAGCCCCTGGCGCTCAAACAGCTGGGCATAAATTTCCTGCGGGCGCTGCATCAGGCGGCCAGCGCCGGTAAAACGCACTTTTTGGGCCGTCAGGCTGAACAGCGGCAGGATAAACCGCAGTGTGCTGCCGCTTTCGTTGCAGAACACCGGGCGGGTAATGGTGGCAAAACCGTCCGCATTGCCGCGGCCGGTAATGGTCAGCTCATGCTCGCCCCGCTCCACCTTGGCCCCCAGCTGCTGGGCAGCCCCCAACGTGGCCAGAATATCCTGCGAAAATTCCACATTGCCAATGTGGCTGGTACCGGCGGCCAGGGCCGCGCACACCACAGCGCGGTGTGCCGCGCTTTTGCTGGGCGGCACGGCAGTGGTTCCGGCCAGGCGGCCCGGTTCAATGGCTGCAACGGTTGCTTCCACGGTGTTCCCCTCTTTCGTGCCGTTCAGGCATCAAATGTTGTTTCAAACGCCTGCACGGCGGTTTCTACTGTGTTTTCCAGGCGGCCGGTGTTATCCACCGCGGCATCGGACGCTGCGCGGTAAAGCGGCATCCGCTCGGCTTCCATCTTGCGCAGGGCGTCCAGCCCGGTGGAAAGCGGCCGCCCGCCGGTTGCCAGCCGTTCGACCGGGCGCTGCACCCACAGCACAGGGCCGTTCTGGCGCAGGGCGCGGGCGTTGCCCGGTGTTTTGATCACCCCGCCGCCGCAGGCGATGACCTGCCGTGTCTGCTTGCTGATCTCCGCCACAGCCTGAGATTCATACTTGCGGAACGATGCCTCGCCTTCACGCGCAAAGATATCCGGGATGGGCATTCCGGTGTTTTTCTCGATCACTTCATCCAGATCCACATAGGTTTTGCCCAGCGTTTTGGCCAGGGCACGCCCGATGGTGGACTTGCCGCAGCCCGGCATTCCGATGATGGCCACGTTGGAAAGATCTCGCTTGAGCTTGCGGTGGGTGTCAGCGATCACAGCTTCCGGCAGCTTTTGGCCGGTAAAGTGCTCCGCCGCGTACACTGCCTGCGCCACCAGCATCTCGAACCCACAGTAGGCGGGCACGCCAAGTTCCTCCGCACGGAGCAAAAGTTCGGTGCGGAACGGGTTATAAACGCAGTCCAGCACGGCTTCCAGCTTGGGGAAAGCATGCAGGTCCAGCAGGCAGCTGCCGTTGTTGGGGTACATGCCCGCCGGGGTGGTGTTGATAATGATATTGATTTCCGGGTGCTGCTGGGCTTCCTCATAGGTCAGGGCACCGTCCTTGCCGGTGCGGCTGGCGGTCAGCACCTGTTTGGCTCCGGCGTCCTGGCAGACAGCCGTGACGGTGTTGTGGGTGCCGCCGGTGCCCAGCACCAGCACCACAGCCCCGGCAAACTTCACGCCGTGGCAGCGGGCCAGGTAGGCAAAGCCGGTATAATCCGTATTATAGCCATACAGCTTGCCATCCCGGTTGACCACGGTGTTCACTGCACCGATGGCCGCCGCACGTGGTTCCACCTCATCGCAATATGGGATGACCAGCTTTTTGTACGGGATGGTAACATTGATGGCTTTGAACGCCTTTGCCTGCATAAAGGCATGGGCTTCTTTCTCCGTGGGCAGCGGATGCAGCTCATAGGAATAGCCGCACACGGCCTCATGGATGATTTTGGAATAGCTGTGGCCCAGTTTGGCTCCGATCAGACCGTATTCCATATTGCGCTTCCTTTCTGTTTGCTTCAGCTGTATTACTTTTGCCCCAGCGTACCGTAACGCACGGTCAGCAGGTCCAGCACGGCAAATGCTGCCAGGGTGTTCTGCACCACAGCAGCACGGGGCACAATGCAGGGGTCGTGCCGGCCCTTGATCTGCAGTTTTGCATCTGCCTTGGCGATATAATCCACGGTATCCTGTTCTTTATAAATGCTGGGGGTGGGCTTTACCGCCGTGCGGAACACAATGGGCATGCCGTTGGCAATGCCGCCGTTGATGCCGCCGTTTTTGTTGGTGGCCGTTACCACTTTGCCGTCCCGCATGGTAAACGGGTCGTTTGCCTGGGAGCCGCGCAGGTCCGCAAAGGCAAAGCCCGCGCCAAACTCAATGCCTTTGACAGCGGGGATGGCAAACGCCAGGTGGGCGATCTCACTTTCCACACTGTCAAAGAACGGTTCGCCGATGCCCGCGGGCACCCCGGTGATGACAGTTTCCAGAATACCGCCCACGCTGTCGCCCTCGGCCCCGGCTGCGCGGATGGCTGCCTGCATGGGGGCTTCTTTTTCGGGGTCCAACAGGGCAAAATGGCCCGGCTGTGGTTCCGCCATAATCAAACCGGCAGAGCTGGAAAGCGGAGCATCCTCCACCCCGGCACAGCGGGCAATGTGGGTATACACCTTAATACCGCGCTGTGCCAGAATGTGCTCACAGATCGAACCCGCAGCCACGCTGGCTGCGGTGATGCGGCCGGAAAAGTGGCCGCCGCCGCGGGCATCCTGCCAGCCTTCATATTTGGCATATGCCGTGTAATCCGCGTGGCCGGGGCGCAGCAGATCCGCCGTTTTTGCATAATCTCCGCTGCGGGTGTTGGTGTTGCGGATCATCATGGTGATGGGGGTGCCGGTGGTATGGCCGTTGACCACACCGCTTAAAAACTCCACCACATCCGGCTCGGTGCGGGCGGTGGAAAGCCCATCTCCGCGGGCGCGGCGGCGGTCCATCCGCTCGGCAATGTACGCTTCATCCACCGGCAACCCCGCGGCCAGGCCGTCCAGCACAGCGCCGACGGCGGCACCGTGGCTTTCGCCAAAAATGGTCAGGCCCAATGCATTGCCAAAGGTATTTTTCATCGGCTCAGTCCTCGTTTTCCTTGATGCCAAGCAGGGCGGGCAGTTCGGTCACGGGAATCTTATCGGCGCGCCAGCAGCCCAGGCCGGGCACCTTGATGACGGTAATGGTGCTGCCCGCGCTCTTTTTGTCGTGCTGCATATAGCTCAGCACCTTATTTTTGTCCACACCCGTGCGGGTGGGCAGGCCCAAAGTGCGGTAGATGGCGCGGGTGCGGCGCACAAGGGATTTATCCTCGATCATAGGCAGCATGCCAAGCGCCACGCACTCGCCATGGAACAGGCCGTTGGTGCGGCGGCCGCGCACCCCCTTGACAGCCTCAATGCCATGGCCGATGGTATGGCCAAAGTTCAGGCAGGCGCGCTGGCCCTGCTCGTGCTCATCGTTTTCCACCACGTTCTTCTTCACGCGCAGGGAACGGTAGATGATGCGCTCAATGTTTTCTTCGGGGTGTTCACACTCAAACAGGGCAAACAGCTCCGGGTCAGCAATCAGACCCGCCTTGATGGCCTCCGCCAGGCCGTTGACAAAGTGGCGGCGGGGCAGCGTTGCCAGGGCATCAAAATCCACCAGCACCACCTTGGGCTGCCAGAAAGCGCCAACAATGTTTTTGGTTTCGCCCAGGTCAATGGCGGTTTTGCCGCCAATGGAGGAATCGATCTGGGAAAGGGTGGTGGTGGGGCAGTTGACAAAATCAATGCCGCGCATATAAGATGCCGCGCAGAACCCGCCCAAATCCCCCACAACGCCGCCGCCGACGGCCACCAGCAGGTCCTTGCGGGTCATGTTGAACTCCAGCATGGCCTGCAGCACCTGGCCATACACTTTCAGGCTTTTGCTGGCTTCGCCCTGGGGCACAGTGTACACCATTCCATTGGGGCACTGGGCCAGCACGGTCTGGGCATACTGCTCCGGTACGCCGGAATCCGTCAGGATAAACACCTTGCGGTTGGCAACATTGGCAAACTGGTACAGGTTGGCCAGGCACCCGCTTTTCAGGATGATATCATAGCTGCGGCTGCCAAGCTGCATGGTCAATTTCATAACAATTCCTCCCGTGTTTTTCCGTCATTTACAGGTCAAATACACCCAGTATCCGCACCGTGCGGCACACGTTTTCCAGCTCATGCACCAGCTTGGCGCAATCGTCCGTTGCGGCATTGGCCGGGCAGACAAGCTGAACATAAAAATAATATTCAAACTGAACATGGGGCAGCGGACGGCTTTTGATGGTTTCCATGTTAAAGCCGCGCTCGCCGATGATCTGGATCACCCGCGCCAGCCGCCCCGGCTTGTGGTCCACCGTAAACAGCATCGAAAGCCGCTGCCCCGGTGCGGCGGCGATCGGCTGCCGCTGGGCGCCCTCTTTTTCAATCACGATAAAGCGGGTGGTGTTGTCGCCGTCCTCGTTCACGCCCTCGGCCAAAATCTGCAGCCCGTACAGCTTGGCTGTTTCGGCAGAAGCGATAGCTGCCAGGGTTTGGTCGCCCTGTTCCGCCACATAGCGGGCGGCATCCGCTGTGTTGCCCCAGGCTTTGGTGGCAAAGTGGTGCAGTTTCAAGAATGGCCCACTCTGCGCCAGCGCCTGCTGGTGGCTGATGACCGTTTTTATCTCGCTCAGCTGCGCGCCCGGCAGCGCCAGCAGGTCCTGCCGGATGGGCAGGTCGCACATGCGGGCTACTTTCAGGCCGGGGTGGGCATACAGCAGGTCCAGCACAGCGGAAACATCGCCCGCGTTGGAATTTTCAAACGGCAGAACGCCGCAGTAAGCATCGCCCCGCTCCACGGCTTCCACCACCTCGTTCCAGGTGGAGTACGCCTGCGCCTTGGCAAAGGGGAACAGCTGACGCAGCGCAATGTGGGACCACGCGCCCTCCACCCCCTGGTAGGCGGCAACATCCTGCCCAATCAGAACATGCTGGTACGCGCGGGAAACCGCCAGCGCTTTTTTCAAAAATTCGCGGTAATAGGGCTGAAGTTCCGGGTTCTGCACGCGAGCGGTATTTTTTTCCAGCACAAGGGCTTCGCGCGCCGGGTCAAACACCTGTTTGCCGGTGCGCGCCTTGTACTGTGCCACCTGGCCCACTGCCTGCATACGCTGTTCAAACAATGCGGCCATCTTTGCGTCGATCTCGTCAATCTGCGCACGTGCCTGCTGCAACTGATCCATAGACAGGTTCCTCACATTCCATGGTTATTCATATTTTACTATACTATAAAACGGTCTGTATCGCAATAGGGCACCATCAAAAAAAGCAAAAAAGCAGGGCCGAAGCCCTGCTTTTTGATCGAAAGAATAGTGAATAAAGAATAATGAATAATTTTAGTGGACCGCGGCGCGCAGCGCCGCTCAGAAAACATAAACTTCCTGCCATTCTTTTATGCGTGCCCGCAGCCTGATATCTCAATCCGTGCCGCAGGCACACCTTCATTTTTCTTTATTCTTTATTACTTTTTAATTTCTTTTCCTCTTCCCTCGCCTTCCGCACCAGATCCTCAAAGCTTGGCATGGGGGTAAAGATGCGGTGGTAGGGGTTTTCCGGCATGGGGGCCGGCTTTTTTACCGGGCGGTAGCGCATCACTGCTGCCCCACGGTGGAAACGGCACCCGCGGTCAAGATGTTCCACAGGGCATCATAGGTTTCGCTTTCCAGCGCGGTTTTGTCGGTATAATACGCGCGGCGGCCTATGTAGGTGTTTTTCATGATGTCCTGGTTTTCGCCCTGGAGGTCATCCACCATCGTCAGGCCGGTGTAGGTGCCCAAATCCAGACCGGTCAGAGCCGGGCAGTCCGTCCAGCGGTAAACCATCTTGGTCCAGTCCACGATCACATTATCATTTTCATCCACATTCTCCGTGTCGGGCATGGTGCCGTCCAGGTACTGCAAATCGCCGGTGGTTTCCGCAAACTGCTGCGCGTAATCGGTATCCTGCATGATAAAGATGTAAGGCCCATCCTCACTGGATAAATCCGCCGAAAGCCGGGTCACATCAGCCATCTGGGTGTATGCATCGGTGTTTTCGCTCTCGGGATCAAAATCCAGGTTATACTGCACCAGCTCCACTACCACCTTGCCGTCGCCATTGCGGTCATCACAGTAGGCGGCCAGCGTGTTTTCCAGGGCCGTTACCGTATCTGTCGGCAAGTTGCTGCTGCCCACATAGCCAACGCGGTAGTCCGGCCGCACCCGGGTAACAACATCGTGCACCATCCACACCACCAGCACCACGGCGATGACCGCAATGCCAACGTACAGCTTGTGGTAATACCACCAGTTGGCAGCTTTTTCCTGTTTGGTATATTCTTTTTTCGATTCGGGCGTTTCATACTGTTCAACGCTGTCTTTTGTGACCCATGCCATCTTAAAAACTCTCCTAATCTTTTTAACGTAAATGGTATTATACCATAAATTTATGTTGGAATTGTAAAATTATTTTGACCATCCCGTGCCCGCTGCCTTGCATAACCCGCTAAAAAACGCTATGATAAACTTGTAATATTGTAAGCAGGGCTGCAAAAGCTGCGGCAGCGCACTGCCGCCCAGTCCGCTTACCCCCAATTAAGGCAACACCGCACAATTCCCGCCTTGCGGCTTAAGCACCGCTCCGGCAGCT
>ENA-UOJQ01001178-UOJQ01001178.1-human-gut-metagenome-genome-assembly--contig:-P63-NODE-1178-length-22581-cov-16.047945_pt1 | contig 22581 bp, 19 predicted proteins | sample MGYA00242352_ERZ723899 | MGnify/ENA metagenome assembly ERZ723899 | reverse complement strand
ACATCCGCCGCATGTCGGTCATCAAGGACGGCGAGGAGCAGCTCGGAACCCGCACGAAGGTCAAAGTCGTGAAAAACAAGGTGGCGCCTCCGTTCAAACGCGCGGAATTCGACATCATGTTCGGCGAGGGCATTTCGAAAATCGGCGAGATCGTCGATCTGGGCGTCGATTACGGCGTTGTCAAGAAGGCCGGATCGTGGTTCTCGTACGGCGACCGCAAGATCGGTCAGGGCCGCGACGCCGTCAAGGAACTGCTCAAAAACGACGAGGAGCTCCGCAACGAGATCGAAGGCAAGGTGCGCGAAGCCATGAAGGCGCCCAAAGAAAAATAGGTATTTATGGATTATACTGCCGAGGATGAAGTAATAATCAAGGAAAAGTGGGACGACCTGCTCCTCTCGTGTACGAAGATCTGCAAGAACGACGAGGACTGGAACTTCATCAAAAGAGCATTTTTCCTTGCCAAGGAGGCACATCAGGGGGTAAGGCGCCGCTCCGGCGAGCCATACCTCCTGCATCCTATTGCAGTAGCCAAGATCGTCATCGAGGAGATCGGGCTGGGCGTGAAATCGGTCGTTGCGGCTCTGCTGCACGACGTGGTGGAGGATACGGAGTACTCCGTGGAGGACATGGAACGCATCTTCGGTCCCAAGATAGCCTCGATGGTGGACGGGCTGACCAAAATGTCGGGAGTCTTCAACGCCGACACCTCGGAGCAGGCCGAATATTTCCGCAAGGTACTGCTGACCCTCTCGGACGACGTGCGGGTCATCCTCATCAAGATCGCCGACCGCCTGCACAACATGCGCACGCTGGGGGCGATGCCGATGAACAAGCAGATCAAGATTACGGGCGAAACCATCTACCTCTTCGCTCCGCTGGCCTACCGGCTGGGACTCTACTCGATCAAAAGCGAGCTGGAGGACCTCTGCATGAAGTACCGCTTCCCGCAGCAATACGCCGAAATCACGCAGAAACTCAACGAAACGGAGGCGTCGCGCCGGGAGTTCATCGACAAATTCAACGCCCCGATCATCGCCGCGCTCAACCGCGACAACATCAATTACGAGATTTCGGGCCGCGTGAAGAGCATCTACTCGATCTGGAGCAAAATGCAGCGCAAGCAGATTCCGTTCGAGGAGATTTACGACCTGTTCGCCATCCGCATCGTCTTCAAACCGCTGCCGTTCCCTTCGGAGAAAACGCAGTGCTGGCAGGTTTACTCGACGATCACCGACATTTACACCCCCAAGCCGGACCGCCTGCGGGACTGGATTTCGATGCCCAAGGCCAACGGTTACGAGGCGCTGCATTCGACCGTGATGGGTCCCGACGGGGTATGGGTCGAAGTGCAGATACGCACCCAGCGGATGGAGGATATCGCCGAAAGGGGATTCGCCGCCCACTGGAAATACAAGCACGCCACGATTTCGCAGGACGAAGACGAGTTCGACAAATGGCTGAAGCAGATCCGCGCGGCGCTGAACAGCCCGACGGAAAACGCAGTTGACTTCTTGGATAACTTCAAGTTATCGCTGTATACCTCGGAAATAGTGGTGTTTACACCAAAAGGAGAGGCCCGAAAAATGCCGTTCGGCGCTACGGCGCTCGACTTCGCATACGACATCCACTCGAAGATCGGCAACAGCGCCATCAGCGCCAAGATCAACCACAAACTCGAACCGATCACCACGCAGATCAACAGCGGCGACCAGATCGAGATCATCACGGCCGACAATGCCCGCCCCAAGCCCGAATGGCTCGAAATAGCGACCACGGCCAAGGCCAAGCAGTCGATCAAAAGCTTCCTGAAGCGCGAACGCCAGAACAACATCGAGCGGGGTATGCAAATGCTCGACGAGAAGATGAAATCGCTGAATATCAAGCTCAGCGGCCGTGTCCTGCGCAAGATCGTCCCGATATACGAAAGCAACAACAAGGAGGAGCTGTACAGCAAGATCGGAGCCGGCATCATCGACCTGAAGGACCTCGACAAAGTCCTGAAAGTAAACTCCAAAAGCAAGATACTCAAGTTCTGGACCCTTTTCATCAACAAAAAGGAGGACGAGGAGGGCGACGACCCGGCGGCTATCAACGACGCGGGCGAAACGGCGCCGAATGCAGCGCACCCGGCCAAAGAACAGCCGGAAACGCCCCAGTTCGAGATAGCGGAATGCTGCAAACCGATTCCGGGAGACAAGGTCGTGGGTTACCGCGATCCGAAAACCGGCAACATCATCGTCCACAAAGCCACGTGCGACGAATTGAACCGTCTTGCGACCCAGTTCGGCCGGAATATCGTCAAGGAGGAGATCAAATGGTCGCAACACAAGGCGATGTCGTATCTGGTCACCATCGAACTGCGCGGCATCGACCGTTTGGGAATTCTGCTGGATCTGGCGAAAGTCGTGAGCGCCGATTTCAGCATCAACATCCGCGAAGTCGGCATCCACAGCCACGACGGCATCTTCGAAGGCAGCATCAGTCTCTATGTCAAGGACGCCGAGGGCCTGCAGGACGTGATGACGAAACTGCGTAAGATAAAAGGGATCGAGAGTGTCAAACGAACTTTAAGCTGATATGGAAGACTATTCAACCGTAATATGGGTCGTGGCGATTTTTGCAGCCATGTTGTTCAACGCGACCTCGCAGGCTCGCAAAAAGGCGAAAAAACAGGCTCACGAGACCCAAAAGCACACTCAGCACGAAGCTTGGCCCTCGTGGGACACGCAATCTGCGGATGAAATGCGGCACCCGGACAGTCAGGAAAGCGTATCCGGAGCGGAAACCGACCGACTGCGCCCCGCAATGCAGCAGCCCGCACCGACGCCCGGATTCGGTGAAGTCGCCCGCAAAACGGCCGATTTCAAAAGCTCCGGGCGGCACACCGGACGCAAAAACGCTCCGGACGGACGGCATCCCCTCGAAGAAATCCTGCACGAAGAACACGCAGCAGGGGACAAGCATACGACAGCGGAGGCTGTAGCGGAAATTACGGAGGATTTCGACCTGCGCAAGGCAGTTATCTACTCGGAGATACTCAAGCCCAAATTCAACGAAGAATAAGGCTTTGAAGAGCAGCCTGCCGAAAGACGGCGATTTCCGCACAGTGACAGCAGGCAGATAGCGGAGGCTCCGAACAACAACGGGAAGTTCCGGCAGCGCTATTTCGCAGGGACGCCCAAAAAAGCGACAAAAAGCTCTGACAGCACCATTTGCAAGGACATACTGAAAAATAATGGGAAACGCTCTGTCGGCACTTTTTTGCGAAACGTATCGAAAGTCCGACGGCCTATTTTGTGGGGGGGGGCTATAAACAACGAGGAGCGACAAACACGGCGAATTAAGCAGGAGGGTATAGCGCCAATGCTTTTTCGGGGTATATATGAACGCAGGGCCATGTAAACCTTCTGTCGATCGGGTTGGACCACGGTGATCTTGTCGATCCCAAGCGTCACGGCTTACGGCGCATCCTCGTGAAAGATCCTCACGGGACTAAACTAAGAAACTTTAAAAGATAAATATATGGCATCCATTTTTTCACGCATTATCGCAGGCGAAATACCTTCCTATAAGGTCGCCGAAGACGAAAACTATTACGCCTTTCTGGATATCAATCCGCTGACGAAAGGGCACACGCTGGTCGTACCGAAAAAGGAAATAGACTACATTTTCGACCTCGACGATCAGACATTGGCAGGCATGATGCTGTTCGCCAAAAAAGTCGCAGGTAAAATCAAGCAGGAAATAGCGTGTTCCAGAGTCGCAGTGGTGGTTTTAGGGCTTGAAGTGCCGCATGCGCACATCCATCTGATCCCCATTAAGAGCGAAAACGACGTGGATTTTCACCGGGAAAAGCTCAAATTGACTCCGGAAGAGTTCGAAGAAATCGCAACAAAACTTTCGAAATAGGCAGCTGTTTACAATTATATAAACAACTGAAAAATAGGCGGGTATTGGGTTATTAACACTATCCGCCTATTGTTTATTTAACATAATATATCGCCAATCAACGAAAGCTAATAATTCAGGCGATTATCCGTCGGAAATCCGTTAAAAAAATCAAAATTTTCCTAAAATAGGGTGGTGAATTTACACTTGTAAATACACAATGGAGGAAGTATTTCCATTTGTAATTACACTTGTAAATACACAAGCGTCGATACATGTGTTAATATATCCATTTGTAAATAATAGGCAGACTGGCTCTAAATAGCGTTCCACGCATAATCGAGGAGGTGTCAAATGGTTAAACATTGGAGATTAATTCAATTATAACCAATGAATTACAATAATTATATACAACTCTAATTGATATATGCAAATATAGCCTGTCGGGAATAGGGGAGTATTGCATACACATGGACATCATACAGCATAGACTTACTAATATCCAGCTATTTAAAGTAAAATATATCAACTAATACATGATATCAACCACCGGAGGTAGATTTAACAATATTCCCTTCGTTACACTTGTAAACTTTTTCAACACTTATTAACATTTTACAAATGCAAAAATTACTTGTTTTACAAAAAACAAATATTTATATTTGTAAAAAATTCTGTTGATGAGGGAAAAATTGCTCGATTTGATGAAAAATGAAGGATTGAAGCCAAGCCAGCTCGCCGAGCTGCTGGGAATCAATCCCGCCGGAATCTCCCATATTCTCGCCGGACGAAACAAACCGGGCTTCGATCTGCTGCAAAAGATTCTCCGGAGGTTTCCCCGGATCAACCCGGATTGGCTGCTGCTCGACTCGGATAAGATGTACCGCGACGAGCCGCCGGCCCAATCGTCAGCTCCGCAGCCGATGAGCCAGCCCGCGTCGCCCGGCGGCGACCTTTTCGGCCTTGCCTCCGGTCGGCATCCGCTTGAAGAAAAACGGCAGCCGGAAACGGCGGAAAACGCAACCGGCGATCCGGCACCGCAACAACGACTCCCGGCAGCATTGTTTACCGCCAACGTCAAACGGATCGTCGTACTGTATGACGATCAGACCTTCGAAAGTTTTACGCCGACGACAAAGCGTTAAAAAAATTCGTGCGGGCTGCGGAACGGAATACTCGATTCTCAGAGCGCAAAAAAGCCGGGTAATATTCCAAGGAAACGGAACCGGACAAAGGGTTACGGCAAAACCACGGACAATCCCAGCAATCTCGACCACCGGCAACAAATTAGCAAGGCAAGTTTTTTAAACCTGCCTTCTTAGTTTACACATTGGCGCAAATATCCAATTTGGCCGCCTTAACTTGCACATTGGCGCAAACATCAACTTGCCGCCTTATTTATTCAACGGATTTTCTTCGGCCGCTTCGACGCCGCAATCGCAAAAATGGAATTCCGAACGCGCCTTGTCCGGGGGAAACAGGAAATAAACGCATACGGCCTCCGTGCACAACACTTCGTGCCGGTCATAGATGCGGACTTCGATCTCAACGATGTTGCGACGCTGCCGACGCACGGAAGCCCGCAAAACGATATGGTCATCAGTCGTGTGAATCGGCTTGTGATAGCGGACCTCCATCTTCGAAGTAACGCCGCTCGTCTGAAACTTCCGGAATACGACCCAGCTGCTGATCTCGTCGGCCAGCGTTGCCTGAATGCCTCCGTGCAGCGTATTCACCCAACCTTGGTATTCGGGACGAGGATGCCAGACGCTCACGATTTCATCGCCGTTTTCGTAAAATTCCATCCGCAGTCCCTGCGGACTGTTCGGATCGCAGCCGTAGCAATGGTAACCGTCCATGCCGCGCCAAGGATTCGTTATCTTCTTCATAATATGCTATTCGATCGTTGCGGTGCGGACCGAATCTGTTCCGTGATCTGAGAATCGGTTCCGAAATCGGCCCGGTATAACAAAGATAGCCATTTTCCCGCGAATCTCACCGTCTTCGGCAATGCAAATCCGGTTCATTTCATCCGGAATATTATTCAATCCCGACAACAAAGTCACAGGGAGGAATCAACCTCCTTGGCGCAATGTTTGGTGTAATATTACCATTATGTTAAATTCTCGGAGAGCATAGCCGCTTGATACGTTGTGCGTGAGCACTTTGAAGTGGAATTTATAATGATATTATGTTGGACAACGATCTTATTTTGATGGTTTGTTATTCAAAGCTTGTTGCTGTTGATGAATATCTCCTTAAACGTGGTAATGAGCAAGTTTGTACTATTCTTGATGGTATTATTGATGGTCTTCAAACTGTATTGCGTAATTTAGAACAAAAATAAATCATGGAAAATCCTGAAGTTGTAATTGCTCTTCCTAATGGCACTGAAATTCAGTGTACTGCTAAATCTGCTAAGTACCTTATTATTGGCCTTGGTTTGGAATCAGTTTTGAAAGATGGAAAAATTAAAGAATCTGCTGAAAAGTAAGAAGTTTTGGACACTTGTAAGTGCGATTGTTGCCGCCCTTTCGGCGTTTTTTCTTACGTCTTGTTCTACTTCTCACTATGTTGCTCAAAGTGTTTCCAGCTTTGTGAAAGGTGATACTACTACTACTATTATTAAATATGAGCAAGTTGGCTCTATAAAGAAAAAGTAATTTATTATGAAAATTCAGAAGGAATATATTATTGTTGTGAATGGTCGTCCTTATTTTTCGGTTATGGATGTTAAGCATCTTTCTGCTGTGATTGACGACGCTAAGGCACGTTTCGGTGCTGATTCGAAAATTGATGTTTTCTTGCAGACAACCGAGCTGTATGCGCCCGGAAAGAATAACGGTAACTAAGGATATTTTCGAGCGTCTTATGGCTTCGAATTCGTGGCGAGGTCTAGAAGCGTTAATAACTTGGTCCAATTCCGTGACTTGGAGAACCAAAGCGGGCAAAATGCCCGTTTTGGTTATTCAATATGATCATTATGACGATTTTATTCGCTGGAAAGACTGGGTTTCTCACGTTTCCTTTCCTTATGCCTATACTCGTGCAATTGATGATGTTGTTATTGTAGAGGTCCCCGTTGAGTCTTTTTTTCGGTTTACAACTCTTCCAAAGAAGTGGCATGTGAACAACCTAAGGTGATCGTCAACCGTCGTTATGCGAGCATGACGAACATCGAGATTGTTAATTATGCTAGGGTTTATTATGGTTGTTTTTGGCCTCCGGATTATATTTTAGAGGTTCCTTGCGGTTATTGTCATTCTTGCCAGAAGTCGTATAACAATCAATATCGTATACGTCTTTTGTACGAGCTTCGTAAATATCCGCCCGGCACTTGTCTGTTTGTTACTTTAACCTTCGATGACGATAACTTGGAGAAGTTTTCGAGAGACACGAATAAGGCTGTCAGATTGTTTTTGGATCGTCTTCGTAAGGATTACGGTAAACAAATCCGGCATTGGTTTGTTTGTGAGTTTGGCACTCTCCACGGTCGCCCCCATTATCACGGTATTCTTTTTAATGTTCCTCAATCTTTGATAGATGGCTATGATTCGGATGTGCCCGGTCATCACCCCTTGTTGGCTTCTCGTTGGAAGTATGGCTTTGTTTTTGTTGGGTATGTTTCTGATGAAACATGTTCGTATATTACCAAATATGTCACGAAGTCCATTAATGGTGATAAGGTACGCCCTCGTGTTATCTCTTCTTTTGGTATTGGTTCTAATTATTTTGATACCGAGGAATCCTCTTTGCATAAATTAGGTAATCAGCGTTACCAGCCTTTTATGGTTTTGAATGGTTTTCAGCAGGCTATGCCGCGGTATTATTATAATAAAATATTTTCTGATGTTGATAAGCAAAATATGGTTGTTGATCGTCTTACCAATCCTCCTGTTGAGTTTAGTTGGCAAGGTCAGAAGTTTAGTAGTAAATTGGAACGTGATGAAATGCGTCGTTCTACTTTGAATCAAAATATCGCTTCCGGTCTTACTCCTGTGCTTCCCCTACCCCACACTGAACGTGTTTCTTCTTTCGATATATTTAAGAAAAATATGGATAAAAATAAAGAATTTAAATAATGTCAAAGTATCGCATTCCCTCTGATTATGAGAATCAGACTCCGCGCGCCATACATCGGCGTGCTTCCTCTGCTTATGGTACTATTCATCCTGGTTTGGCTATTCCGGTTCATCATCGCCATTTGAACGTTGGTGATCGTATTCGTGGTCGAATCGATGAGCTTTTACAGTCTCAGCCTATGTTGGGCCCTCTTATGAATGGCTTTAAGCTTATTACTATTGCTACTTTCACACCGGATTCTGCTATTTATGGCTGGATGTCCAACGGTCGTCGTTTTACTCCCGACGAGTATATAAAATTTGGTAAGGCTTATTTTCCCCTTGCTGGCGAGAATCTTGCCAAATACAAAGACCCTGCGTTCAAGGTTTCTCATCCTGTTCGTCGTCTTACTTTTGGTTTGGATCTGAATGCAGATCAAAATAAAATTTATGAATCCTGGGTTTCTGACGAATTGAATGCTACCGGCGCTTCTGGTCAGCCTACCCACATTGGTCGTGGTGGCCTTTGGGATTGGCTTGGTATTGCTGCTGGTGCTGTTTGTCCTAACTTAGGCAAAAAGAGTACGTCGACATTTCCTGGTGCTCGTGGTCAAATTTATCCGCCCTCTTTTAAGTTTAACGCCGCCCCGTTCTTTGCTTATTTCCTTTCGCATTATTATTATATTGCCAATATGCAAGAGGATTATGTGTATTTTACTCGTGGCGTTGGTGAAATGATGAAAGTTCGTCCTGACGGTCAGCAGGAATCATTGTATCGTCCGTTCTTTTCTGATGTTTTTTCTTCTCTTAATCCTAATGATTTTTTGAATGTGTTGGACGATATACGTTCTATTACTCGTACAGGTGCTGGTGTTGATTTATTTGAAGGTGCTTCGGGTGCCGATCCAGGTAACAACCCGGTTCGTGCTATGGCTTGTGCTGGAATTCAAGGTTACGGCGGTCTTTTATCTGTCCCCTACTCTCCCGACTTGTTTGGTAATATTATCAAACTAGGTTCCTCTCCTACTGTTGAGATTGAGGTTATGAATGCTCTTGATACAAATACCTCAACGGGTTTTTCTGTAGCTGTTCCGGAGCTTCGCTTGAGGACGAAGATTCAGAATTGGATGGACCGTCTTTTTATTTCCGGTGGTCGTGTTGGTGATATTTTCCGTACTCTTTGGGGTACTAAGTCTTCGGCGCTCTATGTTAATAAACCGGATTTCCTTGGTGTTTGGCAGGCTTCAATAAATCCGTCGAACGTTCGTGCTATGGCTAACGGTTCGGCTTCCGGTGAGGATGCAAATTTGGGTCAGCTTGCGGCTTGTGTTGATAGGTATTGTGATTTTTCGGGACATTCCGGTATTGATTATTATGCTAAGGAACCCGGTACTTTTATGCTTATAACTATGCTTGTTCCGGAGCCTGCGTACTCTCAAGGTTTGCATCCGGATTTGGCATCCATTTCTTTCGGTGATGATTTCAACCCCGAATTGAATGGTATTGGTTTCCAACTGGTTCCGCGTCATCGTTTTTCGATGATGCCTCGTGGTTTTAATCATACCGGCCTTGATCAGGAGGCTAGCCCATGGTTTGGTAATACTGGTACCGGTGTACTTATTGATCCTAATATGGTTTCTGTTGGTGAAGAGGTTGCTTGGTCGTGGCTTCGTACTGATTATTCCCGTTTGCATGGTGATTTTGCGCAGAATGGCAACTATCAGTATTGGGTTTTGACTCGTCGTTTTACTACTTACTTTCCAGATGATGGTACCGGTTTTTATCAAGATGGAGAATATACCGGGACTTATATTAATCCTCTTGATTGGCAGTATGTTTTTGTTGATCAAACTTTGATGGCTGGTAATTTTGCGTATTATGGTACTTTTGATCTTAATGTTACTTCTTCTCTCTCTGCGAATTATATGCCGTATCTTGGTCGTTAGTTAAAGCCTAATTGTTATGTATAAGAAAAAGAAAATAACCTACCCTTCTTGTTTTTCGGAGGATTCATCTTCATCTTGTGAATACAATCCTTTTGTAGACAAGGTTACTGTCGCTCGTCCTATGTCTTATTACCTTGATGGTGGTGTTGATCTGGATGGTATTTCTACTCGCAAACCCTTGCCGGATGCCTTTGATGATGCAGAATCTGTTGCGTCCGGTGATGTCGATGTATTTACCGATCCTACAGTTGGTAAACTTGATTTGATGGATATGGCGTCTACTATGGCTTCTGAATCTCAAGCTCGCGCCTTGAAGGAAGGAGCTAAAGAACCAAATTCCGACTAATTGAACAATTTCTATGGGTAGAGGCCGCAATATACTTGATATATATTGCGGAGTGCGGAAAGCACGTCCTCTACCCTACTTTACAAAGAAAAATTGAACAATTATGAGTATTTTAGCTGGATTAGGTGCCGCTGCTGCTTCCTTTGCAATGAAAGAAGGTCATAATGCAATTGCCCAGTCTCGCAATGAGAAAAATATGGCTCTGGAGCATGATTATTGGAAGCGGCGTGTTAATCAACTTGAGGAGATGAACAAGCCTTCTCGCCAGGTTGCCAAATGGCGTTCTGCTGGTATAGCCCCCCAAGCTGTCTTTGGAAATTCTCCCGGTGGTGCTGGTATTGCTACTGATGCTTCATCCCCAAATTCTGAGACTCCTATGGGTTCTAGTGATTTTAATTTTGTTACTACTATCGCTGAGCGTCAGCGCATGAAGAACGAAAAGGCAATTGGTGATGCTACTGTTGACAAGCTGAATGCCGAAGCCGCGAAACTTCGTGGTGATACGAAAGACCCGAAAGTTACCAAAGATTTGCAACAGCTTGAGTTTGATTGGAATATTGTTAAGAAACAGCGCGAGCAAGTGCAGCTTGATGTTGATGAAATTGACAAAGAATTCCGGCGTGCTGTTAATGAGGCTGATTTGCAAATTAAGCGCGGTATTTATTCTGAAACCCTGTCGAAGATCGACAAGTTAATTGCCGATAAAGAAGTTTCGGAGGAAATGAAGCAGAATTTGCAGAAACAGCGTGATTTGATTAAAGCTCAAATTGATTCTACAAAGGCACAGACTGGACTCACTAAGGCACAGACTAAAACAGAGAACGCTCTTCGTGATGATCGTGTTAAGCTTACCGGTGCACAAACTACTGAAATTCTTTCTATGGCTGGTCTTTATGATGTTAGGCGAGATCGTGAAAAGTACGAGACGTTCCTTCGGTTGCTCGATATTGACGATGCTTCTAATGGTGCTGAATTTGCCCAGCGTGTCATCCGTCAGCTATTAGGCCGTTTTAATGCCGATCTTTCGGATTATAAGCAAAAGATGATTTCTGATTATCTCGAAAAAATTTGGTCGAATCAGAAGCCATAAGTATATTTGGGTATGGAAACCTTTCTATACATACTATTTTTATTGCTTGCGCTGGTTGGCGCTATTGTTGTTCCTATCTTTCTCGCCTTGCTTTATACTCGGACCTTTGTTGTCCTGTATCGTCGCTTTTTTGGTGAGGACCTTTTTAAGTAGTGCAAGACCCGACATAGTTCGGGTCTTTTTATTTTTTGTTTTACCTCGCGCAGATCCACCATCACTTTTGCTGCATAGTACTATGTAATACAAACAACCGTATGTAAATTATTGATATTTAATGCGTTATCATTAGAGGATCTTTTTAAGTAATGTAAGGCCCGGAAAACTCTCCAGGCCTTTTTTCTAGTCGTAAGACTGGAGCGGTGTCGCACCGCTAGGACTTAATATTGTTTTCACATTTGTGATTTACATATGTAAAACTTGATTGATTATTAATGTGTTGTGTTCTGCACGCCCGCGTGACCTTCCCGACGGTACGGCCGCCTTTGCTTTGGGCTCACTTCATAGCCCGAAGCATTGGCGCGCCGGACTACTTCGTTTGATTGACTTCCTTATAGCGCAGCATCTTGATGACCCAAGATGCGGAGCGTCTCCGGTGTGTAACGTGCGTACGTGTGCTTCACGCGTGCGCGCGAAATTCACATCCGGATATAATTGTAAAAATTTCACTTTTTTTTTTGGACTTGTAAATATTATTTATATATTTGCATTGTAGTTCTCTACTACTCGTTCTTTGACGTCTTGCCACCTTTATTAACTTTCTCTTCTGTGGTGAGATGCTTTCCCCTACCCTACCACTTAACTTTTTGGCAATGAATATATTACCATTATGTTAAATTCTCGGAGAGCATAGCCACTTGATACGTTGTGCGTGAGCACTTTGAAGTTGAATTTATAATGATATTATGTTGGACAACGATCTTATTTTGATGGTTTGTTATTCAAAGCTTGTTGCTGTTGATGAATATCTCCTTAAACGTGGTAATGAGCAAGTTTGTACTATTCTTGATGGTATTATTGATGGTCTTCAAACTGTATTGCGTAATTTAGAACAAAAATAAATCATGGAAAATCCTGAAGTTGTAATTGCTCTTCCTAATGGCACTGAAATTCAGTGTACTGCTAAATCTGCTAAGTACCTTATTATTGGCCTTGGTTTGGAATCAGTTTTGAAAGATGGAAAAATTAAAGAATCTGCTGAAAAGTAAGAAGTTTTGGACACTTGTAAGTGCGATTGTTGCCGCCCTTTCGGCGTTTTTTCTTACGTCTTGTTCTACTTCTCACTATGTTGCTCAAAGTGTTTCCAGCTTTGTGAAAGGTGATACTACTACTACTATTATTAAATATGAGCAAGTTGGCTCTATAAAGAAAAAGTAATTTATTATGAAAATTCAGAAGGAATATATTATTGTTGTGAATGGTCGTCCTTATTTTTCGGTTATGGATGTTAAGCATCTTTCTGCTGTGATTGACGACGCTAAGGCACGTTTCGGTGCTGATTCGAAAATTGATGTTTTCTTGCAGACAACCGAGCTGTATGCGCCCGGAAAGAATAACGGTAACTAAGGATATTTTCGAGCGTCTTATGGCTTCGAATTCGTGGCGAGGTCTAGAAGCGTTAATAACTTGGTCCAATTCCGTGACTTGGAGAACCAAAGCGGGCAAAATGCCCGTTTTGGTTATTCAATATGATCATTATGACGATTTTATTCGCTGGAAAGACTGGGTTTCTCACGTTTCCTTTCCTTATGCCTATACTCGTGCAATTGATGATGTTGTTATTGTAGAGGTCCCCGTTGAGTCTTTTTTTCGGTTTACAACTCTTCCAAAGAAGTGGCATGTGAACAACCTAAGGTGATCGTCAACCGTCGTTATGCGAGCATGACGAACATCGAGATTGTTAATTATGCTAGGGTTTATTATGGTTGTTTTTGGCCTCCGGATTATATTTTAGAGGTTCCTTGCGGTTATTGTCATTCTTGCCAGAAGTCGTATAACAATCAATATCGTATACGTCTTTTGTACGAGCTTCGTAAATATCCGCCCGGCACTTGTCTGTTTGTTACTTTAACCTTCGATGACGATAACTTGGAGAAGTTTTCGAGAGACACGAATAAGGCTGTCAGATTGTTTTTGGATCGTCTTCGTAAGGATTACGGTAAACAAATCCGGCATTGGTTTGTTTGTGAGTTTGGCACTCTCCACGGTCGCCCCCATTATCACGGTATTCTTTTTAATGTTCCTCAATCTTTGATAGATGGCTATGATTCGGATGTGCCCGGTCATCACCCCTTGTTGGCTTCTCGTTGGAAGTATGGCTTTGTTTTTGTTGGGTATGTTTCTGATGAAACATGTTCGTATATTACCAAATATGTCACGAAGTCCATTAATGGTGATAAGGTACGCCCTCGTGTTATCTCTTCTTTTGGTATTGGTTCTAATTATTTTGATACCGAGGAATCCTCTTTGCATAAATTAGGTAATCAGCGTTACCAGCCTTTTATGGTTTTGAATGGTTTTCAGCAGGCTATGCCGCGGTATTATTATAATAAAATATTTTCTGATGTTGATAAGCAAAATATGGTTGTTGATCGTCTTACCAATCCTCCTGTTGAGTTTAGTTGGCAAGGTCAGAAGTTTAGTAGTAAATTGGAACGTGATGAAATGCGTCGTTCTACTTTGAATCAAAATATCGCTTCCGGTCTTACTCCTGTGCTTCCCCTACCCCACACTGAACGTGTTTCTTCTTTCGATATATTTAAGAAAAATATGGATAAAAATAAAGAATTTAAATAATGTCAAAGTATCGCATTCCCTCTGATTATGAGAATCAGACTCCGCGCGCCATACATCGGCGTGCTTCCTCTGCTTATGGTACTATTCATCCTGGTTTGGCTATTCCGGTTCATCATCGCCATTTGAACGTTGGTGATCGTATTCGTGGTCGAATCGATGAGCTTTTACAGTCTCAGCCTATGTTGGGCCCTCTTATGAATGGCTTTAAGCTTATTACTATTGCTACTTTCACACCGGATTCTGCTATTTATGGCTGGATGTCCAACGGTCGTCGTTTTACTCCCGACGAGTATATAAAATTTGGTAAGGCTTATTTTCCCCTTGCTGGCGAGAATCTTGCCAAATACAAAGACCCTGCGTTCAAGGTTTCTCATCCTGTTCGTCGTCTTACTTTTGGTTTGGATCTGAATGCAGATCAAAATAAAATTTATGAATCCTGGGTTTCTGACGAATTGAATGCTACCGGCGCTTCTGGTCAGCCTACCCACATTGGTCGTGGTGGCCTTTGGGATTGGCTTGGTATTGCTGCTGGTGCTGTTTGTCCTAACTTAGGCAAAAAGAGTACGTCGACATTTCCTGGTGCTCGTGGTCAAATTTATCCGCCCTCTTTTAAGTTTAACGCCGCCCCGTTCTTTGCTTATTTCCTTTCGCATTATTATTATATTGCCAATATGCAAGAGGATTATGTGTATTTTACTCGTGGCGTTGGTGAAATGATGAAAGTTCGTCCTGACGGTCAGCAGGAATCATTGTATCGTCCGTTCTTTTCTGATGTTTTTTCTTCTCTTAATCCTAATGATTTTTTGAATGTGTTGGACGATATACGTTCTATTACTCGTACAGGTGCTGGTGTTGATTTATTTGAAGGTGCTTCGGGTGCCGATCCAGGTAACAACCCGGTTCGTGCTATGGCTTGTGCTGGAATTCAAGGTTACGGCGGTCTTTTATCTGTCCCCTACTCTCCCGACTTGTTTGGTAATATTATCAAACTAGGTTCCTCTCCTACTGTTGAGATTGAGGTTATGAATGCTCTTGATACAAATACCTCAACGGGTTTTTCTGTAGCTGTTCCGGAGCTTCGCTTGAGGACGAAGATTCAGAATTGGATGGACCGTCTTTTTATTTCCGGTGGTCGTGTTGGTGATATTTTCCGTACTCTTTGGGGTACTAAGTCTTCGGCGCTCTATGTTAATAAACCGGATTTCCTTGGTGTTTGGCAGGCTTCAATAAATCCGTCGAACGTTCGTGCTATGGCTAACGGTTCGGCTTCCGGTGAGGATGCAAATTTGGGTCAGCTTGCGGCTTGTGTTGATAGGTATTGTGATTTTTCGGGACATTCCGGTATTGATTATTATGCTAAGGAACCCGGTACTTTTATGCTTATAACTATGCTTGTTCCGGAGCCTGCGTACTCTCAAGGTTTGCATCCGGATTTGGCATCCATTTCTTTCGGTGATGATTTCAACCCCGAATTGAATGGTATTGGTTTCCAACTGGTTCCGCGTCATCGTTTTTCGATGATGCCTCGTGGTTTTAATCATACCGGCCTTGATCAGGAGGCTAGCCCATGGTTTGGTAATACTGGTACCGGTGTACTTATTGATCCTAATATGGTTTCTGTTGGTGAAGAGGTTGCTTGGTCGTGGCTTCGTACTGATTATTCCCGTTTGCATGGTGATTTTGCGCAGAATGGCAACTATCAGTATTGGGTTTTGACTCGTCGTTTTACTACTTACTTTCCAGATGATGGTACCGGTTTTTATCAAGATGGAGAATATACCGGGACTTATATTAATCCTCTTGATTGGCAGTATGTTTTTGTTGATCAAACTTTGATGGCTGGTAATTTTGCGTATTATGGTACTTTTGATCTTAATGTTACTTCTTCTCTCTCTGCGAATTATATGCCGTATCTTGGTCGTTAGTTAAAGCCTAATTGTTATGTATAAGAAAAAGAAAATAACCTACCCTTCTTGTTTTTCGGAGGATTCATCTTCATCTTGTGAATACAATCCTTTTGTAGACAAGGTTACTGTCGCTCGTCCTATGTCTTATTACCTTGATGGTGGTGTTGATCTGGATGGTATTTCTACTCGCAAACCCTTGCCGGATGCCTTTGATGATGCAGAATCTGTTGCGTCCGGTGATGTCGATGTATTTACCGATCCTACAGTTGGTAAACTTGATTTGATGGATATGGCGTCTACTATGGCTTCTGAATCTCAAGCTCGCGCCTTGAAGGAAGGAGCTAAAGAACCAAATTCCGACTAATTGAACAATTTCTATGGGTAGAGGCCGCAATATACTTGATATATATTGCGGAGTGCGGAAAGCACGTCCTCTACCCTACTTTACAAAGAAAAATTGAACAATTATGAGTATTTTAGCTGGATTAGGTGCCGCTGCTGCTTCCTTTGCAATGAAAGAAGGTCATAATGCAATTGCCCAGTCTCGCAATGAGAAAAATATGGCTCTGGAGCATGATTATTGGAAGCGGCGTGTTAATCAACTTGAGGAGATGAACAAGCCTTCTCGCCAGGTTGCCAAATGGCGTTCTGCTGGTATAGCCCCCCAAGCTGTCTTTGGAAATTCTCCCGGTGGTGCTGGTATTGCTACTGATGCTTCATCCCCAAATTCTGAGACTCCTATGGGTTCTAGTGATTTTAATTTTGTTACTACTATCGCTGAGCGTCAGCGCATGAAGAACGAAAAGGCAATTGGTGATGCTACTGTTGACAAGCTGAATGCCGAAGCCGCGAAACTTCGTGGTGATACGAAAGACCCGAAAGTTACCAAAGATTTGCAACAGCTTGAGTTTGATTGGAATATTGTTAAGAAACAGCGCGAGCAAGTGCAGCTTGATGTTGATGAAATTGACAAAGAATTCCGGCGTGCTGTTAATGAGGCTGATTTGCAAATTAAGCGCGGTATTTATTCTGAAACCCTGTCGAAGATCGACAAGTTAATTGCCGATAAAGAAGTTTCGGAGGAAATGAAGCAGAATTTGCAGAAACAGCGTGATTTGATTAAAGCTCAAATTGATTCTACAAAGGCACAGACTGGACTCACTAAGGCACAGACTAAAACAGAGAACGCTCTTCGTGATGATCGTGTTAAGCTTACCGGTGCACAAACTACTGAAATTCTTTCTATGGCTGGTCTTTATGATGTTAGGCGAGATCGTGAAAAGTACGAGACGTTCCTTCGGTTGCTCGATATTGACGATGCTTCTAATGGTGCTGAATTTGCCCAGCGTGTCATCCGTCAGCTATTAGGCCGTTTTAATGCCGATCTTTCGGATTATAAGCAAAAGATGATTTCTGATTATCTCGAAAAAATTTGGTCGAATCAGAAGCCATAAGTATATTTGGGTATGGAAACCTTTCTATACATACTATTTTTATTGCTTGCGCTGGTTGGCGCTATTGTTGTTCCTATCTTTCTCGCCTTGCTTTATACTCGGACCTTTGTTGTCCTGTATCGTCGCTTTTTTGGTGAGGACCTTTTTAAGTAGTGCAAGACCCGACATAGTTCGGGTCTTTTTATTTTTTGTTTTACCTCGCGCAGATCCACCATCACTTTTGCTGCATAGTACTATGTAATACAAACAACCGTATGTAAATTATTGATATTTAATGCGTTATCATTAGAGGATCTTTTTAAGTAATGTAAGGCCCGGAAAACTCTCCAGGCCTTTTTTCTAGTCGTAAGACTGGAGCGGTGTCGCACCGCTAGGACTTAATATTGTTTTCACATTTGTGATTTACATATGTAAAACTTGATTGATTATTAATGTGTTGTGTTCTGCACGCCCGCGTGACCTTCCCGACGGTACGGCCGCCTTTGCTTTGGGCTCACTTCATAGCCCGAAGCATTGGCGCGCCGGACTACTTCGTTTGATTGACTTCCTTATAGCGCAGCATCTTGATGACCCAAGATGCGGAGCGTCTCCGGTGTGTAACGTGCGTACGTGTGCTTCACGCGTGCGCGCGAAATTCACATCCGGATATAATTGTAAAAATTTCACTTTTTTTTTTGGACTTGTAAATATTATTTATATATTTGCATTGTAGTTCTCTACTACTCGTTCTTTGACGTCTTGCCACCTTTATTAACTTTCTCTTCTGTGGTGAGATGCTTTCCCCTACCCTACCACTTAACTTTTTGGCAATGAATATATTACCATTATGTTAAATTATTGCAAATAGAAGGTCTATTTTATTCATAATCGAATCTTTATACACTATTACATCCCGATTATTCGGCAAATTGAGCATATAAGCGCTATCCCGCAATCGGACGATATATAACTTCACCGAATTTTTGCTACTTTTGCAATATCAAATCCGGAACAAATGGCTGAAAATGACAGCTGTATAAAACGCTCGGCAATTATCCTGACGGCTTTCGGGCTGTTCTTCGTGACGTGGTATTTCAACCTCGGCGTTCGGCCATTTGCAAATTTCATATCTACTTGCAAATCAATTCACTACATATTGCATTACCTGATTGCGGGTATAATTCCGGCAGCGGCGCTTCTGTTGCTGCACCGACCCGATACCATATTATATAGGCTCGGACTGACGCACGGATTCGGCCGGGGATTGCTCTTCGGAGTGCTGAGTACGGTCCCCATGTTTGCCGGCTATGCGGTCATCGGCAGTTTCAACCGGGAAACGCCGCCGGATCACATGTTTACGTTCATAGTCGTCGCGGGATTCTTCGAGGAGCTGATTTTCAGAGGTTTCGTATTCGGAGAGCTGTTCCGGACAGCCCGTTGGGGATTTCTGCCGGCAGCGACGCTGACGGCTTTGGCATTCGGATCGCTGCATCTGTATCAGGGTGACGACCTGATTTCCGCATCGGCAGCTTTCGGCGTCACGACTGCCGGAAGCATCTTTTTCAGTTGGATCTATGTGGAATCGGAGAACAATCTGTGGAGCGTAATCTGGCCGCATACGCTGATGAACGCGCCGTGGATGCTGTTCAGCGGGAGCGGGAGCGGCGCAGTCGGCGGATTGTGGGCGAACAGCCTCCGCCTGTGCACGCTGCTGATCGCAATCGCATTAGTCGTCATATACAAGAAACGGAAGGGACTACCCTACCATATTTCAGGAAAAACACTGATAATCAACAGACAATATGTATAAAAAACTCGTTTTCATATTTATTGCAGCGCTGATGGGCGCTTGCACGTCCCGCCAGCAGGCGGACGAAAAGACATTGTATGTCTCGATCCTCCCGCTCCGCAGTCTCGTGGGGGAAATCGTGGGCGACGACTTCAAGATCGAGGTGCTGGTACCTCCCGGCGCAAGTCCCGAAACGTTCGAACCGACGCCCCGGCAGTTCATCGGGCTGAACCGGGCGGAGATGATCTTCAACGTCGGACTCATCGACTTCGAAACCACGCTGTTATCCAAGATCGAGGAGCGCGGCAAGGTCGTGAATCTCAGTCAGGGCATAGAACTGATCGCCGGCAGTTGTTCGCACGCTTGCACGCATGCGGAGCAGGAGACATCCGGCGGACACGGCACCTCCCACGCCGAAACCCACAACCATAGCCACGCTCACGGCGTCGATCCCCACGTATGGACATCGCCCCGCGCATTGCAGAAAATGGCGCAGAACGCTTATGCGGCCATTCGCCGGGCATATCCCGACTCGGTGAAGTACGAAACGAATTACAAACGACTGCAGGCCGATTTACGGGCGCTGGACGCCCGCACCGGCGAGAAGATCGCGCAGAGCGGCATCGAATACTTCATCATCTACCACCCCGCCCTCACCTATTACGCAAGGGATTACGGCATCCGGCAGGTGGCGATCGAAGCAGACGGCAAGGAACCTTCGGCCAAGCAGCTGACGCAGGTCATCCGTCAGGCCCGTGAGGACGGCGTACGGCGCATCCTCTATCAAAGTCAGTTTCCGGCATCCGCCGTGGAGATCATCGCACGCGACATCGACGCTGAATATGTCGAAGTGGACCCGCTGCGCGAAGATGCGATCGCCAATATCGACGCGATAACCGACATAATCACGCGGCGATGAATCTGGTAACGCTACGCGACGTCGGCGTCGCATACGACGGCTACGAAGCCCTGCAGCACGTCGATCTGGAGATTGCGAAAAACGACTTTCTGGGTGTCATCGGCCCGAACGGCGGCGGCAAGACGACCCTTGTGAAGGCGATTCTGGGCACGGTGCCCCATACCGGAGAGGTGCGGCTCGCACCCGAACTGTTCCGGGACAAGGAGCGGCTGATCGGCTACATGCCCCAGCTATCGGATTTCGACCGCACGTTCCCCATCTCGGTGCTCGAAGTGGTATTGTCGGGTTTGCAGGGGCACAAGGGAATTTTCAGCCGCTATACGAAAGCCGACCGCGCAAAAGCACTCGGCCTGCTGGAAACGGCGGGCGTGGCCGATACGGCCCGCAACCCTATCGGCGAAGTTTCGGGCGGCCAGATGCAGCGGGCGCTGCTGTGCAGAGCCGTCATTTCCGATCCCAAACTGCTGATTCTGGACGAGCCGGCCAACTTCGTGGACAACAAATTCGAAAACGAACTCTACCGCACGCTGCACGAACTGAACCGCCGCATGGCAATCGTCATGGTGTCGCACGACATCGGCACCATCTCAAGCGTCGTGAAGGAGATCGTCTGCGTGAACCGCCGTGTACACCGCCACCGCTCGAACATCATCACCGAAGAGCAGCTGCGCAACTACGACTGCCCCATCCAGCTCGTGTCGCACGGGCACATTCCCCACACGGTGCTGGAGCATCATCCGGGCGACTGCTGTTGCGACCACGAATAAAAAGCGCGTTCCCCGGCGGGGAACGCGCTTAATTTATAGACCGGCCTCCATCCGCGAGCGTTTATGCGCTCTCGGCCCGATACCGGAAATCGGACAACGGCTTATTTCTTCGCCTCGTTGATCTTGCTCAGCTTCTCGAAAAGCTTGTCATAAGCCTCCACCATCTCGACGCGCAGAGCGGCGAAATGCTTGCGGACGAGCGAACGGTTGTGCGGCTCGGCGGGATTGTTGGCCTTCGTGAAGAGATCGTTGCGGACGGCAACGGCCTCCTGCATCACTTCGAAAACCTCCTTTTCCTTCGAAGGCTGGAAGCAGATCGCCATATCGCAGTCGAAAACCACCTCTTCCAGACGGTAGTCGATCTCCTTTTTCAGGTTCCTTAAATTTGCCATATCATTGTGCGTTTTAAAAATTTGCTCCGACAAAGGTACGAAAAGCTTTCGGATTATCAAACGTTTTATGCCCTACGCCGCTGAAATAATCCCCGCCGGCCCATGCAAAAAAAAAGGATTCCGCATGCGGAATCCTTTTTACCGTATTATTCGGCCTTACATCTTTTCCAACTCCCTGTAACTCTTTTTGGCGGCTTTAGCCTCCTGCCGGGCCGCCTTGCGGGCTGCTCGCTCCTGCTCCCGGACGATTTTCTTCGCTTCGCGGAGCTCCTTTTTATAATCGACATCCGATCCGGGCATTTCGACGATGATGCCCGTTATCGACTCGTCGATCACCTCGCATCCGCAGGGTTCGCAGACGGGCTGCGGCGCGGGTTTGGGCCGGGGAATCATCGTGCGCTGCTCGACGACGCTGCCTTCGCCGTAATTGATCGTCAGTTCGACCCGGCGGAGCGGCGGAAGGATATTCTTTTTCATATAGTTCCATGCCGAAGGCATCTTTTTGAGCGCCAGCTCCTTGGCATCAGGCGACCGGCTGCCGTCGAGGATATCCAGCACGGACTGTTTGTCGGGCACCTCCGACTTGGCGACCAATGAGCGGCACATCTCCCAATCTTCGGCGACGGCATTGACCGTCACGTCGTACTTATTTGAAAAACCATACTTTCGATCGACGTAATTCTTGAAATCCTGCGCTCGGTTCCGGGCCAGCGTCTCGTTGAATTTCAGCGGACCGTCGGGCGACGAATATCCCGTGATCTCGACCGATTTGACCCTCATCAGCGTGTCTTTCATCAGGTTGCCGACGAAGTCGTCCAGATCGCCGAGCTCCCGCGAATTGCCGTCGAGCGTCGAGGAGAGTTTCGCCAGATTGATCTGGTAGCGGACCGAGTAGTCGGTGTCGCCGGGACGTTTGACGATGAACCTGCGGACGAGATAATCGCCGTCGGTGGTCTCCGACAGCATCACGGTATCGGCCGCAGGCACCGGCGCCGCGCTCCTGACTTGGGCCGTCGCTCCGGCAGCGGCACACAACGCAAGAGATAGAGCGAATGTTGTAAAGATTGTTTTCACGCAAATAATAGTGTTGGTTAATTCCTGCCGCACAACTCGCAAGATTCATACCACGGTTGAGCACTAAATATTTATGGCCGCAGCGGCAAGCGGAAGGGATAATAAAAAAGAGGAAGATCTGTACTGCACCCCAAAAGTTGGACACTTTTGGGGTGTTTTTTATGAAATATAAT
>ENA-UOJQ01001170-UOJQ01001170.1-human-gut-metagenome-genome-assembly--contig:-P63-NODE-1170-length-22755-cov-10.863568_pt1 | contig 22755 bp, 17 predicted proteins | sample MGYA00242352_ERZ723899 | MGnify/ENA metagenome assembly ERZ723899 | reverse complement strand
GGAGGACATTTTTGACCTCGTTCATCTCAAATATCGAAAGCACGTCGAACGGAAAAAAGAGTCTATTTACTGGACGTATCACAACGGCAGCTCCGCAACAAAAAGCGGCCCCGCCGAGGACGCTGAAGCCCAAGGTGGAACCGCTTGATTTTTTGCGCTGTTTTGATTTAGTTGTAAATCTGTTTTCTGTCCCATTGATGAAGCGGCGAAAAACGAGGGTCGAAAGCCCGAAAACCCTTGAAAACAGGGCAATGGGACACAGTCCCATCGGTTTTGCAGATTTGTCCCATTGCTCGCCGCCTGTTTTGCCCCGCTTCGCCGCCCCGCCGCGCACGCCTCGCACGGCCAGCGCACGCCCTAATCCCCGCCGATCCGCGCCGAAAAGCCCCGTTTTCCCCAAAACTCGCACGCTCTAACGCTCCGTTAGCACGCTTGCCCCTCTTGCAATCCGCCGCCGCGTCTGCTACAATAGCAGCATGAGCCGCGAAGCTCTCGTCCTCTTGGTCTGCTGCTGTGACTTCCGGGACAGGGCCGAGCGGCTCATACCATCTAAAAGCCTCAGAAATGCCGTTATACGGGCGTTTCCGGGGCTTTTTTGTATTCTGCGTATGTGTGCGCCTCGCCGCGCCGCCGCCGTTGTGCGGCCTCGTGGGCGTGAAAAAAGCGCCGACCGCCGCCGACGCATCCTCATCTCAAGATTGTTGATAATTCGCGCTTCCGTCCCGCGCCGAAAGTCGCCGTTTCCCGCGTATTTCAAGGGTTTTCCCGCCGTCTCCCCCCTCATCCCGCCCTATCCCGCATTTCTCAAATATCCTGTCTCCCCACACTCTCAAAATACTGCCAAAGGTGAAGTGCGTAGATAGACTGAAAACTGCGGAAGATGATATTTCTAACTGTGCCGTTTTCCGTGCGTTTCTTCACCAAGACCTTATCTGATTTGTTCAACTTTTGCCTTGACAAGGGGGAAAAGGGAGACTATAATCTGCCAGTCAAAAAATGATGGAGATTTTAGTTATGAAGAAAAAAAGTTTATCTGCCCTGTTCCAGCCGGTGGAGCTCACGCAGGGCGAATGCTGGAAGACGATTTTGGCGTTTTCTTTCCCAATCATTGTTTCCTATTTGTTGCAGCAGGTCTATACGATCAGCGATGCGGCGATCGTTGGCCAGACACTGACGGCGCAGGAGGTCGCGGGCGTCAACGATACGACGTCGCTTATCTTTATCTTCCTGCAATTTGCTTTCGGCGTCAGCGCGGGCTTCTGCGTGGTCACATCTTGTAATGTCGGTGCGCACAATCCTGCAGGCGTGCGTCGCTCGCTGACAACGCAGATCGTTCTTTCCGCCGCGCTGACGGTCATCCTGACGGTGCTTGCGCTGCTTCTGCTCGATCCGATGCTTGCGTGGATCAATGTGACGCCGGACAACGGCGAGGTCTACCGCGCGGCCTATACCTATTGCGCGATCATTTTTGCAGGCATCGGTGCGCAGCTGTTCTATAACTTCATCTGCTCGTTCCTGCGCAGCATGGGTGACAGCGTGACGCCGCTGGCGTTCCTGCTGTTCTCCACGGTACTGAACGTGGGACTCGACCTGCTGTTTATCATTGTGTTCCGCTGGGGTGTCGCCGGGGCGGCCATCGCCACGGTGAGCGCGCAGCTCATCAGCACGCTGGGCTGCTTTGCCTATGCTTTCTCCAAATATCCCGAGCTGCGCCTGCATCAGGAGGACTGGCAGATCACGCGCCATGATGTGACGCGCCATCTGATCCAGGGCATCCCGCTCGGTCTTCAATTTTCCGTGCTGGCGATCGGCATCATTGTGGTGCAGAGTATCGTCGTCCAGTTTGACATGCTGAACGGCGTGATGGTCTCTAATTCCGCGCAGAATGGCTTTGGCGCGGCAAACAAGGTCAATAGCCTGCTGATGACGCCGCTCAATGGCCTCGGCTCCGCGATGACGAGCTTCACGGCGCAGAACCTCGGCGCGGGCGACACGAAGCGCATCAAAAAGGGCACGATCCAGTCGATTATCATCATGCTCATCATGGCGGCGTGTTCCATTCTGATTGGCCTCCTGCTGACGATCAACGGCACCTATCTTCACATCTTCCTCAGCGCGGATAAGGTGACGGCGGAGACGCTCCGCTTTGGCAATTCCTACCTCTATATCGACCTGTCGCTCTACGCGTTCTTGGGGCTTATCTTTGTCGCGCGAAACTGTGTGCAGGGCATCGGCAAGCCGCAGTTCGTGCTGGGCGCGGGAGCGGCCGAGCTTGTCGCGCGCGTTGCCGTCTGTCTGTTGCTGCCTGCGGCGCTCGCGGGCGGCGTGGTCAGCGCGGAGGCACCGCAGGCGGCGGTCTACGGCCTGTGCGTGGCTGACCCGTTTGCGTGGATGTCAGCCGACGCGGTGCTGTGCATTCCGCTTATCAAGAACATCATGCGCGAAAACTACGACTATCTTTACGGCAGCGGCCAGAAACTCATTGAGCGATAAAAAGAACCATAAACTTGCCCCCTCCGTATTTTGAATACGGAGGGGGCAAGTGTTGTTCATAATGAGACGGAGAAATTTGTTGTCAGTCGATGTTCTTCAGACCGTCATATAGATCGTTGAAGGACATTTCCTGACGGCATCTTCCGTAGGAGAGCTCTTTGTTTTCGCCAAATTCCAGCAAGAAGCATTTGGCAAGCTCTTCCACGGTCTGCTCAAGCGTCGTAAAAAACTGTTCATAGGCAAACTTGTTTGCTGCCGAGCCTTCTTCAAAGCAATTCACGATCAGCGATTCGGTCACCTGATCGAGCGGATACATTTTGATGTGCATCAGCTCATGAACGATGATCTCTTCAAAGTTTTCCTCCCGCTTGGGATTTGCAATATTCAGAAGAATGATTGCTTTTCTGTCGGCGCAGTCGATCTTGATGTCGCCGGTTTTCGGCCACGCGGGGTCTTCCACAAATTCAAGGCGGATATCCCACGTGGGTGTAATCCTCAGTTTCCGGATATATTTTTCAAAAAGTGCGGTCAAGGCCTGTTTTTCTACCATGGTATTCCTCCTGAACGTTCAATTTGCTGCATCAAAGCGTAACGGATCAGTCCTCGAACCATGCCACGGCGCGGATGGGCGAACCATCGCAGTTTTCGAGCTTGAGCGGGAAGCAGCTGAACGAAAACAACCCCTTGCCGCATTTGTCGAGGTTCTTGAGGTTTTCGATGTTGACGATGTCCTTATTTTGGAAGAGCTTTTTGTGGCGTGTCAGGTTTTCGTCTGCGATGGGGTCGAGGCCGATGACGTCGAAGCCGATGCCCTTGTAGTCGCCCGCGATGATGTAATCCATCGCCGCATCATCAAGGCAGGGATAGTCGCCAAAGTAGGCATCCGTCCCCCAGCGCTTGTCCCAGCCGAGGTGGAAGAGCAGAAAATCGGCATTTTCCGCGTCTTTGCCGTATTGCAGGATGCACTCGAGCGTGATGGCCTTGCCCTCGTTCAAGTCGCTGCACTCGATAACGAGCGCCTTGCCGATGAACTGTGAGGCGGGGAACGCGTCGAGCGTCGTGCGGCCGGCGAACAGATGCGCGGGCGGGTCCATGTGTGTGCCCGTGTGGGTGTACATGGTCAGCTTCGTCTCCTTGAAGCCGTCCTTTTCATAGGTGTTCGCGCCGGCGAAAATGGGTGTCTCCGTGCCGGGATAGACCGGCATATTTTCAGCGATGGTGTGGGTCAGGTCAAGCACGCGCATGGGAACATCTTCCTTTCTGTTGAAATCAAAATCAGAACACGAACTGCACCAGCAGCATATAGCACACCGTGCCGCCTGCGATGGAGAGCAGCATTTGTCTCTTCCACAGGTGCAGGCTGATCGTCACGGCGATGGCGATGAGCTCGGGCAGGCCGTAGGCAAAGTGCAGCACGTCAACATTGCGCAGGCAGTAGACGACGAGCATGCCGAAGATCGCGCCCGGCAGTGCTGAGCCGAGGTATTGGATGTACTTGGGCGTCGGCTTTTTCGGGTTGAAGACCAGAAACGGCAGGAAGCGCGTGAGCATCGTGCCGAGCGCGCAGAGGATGATGGTGATGGCCTGTTGTAAGATCGTCATTTTACCGCCTCCTGCGTCTTGGCTTCGACGGGCTTTCTCAGCGCGGTCAGCGCGACGAGGATGCAGATCATCGTGGGAATGAGGAAGTTGTCCGCACCGAAAATGAGCAGACACGCAACACTTGCGATAAGACCGATCCACGCGCTGAAATGGTGCTTTTCTTTGAGCCACTGGTCCATGAAGATGACCACAAACATCGCCGTCATCACAAAGTCGAGCCCCTCGGTATTGAAGCGCAGAAGCCCGCCGAGGATGCCGCCGAGCGTCGCGCCCAGGAACCAGTAAAATTCATCGAGCAGCGAGACGAAGAAGTAGAACCAGCCGCGGTCCACGCCCTCGGGGATCTCCGCCGTATAGTTGACGCTGAACGTCTCGTCGCACATCGCGTAGATGAGGTAGGGCTTTTTCCAGCCCGTGCCCTTGTACTTGTCGAGCATCGAAATACCGTAAAACAGGTGGCGCGCCTGGATCATCACCGCCGTCAGGAAGACCTGTACCGGCGCAAACGGCGCGAGCAGCATGCTCGTCGCGACAAATTCAAGGCTGCCGCCGAAGATGACGACGCTCATGATCATCGGATACCAGAAGCTAAAGCCCGACGTGCGCATATAGACGCCATAGGTCATGCCGAGAAATAAAAAGCCTGCGAAGATCGGGATGGTGTGCGGAAACGCGGCCTTCAGTGCCGCAACTGCGGGTGATTTGCTGTGCATGGGAACGGGAAACCTCCATGTGGTGATGAAACGAAGCAGAAATGCGCCGGTTATTTTTGCGCCCGGTGCATAAACTGACCTGAGGTGATACGATGTCCTGTCAGGACGCGCTGCCCGCCGCCGTCAGCGCCGCCGCGGCGGCCATGGCGCAGGGAAAGAGCGATGAAGAGGTCGCGCTGCTCGCCGCCATCTTTACGCAGCTGGGCGACAGCCTTGCGATGATCGTCGTTCTGCGCGCGTGCGAAAAAAGCGGCGGCAGCGAGGCGGAATAAGGGAATCAGTCCTTGGCCGCCTCTTCTTTGTCTTCGCCCTTTTTGCCGCCCAGGGTGATGAACACGCCCGCGACCAGTATGATGGCCGAGCCGAGCAGGATGCGCGGCGTGAGCGTTTCATTTAAGAAGAGAATGCCGACAAAAATGCTCGTGATCGGCTCAAACGTACTCAAAATCGCTGCGCGCTGTGCGCCGATGAGGAACGTGCCCTTCTGGAAGAGCATGACCGCGCCGATGCAGATCATCAGCGAAAAGGCGAGCGCCGCGAGCCATCCGGCGAGGGTCTGCGGCAGGCAGAGCTGGTGCGAGAAGAGACAGAGAAAGAACATGCAGACCGCACTGATGAGCGCCATGTAGAAGGTCATACGAAAGCCCATGACCTCGCGGTGGCGGAAATGCGCTAAAAGCAGAATGTAGACGGCGTAGGTCACGCCGGACGTCAGCGCCAGCGCGACACCGAGCGGATCGACTGCACCGCTTGGGTCGATGAGAAGCAGAATGCCGAGGGAGCACAGGACCGCGCAGAAAAGCGCTTTTTTCTGCACCCGTTCGCGCAGCACCAGGCCGCCGAGCACCACGATGACGGGATAGGCGAAGTGGAATACCGTCGCCATGCCGGAGGCAAGATAGCGATACGAGCTGAACAGCAGGATCGGCGTGATACAGCAGCCGAAAAAGCCGGTCAGGCTGGTCTCGAGCAGCGCGCCGCGGCTGATGCGCAGCCCGCCCTGCTTTTGGCACAGCAGCGCGAGGACCGGGAGCGAGAGAAGATTGCGCAGAAACACCAGCGACATCGGCGTCACGCCCTGCGCGTAGAGAAAATTCGCGCCCAGCGGCATACAGCCGAAGATGACGGCGCTCAGGATCACGCAGAGATAGCCGAGCCACGGCGTTCGACGTTCCATGATTCTCCCCTCCTTTATATGAATAAAGTGAATGCATTTATCATACGCGCGCTTTTCCTTCCGGTCAAGTGGGGAAAAGAAAAAACACCGCGTTGACAAATATTCTCGCGGCTGATATGCTGTGATATCATCAGAAAAAAGAGAGGAAAGCTATCATGTTTCTCTTTTATGTAAACCCGATATTGATCGCTGCGGCAGTCATTCCGGCCATTGTCCTGCTGCGCTTTGTCTACAAGGAGGACCGGCTCGACAAAGAGTCACCGGGGCTGCTGCTCTCGCTCGTGATTTTCGGCATTCTATCGACATTTGCTGCCATCGTGACCGAGCAGATCGGCGAGGCGATCTTGGGCATTCTCCTGCCGCAGAGTTCGACCGCCTACAACGTGCTGCTCTACTTCGTTGTGGTCGCGCTGTCGGAAGAGGGCTTTAAGTACCTGCTGCTCAAGAAGCGCACGTGGTATTCAAGCGAATTCAACTGCCAGTTCGACGGCGTGGTCTACGCCGTGTTCGTCGCGCTCGGCTTTGCCCTGTGGGAGAATATCAGCTATGTGCTGATGTACGGCCTCGGCACGGCGGCCATCCGCGCGGTCACGGCCGTGCCGGGGCACGCGTGCTTCGGTGTGTTCATGGGCGCTTTCTACGGCCTTGCCAAGCGCTACGACAACTTTGGCGACGAGTACCGCAGCCGCCGCTGCCGCCGCCTTGCCGTGCTCGTGCCGGTGCTGCTGCACGGCGCGTACGATTTCATCGCAACGTATGAGTACGACGGCTATGCATGGATCTTCGTTGTGTTCGTTGTACTGCTCTTCGCCGCGGCGTACCGCAGGATCAAAAAGCTCTCGCGCGACGACCGCTTTATCGACGACAGCGACTACTACCACTATGACGGCCCCGAGTTCTGAAGAATGAAAAAAGCGCCCGCTCACCGAGCGGGCGCTTTTTCTATTTGAAAGTTATAATTCCATTTCGTACAGTTCGTCGCCGGCCTTGTGGAATCCGGCGCGCTCGAACATCCGCTGCGACTGCGCATTGAACGAGTAGATCTCCGCGTGCAGTTTGGGGATGTGCTGTTCCCTCGCGAGCTTTTGAATTTCGCCGATGACGCGCCTGCCGATGTGCTTGTTCTGGAAGCTCTTCGCCACGACGATGTTGATCTCACCGTCCGGATGCAGGCAGACGTCGCCGCACAGGCGGCCGCGGTACTTGATGTAAAAAAGACTGCCGCGCGCGTTGAGATAGCGGTACATCGCCTTGAGCAGCTTCAGGTCGTACACACTGTCGCGGTTGTCGACCTGCTTGCACACATCCGCATCCTGATACCACGGAAGCGACGCTTTGTAGTTGGGATAATACGGGACGAGAGTGATCTCGCCGTCGACAATTCTGCGTTCCATGACAGACCTCTCTTACATGATGACTTTCGGCGGAAACGGGCTCAGATGTGCGCGATGCAGTCGTACGCGATGCGCTCTCCGCCGTCGAAGGCACCGTGAATGACGCCGCAGCGCCGGAAGCCATACGCTTCCAAAAGCCGCTGCATCGGGCGGTTATCCGCGTGCGTGTCGGCGCGCAGATAGCCGATCTGCGCGGTGCAGAAGTCAAAGCAGGCCTTCGACACGCCACGCGCTTTCCCGTTGGAGGCGAGACGGTGGATCGTGCCGTAGGGTTGATCGAGATGCCACGCGCCGTCTTCGATGACGCGGTAGCTCTCGTCCTCGCCGAGAAAGAGGGCGAATGTGCCGACGATCTCGCCATTTTCAAGCATCACATAGCTGCTGCCGCATGCGATATCATAGGTGACGATGCTGCGGTCTGGGTACTCGTCGCCCCATTGCGAGGCATTGCCGTTTGCGCGCATGTAGCGCTTTGCGGCGGCGAAGACGTCCAGCACCGTGTCGACGTCCTGCAAGGTGGTTTTGCGAATTTCCATTTTAGCCCTTGTGCTGCTCGAACCAGCCGGTGATCTCGTTTAAGCGGCGGATGCGATGCTTGGGCTTGCCGCTGCGGGAGAGCTCGTGGTTCTCGCCGCGGAAGAGCACGAGGCGGCTCTCGACGCCGTGCGCGATCAGCGCAGAGTACATCTGATAGCCCTGATCGACGGGGCAGCGGTAGTCCTCGAGCGAGTGGAGAAAGAGCGTCGGCGTTTTGACCTTGTCGGCGTACTTCATGGGGCTGTGCCACCAGAATTTTTCGACATCTGGCCAGATGGTCGAGCCGCACTGGTCTTCGGAGAAGTCGGGGCCGATGTCGGACACGCCGTAGAAGCTCGTCCAGTTCGAGATCGAGCGCTGGCTGGCGCAGGCGCGGAAGCGGTCGGTGTGGCCGATGATCCAGTTGGTCATAAAGCCGCCGTAGGAGCCGCCGGTTTCGAAGAGGTTATCTGCGTCCATCTCGGGATACTTTGCGAGCGCCGCGTCGCAGAACGCCATCAGATCATCGAAGTCGACCGTGCCGTACTTGCCGCGGATATCCATGAACGCGCCTCGGCCGTCGGAGCCGGTGGGATTGCAGAAGATGACGAAATAGCCACGGCTCGCCCAGTACTGCATCTCGTGATAGAACACGGGACCGTAGACGGTCTTGGGACCGCCGTGAATATCGAAGATGACGGGGTACTTTTTGCCCGCTTCGAAGTCCATCGGCTTTAGGATAAAGCCGTGCACCTCGTGGTCGCCCGCGGTGAGGTTGAGGGGGTCAGGCTGGGCAACGTATTTGCCGCGCAGCATTGCGTCGTTGAAGTGCGTGACGCGGCGGCCCGTCTCGTCGTAGAGCTCCTGCGGCTTCATATCCCAGAGCGCGCAGAGGAGCATTTTGCCGTTTTTGCGGTCAAAGCAGTCGACGCTGCCGTTGCGCACGAGGACGGGGGAGACGGTGCCGTCTTCGAGCTTGTAGAGCCCCGCGCCGTCGAAGCGCGTCGAGATGAAGTACAGCACGTCGCCGTCCATCTTGAACGCCTGACCGCCGCCGTGGCGGACGTCGCAGCCGACGGAAGAACCGATGGCCTCGCCGTAGACGGCGTAGGGCGTGACGGCAAGCGTCTCGTAGTCGAGCTTGTAAAAGTCGCAGTCCGTGTTCATGCCGAACTTGCCGTCCGCGGCCATGACGAGCAGGAAGGACTTGCCGAGCGCGTATGTCGCGATGACGAAGTCGGGGCGACTCTTGACGACGAGCTCCTGACGGCGCGAGGCAAGGTCGATGCGGTAAAGGTCCTGACCGCCGAAGTGCGCGGGGCGGGGGACGGAGACGTCGAGAAGACTGAAATAGACGGTCTTCTGATCCTCCGCGAGCTGGACATCGGAGACGTTGAAGCCCGCATCCGTCAGGCGGGTGAGGGACTTCTTCTTTGCATCGTAGTAGAAGAGGCTTTCATACGCGCCGCGCGTGTATGTGCCGCCGTTCCACCACCAGGGTAGCTGAGAGATGACCTCGTAATCCTCGTTTTCCTTTTTGTCGTCAAAGTAGGCTTTCACGAGCTTCCTGTCGCCTTTATAGAGGTCCTCAAAGCCGGGAAAGGTCGAGCCGACGACAAGCAGGTCGCCGTTTTTGAGAGGGAAGACCTGCGAGACGGGGATGGGAAACGTGTAGGCAAGATCGGCCTCGCCGCCGTCGAGTGCGATCTTGTAGAAGCGGCTCGTGAGCGATGGTTCCTTTTCCCCCTCACGGTCGCCCGCGAAAAGAACCGTGTTTTCATCCAAGTAGCAGAACGAGGATTCCTTGCCGCCGCCGGTCAGCGCGCGGACGCGGCCGCCTTTTAAAAGATAGAGGCGGGATTCGTAGCAATTTTTTTCTTTTTTCGCCTGACTCACGGTGAAGCAGGCGCTTGTCCCCTCGGGGGAGAATGTCACGTTCGCAAGTGAGCGGACGGCGCAGAAATCGTCAATGGCGATGGGCTTCATGGGAAAACTCCTTTCATCGTCTGCGCGCAGAGCGGCGCAAAATCACGCAAGCATCATACCACAGCGACAAATATATTGCAATCCGCGGCAAAATCCGTCGAAGCGCACAAAAAAACATCTGCGGAAACCGCAGATGTTCACAAAAAATGCCTTGACTTTTCTGTACCCATTTGGTAAAATAAAGCGCTTATAAACGGGAAAGGGCGAGGAGAATTCCCCACCCATTACCGAGAGAATAGCATACCGCGGCAAAAAAAGCAAGATGCAGTTCGCTTTGTTTTACAACAAAGCCGGGTGTGTCGAACTGAATAGAGCCGCCGCAATACATTCCTTCAAGCGGACAGGGCTTGAAGAAAAGAAAGGCGTGAAGAGCAAAATGGCCAAAGACAAGATGTATGGCAAAACCCTTCGCAAGAATTTCGCCCGACACGAGGAGATCGTGGAGATGCCGAACCTGCTGGCGCTTCAGAAGAAGTCCTACCACTGGTTCCTCGATACGGGTCTGCGCGAAGTCTTTTCCGACGTCGCCTCGATCTCGAACTACGCGGGCAACCTGGAGCTGAGCTTCATCGACTACAAGATGGACGAAGCACCCAAGTACGACGTGCTCGAGTGCAAGGCGCGCGACGCGACGTATGCCGCCCCCCTGAAGGTGAGTGTGCGTCTCTACAACAAGGAGACCGGCGAGATCAAGGAGCAGGAGATCTTCATGGGCGACTTCCCGCTCATGACCGAGTCCGGCACGTTCGTCATCAACGGCGCCGAGCGCGTGGTGGTTTCCCAGCTCGTCCGTTCCCCCGGCATTTACTACGGCAAGGAGATCGACCTCAAGACCGACCTCCCGCTGCTGACGTCCACCGTCATCCCGTACCGCGGCGCATGGCTCGAATACGAGACCGACGCCAATGAGATGTTCTGGGTGCGCATCGACAAAAATCGCAAGATCCCCATCACCGAGCTGGTGCGCGCCATCGGCTTCAAGACCGACGCCGAGATCCTCGAGCTGTTCGGCGATGACGACCGCGTGGCCGTCACGCTCGAAAAAGACGCCTGCAAGACCTATGAAGAGGCGATGCTCGAGATCTACCGCAAGCTGCGCCCGGGCGAGCCGCCCACGGTCGAGGCCTGCGAGACCCTCATCAACAACCTCTTCTTCGACCCGCGCCGCTATGACCTGTCCATGGTCGGCCGCTACAAGTACAACAAGAAGCTCTCCCTGTGGGCGCGCATCCGCGGGCAGAAGCTTTCCTTCCCCGTTGCCGACCCGCGCACGGGCGAGATCCTCTTCGACGCCGGCCACATCGTCACCGACGAGGAAGCGCGCGAGATGGATGCCATCGGCGTCAACGATGTGACCATCGAGGTCGATGGCCGTACGATGCGCGTGTTCTCCAACCACATGGTCGATCTTGACCGCTTTGTCGACTTTGACCCCGTGGCCGAGTGCGGCATCAAAGAGCGCGTGCGCGAGAGCGTGCTCAAGGAGCTGCTCGAGCAGTACAGCGGCGAGGAGCTCAAGGAAGCTATCCGCGACAACGCCGACCGCCTCGTCCCCAAGCACATTCTGGTCGACGATATCCTCGCCTCCATCAACTACATGAACGCGCTGGCGCACGGCATCGTCTATAAGGACGATATCGACCACCTCGGCAACCGCCGTCTGCGCTGCGTGGGCGAGCTGCTGCAGAATCAGTTCCGCATCGGCTTTTCCCGTATGGAGCGCGTCATTCGCGAGCGTATGACGATCCAGGATCTCGACATCGTCACCCCGCAGAGCCTCATCAACATCCGCCCCGTCACCGCGGCGATCAAGGAGTTCTTCGGATCGAGCCCTCTGTCCCAGTTCATGGACCAGACGAACCCGCTCGCCGAGCTGACGCACAAGCGCCGTCTGTCCGCTCTGGGCCCCGGCGGCCTTTCCCGCGAGCGCGCGAACATGGAAGTGCGAGACGTGCACTACAGCCACTATGGCCGTATGTGCCCGATCGAGACGCCGGAAGGTCCGAACATCGGCCTGATCTCCTACCTCGCGACCTACGCCCGCATCAATGAGTACGGCTTTATCGAAGCGCCGTTCCGCAAGGTCGACCACGAGACCTGCCGCGTGACCGACGAGATCGAATACATGACCGCAGACGTCGAGGACCAGTACATCGTCGGTCAGGCTGCCGAGCCTGTCGATGAGAATGGCTGTCTCGTCAACCAGCGTATCACCTGCCGCCACCGCGACGAGATCGTCGAGGTCGACCGTGACCGCGTCGACTATATCGATATCTCCCCGCGTATGATGGTCTCCATCGCGACGGCGATGATCCCGTTCCTGCCGAACGACGACGCGAACCGCGCCCTGATGGGCGCGAACATGCAGCGCCAGGCCGTTCCTCTGCTCCGCCCCGAGGCGCCGATCGTCGGCACCGGTATGGAGCATAAGATCTGCATGGACTCCGAGGTCGTCATCCTCGCCGAGGGCGACGGCATCGTCACCAAGATGGACGCGCGCGCCATCACTGTCGCCTACGACAACGGTGAGACGAAGGAATACAAGCTCACGAAGTTCCTGCGCTCCAACCACGGCACGTGCATCAACCAACACCCGATCGTCGATGTCGGCGAGCGCGTGCATGGCCGCCGCCTGAACGAGAACGGCGTGTGGGAAGATCCCACCGTCCTTGCCGACGGCCCCGCGACCGATCAGGGCGAGATCGCTCTGGGCCGCAACATCCTCGTCGGCTTCATGACCTGGGAAGGCTACAACTACGAAGACGCCGTTCTTCTGAACGAGCGCCTTGTCCGCGAGGACTATTACACCTCCATCCACCTCGAAGAGTACGAGCTTGACGCACGCGACACCAAGCTCGGCCCCGAAGAGATCACCCGCGACATCCCCAACGTCGGCGAAGACGCGCTCAAAGATCTCGACGAGCGCGGCATCATCCGCATCGGCGCGGAGGTCCACGCCGGCGACATCCTCGTCGGTAAGGTCACGCCCAAGGGCGAGACCGACCTGACCGCGGAAGAGCGCCTGCTGCGCGCCATCTTCGGCGAAAAGGCGCGCGAAGTGCGCGACACCTCCCTTAAGGTGCCCCACGGCGAGAGCGGTATCGTCGTCGACGCCAAGGTCTTCTCCCGCGAGGCGGGCGACGAGCTTGGCCCCGGCGTGAACATGGTCGTGCGCGTTTACATCGCGCAGCGCCGCAAGATCCAGCCGGGCGACAAGATGGCAGGCCGTCACGGCAACAAGGGCGTTGTCTCCCGCATCCTGCCGCAGGAGGATATGCCCTTCATGCCCGACGGTACGCCGCTCGATATCGTGCTGAACCCGCTGGGCGTTCCGTCCCGTATGAATATCGGTCAGGTGCTCGAGGTCCATCTGGGCTACGCCGCCAAGACCCTCGGCTACAAGGTCGCGACCCCAATCTTCGACGGCGCGAGCTACGAGGACATCCGCGAGGAGCTCATCAAGGCCGGTCTCGACCCCGAGGGCAAGAGCTGGCTGTACGACGGCCGCACCGGCGAGCGCTTCGACAACAAGGTCACCGTCGGTTACGTGTACTTCCTCAAGCTGCACCACCTGGTCGACGATAAGATCCACGCCCGTTCCACCGGCCCGTACTCCCTTGTCACGCAGCAGCCGCTCGGCGGCAAGGCGCAGTTCGGCGGCCAGCGCTTCGGCGAAATGGAAGTCTGGGCCCTCGAGGCCTACGGCGCGGCGTATACGCTGCAGGAGATCCTCACGGTCAAGTCCGACGACGTGACGGGCCGTGTCAAGACGTATGAAGCCATCGTCAAGGGCCACAACGTCCCGACCCCGGGCGTGCCCGAATCGTTCAAGGTTCTCGTCAAGGAGCTGCAGTCCCTGTGCCTGGACGTCAAGATCCTCGGCGAGGACGGCGAAGAGGTCGACCTCAAGGACGACGATGACGATGATTCCATCTACGGCGCAGGCGGCAAGGCGCTGCCCGACGACGAGATCACGATGGACGACGATCTGCCGAACGGCAAGGACGTCGACGCCGACGAGGCGGCTGACGCGGGCTTTGAGATCCAGGACGAGGACAACGTCTTCGGCCTGCTGAACGACAGCTACACCATGGACTCCGATGATTCGGAGAACGTATAAGAAGGAGGCGGCAATACAATGAGTCATGCAACATTCAGCGCAATCCAGATCGGTATTGCTTCCCCGGAAAAGATCCGCGAATGGTCCTACGGAGAGGTCAAGAAGCCGGAAACCATCAACTACCGCACCCTGAAGCCCGAGCGCGACGGTCTGTACTGCGAACGCATCTTTGGCCCGACGAAGGACTGGGAGTGCCACTGCGGCAAGTATAAGAAGATCCGCTACAAGGGCAAGATCTGCGACCGCTGCGGCGTGGAAGTCACGCGCGCCAAGGTCCGCCGCGAGCGCATGGGCCACATCGAGCTCGCCACGCCCGTTTCCCACATCTGGTATTTCAAGGGCATTCCGTCCCGCATGGGCCTGCTGCTCGACATCAGCCCCCGCATCCTGGAAAAGGTGCTGTATTTCGCCGCTTATATCGTCACCGATCCCGGCGAGACCCCGCTGATGCGCAACCAGATCCTCTCGGAGAAGGAATACCGCGATATGCGCGAGAAGTATGAGGACGATTTCGACGCCGGTATGGGCGCCGAGGCCGTCAAGAAGCTCCTCCAGCAGATCGACCTCGAATCCTTGTCCGAGCAGCTCCACGCCGAACTCAAGAGCGCGAGCGGCCAGAAGAAGGCCCGTATCGTCAAGCGCCTTGAGGTCGTGGATGCGTTCCGCATCTCCGGCAACAAGCCCGAGTGGATGATCATCGACGTGCTGCCCGTCATTCCGCCCGAAATTCGCCCGATGGTCCAGCTCGACGGCGGCCGCTTCGCGACCTCCGACTTAAACGACCTCTACCGCCGCGTCATCAACCGCAACAACCGCTTGAAGCGCCTCATTCAGCTCAACGCGCCCGACATCATCGTGCGCAACGAGAAGCGCATGCTGCAGGAAGCGGTCGACGCGCTGATCGACAACGGCCGCCGCGGCCGCGCCGTCACCGGTGCGAATAACCGCGCACTCAAGTCCCTTTCCGACATGCTCAAGGGTAAGCAGGGCCGCTTCCGTCAGAACCTGCTCGGCAAGCGTGTCGACTACTCCGGCCGCAGCGTTATCTGCGTCGGCCCTGAGCTGAAGATCTACCAGTGCGGTGTGCCGAAGGAAATGGCACTCGAGCTGTTCCGCCCCTTCATTATGAAGAAGCTCGTCGAGGACGGCGCCGCCAACAACATCAAGTCCGCCAAGAAGATGGTCGATAAGGGCCGCACCGAGGTCTGGGACGCGCTCGACGTCGTCATCAAGGATCACCCCGTCATGCTCAACCGCGCGCCGACGCTCCACCGTCTCGGTATTCAGGCGTTTGAGCCGGTGTTGGTTGAAGGCCGCGCCCTCAAGCTCCACCCGCTGAACTGCACGGCATTCAACGCGGACTTCGACGGCGACCAGATGGCTATTCACGTGCCCCTGTCTGCCGAGGCGCAGGCCGAGGCCCGTATCCTGATGCTCTCTGCCAACAACCTGCTGCGTCCTCAGGACGGCGGCCCTGTCACGGTGCCGACGCAGGATATGGTTCTGGGTTCCTACTACCTCACGTTCGAGCGCTTTGAAAACGGCGTTTCCCAGATGGATAACGACGAGTTCTGGCCGCAGGACATTGACTTTGCCCTTGCCGGCAAGCGCTACGACGAGCTGACCGACGAAGAGAAGGCCAGCGTGAATCTGCACGTTTACCGCGACGAGGACGAGGCCATGCTCGCCTACAACGACCACCTCATCGGTATCCACCAGCCCATCCTTGTCCGCACGGTCAAGCAGATGCCGGACGGCACCATGGGCAGCAAGGTCGTGCGCGTTACCATCGGCCGCATCATCTTCAACCGCAACATTCCGCAGGACCTTGGCTTTGTCAAGCGCGTGGATGAAAACGGCGAGCCGACCGAAAACTACTTCGACTACGAGATCACCGAGGTCTGCGGCAAGAAGCTGCTCGGCAAGATCGTCGACCGCACGATCAAGCTGCACAACTTCACCATCGCGGCCGAAGTGCTCGATAACATCAAGGCCACGGGCTACAAGTTCTCCACCCGTGCGGCCATCAGTATCTCCGTTGCGGATATGACCATTCCGCCGGCAAAGTACACCCTCATTGCCGAGACCGAGCAGCGCGTCGTCGACATTGAAGACCAGTTCAAGATGGGCTTCATGACCGAGGATGAGCGCTACCGCGCCGTCGTCAAGGAGTGGGAAAAGACCACCGCGGACGTCACCGACGCCCTGCAGAAGAACATGGACCGCTACAACCCCATCTTCATGATGGCGGACTCCGGCGCCCGTGGTTCGATGAAGCAGATCCGTCAGCTGACCGGTATGCGCGGCCTGATGGCCAACACCGCCGGTAAGACGATCGAGATCCCGGTCAAGGCAAACTTCCGCGAAGGTCTGTCCGTCCTTGAATACTTCACCTCCTCCCGAGGCGCCCGTAAGGGCCTTGCCGATACGGCTCTTCGTACGGCAGACTCCGGTTACCTGACCCGCCGAATGGTCGACGTCTGCCAGGATGTCATCATCCGCTCCGACGACTGCGGCGCGACCCGCGGCATCACGATCAGCGAGATCAGCGAGAACGGCCAGGTCATCGAAAAGTTCTCCGAGCGCGTCAACGGCCGCTATCCGGTCCACGACGTGATGAAGCCCGGCACGGACGAGGTCCTCATTTCCAAGGATCACATGATGACCCCCGAGGATGCCGACCTCATGGAGAAGTTCGATATCCACTCCGTCGAGATCCGCACGGTGCTTACGTGCAAGGCCCACAGCGGCGTTTGCGCGAAGTGCTACGGCATGAACCTTGCCACGAGCAAGCCCGTCGGCCCCGGCGAGGCGGTCGGTATCATCGCGGCCCAGTCCATCGGCGAGCCCGGTACGCAGCTGACGATGCGAACCTTCCACACCGGCGGCGTTGCGGGCGGCGATATCACCCAGGGTCTTCCGCGAGTCGAGGAACTGTTTGAGGCGCGCCGTCCCAAGAAGATGGCGACCCTCGCCGAGATCGGCGGTAAGGTCCGCTTCGAAGAGGCGACCAAGGGCAGCCTGCTCAACATCATCGTCACCGCGGACGACGGCGACAACCGCATCTACTCGGTGCCGCACACCGGCCTGCGCGTGAACGACGGCGACGTCATCGCCAAGGGCACGCAGCTGCAGGACGGCGCGCTGTCCCCGCACGATATCCTGCGTATCCGCGGCACGTCCGCCGTTCATGACTACCTCATTCAGGAAGTTTTGAAGGTTTACCGTCAGCAGGGCGTTGACATCAACGATAAGCATATCGAGGTCATCGTCCGCCAGATGATGCGCAAGGTGCGCGTCGAGGAGTCCGGTGACACGAACCTGCTCTCCGGCTCCATGGTCGATCTGCTTGAGTATGAGGATGCCAACGAAGAGATCCGCGCGCGCAATGCCGCGGGCGAGGTCAACGCCGAGACTGGCGAGCCGCTGCAGGAAGCCATTGCCACGCAGCTGCTCATGGGTATCACGAAGGCCTCTCTTGCGACCGACAGCTGGATGTCCGCCGCGTCTTTCCAGGAGACCACAAAGGTCCTGACTGAAGCCGCCATCAAGGGTAAGGTCGACCACCTTGTTGGTCTGAAGGAGAACGTCATCATCGGTAAGCTCATCCCCGCCGGTGCAGGCTTGAACGCCTACCGTGAGTTTGCTGAGGAGATCGTTCCCGAGCCTGAGAAGCCCGAGGAAGAGCCGCACGAGCCGCGCATCATCACGAATGCCGTCGAAGTGTGAGTTAGGACCTCACGTATTGAATAGGTAAAAAGAGACGCGGAAAATTCCGCGTCTCTTTTTTGCCATTTTGGCGGAAAAAGGGAGAGTTTGACAGCCTCTTTTCAAAAGTTTGACGCGCCGGCGCGGAACGCACAAAAAAATTCGGGAAAAGCCCGTCGTTTCAGCGATTATTTTGTGTAGACAGCCATAAAAAACGCTTGACGGCTTGTGTGCCTCATGGTATAATTTCAACTTGCGTGGGTATGTCCCACGGAATTTGTCATACCGTCAGGAGGGACCTGCCGTGACGCCGGATCTGTCCACTTGCCGCAAGGTAGCGGGCATCAAGCAGACGATGCGTGCACTGCGGGAACACCGCGCGGAAAAGCTGTATATCGCCTGCGATGCAGACCCAGCCGTGCTTGCGCCGATCGAAGCGCTCGCACGCGAAGAGAACATCGAGATCGACGATCGCGCCACGATGGCGCAGCTTGGCCACAGCGCGGGCATCGCCGTTGGTGCGGCGGTGATCGCCGTTCTGAGAAATTAAGGTTTTTTCGGGATATTTTACCGATATCCTGTAAAAAATATATATCACATCATTTCAGGAAAGGAGAAACAAGAATGCCTACTTTTAACCAGTTGGTTCGCAAGGGCAGACAGCAGTCGACTTACAAGTCCAACTCCCCGGCTCTGCAGTATGGTCTTAACACGCTGAAGAACAAGGAGACCGACCTCGCCTCTCCCCAGAAGCGTGGCGTTTGCACCGCAGTTCGTACTGCGACCCCGAAGAAGCCGAACTCCGCTCTTCGTAAGATCGCCCGTGTCCGCCTCACCAATGGCTATGAGGTCACCGCTTACATCCCCGGCGTCGGTCATTCCCTGCAGGAGCACTCTGTGGTCATGATCCGCGGCGGCCGTGTGAAGGACCTCCCTGGTGTGCGTTACCACATCATCCGCGGCACTCTGGACGCTCAGGGCGTGCAGGGCCGTATGCAGTCCCGTTCCAAGTACGGCGCCAAGCGCCCGAAGCAGAAGTAAGGCTGCGACCTTGAAATGAGCTTTGCCGAAAAGGTTTGATATATATTTTTGTGTCATTCACCTCTTTGGCAGGCCGGAACACGATGGGGGAGAGCCCCATTCGCGAGTACCTATGATTTCTAAATTATAAGAAGGAGGGAAGCAAAGTGCCCAGAAGAGGTAATGTTCCCAAGAGAGAAGTTCTGCCCGATCCTATGTACAACAGCGTCCTGGTGACCAAGCTCGTCAACAGCGTGATGCTCGACGGCAAGAAGGGCGTCGCCCAGAAGGTCGTCTACAGCGCGTTCGACATGATCAAGGACAAGACCGGCAACGAGCCTCTCGATGTTTTCAACCAGGCCATGGAGAATATCATGCCCAGCCTGGAGACCAAGTCCCGCCGCGTCGGCGGTGCCACCTATCAGGTGCCGATGGAGGTCCGTCCCGCCCGTCGTCAGACCCTCGGTCTGCGTTGGCTGACGGCCTATGCCCGTGCCCGTGGTGAGCGCACCATGGCCGAGCGCCTGGCTGGCGAGATCATGGATGCTGCCAACAACAGCGGCAGCGCCGTGAAGAAACGCGAAGATACCCACAAGATGGCCGAATCCAACAAGGCATTCGCCCACTTCCGCTGGTAACGGAGGAACGAGAGAATTATGGCAAGAAAAGTCTCTCTGGAAAACACCAGAAATATCGGCATCATGGCCCATATCGACGCTGGCAAGACCACGACTACCGAGCGTATTCTGTACTACACCGGCGTCAACTACAAGATCGGCGAGACCCACGACGGTACCGCCACGATGGACTGGATGGCTCAGGAACAGGAGCGTGGTATCACCATCACCTCCGCTGCCACCACCTGCTACTGGAAGGGCAGCAAGAATCAGTTCCCGCAGACCCGCTTGAACATCATCGACACCCCGGGCCACGTCGACTTCACCGTTGAGGTCGAGCGCTCCCTGCGCGTTCTGGACGGCTCTGTGACCGTTCTCTGCGCCAAGGGCGGCGTTGAGCCCCAGTCTGAGACTGTGTGGCGTCAGGCCGATAACTACAAGGTCCCCCGCATGATCTACGTCAACAAGATGGATATCATGGGCGCGGACTTCTACAACGTTCTGCACATGATCCACGACCGTCTCAAGTGCAACGCTGTCCCCATCCAGCTGCCGATCGGCTCTGAAGATACCTTTAAGGGCATCATCGACCTGGTGGAGATGGACGCTGATATCTACTACGACGAGCTCGGCAAGGACATGCGCGTCGAGGAGATCCCCGAGGACATGCTCGAGCTCGCTCAGGAGTATCGCACCAAGCTCATTGACGCTTGCGCTGACCTGAACGACGAGATCATGGAGCTGGCGCTCGAAGAGAAGCCCGTTCCTCAGGACCTCATCCGCAAGACCATCCGTCAGGCCACCATCGACAATAAGATGGTTCCTGTCACCTGCGGTACCTCTTACAAGAACAAGGGCGTTCAGAAGCTGCTGGACGCGATCGTCGACTACATGCCGTCCCCCGTGGATATCCCCGCGATCGACGGTGTGAACCCCGATACCGGTGAGGAAGATGTCCGTCACGCGGACGATAACGCTCCGTTCTCCGGTCTCGCGTTCAAGATCGCGACCGACCCGTTCGTCGGCCGTCTGTCCTTCGTTCGCGTGTACTCCGGTATTCTGAATACCGGTACCGCCGTTCTCAACTCCACCAAGCATCAGAGAGAGCGCATCGGCCGCATCCTGCAGATGCACGCCAACCACCGCGAGGATATCGAGTGCTGCTACGCCGGCGACATCTGCGCCGTCATCGGCCTCAAGAACACCACCACCGGTGATACGCTCTGCGATGAAAAGGCTCCGATCATCCTGGAGTCCATGGAATTCCCCGAGCCCGTGATCCGCGTCGCCATCGAGCCCAAGACCAAGGCTGGTCAGGAGAAGATGGGCATCGCGCTGATGAAGCTGGCTGAGGAAGACCCAACCTTCAAGACCTACACCGATGAAGAGACCGGTCAGACCATCATCGCCGGTATGGGTGAGCTCCATCTGGAGATCATTGTCGACCGCCTGCTCCGTGAGTACAAGGTCGAGGCGAATGTCGGCGCTCCTCAGGTCGCCTACAAGGAGACCATCACCAAGGCTGTCGATCAGGATACCAAGTACGCCCGTCAGAGCGGTGGTAAGGGTCAGTACGGTCACGTCAAGATCCATGTCGAGCCCAACGAGTCCGGCAAGGGTTACGAGTTTGTCAACGCCCTCGTCGGCGGCGCGATCCCCAAGGAATACGTTCCCGCGATCGATGCCGGTATTCAGGGCGCCATGCTCTCCGGTGTTCTCGCCGGTTACCCGGTCGTCGACGTCAAGGTCACGCTGTACGATGGTTCTTATCACGAGGTCGACTCCTCTGAAATGGCGTTCAAGATCGCCGGCTCCATGGCCTTCAAGGAGGCCTGCCAGAAGGCTGGCCCGACGCTGCTCGAGCCGATAATGAAGGTCTGCGTCATCGTCCCCGACGAGTACATGGGCGACGTGATCGGCGACCTCAACTCCCGCCGTGGTCAGATCCAGGGCTTCGAGGCCCGCAGCGGCGCGCAGCAGATTGACGCTTTCGTTCCTCTGGCTGAGATGTTCGGCTACGCAACTGACCTCCGCTCCTGCACGCAGGGCCGCGGCCAGTACACGATGGAGCCCGCGCATTATATCGAGATCCCGAAGAACATTCAGGAGAAGATCATCAACCAGCGCACGAACCGCGCCTGATAAAAAGGTATTGCAAAATACCGCGTTTTACGGTAAAATACCGGTGTATGTAAATGACACCGGCAAACAACGAAATTTTTTCATAGGAGGATCACTCTAATGGCTAAGCAGAAATTCGAGCGTACCAAGCCCCACGTAAACATTGGTACCATCGGTCATATCGACCATGGTAAGACCACCCTGACCGCCGCGATCACCAAGTTCCTCGCCATGCAGGGCGGTGCTGACTACACCGATTACAGCTCCATCGATAAGGCTCCGGAAGAGCGCGAGCGTGGTATCACCATCAACACCGCTCACGTTGAGTACCAGACCTTCGACCGCGTTGGCCACAACTACAAGACCGGCGAGGACAACGCCCAGATTCAGGGCCGTCACTATGCCCACGTCGACTGCCCGGGCCACGCCGACTATATCAAGAACATGATCACCGGCGCTGCTCAGATGGACGGTGCTATCCTGGTCATCGCCGCTTCCGACGGCCCCATGGCCCAGACTCGTGAGCACCTGCTGCTCGCCCGTCAGGTCAACGTGCCTTCCGTTCTCGTTTTCCTGAACAAGTGCGATCAGGTCGACGATGAAGAGCTGCTCGAGCTCGTCGAGATGGAAGTCCGCGAGATGCTCGACTTCTATAGCTTCCCCGGCGACGAGACCCCGATCATCCGCGGCAGCGCTCTGAACGCCCTGATCTCCGAGTCCAAGGACATCGACGCTCCCGAGTACAAGTGCATGCACGAGCTCATGGACGCTGTTGATACCTGGATCCCCACGCCCGACCGTAAGGCCGACCAGCCGTTCCTGATGCCCGTTGAGGACGTCTTCACGATCTCCGGTCGTGGTACCGTCGCTACCGGCCGTGTTGAGCGTGGCCAGCTGAAGCTCGGCGAGGAAGTCGAGATCATCGGTCTGACCGACGAGCGTCGCAAGACCGTCGTCACCGGTATCGAAATGTTCCACAAGCTGCTCGACTACGCCGAGGCTGGTGATAACATCGGTACCCTGCTCCGTGGTGTTGCCAAGAACGAGATCGAGCGCGGCCAGGTTCTGTCCAAGCCCGGTTCCATTCACCCCCTCACCAAGTTTGTTGGTCAGGTTTACGTCCTGAACAAGGACGAGGGCGGCCGTCACACCCCGTTCTTCAACAACTATCGTCCTCAGTTCTACTTCCGTACCACCGACGTCACCGGCGTCATCACCCTGCCCGAGGGCACCGAGATGTGCATGCCCGGCGATAACGTCGACATGAAGGTTGAGCTGATCACCCCCA
>ENA-UOJQ01001166-UOJQ01001166.1-human-gut-metagenome-genome-assembly--contig:-P63-NODE-1166-length-22824-cov-16.769160_pt1 | contig 22824 bp, 27 predicted proteins | sample MGYA00242352_ERZ723899 | MGnify/ENA metagenome assembly ERZ723899 | reverse complement strand
TGTTGCGTCAACCAAGGGTATCATGACCTAAATATCGTAGTATCCATTTCTGAATACTTAGTCTGGTGAACCATTTAACAGAAGCCCACTACCTTTAGGTGGTGGATAGTTCACGTGCTGACATTATTTCACCATCCTTCATTTTTTGGATCCGTCCATAGAATTCGCTGGCCACATTCAATGCAGGTATCAGGACTGATCAAACGCGCCCCGCATGTCGGACAGGCATATACCGGCTGGGTCCACCCTGTCCGATTTGCGTATTTTGGAATTTCCTTATTTTTTCTTCTTTTTCCCATTTTTATCTTTCCCTTCTGACCTGTCACATTTTATTCCAAATGTATTTTTTATAAGAATGACTATGCAATAAATTGCCAAAATGATAAGCATAACGGCAATTATTCCAAAACAACATATTATTAAAAGTACAATAATGGCCATAAGGCCCTCTATGCCATATATAGCAGAAATAACAATTGAAAAAATTAGAAGAATGATGGCAAAAATAAGAATCAGTAAATTTCTAAAGTTATTTTTATTCTTTATATAAATTCTCAAGACATGGCCTCCTAATATTTCACGGTTCTTGTTTTGACATTACGGCTGACGGGGATTAAAATCTCACTCTTTACAGAAGTGGAATGGTATTTCTTATCGTCTGGGCCCTTGATAGCAAGATCATAAACAACAGATAAGCGTTCAGCATATGTCCCAACTTTAATAATATTGAGTTCTGTCAAACGTTGATAAGTACTGCTTATAATTCCACAATTTCCAAATGCATACCCCCACAAATGATAAAACTGATCCGTGTATCCTTCTATTGCAAAAGTTCGGTAATAACTTGTTTTATTATCAATCACGAAACCGTCCTGGGTGTTTCCGTGGAAAGAATTATCCATGGAATCCTGTGTAATACCGTTGATCTGCGGAGATGTACTTACAAGTGAGATGTCTGCATGCATATGCTCCACCATGACATCATACCCATCCGGTAAATTTTTGGTATGCACATTCATGTTAATCGACTTTGCATCCGTTACATGCCAGTTTTTCAAAGAATATTTTCCCGTATCATACTTACATATCAATGAAAAATCTTCTCCATTTACAGGAAGATTCTGTGTTAAGTTTGGAATACTTACAGTGCCATTGCTGTTTTCGGTATCTTGTAAAACATCAGTCTGTGTATCTACTGGAACATATTCCTCTTCACGGGAACATCCTGTAAAAGTTCCCGCCAAAAGTGCTGCAGAAAGTACCAATCCGATTAATTTTGTTCTTTTCTTCATATTTTTTCTCCTTTACTGTTGTTGTAATGTTTTTAAACATTAAGTTAGCTATATTAAGATTTAAAAGAATTCCCTGTTTATCCATTACAATATACATATTGAGCCATCTTCCAAATCGTGAAAAGGCTTTGAAAACCTTTTATTTTTCAAAAATTTTCCCACATACAAATTACCTTTCTTCCTCTGCACGAAAGATTTCTTCATATCTTCTTACAATGTCTTTTCCTGTTCCACTTTTACAAAGTTCTTTTGCTGTATCTTTAAGTCTTGCGAATAATTTCTGATTTGCAAGCATTAACGACACATAATAGTTATCCCCACTCTGTCTTTCACCAAATAAGGATCCAGGACCTCTCATTTCAAGATCTTTTTCAGCAATCTCAAATCCATCTGTCGTGGTACACATAAACTGTAGCTTTTCATTTACATCATTTGTCTGAAGGATACAGTATGATTTATATTTTCCACGTCCAACTCGGCCTCTCAGCTGATGCAGAGTAGAAAATCCGAACCTGTCAGCACCTGTTATCGTAATAACAGTAGCATTTGGGACGTTGATTCCAACCTCGATAACCGTTGTGGCCATCAGCACATCAATCTTACCAGCTGTAAAATCTTCCATAATCTGTTGCTTTTCTGCAGCTTTTAGTTTCCCTGTTACAACAGCAAGGCTCATTCCGCGTTCTTCCAAATACTTTCTATAAACTTTTTCTTTTTCATCTATAGAAGCCATTTTTTCCATCTTGCTGTTTTTTTCAATAGCAGGACATACCACATAGCATTGATGTCCTTCTTTGATCTGCTTTTCCATAAAATTAAGTGCTGTACTATCCTTATTACATACAGCTGTCTGTATAGGAATACGGTTAGCAGGTTTTTCAACAATGGATATTACATCCATGGAATCATCATATAATGTAGAAGCAATTGATTTTGGAATAGGTGTTGCGGACATAGTAACCTGATGAAAACCTTCGATTGCTTTGTCACGGAAATTTTCACGATGTACGACACCAAATTTATGTTCTTCATCAGTTATGATCATAGCAAGATTTTTATACTCGACATCCGAAGAAAAAATACTATGTGTCCCGATTACAATCTGGGCCTCGCCGGAACGGATCTGTTCCAAGACCTCTCTTTTTTTCTTTCCTTTTACATCTGAAGTCAAAAAAGCTACTTTGATGCCAAGAGAATCTGCAATTTCCTGCATATCTCTGTAATGCTGAGAAGCAAGTGTTGTGTAAGGAGCGGCTAAGGCTGCCTGATACCCGCTTCCACAGGTAATAAGAAGCAAACAGAATGCCACAGCAGTTTTTCCAGTACCAACATCACCCTGCACAAGAGAATTTACTGGAATGCCGGATTGTATTTTCTTGCATATTGCATTTACACATTTCTTCTGATCCCCTGTAAGGTCATATGGCAGGGAAGAAACATATTTCTGCATAAGGCTAAAATCAGATAAAAGAACACCGTTGCGGTCCGTTGCCTTTTTGTTAGATAAGACAAGCTTTAATGCAAAATATAAAAGATCTTCCACAACCGCTCTCTGTTTTGCTTTTTTAATCTGCCAGTAGTTTTTTGGCCAGTGTGTCATCATAACAGAATCCTGAAAAGCCGGTATCTCATATTTACTGCATACGGATGGTGGAAGGAAATCCAAAGAACTGATATTTTCAGCCGCTTTTTTTATAATTTCCGTATATCTTTCTGCTGTAATCCCTTTTATTTGTCCGTATTGAACTGTATATGTATCGAATTTATCAATATCTGTAGATAATGCAGCCGGATTCAGCAGGGAAAAACAGTTACGTTCCTTGTCATAGTTAATAAATCCACCAACAAGAATCTTTTGATGCATTAAAAGATTTCTCAACAAATTAGTATCGTCAATCATTACTTTTTTAATTGCAAGATCAAGCCTTAGTCCTCGCGCATACCATTTTAATGTTGTTAATATATCAGCATGGTCAGTAAAATAGCCAGACAGAAAATCAATAAGTCTTTCATCTGCAATATCGCTGATTTTAGCCAAAGACCACCCATCTTTTCCTCCTGACTTTACAGCAAGAAAATCTTTTACACCAACCTCATCAAGGGAATTTATAAAATCAATCTGTTTTTTACAGGATGGTTTTACATCAGCTTCCATGCCATGATAAAAATCATCTATATCAGACGGAATATTAATAATCATTTTGTGAGGGCTGTCTTTATGACCTGATAAAAACGACTGTTTAAACTGGTCTAATCCGGTTATATTTACAAATAGGTAATTGCCGCCTTTATTTGTAAGTTCATTTTTTGTAGCAGAATCTTCGATTCTGAGTTTAATCAGATTCGTATGATTTGCATAGCCAATGGAAAAATACACACATTCACCGAGAATTGCAAAAGGTCTCCATGCTTCAACAAATTCTTTTACTTCACTGTTATGAATATCCAAAGGGTATGTCTTTGAAAAATCATAATAATGCAGAGGTGGTCTGCGCAGAAGAGCCTCAACAGATACAATTTTCTTTTTTTCCAATGCCTTAAGCTGTACCGGTGACAGTTTTAACTCTTCTAATTCCATAGTTTTTCTCCTATTTTTTCGTCTCCTGATTATTTTCTCCCTGGTCCTCAGAATTTATTGCATTCTTATCATCACCTGGTTTACTATTCATACTACAGTTTTCGTCCAGACGATCAATTTCTGCCTCTATTTTTTTTAATATTTCTTCATCAAGTTCTGAAGCATTCGGATCTATTCCAAGTTTTTTCTTGATCATGTAATCAAGAAATGTTGATATAATATCCGTAATTTCCATTAGAATTAATATACCCATCAGAATTTTCATAACAATATCATCACTTGAAATCTCAACACAGATACTGATAAATAAAATGACGGGTGTTGTCATTGCCTTTATTTTGTATTTTGGAAGTATTCCTTTTGTAATATAATAAGCTCGGACTGATGTACAAATTACTAAAAGAAAGCATGCACATGTCATCTGAAAATCTGTTAAGTGAGTTAATTTATTAATAAGCTGCATAAAATATATCTCCTTCTACCTTTAAATTATTTATTCTTTTTACCATGATTCATGACTGCAAAAATAATGATTGATAAGACATACGCAAATATCATAGAAATCGGAAATGTATCCATATCAATTTCAATAACCAAAAGATGCATAAGAACTGCTCCAATTGCTGCAATTGCAGCACCAGGGACAAATAAATATGCCAGATATAAAAGAGCCTCTTTCACACACATCTGCTTGCGAATTAATTTGTAGATAGAAACCGTCAAGCTTAAAAAACATAAAATGATGCCAACTCTAAGTAATAAGTCCGGAACGCACATTCCAATCGATTTTGCAACATTAAAAACTTTCATAATTTTTCCTCCATACGTAAAATTAATTATTCTATACTAACTTCTTGCATTAACTTATTTGCGTTTTTCGATAAAAATTATAACACGAATATGTTTCTGTTACTTTATATATGGACAAAAGATAAAAAAAGTAAAAGATAATTACAAAAATATTTATCATTTCAAAAAAAAACTGCACAAACCAATGGAATGTACAGCTATTGTAATTTTTTATCTGCATATATTTACGATACACAGAATGGAAAACTAACAAAACCAGAGGAGATAGCTTATGCAAAATGTAGTTATCCGAGGATTGATCAATTCCCCGGAAATGAAACAGCCGGGATTTGACCCCGCCAGCAAATACCGCACTCCTGATAAGTGGCTGTTCCACGCCTGCGCTACAGGCAGAGATCTCAATAAAAGAGGTATTAAATATATCTCAGCACCATTAAGATGCTGAATGAATCTTCCGGGGTTTGAACCCGGCTGCCGGATATCCCGGCATGTCCCATCTGACAGATCCACCGATGCTTTAAATGTTGTGAAAAGGAGAATGTAGCATCGCTATTTATATTACTTACAAAGTGGGCCATGAAGGATTTGAACCTCCAACTGCCCGGTTATGAGCCGGGTGCTCTGACCATTGCGCTAATGGCCCAATTAAATCTTAAAAAATTGTTGTATTTCAATTTTAAAGTATAAATGAATCTTCCGGGGCTTGAACCCGGCTGCCGGATATCCCGGCATGTCCCATCTGACAGATCCACCGATGCCGTTATGAATAAAAAAGGAGAAAGGCGGCATCAGCATTTAGGATGTTACCAATGAAGAAATCTGAGATTTAACTCTCAGAAAGGACCATGGGAGAATCGAACTCCCGCCTTCCGGAAAACCGGCACTCTGCCACTGAGTTAACAGCCCTGTTAATATTATGAAGAAAAAAGCAAAACCAAATTAATTGGTTTCAATATTCTTATGGACAAAAATTTTAAAAAGTAAAAGATTTTATCAAATTTTTTTCAAAAAGTTGCAATCTGAATTGCCTGTTTGATTTAGCGAACCTCGCAATGAACACCATCTGGAAGGTCCTTATCTTCCGGAACAGTGATTTCATAATCTGAAAAAGCAGAAGGAATATCCACTCCGTCTTTCTTCTTGATTTCAACCGCATCAAAAAGCTTGTATGCCGGCGCATTCCCAAGTTCACTGTCATGCTTGAAGATAATAAGTTTACGTAATGACATGTTGGCTCTCGAAGCGGAAGCATCTGTCTCAAACATATTCATAATCGAGTTCCACAGCAGTTCAAGGTCATCCTCGCTAAAACCAGTAACATTCTTTGCAAGATTTGCTGACACATGTCCGCACGCACAGTAAAGTCCATATGGAATAATGCTCTTTGAAGCCATCTCAGTCTTTTTGCGGTCCATATCTTCTTCGCGGGTGATAGCATCTCTTGTAATGGCAATATCCATCGGATAAACAGGATCTACTGATTTTGCAAATCCAATCTGTACAGGGCCTTTTACCTGTCCACAGTTAAGCTTATCTGTTACGAATGATGTCATAACAGCGCCAAATGTACGAATATCATAAAAATTGCTGCACATAAAATCGCGAACCTTTAAGGAAATGTTTTCATCGTCTTTCTTTGCATCAGCAATCTTACCCTTATCGATGCCAAGCGATTCATAAGCAAGATGATCCTTCACATTTAAAGGAGTACCGGACTTAATGTAAATTCCATACCCGTCAGCACCACTCTTTGCAACATCAATATAATTTCTGATTTTTCTCTTTAAGCAGACATCCGTGACAATTCCATATCCTGTTTCCGGATCCTGACGAGGACGTCCACCATCATCCGGGTCGCCATTTGGATTTCCATTTGTCACATCAAAAAGCATCATAAAGTCGTATTTGTTTGTAATTTCACTCATAAAGTAACCTCCACTGTTTTTAATATAATTTGTTTGTTATAATGTATATGGACAAACTTATCGAAAAGTAAAATAAAAATTGAAAATTTTTTCATTTTTTGTGCCCGGTACTAACCAGGCACATACATATATTATTCAACATTTTCTTCTTCTTTGTCTTTCTTTCCCTTGTAGCGTTCCTGTTTCTGCATGTAATACCCAAGTTGGAATACACACTTCTGTTCTGTGCTGAAACGCATTGGAATAGGTTCATCAAGTATTGACAAAAGTCCTTCAATTTCCTTTGAAAAATACACACTGATTGGTCTGTCCTTAATCTTACGCAGATGTTTCTCGCCAAGATTCATAAGCCGAGGAAATACATGTGCCGGACTTGTACACGCAGAGCTGAAATACTTATCTGTAATAGATGTTACGATATTTTTAATTGCAACATCCTGCAAATATTCATACACCGCAAATAATCTTCCAAGAACATATGCAGTTTCATGTGTCTCCTTATTTAATCCCATACATAAAATCTCCTTTGGAAAGTTTTTCCCAGCATTTCTTGAATAATATCCCTTAATTGCCGCTGCCTTGCGGTAAGACACATTATTTTCAGCACGGATACGTGCCATAATTCCATTAATAAACGAAATCGGATATCTTTTATTCAAAAGAATTGCTTCAGACATCAACCCGGGAAGTGGCAAAGAACTCGCATCATCTTTACTCATTGGAGGAACTGTTTCCTTTAACAATCTCCACAGTGGAATATAATTTTCCTCAATAAAAGCAGGCTTTTCAATTGCAAAATCATCATAAAAGGACTGAATATTGTCAAGGAACTTGCCAAATGAATTTTCGTAGAAGAAGCTGACAGCTAATCTTCCAGAATTTGGCGTAAGCCCAAGAATGTAAAACTTTATGTCTTTTTGAAGTTCTGTAACACCATCCAAATCAATAGGATCTCCGTTGAAAAAACCAAATAAAGCGGATTCTATAGCGTTCTGATAACGAGGATCTGCATTTTCCGCCCAGTAGACAACTGTCGAATTTCCAATAAAACGCACATGCTCACGATCATTCAGCAGATAATTTAATGCTGTAGCATACGCAAAGGCTGTATACTTTCCAAATGTAACCGCAGAATCCCTGTCTTGATAATAGGAAAAGAATGCCGACCGGTCATTAAAAGAAATCAGAGGCTGTCCCATGCTTGATCCGCCTTTAATATTTTTGATTTTTGCATGAATCTGTGCTTTTGGCTGTTCCTCATTTGTTACCATACAGATATCTCTTTCCTCACTGGCATCTTTTTCGTCATAATATTTCTGCCATGCATCGGCAATTTTCTTATCTTCCGTGACAGGTTTGCCGTCATAGAAAAACATATATTTTGAAGTTTCCAGTGCCTTAACGTCTTCCATAAAGAATGGATATTTACCAATATCATCTGGAACCCAGTTTTCATAAAACTTACATACAGCGCGTGCTGCAGGCGAATCTACATTACCGAGAAAGTCAATATGTAATTTTTTTGACGCATGAAATTTTCCAATTTCATCTTTCCTGGCAGTTGGTTTCTGATATCCAAGTAAATATAGAGCTGTGTCGCAAAGGAAGAATGGAGCCGTATTTGAAGAACGTACCGGCTGTTCCGGAACATTCACAATCTTTGGCACTGGAATTCTGCTTTCTTTCTCTCCCTTTTTCCCAGGTTTTACTTTGTAATCTAAAGGAACAATACCTGTTGGTTTTCCATCCTCATTTAAATCAATTCCATAAAGAACCTTTGATCCTGACCACCCAAGGCGTTCCACAAGGCCCTGTTCGTTTAATTTATCATATAAATTTACTAATGCTCTGATCATAACATTCCTCCTATCTCATAAGCTCACTACTTGAAACATCAATTACCCCATTTTTCATTACAGCACGGAAAAATTGAGGACTGATATTCTGTCCATTGGAATAATCCATGTCATAGAGCATATATCCAAGGTCTTTTGTAACCGGAATGACTGGAATCTCATCATCTTCCCATTCCTTGAACCTGACCGGAAACTCTCTGCAGCCAAAATACGGTTCCGTATAACACTGCCCTTTTCTTAATCTTCTTTTTGAAATGGAATCAAATTTTGCCGGAGAATCCGAATCATTTTTGTTCTTTGTCATTTCAAAATGTGCCTCGATTACATAATGAACATTCTTAAGGGCCATTGTCGTTCTTTGCGTACGCTCACTTGTAGTGTCCATATAGATATCACTTGCGCCAGCATTCATAGCACTAACTACCTTATTACCTGAAATCTTCGACTTTACTTCATTTCTCTTGAAATTGGTAAACTCAATCGGAGATAACACATAAATCTTATCCACAACCCATTTTAATCCGGGATGCCAGTAAATACTGTCAAGAATACCTCTTGCAGCCGACGGTGTAATTACATCGTAACTTACTCTTTCAACTTTAAATTCTGGTCTCGTAAAGCAGGCTAAATCGCCCCATACTTCAACTCTGATCATATAAAATATCCTCCTTTGTTTTTCCAAAGTACTTTTTGCTTCGACAATATATGTATGGACAAAACAAAGGAAAAGTAAAAGAAAATCGTAAAATTACTTTAAAATATTTTACTTTTTTATTCATTTGTCCATATCAGATAAAGAACAAACAATTTATATAAGGAAGGAAAAATTTTTATGAAAAATATTGGAGAACGACTTAGCCATCTACTTAAACAAAACGGAATGACTCAGAGAGAATTGGCAAAAAAGGTGAATGTAACGGAAGCAGCAATGTCTCGATATATGCAGGGAGTAAGAGTTCCTAGAGCTGAGACACTATCCAAAATAGCAAAAAATCTAAATACAACAACAGATTTCATTCTCACAGGAGAAAATCCTACGCCTTCAGAAGAAAGTTTTTCAAAAGATTTTTATGAAATGTATAAGATTGCAATGAAAATATCTCCGAAAATGACCATGCAGCAAAGGAAAACAATTATTGATATTTTACTAGAATAAAAAAAGAGAGGATTTATTCCCCTCTTATTATTCTTCCCCTCATTATATATTGTGCTCAAAACAACCACTCATCAACAATAGCTATAGGATTCATTACACTCCAGGCTTCTTTGATACTACCAAGCAAAATGCAGGAAACAAGAAAAGAGATTAACCAAATTGCTGCAAAAAGAAAGACCAAAAGAACACCTTCTGCTGTCACTCCGTGAAAACCATATCGCAATATGTCCAAATCAAATAACACCAAAATTATTCTTAACACAACTTTGATTTCAAAATTAGATTTCACTTCCGCTCAACTCCTTTCATAAGTCTTATCTTCATTTCATCTTCCGACATGGTTCTATGCATATATTCGCCCATATCGATATCGTAATATGTATTTCCCTTATCATCCAGTTTCGGCAATATATTGCATAGTCCTGAGTTGATATATTCAGCAAAATCTTTTGGAAGCTTCTTTCTTATCCGCAAGTTTATGCCTATATAAATGAAAAACACAACTAATACGATACCGAAGTAAAGAAAGAAAATAAGCCAAACACCTTCGCTAACTACCCATGGTCCAACAATAAGTATCCATAGCCAATCAAAGAAAACAGCAGACAATGCAAAAAATTCATCTAAAGCTTCATTTTTCCACTCCAATACTTTTTCTTCATATAATTGGCGATAAATGATTTCTTTTTCGTGTTTTGTCATACTTTATCCCTCACACTTTCTTGATAATCCCAATCCAAAAAACTACTGATGTGGAAAGATTTTATTCCTTTACGTTCCGCTTCACGTAAAAACGGAATCACATCGTCTACGAAGACTACATCTTCCAAATCGATACCATGTTCCTTACAATACTGTAATATCGTATCAGCCTTTGACTGATTTTCATAAACGAGCAACCGTTCTTTAATCTCTGGATAATGAGTATTTAACCAGATTTCTTTTTGTTCTATTTCTTTTTCTACCCGGCAATGACTAATTACAACATGCTGTTTCGCATCACATGTTGTAAGCACTTTCTGCATATGCTGCGATGGTGCTCTGTATAAAAAAACATTATCCTCAATTTCTTTTAAACTCATGCCATTATCTGTTCCATCTGGGTCAGCTACATGTCCGTTGAACCGATATGTAGCTAAAGTACCGTCAATATCCCAGAATACATATTTATCTTTTAAATCCTGCCATTGTGCATTTCCGTTTATCATACTATTCCCTTTCTACATCAATTTTCTCATCGGATTCTAGTGGTATATTCTTATAGACCCACTTTCCTTTGTATAGTATGATAAGTGGGTCTAAAGCTATTTTCTCTATCGATGTGATAACATCATCCAACGGGTTTGGTTTTGGAACAGGTGCTTGGATAAACAATCGCACCGATTCTGCAAGCTGAATCATATCGTCGTTATCGTAACCTTCCCATGCCATTTTTAGGTATTCCTCTTGCTGTGGATTAAGGTTTTCCGATTCATATCCATATCTGTTCGGTCCGCCGTTAAGGAAGATGTCAGCATCTTTCATCAAACGTTTTGCATCTCTTTTTCCTGCAATGGAAGAAGGATAGTGATTGATAAATTCCTGTCTTGTCATACATTCTCCTTTCACAAGAAAAACAAAAAGTATACGAGAAATGTTAATCCAAACGCCTGCAGATAATCGATGCAGCACCATCCGAATGTCTGAGGCATCAGTGCATTCCATAATAGCCATACCGGTATTGATTTTAAAAGCAGTACAGGAATTTTTAAAATCAAATACAGCACGACATCTCCGTAATCTCCAGATTGATATTCAGTTCCTTTGTTCTGTTTATTCATCATGCATCTTTTCCTTTCTTCTTTGAATCCTTTAAAAATCCATGCACATAATCCCATACTTCTTGTGGGCATTCTTCGTTATGATAGCCAAACATCTGAATAATACCGTATTTACCGTTTGTCATCCGTATAAATTCAATTGTTGCTTCATATCCATCCGACATCGTAAGATGATAGACAGCAATTACATCACTATTGATATGCGAATAATAGCTGTTGACACAATGGCTCATGGTAATGCCTTCCTGTTGTAAACGTTTGCCACCTTTAATCCATTCGAAATTTTTTGGCAGCAGTTTGCGAAGTTCATTGAATTGACTGTCCTTCGGAACCGATACCCGGTGCAGACGGTTCAGTTCACGCTTGGATGCCTTATCATGTGCTTCTATCAGTTTATTGTAGGTCTTAAAACCAATCGATACTTTTTCATGCAGTTCTTTACAGAGATTACAGTAATCAATGAAAGTGTAATCCGATATGCCGTCCGTAATGCTATAAGTAGCTACATATTCATTAAGAAACCCAATCTCCCCATGCTGCGGTGAGCGCTTTGAAGTCATAATATGTGCAGCAGGTAAGAGTTTTTTGTCCTTTGTATGCTGTAATAACCGTCTCTGGTCAATATCACGAACAATTGGCAGGCTCTTCATAATCGCGTAAGCAACATTGATATCTGCCTTGTTCCAGTTGATGACAGAACTATTTTTCCATCGATATTTAAGCAGCTGATTGCAGTTATGCATATCCCGGCAGTCACTGAACGCAATTGGGATATTTAAAAATCCGTCCGCCTGTAATGTGCGGTAAAGGTCTGCCATAACTGATGCATTCAGTTTTTCTTTCGTATAAGTAAAGAGAAAATCACAGATTTGACGACCAAGCTCTCCGTATTTTTCGTAGATTCTTCCAACCTCTTTCAGAGATAACGGAAAAAGCCGATTATTCTTTGAGACATAGACATCGCCGGAAAAGAAGGCGACTAATTCTGTATGTTTTCTTGTGTTATTACTACATACTGGATTCTCTCGCAATACATGAAGTATTGTTTGAGGAGAATAAGAAAGTTTTATGTTGATTGCCCGTGCGGATAGCGTAACATCCATACTGTAGAACGGCTTATCATTTAGAGTCACAGTGGAATAATCTTTGGTGTAAAATTTGCGAATAGCGTCCACAAACTCCTTGATTTCATCCGAACTCATAGAAGACATTTTAATTTCCCAGTGGGTGGAACCTCTCTTTGCAGTACCCTGCAGCAGATGTTCAAACCCCGGAAGATGACTATACATCCATGCACGGCCATCTTTATATGCTGCATATTCCTGCTTAAACACATCAATAGGAATATGATTTACAATGGCAAAATCAATAACGTTTGCGTCATATTCCTGCACATCCTGTTCTGCATAATATCTTGCATAAGCAATACGAAGCGAACCATCTGATTCATTTTTTGCTTTTTCGAAAATAATGCCATCAAATGCTCTTGCAGCACTATACTTTTCCACGCTATAATAACCACTCTCTATATCTTCGATTTTTCGAATTTCCTCCATGGCATAACCTTTTTTTAGTAGCTCCAGTCCAAAATAGAAACTGAAATAGGTATTTCTCAGAGAGATAACTTCCTCGATATCTGTTACCGATATTCCAGCTTTTGTCATATCATACATGTCTGTGAGTGTTCTTACCGTAAAATCCTCACGGGAGAGCAGTGTAAATACATCAGAGGATGCACCTTCTTTTCTCGCTTTTTCAATCAGCTTTATCTGTGTTTTCTTCATATGTATCCTTTCTTACTCGATTCTTGTAAAAACAGAAGTTTTATTGTCTTCTTCCTGCACAGTCATAGTTTTCTTATCATCTGAAAATGAAACGACAGAAGACGTTGTAATGGATTCGAAATTTTTATGTGTATCTATCGTAAGCAATCCGTTTTTTGGATGATAACTGTATTTGAAACGAGCGGAAACAGCCTTGTCGTTATGTTTAAAAACAACAATTTCTCCAATGCCATTACTGTACATGTAATAAATACCCGATATATCACCATCTCGGCTATACCAAGCACCCACAATATCACTTGTCTTGTCGTCAAGCCCCTCATCAATAGTGACAGGCATATCCGTATAGACGGTAGAAAGTCCACAACCACTGCATAACAATGCAATTACGCTAAACAGCACCAGGATTTTCTTTTTCATTTGTTTTCTCCTTTGTATATTCAACAATATCTCTGACAGAATCAACAATGAACCAAAGAGTGACAGTAATGGAAGTTGCAGCTCCCACAAATGACAATGCCTTTAATTCATCAATACCAAATAAATATTGGCAAACAAGACTTACATCACAAGAAATATAGACAACAAACGTAAGCGCTGCTAAAATAGGATTCGAAAGCACATCAGGTTTCTCCATATAAGATTTCTTTTTCATTTACATTCTCCTTCACTCGATTTTTTTTAAAAACTTGTGCCAAAAACAATCAATAAGTGGCGGAATGATAACAATACCAAGACCCATAGCACCTATTATAGTAAGAGATCCACCAATTTGCCGATAACCCTCGTCTTCTATTGCTTTCCCGGATTTTGATACAAGGATAGAGAGTTCATCTCCGGGATTTGGTAGCTCGTGTTGGAAACGTTCATCAACCAGCACATCCGTTGTCTGTTTCTTACCGACTGCATTGGTATAACTTACCGTAGCAGTTTCCTCATAATACCCTCGGTAAAGAGAGTTTCCATTACACTTACTCATTTCTGTAATATCACTTACAGTTTCAACCGTAGCAGTGTAGTTGGTAGCTGATACCGCTTTGTACAACTGTGTTGTGCCATAAATAAACAAGACAATGCAAACAAGTAACACTATGATGCTTTCCGCTTTTGTACATGTGTTTTTCATATCATTTTTCTCCTAATCTTTCTGAATACTGTTGATAGTACTGGTATCAACAGCTTTTCAACTCACTCATCCACGCGGAATGTGGCACCGTTGAGGTTTGTTATGCCAATCGCACATACATTTCAATCCACATTTCCGCACAGGATGCGACCTAATATTTTTACAGTCGCAACACTACATGTTTATTTCAATCCACACACCCGCGCATGTTGCGACCAGTCAACTACTCCTGACGATGTCAGAAGCCTCTCCGTAAGGTGAATTTTCTTATAAATAAACGAGAAGAGTACACCTTTAGGAAAGCTTACCCAGATACAGCAGACTCGCCTGTTTCCCACAGAAATACAGGTGGAGGCCCGCCAGTCAGAGGGCGGTTACCATAGTGAGTTGTCAAACTATGGGTTCTTATATTTTTACACAGTCTCGGGAAGATAGATCCTCTTCCCGAGATTTTTTATGTTGACGGCAGAGTTCTCATCTCTGTTGTGATGCATGCCGCATTTCGAACAGGTCCATTCACGGATATCCAGATCAAGATGCTCGCTGCCTTTCATCACATGGCCGCAGCTGCTGCATGTCTGCGTCGTGTTTTTCGGCGGTACCTTTTCAAAAAGCCTGCCATAGAAATCACACTTGTAGGATACTTTGGAAAGGAACATTCCCCATGCTACATCCGAGATCGTTTTTGCAAGCTTATGGTTTTTCAGCAGGTTCTTTGTTTTGATATCCTCAGCGAATATATAGTCTTGGCTTTCAACTAAGTGTTTGCTCTGGATATCAAGGTAATCTTCCCTGCGTCTTGCAATCGTACGGCAGAGCTTTGCCACCTTCAGGCGCTGTTTCTGGTAATTCTTTGATTCATAAAGGGAACGTCCCTCTTTGATGGCACATTCTTTTCTGCAGGCAAGTTTCTTTTGTGCTTTGGCAAGCTGCTTCTGTTCCTTTGTGTAGAACTTTGGGTTATCGGCTTCCTGTCCGTTCGAATCAGTGTAAAGGTTCTTGATGTTTACATCAATGCCGACGCCACCCCCCCCGTATCTGGGAGCGCCTTGTGGAACGGACATACAGAACCTGCCTGCAGGGAGACATAGTAATCCCCACAGTTATCCATAGATACTGTAACTGTGCCGATTCTTGTTTCACAGGTGCGTCTGAAGATCTTCTGCAGCATACCGGATCCGGCAAACTTTACAGACCCGAGCTTCGGGATCTTGAGGTGTCTGTCATCCAGAAGGCGCACACTTCCCTTATCCATACGGATATCTTTACTTTCTGCAGACTGTGCAGTTCACGGTCGCGTGCAACCAGACGGTTGTAAATAAATCGTGCTACACCGTCATTCTTTGCAACGATCTGTTTCTGGTCGGCACTTGAATAAATACGTACTTTGATACCGATAATGTATGGCATGGATTTCATGTTGTGCATGGATCTTCACCTCCCTCAAAAGCAAACGTATGTTTTAGGATACGAATGACACATTCATCTCCTGACGTTGTCAGGAGACTTCTGCTTAGACATTTCATTAAATATGGAGTTGCCTTTTTTCGGATAAATATTTCAATCCACACAGCCACGCAGGATGTGCCCCCTTTTTTAGATCTGATGAAACTGCTCAGATTTCTTGGTTTCAATCCACACAACCACACGGGGTGCAACGACAGTATTTGGATTATATTAACGATGCAATCCTATTTCAATCCACACACCCACGCAGGTTGTGACGAGTCACCTTACATACCTGTAGATTGTCAAATTATTTCAATCCACACACCCACGCGGGTTGTGACGACTTTTTAGACTCTCTTATTAAAGCATACATTAGATTTCAATCCACGCACCCACGCGGGTTGCGGCAGCAATGATAAACAAATCACATCATAAAAACCAATATATTTGATACAATCTGCACATTCCATTAAAAAAAATCCTGCCATTGAATTCTCTGCACCAATCTGGTTGGAAAATTTATCCTGTTTTGGTGCGAATCTATTGAGAAATTTCTGTGCGCTATCGCTTCGCACTTGTTCCTCCAAATGATATATAGACAAAAGTCTTAAAAAGTAAAAGAAAAATCATTATTTTTTGATTTTATTTCAAATATTGATATTCAAAAAAAAGGACCGATAATCGGCCCTCTTTCATTGACACAAAGATCATTCTCCTTGTGTATCATTTGAAACTTCAGCACTTTCCTGATGTTTTTCTGTATCAGAAGCATCCTTTTTGTGTTGCTTTTTTTCATTCTTTTCTGCCTTATCACGGTGATCTTCCAGATTCAGATTTACGGAATCCAATCCAGACAAATTAACATTGCGGTTCACTTTGGCTTCGTATGAATCAGCATTGATAATATTGGCAAGATCAATACCAGTTGCTTCTTTCATACTCTCAAATACCTTTGCCATAACAACAGGAACATTTCCAGCAACCTGATCTACCCCATTGCTACCTTCGCCTCCACCAATAATGGTAATTTTATCAATTTGTCCAAGAGGCTCTGCAACTTTTGCTGCAATATCTGGAAGCACTTTGATCATCATTTCTGCAACAGCGGCTTTATTATATTTTGCATAAGCTTCTGCTTTTTTCTCCATTGCTTCTGCTTCGGCAATACCTTTCGCCTGAATTGCAGATGCTTCTGCCTCACCAACTGCCCGGATACCGGTGGCTTCCTGCTCCTTGGCGTAACGCATTGCTTCTGCCTGTGCTTTCTGTGCCTCTGCAGCTTTCTGTGCCTCGAACTGTTTTGCCTCGGCATCTTTCTGACGCTGGTATAGATCTGCTTCTGCACGCTGCTGTGCTGCGTACTTGTCAGCCTCTGCTTTCTTCTTTACCTCAGCTTCCAAAGATTTCTCTGTTACTGCAACCTGCTTCTGTTTCAATTCGATTTCACGTTCCTGCTTTGCAATATCTGCATTAGCAGTTGTAATTTCGATTGTTTTACGCTGCTCTTCTTTCTGGATTTCATACGCAGCATCAGCCATAGCTTTCTTGGTATCCGCTTCCATCTGAAGTTCAGATTTCTTAATCGCAAGTTCATTCTGTTTTTTTGCAATTTCTGTCTGAGCAAGCACAGCAGCATCGTTTGACTCTTTGTCTGCAGCTGCCTGAGCAACTTTGATATCTCTTTCACTTTCTGCTCTTGCAATTGCGGCCGACTTCTGAATTTTTACAATGTTATCAATACCAAGGTTTTCAATCACATCATTTCCATCAACGAAATTCTGTACATTGAAACTTATGATATCGAGTCCCATTGCAGCAAGGTCCGGTTCTGCATTTTCCTTAACAAGGTTTGCAAACTTCTGACGATCAGAAACCATTTCTTCCAAACGCATCTTTCCAACGATTTCTCGCACGTTTCCTTCGAGTACTTCTCTTGCAACACTTGCAATATATTCCGTATTCTTATTAAGAAAGTTTTCTGCGGCAAGTCTTAGCTTATCAGGATCATTACTGATTTTAATATTGACAGTTGCGTCAACATTAATGTTAATATAATCAGCCGTTGGAACCGAATTGCTTGTCTTTACATCAATTGGAATCAAGCGAAGATTCAGCTTATCCAGTCGTTCAAAGAATGGAATGCGGATACTTGCCTTGCCAATGATAACTTTCGACTTCTTCTTGACACCAGAAATAATAAATGCCATATCAGGTGGAGCTTTCACATACCCACTCGCAAGAAGTGCAATTACAATTATCGCCACGATAACAGATACAATTAAAGTTACAGGGATTTCACTCATAAATTTTTCCTCACTATTCTTTTTGATATGTAATTTCAAACGCCAACATGTTTGATATCCATTTTTCTCACCTCCTTGAAAATTTCACCACAAATTTATCTAAAAAATTGGCCTGACAAAATATATATGGACAACTTTTGAAAAAAGTAAAACAAAAATAAAAAACTTTTCATATTAATTGCAAAATATTTTATGAAAAGGAGAAATACTATGAAAAAAGAAATAAGAGAAAAAATAAGAGAAAGACAAAAGCAGGCTAAAGAGCGGTATAAGGAAAATAAAAGCAGATTTTCCGGTATTATCCAGACGTCTGCAAGAGAATCTGTTATCTACGATCATCTTTTTGAAAAAGTAGATAATAACAGTTCTATCGATGGAATAAAGCTGATGAAAACAGATACCGTATCTGCATTGTCAGCACTTGTCGATGCGGCAAAGATGGATGCAAATAAAATTGCTGTCCTTAATTTTGCATCTGCTTTAAATCCTGGCGGGGCATTTATGGGCGGTTCCATGGCACAGGAAGAGGCTTTATGTCACGAAAGCACATTGTATAATGTGCTAGAAATGAAATCGGATTTTTACGAAAAAAATAAAAAGGAGCAAAAAAAGGGGCTTTATAAAAGCCGCGCTATTTTTTCTCCATCTATCTTATTTTTCACTAAAACCGGAAACATTGTGACAAATGTCATCACATGTGCAGCTCCTAATAAGAGACGTGCATTAGATGAAAAGGTTCCGGAAGCAATGATTGACATGACCATGGATATGAGAATATCATTCATGTACGATATTGCAAAAAAACAGGATGTTAAAACTTTGATTCTCGGAGCGTGGGGATGCGGTGTGTTCGGAAACGATCCGTATACTGTATGTCGTTTACTTGTCAAGAGGCGTCCTGAAGGGATGAATGTAATCTTTGCTATTCCGGACCAGGAGAATTTTGATGCATTTGCAGAAGAAATGCACAAGACAGATATTCCGGTTAAACAGACCATTCGTAGCTTCATAAAAAGTCACGGATGGCAAATGGAATGTCCACTGATTCCAATGGCCAGGGTCATGACAGTCCATGTTAACTTCATGAATAATGAGAACATCGAAGATGAAACATCCTTTGATGTAAAAGCATACGATGTAAATGAGTTAACAGAATTATTTATGGATTTCTGTCATGAAAATGGTTATCAGACAAATTCCGTAACAGGCATCTCAATCGTTGATTTGGCAAAAACAATGAACGAAATTGAGAAGAATAATCTTTAAAAACCAGAGACTGCATTCATTTGCAGTCTCTTTTCTTTTACAATTTTTCCTTTTCATAATAGGTATGCAAAAATCGTAAAGTAACATACATTTGCTACCCATATTTTGTGCTTTCAGAAAAATATTCTTTTCATAATATTAGTAGTTCGTATATAAAAAAGGAGGAATTATTATGAATATCATTAAACGAAATGGAGCTGAGGAACCTTTCGACTCTACAAAAATTTTTGAAGCTGTGCGGAAAGCAAATCTTTCCGTATCAGAATTCGATCGTGCATCAAAAAAGGACTGTGAAAATATTGCAGCAAAAATCGAAGAGATCTCTTCCGGGGTTGGACGAGCAATGAGTGTTGAAGATATTCAGGATGCTGTTGAGCAGGAACTTATGGATCGTAAACTCTTTAACCTGGCCCGTGAGTATATTACTTATCGTTATAAGAGAGCACTGGTTCGTAAGGAAAATACCACAGATCAGCAGATCTTAAGTCTCATCGAATGTAACAATGAGGAAGTAAAGCAGGAGAATTCCAACAAAAATCCTACTGTAAACAGTGTGCAGCGCGATTATATGGCAGGTGAAGTAAGCAAAGATCTCACAAAGAGATTCCTTCTCCCTCCTGATATCGTACAGGCACATGAAGAAGGACTGATTCATTTCCATGATGCAGACTACTTTGCACAGCATATGCACAACTGCTGTCTCGTAAATCTCGGGGATATGCTCGAGAATGGAACCGTTATCAGCGAAACCAAGATTGATACACCACACACATTTTCTACTGCTTGCAATATTGCGACACAGGCAATTGCCCAGGTTGCAAGTTCACAGTATGGTGGACAGAGTATTTCTCTGGCACATCTTGCTCCATTTGTACAGAAGAGCCGTGAAAAGTTTCGCAAACAGCTTATTGATGAATACGAAGCAAACGGCATGACGTATACAGAGGAACAGCTGAAAATTGCAACAGAAATGCGTGTAAAAGAAGAAATCAACCGTGGCGTACAGATGATCCAATATCAGGTCATCACATTGATGACAACAAATGGTCAGGCCCCATTTATTACGGTATTTATGTATCTTGACGAAGTTCCTGAAGGACAGACAAGAGATGATCTTGCTGCAATTATTGAGGAAATGCTTCATCAGAGAATCAAGGGCGTCAAGAATGAAAAAGGTGTATTTATTACACCGGCTTTTCCAAAATTGATCTATGTATTGGAAGAAGACAATATTCATGAAAACTCAAAATACTGGTATCTGACACAGTTGGCAGCACAATGTACTGCAAAGCGTATGGTTCCGGATTACATTTCTGAAAAGAAAATGCTGGAATACAAAGTCGATAAAAATGGAGTTGGACATTGTTATCCATGTATGGGATGCCGAAGTTTTCTGACCCCGTATATTGATCCGGAAACAAATGAGCCAAAATATTATGGACGTTTTAATCAGGGTGTTGTTACACTTAACCTGGTTGATGTTGCTTGTTCTTCTTACGGAAACATGGACAAATTCTGGAAGATTCTTGATGAACGCCTCGACTTATGTTACCGCGCTCTGATGTGCAGACATAAGAGACTTTTAGGAACACCGTCCGATGTAGCCCCGATTTTATGGCAGAATGGTGCACTTGCAAGATTGAAAAAAGGTGAGCCAATCGACAAGCTGCTTTTTGGCGGTTATTCCACAATTTCCCTTGGATATGCCGGCATGTATGAAACTTGCATAAGAATGTTAGGTGTATCACATACAGAAACTGAAAAAGGCATGCCTTTTGCTAAAGCAGTAATGCAGCATATGAATGATGCCTGTGCAAAATGGAAAGAAAAAGAAAACATTGATTTCAGTCTGTATGGTACTCCACTTGAGTCTACAACCTACAAGTTTGCAAAATGCCTGCAGAAGCGTTTTGGTAAGATCAAAGACGTAACAGACCATAACTATATTACAAATAGTTACCATGTATGTGTCCGCGAAAATATCAACGCGTTCGACAAACTGAAATTCGAGTCAGAATTCCAGGTACTGTCACAAGGCGGTGCAATCAGCTATGTAGAAGTACCAAATATGCAGAACAATATCCCTGCAGTTCTGACCATTATGAAGTACATCTATGATAACATCATGTATGCTGAGCTGAACACCAAGAGCGACTACTGTATGGAATGTGGTTATGATGGAGAAATTCAGATCGTCGAGGAAGAAGGAAGTGGCAAGCTTATCTGGGAATGCCCAAACTGTGGAAACCGTAACCAGGACAAAATGAGTGTTGCACGCCGTACATGCGGCTATATTGGAACACAGTTCTGGAATCAGGGACGCACACAAGAAATAAAGGAACGTGTGTTACATGTTTCTAATCAGAGCTTAATAGACAAAAATGAAATGAGTTATGGTTCATAACTTATTTCAGATGATGATATACCAGTCTCCTCGGAGACTGGTATTTTAAGGAGGAATTTAAAATGCATGTAGGTGAAATTAAAACTTGTGATTCCGCAAACGGAACAGGTATCCGCCTCAGTATGTTTGTATCAGGATGTACAAATCATTGTAAAGGCTGTTTCCAGCCACAGACATGGGACTTCTGTTATGGACATCATTATGACAAAGCGATGGAAGAAACAATCATGAAAGAACTTTCCAAGCCATATTATGAAGGGATTACAATTCTTGGCGGAGAGCCATTCGAACCATCAAACCAAGAAGAACTTGTAAAGCTGATTGAGAGAATTCGGAAAGAACTTCCAGGAAAAAATATCTGGATGTATACTGGATTTACCTATGACAAAGACCTTGTTAAAGGTGGAAAACGTTATACAGATTACACTGACAAGATCCTTGACAATATTGATATACTTGTTGATGGAAAGTTTGAAATTGATAAAAAGAATATTAGTCTTAATTTCAGAGGATCCGAAAACCAAAGAATTATCATGATGAAGGAAACCAGAATATCAAATTCTGTTGTCCTTTCTGATTTAAATTAATTTTTTGGAGGTTTGATATGCAAAAATATAAATGTATTAAGGAATTTTATGTGCCAAAATACGATGAAAATGACTGCCCAACAGATGAGTATTTAACGGTTCATAAGAACAGTGTGTATGAATATACAGACGGATATGTCGGCGAATCTGATATACGTCTTTATTTAGAAGACGGCGATGATGACCTCAGTTATCTCGATATCACTTACACAACATTGAAAAACTATTTTAAAAAAATTGAATAAAAAAAAGAAGGACATTGCTACAATGTCATTAAGTTAAGCGATTTTTAATCAAAAACAACCCTCCCAAACTCTTTGAAAGAGAAAAGGGAAGGTTGTTTTTCAGTTTGGATAATTTTTCCTGCTCAGTTCGAGATTCTTAAGTCTCTGCGATTAATTCTGATGTTACTTTCTATCAATCTAGCCAGAGTACCACGTCTATAACACCTGCATAGGCGTGGGTGAA
>ENA-UOJQ01001156-UOJQ01001156.1-human-gut-metagenome-genome-assembly--contig:-P63-NODE-1156-length-22891-cov-15.144684_pt1 | contig 22891 bp, 20 predicted proteins | sample MGYA00242352_ERZ723899 | MGnify/ENA metagenome assembly ERZ723899 | reverse complement strand
TTATTTATCAGATACTTACGAATTCTAAGGAGAAGTTTACCGGACACTAGTGATATGGCATCTCTACTGCATTCCATTAGATATCTGAAATGGCTGGTGGGTATGTCTGTTAAATGCAGACAACAAAGGTATATCTCGTCCTGAGACAAAGGATACTTTGCAGCCAAGCGGATGGTAATGTCATTCCAGCGTATATCAGTTTCTGCTATCAACTGTTTCCAGTCTTCTTCATCAAAACGCTCATTCGATTTATCGGTTTTTTTATATGATTGGATGATACGTTTCATTTTCACACACACTTCAGAATGCTCATAAGATTCTTTCAATAATGCTTGCCGTTCTGTTTTTAAGATGTGTAATTCTTCCTTTAAAGTTTGCTTTTCAGTTTGACTATAGTGGTGTAGTGCTATCTCCTTTTGTAGAAAACTGATTTGCTCATTTTTCTGTCGGAGCACTTCTTCTAACTTTTTGCCCATTTCTATTTCTTTTTGTTTGTAATAGATCACTTTTTTCTTGTAGCACTTTAATAATACAAGAAATAATGCAAGAAAAAACGCTGTTCCTGTGGTTATATAATAATAAAGTTGTCCTAAGTTTGTTTTGAACTCCGACTGTTTGCGCTGTATTAATATATTTTTCTCTGTTGTGACGATTGCAGCACCTTGTTGCTTTTGTTGAGCACTGTCCAGGTAGGCGGAATATTTTCTTTCCATTTCGAGTGCTTGTTCTAATTTTCCTTGCTTTTGGGCAATATCGGCCAAACGCATATAAATGCCTGCTTTAGTGGAGTGGTCTCTGCTGTATAGTGCTTTATTGAGATAAATCAAGGCGGAATCATATTGAACGGTTTTGTAATAAGCATCTCCCAGAAGTAAATATCCCCTATACAACATTTTTACATTATCTTGGTTGTTAAGACTCAATTTAGCAAATTCTACGGCTTCTTTTCCCATATTCATGCGCCCATATAGCAGACTTAATGAATAAGCTGTTTTGGCCATCAAGTTTCTTTGAGCAATGTGGCGTGATATTTTGAATGCAAGGAGTATCTTTTGTTCTGCTTCACTATAGTATTCTTTCCCTCTGTTAATGTCAATCATGCCTCGTTGTGATAAAACATCTGCCAAAAGATTCGAATCTTTTTCTTGAATGGCTAATCTTTCTGTAATTTGATAGATTGAATCGGCTTGTTCGTTCAATCTTTGTAATAAATATAAATTAGCAATATTGTTGTATATGTATCCAGCTAATTTATTGTCAGAAATGCTTTGGGCATGAGTAATGGCTGTGAAAAATTTCTTTAAAGCTTCCGGATGATTGTTTTGATCTCTTCGAATACATCCCCAATAATAATATGATTTTGCCTGCATAGGTATATCTTTAATGGAGTCATAGTATTGTACTGCAATACGTATCTGTGAGTCTTCCGTTTGCTGTATGAAATTCTTGTCTTTGACTTCTGTCAACAGTAGTGCATGATATGCTCGATCTTCTAATGAGTTAAGTTCTTCCGGTCGAATTTTTTGTAAAAAACGTAAAGCGCTGTCCGGAAACTTTTGCATGAGAGAATCGGCTTGTACAAGTTGGGCGTTCGGACTGGTACGAGTACAAGCCACTAATATGCAATATGCGAGTATTAGTATGGCTAAGGTGTTGGATTTCATTGATTTATCATTTGTTGTTGCAGCCTGCAAAAGTACCCGTTTCTAATGATAAAACAATGTAATGTCAGTCTGTAAAATAAGTACCCCCCTATTTATGAACTTGAGTTCATAAATAGGGGGGTATTGAATTAAAGTATGTTTTTTTGTCAGGTATGTAACTCCAGCACGAAGCGGCAGCCCTTGGTATAGCTACTGTCCAATGTCAGGCTACCATTCATTTTTGTGGCAATCAGAGAGCAAATGGGCAATCCTAAACCATCCCCTTCTGTAAGGTCTTTCACTTTAGTGAAAGGTTTGAACAAGTCTGCTTGTTCCTCCTCGGCAATACCACTTCCTGTATCACTGACAATGAATTGGTGGGTGTGTGCTCCGCGCTTTTTAAAGTCTAACCAGATTTTACCACCTTCAGGGGTAAACTCGGCTGCATTATTCAGCAAATGGAGAAGAATACGTTCAAGTTGCTCCGGATTGGTCTTGACACTGAGTTTCGGAGCATTCACGGCAGTGGCTATGTCTGGCTTCAGACCGCTTTTTATCTTATCCATAACACTTTCACAGAAAGTGTTGATATTGATTTCACGCATTTCGTATGCTTCAGAGAGCGTGCTTTCTAAATCGGACAACTCTTGAATGTGCTCAGCAAAGCCTTTCAGTGCACGGACGCCCGGTAAGGTAGTATCTAGAGTATTCAGTGTCGGCTCCATTTGTGAGGAGATATTCTGGATAAACTTAGTTTTCAGTTCATTGTGCTCATTGGCTATCTGTATGGCTTTCTTTTGTTTCCGGGTAAGAAGGACAAAACGAAGCAATACGATACCGGCTAATACCAGTGCGGTGGCCAGTAGTCCGGCAAGGATGCAAAGTCCGATGATAATGTACTGCTTGGCGGATAGTGAACTGTCTTTTTCCTCAATAGTTTTCAGGCTATCATCATATTTACGTTTCAGCACGTTTAGTTCATCTTGGGCGGTAAGGGCTTTTACCGAGTCGCTCCAAAGAATGTATTTGTCGTACGTACGGGCTACCAGTCCGGCATTGTTTGCCTTGCGGGCAATATCGATCAAGGTTTTGTATGACTCGTCTACCTTTGCATAATTCTTCTGTTCCTTATATTGGCTGATCAGACGGTTGATATAAGCATCTCCTTGTGAGTTCATTCCAAAGGTATAGTAGTAATTGGCTTGGGTGTAAAGCAAATCATTGTTGAGTGAATCATTTTTGGCTGCTTTGGCTGTCTCTTCCAATTTGACCAGTTGTTCTTTGGCACGGGCAGGATTCTTGAGGTTGATATACATTTGCAGGCGTTCCTTATTGATACGGAAACGCAGGTCGGGCATCGTCTTGCCACTTTTCTGCTCACCGTCTGTAACCAATAGTTCGGCACCGCGTAACAGTTCAAAAGCTTCTTTATAATAGTTTTCCCGATGGTAGAGAGCACTGGCGTTGACACCACATTCTACTGCTTTATCATACTTTGCCTGAGAGGAAAAAGCATTGTAAGCCTGGAGGAAAAGATAGCGGGCTTTGATATATTCTTTTTTTGCGAGACTTTCCTGTGCTTGTTTCATTAGTTCATCGGCACGGTTCTGTGAATAGGCTTGGCTGCAAATGCAGAAAGCGGCTAAGAAGAGTAGGGTAATTATCTTTCTCATATATGATTCATTTTATTTGCTTACAAAGTTAAGACATTCTTCTGTAGGTTGTACAAGAAAAGCGCTTAAAAACTTGACTTATCTCATTTTTCTGTTGATTAGGGTACATGGAATTATATACTGTTCCGTATGATCTCCGTATCTTCTCCGTGTTATCTCCATATCTTCTCCGTACTCGCTCCGTACCTCCTTCGTATCTATAGAGTACGGAGCAACTACGGAGCGGGTACGGTGCAGGTACGGCTCGGGTAGGACAGATGGCAAGGATTAGTATTTGAAACTGCTCCCTCCCAGGAACTCACGCAGAAGTGATGTTGGCGGGATTTCCTTATCTTGTACCGGAGTAAAGTATTTGATGAATTTCAGCAACCGGTATGCTTCGGCATACTCCGGACAATTGCGTGGGACGCTGGTCAGTATCGGTTCTGCGTGGCAACGCAATACGGCAAATTCAAACAGTAGTGCGGAGTTGAACATCACATCGGCGTTCTCCTGGTAAGGGAAGATCCATTTGTCTTCTCCGGCACGCACGCTGGGCCAGCGGGAGATGGTTTCGCGTGCCGAATATCCCCGATAGTTGAAGTCGCGGATGATACGGCGCAACAGGCGGTTATCCGTTGTGGGTATCCAGTTGTGGTCGTCCAGAGAAATGGTAGTCAGGGCAGATACATAGATCTTATATTTGTTTTCTGCCGGTATCTGCGGAGTGAGTTCCGGGTTCAATGCATGAATACCTTCCAGAATGAGGATGGTATGTTCGTCAATCCGTAACTTGTCCCCTTTGTATTCCCGTTGTCCGGTAGAGAAGTTGAAACTCGGTAGATCAATTTCTTCGCCTCGTAACAAAGCTTTCAGGTCTTCCTCGAACTTTTTGAGATCGAGTGCATACAACGATTCGTAGTCATAATCTCCGTTAGCGTCTCTCGGAGTGTCTTCGCGGTTCACAAAATAATTGTCCAGGGCGATGGGGTATGGGCGAAGACCATTTGTCATAAGTTGTACGGAAAGACGCTTGCTGAAGGTGGTCTTACCTGAAGAGGACGGGCCGGAGATAAGTACCAGTTTTACGCGGTTGCCATTTTCGCCCCGATTATAGATATCATCGGCAATCTGAGCTATCTTTTTTTCTTGCAGTGCTTCTGCTACGTTGATTAAATCAGTGGCATGTCCTTCTTCACAGGCGAGGTTAAAGTCACCGACATTGCTTAATCCCATGATATAATTCCAACGCAGATGTTCCTTAAATACATCCAGCATTTTTTCCTGCTTGACGACCTCTTCCAATACATTAGGATTTTGCCTGTTGGGAATGCGAAGCAACAGCCCATCGTAATATTTCACAATGTCGAACAGCCAGATAAAGCCGGTGCTGGGCAGTAGATTACCATAATAATAATCAATCGTATCTTCTAATGAATAATAATAGGTATAGATAGAGCCGGAAGTTTCCAGCAACTTTACTTTGTCTGTCATCCCCCGTTCATTAAAGATGCGCACAGCTTCAGTTGTGTGACATTCCGTGCGGCGGTATGTGATGTTTTTGTCTATGATTTCCTGCATGCGCTTTTTAATGGCGGATACATCTTCCAGCGTAATTGTGCGCCCAATGCGCAAGTTGCAGAAGTAGCCTTTGGATACAGGGTGTTCTACAAATAGTTTGCCGTCCGGAAACAATTCGTTGACAGCTTTGTACAGTACAAAGCAAAGACTGCGCACATACGTCCGCAAACCGGAAGAGTCACGTATATCGAGGAATTCTACATCTTTATTATTGTATACCCGGAAGTTCAGCCCTTCGGATCGATTATTAACTTTTGCACTGACAACCTGATAGGGGAAATTAAGATTAAAACCGTAATAAATATCCAAAAGTGAACTCCCGATGGGGAATTCTTTAGAAATATTATTATTTTTGCAACAAATTTGTAACATGTGTTTCATGACGTCTCCTTTTTAGGTGATTAATACGTTAAATATAGATATAATAACAGATGTGGCATAAAACCTTCTAATTAATTAAAGATGGAATATTCTTTTTATGATTTTTTAAAGCTGCTTGGCTCGCTGGCATTATTCCTGTACGGAATGAAGATAATGAGTGAAGGACTTCAAAAGTTTGCCGGTGACAGGCTCCGGAAAATTCTAACGGCAATGACTACCAACCGGGTAACCGGTGTACTGACGGGTGTGCTGGTCACAGCACTGATTCAATCCTCTTCCGCAACTACCGTTATGGTAGTGAGTTTTGTAAACGCTGGACTGTTAACTTTATCCCAATCCATCGGCGTAATAATGGGAGCCAATATCGGTACTACCGTTACAGCATGGATTATTTCGGCGTTAGGTTTCAAAGTTGATATAGCCGCTTTCGCACTTCCTCTACTGGCCTTCGGCATTCCTCTTCTCTTTTCTCAAAAAAGTCATCGTAAGTCTATCGGTGAATTTATTTTCGGTTTCTCTTTCCTATTTATGGGACTTTCCATGCTGCAATCCAATGCGCCGGATTTGAAAGCAAATCCGGAAATGTTGGCCTTTGTGCAAAGCTATACCGATATGGGATATATTTCTATTCTGTTGTTTGTGTTTATCGGTACTATCCTGACTATGATTGTGCAGGCATCGGCGGCAACGATGGCAATTACGCTTATCATGTGTGCTAATGGATGGATTAGCTTTGAATTGGGGGCTGCATTAGTATTGGGAGAGAATATCGGTACCACCATTACTGCTAATCTTGCCGCATTGACCGGTAATACGCAGGCGAGGAGGGCTGCATTGGCTCATTTGGTGTTCAATGTCTTCGGCGTTATCTGGGTACTTTGCCTTTTCACTCCGTTTACGAGTGCCGTATCTTGGTTTGTGGAAAACGTGATGGGAACGAAAGATCCTGCCGTAGCTGTTTCATTTAAGTTATCGGCTTTCCATACTTGCTTTAATATCTGCAATGTATTGCTGCTGATCTGGTTTGTAAAACTGATAGAGCGTACGGTTTGTGCCATCATTCCGCAGAAAGAAGCTGATGAGGAATATCGTCTCCGCTTCATTTCCGGTGGCATGCTTTCTACAGCGGAGCTTTCCATTTTGCAGGCACGCAAGGAAATTCATCTGTTTGCGGAACGTACTCACCGTATGTTTAATATGGTACAGGACTTGTTGCATACGGATAAGGACGATGATTATAATAAGCTGTTCAGCCGTATCGAAAAATATGAGAATATCAGTGATAATATGGAGTTGGAGATAGCCAATTATCTGAACCAGGTGTCTGACGGGCGTTTGAGTTCGGAGAGTAAGCTTCAGATTCGCGCAATGCTTCGTGAAGTAACTGAAATTGAGAGTATAGGTGATAGCTGTTATAATCTTGCGCGTACTATCAATCGCAAGCGTCAGACTAATCAGGACTTCACGGAAAAGCAATATGACCATATTCACTTTATGATGAAACTGACGGATGATGCGTTGGCACAGATGATTGTCGTAGTGGAGCGTTCCGACCACCAAAGTATTGACGTGAATAAGTCATTCAATATTGAGAATGAAATTAATAACTATCGCAATCAGCTGAAGAATCAGAATATTCTGGATGTGAATAACAAGGAATATGATTATCAGATGGGCGTTTATTATATGGACATTATCGCCGAATGTGAGAAATTGGGTGATTATGTGGTGAATGTAGTAGAGGCAAGTAGTGATGTAAAAGAAAAGAAAGCGTCCTAGGACGCTTTCTCAAATTCTTCTTTTCCAACTCCGCATAGCGGGCAAACCCAATCTTCAGGAAGATCTTCAAACGATGTTCCCGGCTCAATGCCATTTTCCGGATCGCCCAGCTCAGGGTCGTAAACGTAGTCACAAACGGTGCAAATGTACTTGTCCATAAAACTATTTTTTAGGTTTTCTGTATAAATAACAATAAATCCCGCCTTTTTGTTTCCGGTTTTGCTTTGAAAGAGATATATTTGTTTCGTATTTATTGTAAATGAACTCTTTATGACGATACTAATTCTGGTCGGTATGGCGGTGCTTGTAGGAGTACTGTTATTATATGTATTTGAACTTGGTAGAAGTAGACGCCTGCTGCTTAAAGCAGGAAATGCCAGGAAAGCATTACGCGGTTCCGAAGAACTGTTTCGTTCTATTATGCAAAATGTCCATGCTTTTATTCTTTTGATAGATAGGGATTTTGTAGTAACCCGGACGAATTACTATGATATCACCAAAGCCCGTAAGCCGGAAGGCAGATTGGCTCGTGTGGGAGATTTATTGCGTTGTAACAATGCATTGTCTGCCGAAGGCGGTTGTGGAACACATGAACTTTGCGGTAATTGTCCTATCCGAAAGAAGATTGAGGAAACATTTCGTGCTAAAAGTAGTTTCACGGATTTAGAAGCTATACTCGATATACGGGATAGGAGAGGCGAAGTATCGGAATGTGATACGTATGTTTCCGGTGAATACATGGAAATAGACGATAAAGAGGGGATGGTAATTACTGTGCATGATATAACCCGGCTGAAGAAAGCAGAAGCTGATTTGAACAGAGCCCGTGAAAAAGCGGAGAATGCAGATCGCTCCAAATCGGCTTTTCTTGCCAATATGAGCCATGAGATACGCACACCGTTGAATGCCATTGTCGGTTTCTCCGAATTGCTGGCTTCTGCCGGTACGGAAGAGGAGAAGGCGCAATTTCTGGAAATAGTGCATTCTAACAACGAGTTGTTGCAGCAGTTGATTGCTGATATTCTTGACCTTTCAAAAATAGAGGCAGGTACATTGGAATTTACATTCTCGGAGGTAGATGTCAATCAGTTGATGTTTGATATAGAACAATTGTTTCGTATGAGACTGGAAGATAAATCTGCCGTTATTCAAATTATCAGGGAAACACCTCCCGATGAATGTGTTATGTATACCGATAGAAATCGTTTGCAACAAGTGGTTTCCAATTTTATGACCAATGCTGTGAAGTTTACAGATGAGGGTAGCATTACTTTTGGCTATAATCGTTGTGCTGAAGGTCTTTATTTTTATGTGAAAGATACCGGGAACGGTATCCCGAAAGATAAGGTTGGACATATTTTTGAACGTTTTGTCCGGGTAGAACAGCATAAGAAAGGTACCGGTCTGGGGCTGGCTATCTGTGAAATGATTATCCGTAAGTTGGGTGGAAAGATTGGTGTGGAGTCTGAATACGGTAAGGGATCTACATTCTGGTTTACCCTCCCGATTAATGGACGCCAGATAAAGGAGCAAGGCACGGAGATTGATGGCAAGACTAACTTATAAAAAGATTTAATAACATTCGCTATCCCAAATTAATATTGTATTTTTGCGGCTCTTAATTAAAGCTAACAATTTGCATGACTGCAATGAAGGATGATTTTTATCATGGCGGACTTACTGACGACGAAGTAAGAAAAAGCCGCGAAAAGTACGGAGTCAATCTGTTAACACCCCCCAAGCGTCCCTCCCTGTGGAAGTTATATCTTGAAAAGTTTGAGGATCCTGTTGTCAGGGTGCTTTTGGTGGCTGCACTATTTTCTTTGATCATCTCGATCGTAGAGAATGAATATGCCGAGACAATCGGTATTATTGCCGCCATATTGTTGGCTACGGGAATCGGTTTCTTCTTTGAATATGACGCCAATAAAAAATTTGATCTGCTGAATGCGGTAAATGAGGAAACTTTGGTGAAAGTTATCCGTAATGGTCGTGTGCAGGAAATTCCTCGGAAAGATGTGGTGGTAGGAGATATTATTGTCCTGGAAACAGGAGAAGAAATACCGGCTGACGGTGAACTGCTGGAAGCCATATCTTTGCAGGTGAATGAATCAAATCTGACCGGTGAACCCGTTATAAATAAAACAACTGTAGAAGCGGATTTTGATGAAGAAGCTACGTATGCTTCCAATCGTGTGCTGCGTGGTACTACCGTTGTGGACGGTCATGGGACAATGCGAGTGCTCAGTGTGGGCGATGATACGGAAATCGGAAAAGTGGCCCGACAAAGTACGGAACAGAGTACGGAACCTACTCCCCTGAACATACAGCTTACCAAACTTGCCAATCTGATTGGTAAGATCGGTTTCTCGGTGGCCGGACTGGCATTTGCCATTTTCTTTATTAAAGATGTAATACTGGTATATCCTTTTTCAACCTTCCACACTTTTGCAGACTGGCTTCCGGCATTGAAAGCTACCTTGCAATACTTTATGATGGCAGTAACCCTGATTGTGGTTGCAGTGCCCGAAGGGTTGCCGATGAGTGTGACGCTCAGTCTGGCATTGAATATGCGCCGTATGCTTTCTACCAATAATCTGGTTCGCAAAATGCATGCTTGCGAGACGATGGGGGCAATTACAGTGATTTGTACGGATAAGACGGGTACATTGACTCAGAATCTGATGCAAGTTTATGAACCGAGCTTCTATGGTTTGAAAAATGGTGGAGAAGTCGGTGAAGATGGTATCAGCAAACTGGTGATAGAAGGTATCAGTACCAATTCTACTGCTTTTCTGGAAGAAATAGCCGAAGGTGAAAAACCAAAAGGAGTCGGAAACCCGACAGAGGTAGCCTTGCTTTTATGGTTGAATAGCAGGAATCGGGATTATCTGGAATTACGTGAGAATGCTCCGGTTGTGGATCAGTTGACTTTCTCTACCGAACGTAAATTCATGGCGACTTTGGTGAAGTCTCCTTTGATGGGTAAGAAGGTATTGTACGTGAAAGGTGCTCCTGAAATTGTTTTAGGCAAATGTAAGGATGTTATTCTGGACGGCAAACGGGTAGATGCGGTAGAGTATCGCTCTACGGTAGAAAAACAATTGTTGGGTTATCAGAATATGGCGATGCGTACTCTTGGTTTTGCTTTCAAGATCGTGGAAGATACGGATACAAGGGATTGTGTGGAATTGGTTGCCGATCATGATTTGTCATTCCTGGGTGTGGTTGCTATCAGTGATCCTATCCGTCAGGATGTGCCTGCGGCAGTCTTGAAATGTCAGTCGGCCGGTATCGATATCAAGATTGTTACGGGAGATACACCGGGCACGGCTACGGAAATAGCACGTCAGATTGGTTTGTGGAAACCGGAAGATACGGAACGCAACCGGATAACAGGGGCTGCTTTTGCTGATCTGACGGATGAAGAAGCACTCGACCGTGTGATGGATCTGAAAATAATGTCGCGTGCGCGTCCTACAGACAAGCAACGTCTGGTGCAGTTGTTACAACAAAAAGGTGCAGTGGTAGCCGTAACGGGAGACGGTACGAATGATGCTCCTGCACTGAATCATGCGCAGGTAGGTCTTTCTATGGGTACGGGAACGTCTGTGGCCAAGGAAGCCAGTGACATAACCTTGCTTGATGATTCCTTCAATAGTATAGGTACTGCCGTGATGTGGGGACGCTCGCTATACAAGAATATCCAGCGCTTCATTGTCTTCCAGTTGACTATCAATTTTGTGGCTTTGCTTATCGTTTTGCTTGGTTCGTTGATAGGTACGGAATTACCGCTGACTGTAACTCAAATGTTGTGGGTAAATCTTATTATGGATACTTTTGCTGCTTTGGCTCTGGCTTCTATTCCGCCCAGCGAGAGTGTTATGCAAGAGAAACCGCGCAGTAGCAGTGACTTTATTATTTCGAAAGCCATGCGCTCCTATATTTTAGGTGTAGGTGGTGCTTTCCTGATTATACTAATGGGAATGTTGTATTGGTTTAATCATGCCGAGGGCGGTATGACACCGGAACGTTTGACCATATTCTTCACATTTTTCGTGATGCTGCAATTCTGGAACCTTTTCAATGCACGTGTGTTTGGTACTACAGACTCCGCTTTCAAAGGGATTTCCAAATCGTATGGTATGGAACTGATAGTACTTGCTATTTTAGTAGGACAGTTCCTTATAGTACAGTTCGGTGGTGCCGTATTCCGTACTGTGCCGCTTGATTTAGTCACTTGGGTGATTATTATTGCTTCCACTTCACTGGTATTATGGGTGGGTGAGGCGATACGTTTCATCCGACGTTTAACTCAGAAATAAAATGAAAGAAAAAGGAATTAAAAACCTTATTATCGATTTTGGTGGCGTATTGATTGACTTGGACCGCCAGCGTTGTATTGAGAATTTTGCAAAGTTAGGCATGCCCAATGTAGAGACTATGCTTGATGTTTGTCATCAGCAAGGTTTCTTCTTACAGCATGAGAAAGGACTGATTACCAGTGCGGAGTTTCGGAATGCGATTCGTGAGCAAATAGGGAAGGTAGTGACCGATGCCCGTATAGATGCTGCCTGGAATAGTTTTTTGGGAAGTATTCCTACCTATAAGTTGGATTTGTTGTTGAAACTGCGTGAGAAATATGTAGTCTATCTATTGAGCAACACCAATGAAATTCACTGGAAATGGTCCTGCAAGCATGCTTTTCACTATAAGGCTTTCCGGGTAGAAGATTATTTTGAGAGAATTTTCCTTTCTTATGAAATGAAGATGGTGAAACCGGACGTTGCCATTTTTGAGAAGCTGTTGGAGGAAACAGGCATAGATCCGAAAGAAACTTTCTTTATAGATGATTCTACTGAGAATTGTCGCGTGGCGGAATCATTGGGCATTTCTACCTATACGCCGAAAGCATGTGAAGACTGGAGTCATTTATTTAGTTGAGAGTTGAGAATTGAAAGTTGAGAGTTAAAATGCAGTTGCTTCGTAACATACCGGAAGTGCTTCCTCAGCCTTGTGTTGCTACCATAGGCTTTTTCGATGGAGTACATCGAGGACATCGATACCTGATTGAACAGGTGCGCGAAGTAGCTGCCGCACATGGTTTTGCTTCGGGGGTGGTGACTTTTCCTGTTCACCCGCGCAAAGTTGTACAGCCGGAGTATCATCCTGAACTACTGACCACTTGTGAAGAAAAGGTTTCCTTGCTCGCCGAAACCGGCTTGGATTATTGCATGATGCTTGATTTTACTCCTGACGTTGCTATTCTTTCAGCAAAGGAGTTTATGTTGTTCCTCTACAATCATTATAATATACGTGCCCTTGTTATAGGATATGATCATCGTTTTGGTCATAACCGTAGTGAAGGTTTTGATGACTATGTACGCTATGGGCAGGAGTTGGGGATAGAAGTTATTCTTGCACATGCATATATAGATAAGGATGTTGCAGTAAGCTCTTCTGTTATCCGGCAATTGCTGTCGGAAGGTAATGTCTCGGAAGCTGCTTCTTGCCTGGGATATGATTATTTCTTGAATGGCATAGTAGTAAGTGGTTATCGTGTCGGTCGTAAAATAGGTTTTCCTACTGCAAATCTTCGGGTGGATGATCCGGATAAGTTGGTTCCTTCTGATGGGGTATATGCAGTGCGCGTTACCGTAGCAGGTCAGAGTTATGGTGGTATGCTCAGTATTGGCTATCGTCCTACAATGGCTAACGGTACGGATCGTAGTATTGAAGTGAATATATTTAATTTCCATTCAGATATTTACGAGCAATATATCTGCCTTTCTTTTGTCCGCTATCTCCGTCCTGAGTTGAAATTTGATTCCATAGATGAACTGATTGCCCAGCTTCATAAAGATAAAGAAATAGCTTCCCGTTATCTTTAATATCTCCTTTTCTGTTTATATTTCTTGTATGATTATCGAAAAACGTACTTTTTTTATTGTTTTTCGATAAATATTTTCTGTTTTACTTGTTAGTCTCAAAAAATACCTTTTTATTTGCATATCGAAAAACGATAAATTATTATTGAATAACAAAACATATAAAGGTTGACGATTATGAAAAAGGCATTTATGAGTATCTCTTTATTAGTGATTTCCCTCTCCATGTTGATGGCTGTTCTTTGCGGTATAGGAGCTACCGTTTGATGATTTGATAGAGAAAATATATCTTTGTAAACTCTAAAGGACGACAACGATGAAAACTGCAATAAAACTGGCTCTTATTTACTTGGCGATGCAAATTCTCGGGGCATTGGCAGTGGGGCCATTCACTATGATCTATGCGTATGTAAAATACGGTACTGTAGACAGAGCAAGCGAATTTGCCTTGGCTCCCACTCTGCTGGCAGGATTTGTTTTTATGCTGATTTATTTGTGGCAAAAAGGCTATTTGACAGGAGATAAGAGGTTATACTCTCCAGTGTCTGTATCTTATTTATCCTGGAGTGCTATGATGGGAATTTCCATGATTTATCTGATTGATTTTTTAATGTCCCATCTCACATTTTTGCCTGACTGGCTGAGCGATACTTTTGATTTATTGCAATCCGGTTGGTTAGGGATTATTTGTGTAGCTATATTGGGACCCATTTTGGAGGAGCTACTGTTTCGTGGAGCAATCACTAAAGTTCTTCTGAAGAAGTATAATCCGCTAGTAGCTATCTTAATATCCGGTCTGATATTCGGTATCTTTCATATGAATCCGGCGCAAGTGGTAGGAGCTACGCTGATCGGTTTTATTCTTGCATGGATCTATTATAAGACACATAGTCTGATACCTTGTATTCTGATTCACATCATGAACAACAGCCTTTCTGCCTATCTTGCTCTTAAATTCCCGAATGTGGAATATAGCAGTGAATTAATTGGAGAAAAAGCTTATCTGACAGGTCTCGTAATTGCTTTCCTTTTGTTTATATTGTCCTGGAGAATGATGAATACCTATAAATTATCTAATACAACTACTGAAATATGAAAAGGAGATTGAATATTCTTTGCGTGATCGTATTGCTCGTGCTGGGTTATTCGGTTTTAGAAACTACTTATTATGTCGGTTTGGGAATTAAGGCCGGGATCGAGAAAGGTTTTGACTCTAAGATTGATGCAAAGGCTAAAGAAGAGATCAGCAATGTGCAAGTAGTGCAACTGGTACCAAAAGATTTAGGCGGAGATATCTTGATTGATTCTGTTTATAATGAAAAAACCGGTGAATATGTACCTGCTGCTTACGGGCAAATGATAGTCAGTGTGAATACACAACCCAGTGTTTTATCAAGGATTGTTTCTCTCCTGATTCTTATTTTAAACTATGTTGCCATTGTCTGGGCTGTAGTACTTTTTATCCGTCTTATTGTGTCGATCAATAAATCCGATATATTCAATTGGAAGAATGTCCGGCGTCTCAGACGTTTAGGAGTGCTGCTTATTATTGGTTTTGTATGTACCTTCCTTCTTGCGTTTTTGAGTTTTCATAACGTGGAAAAAGTCTTTTCAGTGACAGGTTATTCATTGAGTATGGCGGATATGGTGCATATTACTTCTCTGGTATTGGGGATTTCAGCCCTGATTGTGGCAGAAGTTTTCGCTATCGGACTGAAAATGAAAGAAGAACAGGAATTGACAATTTAAAGAAATGATACGATTATGAAGAGATTTAGAATATTGGGGATATTAGCGATACTGGTGATTGTCGGAGATTTTGCCATTTCTTTTACTGCCGGTTGGCAAGAAGAACGTGACAGTTTTCTGGCGGGAAGTAAAAGTGCCCGTGCGGAAACGCCAGCCTTATACACGCCTGAAGGTATCCCTGTGGAGGTACGACCTCTGGAAACAACAATATTGGATTCATTGCGTAATAGTAAAATGAATGAAAACCTTCCTTACAAAATAGATAAAGTAAGTGTGGCTATTGTTCCGTCTACTTGGAGTAATATTGTGTTTTGTTTTGGTGCATTTGCTGTTTTGGCTATTCTTGCCGGAATTTACTGCCTGATACGGGTTTTAATTTCCATATCGAAGCGTAATGTGTTTACTCATGACAATGTGGTAAGAATGCGCGTATTCACTTATTCTTTATTAGCTTTTAGCATCTTGAATGCGTTGATGGAATGGCTGAATTATATTGAAGTGGTGAAACAAGTGAGTCTGCCCGGGTATGAAATAAAGGGTTTCAGCATGTCCGAAGATTGGGTATCATTGGTGGTCATTGTTCTCTTTACCGAGATATTTGCCGTAGGTGTGAAAATGAAGGAAGAACAGGATCTGACTATTTAATCCTAACCTTGATAAAAGTGATTTATATGATTATAGTAAACCTTGATATAATGATGGCTCGACGAAAGATATCTTTAGGAGAGCTGGCTGAAAAGGTGGATATTACACCTGCCAATTTATCTATTTTGAAAACGGGAAAGGCAAAAGCTATCCGTTTCTCTACACTGGAGGCCATTTGCAAAATTTTGGATTGCCAGCCGGGAGATATTCTGGAGTATCAGGAAGGAGAAGAATAAAATAGCATTTGGGGACTGATAGGTGTTTGTAAAAGAGAGGGAGGATTTGGAATTTCTGAATCCTCCCTCTCTTTAATTATAACTAGTATCTGTTTATACTATTTGATGGCGTATTTGTCCACCATATTTATGATGATATACTTGTATTTGATTGATATGCAATGGTATGTCTTATAAATATTAAAATGAATTTGTCTATCTTGATAATGATTATTTATTGAGGGAAGATGCCTACATTTGTTATTAATAAATAGTAAATGGATGAGAATAAAACAGAATAGTATTCTAATAACATTATTGTTTGTTCTTTCAATAGGGTTAATAATAATGACTAGAAATAACTGTCAAATTAATAGTAAGTTAAAGGAATGTAATCTGAAACTGCTAGAGAAAAGTATTGCATTGGGCTCTGCTGTTTGGGCAATTACTCAATGTCATAAATACACTAATGAGAGAATTAAAGATTTAGATCTGATAGTTGATAGGCAAAAGCGACCTTTTAGTCTTGAATTTAATGATGGATATAAGCTTTTCTATAAATTTTCTCTTTCGGATTGCAGTAGCTGTATTGAATCCGAATTGAAGAATATTAAGGGAAAAATGAAGTCTGTTAATATTCTTATTGAGACTCAAAGTTTGAGAGATTTTAAGACTTTTGTAGCCATTAATCATATTGACACAGCTAAGGTATTTCGGATAGAAAAACCAATATTGGAAGAGGCAGAATTACCTTTCTATTTTGTTACGAATAGAGAACTATATATTAAGGATCTTTTTTTTCCGATGTCAGAATTACCAGATTTGACTACTGAATTTTATTACATAGTACAAGATAAATATCTGAATTAATGTTTAATTTTAAATTTTAGTTATTATGAAAAAGAAAGTTTTTGTTTTACTTGCAATTTGTTTTATGTTCGCATTTATGCAACAGTATTTTAAACAGAACTCTGAGTTGGCAGATTTTATTAATTCTACATTGGCAAATGTGGAGTCTCTTGCACAAGATGAGACCGGACCTGATAGTTGGTTGCAACCTGACGATGTAAGATGTCACTATAAAACGGAAGATGGCTGGGTTCATGTTACTACAGAAACAATATGTGTGTTTTGTGCTGTACCCTATTCCTGTACTCCTGTAGGTTGTGGAAGTGGATCTTAAAATTTAATCATTATGAAATGTATATATGCCGTTATATTGTTTCCCTTCTTTCTTCATTCCTGCCAAAGCAGGAATAAGAAAGAAGACGCATTGTTTTCGATGGAGAATATTACTAGAGCAAATTTACAAACTATAACAGTAGAAGTGGAAGATTTCAATTTTGAAGATTTGGGAAATTTTCTAGAAGTTACTTCTTATATCCAGTTGGCTGCAGAGCCTTTGCTTGCCTCCATACAGGAAATACAAATTAAAAATGAGAAGATCTACATACATGATAAATTTGCCAGAATTATTTGTTATGATATGCAAGGTAAAATGATTTTTAAGATAGATGCCAAAGGAGCAGGACCAGGTGAGTATACGGATGTTAATACATTTGTTATTAATGAACAAAGCAGGGAGTTAATTATTTATGATAATCATAAGCAATCTCTTTTGTTTTATAATGCGGATAATGGAATATTTTTCAAAACACAAAAGCTCGTTAAGCCTGATCCTACAGCAATGGCTTCGTTGGGGGGAGTTTATTATTATGATAATAGGTATCATAGTAACTATCCGAATGACACTGATCTATATTATTCCTTATTAGTCTCAAAAAATGCTATGACTATGGACCGGCACTATTTTCCACACAATGATGCTGAATCTTCTTATCGCTTTAGACCCACGAGGCAACCATTCAGTTATAATGATTCAGTATTGTATTATTGCAGAAATTTTGATAACGTAATTTACGAATTGAATCCAGATAGCTTAAAAGCTCTATATAAAATAATGTTGCCGGATCCTTTGCCATTTTCTAAAATAGAAAATAAGATAAATGGATGGGAATTGGTAAACTCAAAATATTCTCTGGGATTAGAAAGTATATACGAATGTAATAATCTTCTTTATTTCCAATTTTCAAAAGATGGCTTTCTTCAATCTGCTCTATATGATTTAATCCAAGAGAAACAGATATATTGTGGTAAAAGATTGACTGATAAAGTTGGTAAATCAGTTCCTATCTTTCAATTAATTGATGGAGTTTATAAAGGACAATTTTGGGGTGTTTTAACCCCGGAAACTATAGGATATGCTTTGTCTAAAGAGCCCAAAGATTATCCTGATATATTTCGTAAATATGATCCTGATACAGATAATCCAATTATTGCGTTTTATAAGGTTGTTCAATGATTGTATGGAAAATAACTATGTATTGTGGAAAGTCTATTCCCCTTATCAAAGCACTATTGATAAGGGGAATATCTATTTATTTACTACTATCTTTCGCTTTGAAAGCCAGCGCATACATCCGCATCTGCTTCACCATAGACAGCAAACCATTGCTACGGGTAGGAGAAAGATGTTCTTTCAATCCTATCTTATCAATAAAATAAAGATCGGCATTTAGAATTTCGTCCGGTGTATGCCCGGAAAGGACTTTCATCAACAACGAAATGATACCTTTTACAATCAAAGCGTCGCTTTCTGCTTTGAAGATAATTTTTCCATCCTCTTCGTCAGCTTGCAGCCATACACGGCTTTGGCAACCTTCAATCAGATTCTGTTCCGTCTTATATTTTTCGTCGAGCGGTTCCTGCTCGTTTCCTAAGTCTATGAGGAGTTGATAGCGATCCATCCAGTCGTCAAAGTCGCTGAATTCGGTGATCACTTCGTCTTGTAGTTCATTGATACTCATGTTGCAGATTTATGATTTATAATTTATGATTTATTTTTCGCTGTAGATTACTTGCATTACAGTTTGTCCTACTGCTTGCAATGTAGCTTTATCAATGGCATCCATATCATCTTTCACGGTGTGCCAATGCTCAAAGAAATCTCCTTCCGGATAGTAAGGGACGATATCGATTGTCGGGATTTTCGCATACTTGTTGATGAACGTATGGTCATCGGTAACGAAACCGCCTTTTTTCTGTACAAAATAACGCCCGAAGCCTAAAGCGTTGGCTGTTTTCCATACTTTCTCATTGACATTGGGAGCTACTTCATGAGACAGGCTTTCATAACGGAATTCTGCATTTTTGCCACCTACCATGTCCAGCAATATACCGAAGCGTGCATTATATCCCTGTACGTGCGGGTTGCGTGCCCAATACTGTGAGCCAAGTCCCCAGTATTCTTCTTTATGCGGGCCGTTGTAAGCCTGGTGTGTTCCATAATCTTCAGCATCTACAAAAACAATATCTATACCCATTTCCGGCAACTGTTTCTGCAAATGACGTGCTATTTCCAATAATACGCCTACACCGCTGGCACCGTCATTGGCACCTAAAATGGGGGTGTAATGCTTTTTAGCGTCCGGGTCAGCGTCTGCCCACGGACGGCTGTCCCAATGAGAAAAAAGTGCAATACGCTTTTTTGTATCCGGTTTGTAGGAACCGATGATATTCCGGGCCTTTAGTAATGTGCCGGTATAGGCAGGTAAGTCTACATATTGGCTAGTAACCTTTGCACCGAATTCTGTCAGTTTATTAGCCAGATAATTGCCACAATCCACATGTGCTTTCGTATTAGGAACGCGTGGACCGAAGTCAACCTGTGCTTTCACATACTGGTAAGCACTGTCTGCGTTGAACTGTGGAACATTGACGACGCTTTTGGTTGTTGTTTCAGTGTCGTCGCTTGTCTTCTTGGTATTGTTGCTGCATGCTATGAATGCAAGCAACACCAAGCATAAAGGGATGAGAGTATAATTCCGTTTCATTCTTTATCTAAATTAAAACTTAGTTTCACTTCTTTTCTTCCGGTCTCCAGCGTTACTTCCGCTCCGTTTATCATAGGCAGGTTCATGCTGACATGTCCTACCGGAAAATTAAAACAGACGGGGTAATCGTATTCTTTCACGAGGTCGGCAATTGCACCGTATAACTCTTTCCCCAAAGACTTGTTTTCCTCGTATTCCGTAAACTGTCCGATAATAAGGCCGGATAGTTTTTCTAATATACCGCCCAGTTTCAGATTGTAGATCATGCGCTCTACTGCATGCGGACGTTCGCCTACATCTTCTATAAAGAGAATGGTTCCTTCAGCGGGAATATCGTAAGGAGTGCCGCGCAGCCCATAAAATACGGACAGGTTGCCACCTCGTAAAATGCCGCTGGCAGTTCCTTTATGGTTTAATTTGTGTCCGGGGCAAATATAGCTGAAACCATTTTCTGAGATTTCTACAGATTCTGCTGTCTCCGGATTAAAATGTCCAAAGAGGATATCTTTGAGTGCCAATGTGCAGAAATCATCTTCGGATTCTACCGTCAAATGGCGTGCCATCAGGGCGTGGAGTGATGCAAAACCTTCTTTCTGGAGCACATTATGTAATGCGGTAATGTCACTGAAACCAATCAGCCATTTAGGATGTTCACGAAAACGGGTAAAATCGAGCTTCCCTAACAGGTGCACTGCTCCGTATCCGCCACGGCTGCATAGAATAACTTTAGCCTTTTCATCATCCAGCGCATTCTGTAAATCTTCTACGCGCTGTTTGATGCTGCCTCCATACGTTCCGTGTGAGCTTCCGGCATGTTTAGCCATTACCACTTCCAGTCCCCAGGATTTCAAACGCTTTTTGGCTCCTTTCAAAAAAGACTTGTCTATCTTGCTGGAAGGAGAAAGGATGATGACACGATCACCTTTTTGTACGTATGACGGAAAAATAAGGCTGTTCATAATTCAATATTTTGCGTATGGGGACAAAAGTACATAAAATAACTCAAAACGAAATTTAGTTTACACCACAGATTACACAGATTAACGCAGATTATTACTTTTCACCATGATTAGAATAAATCTGTGTTAATCTGTGTAATCTGTGGTGTAAACTATCAAAATGAAATAAGGCTTGCGAAATTTCCTGGAGTGTTATGCTGCATTTCTCGACATTTTTTCAGATATTTGCTAAAAATCTAACGTTATGGAACCTATTCGAAGCTTTGATCAACTAACCTCACACTTGAAATCCTTGAACAAAAGGAAACGTATTGCAGTAGTTTGTGCTAATGACCCCAATACGGAATACGCCATTGCCCGTTCTCTGGAAGAAGGGATTGCGGAGTTCCTGATGATTGGCGACTCTGCGATTCTTGAAAAATATCCTACATTGAAGAAATATCCTCAGTACGTCCGTACGGTGCATATAGAGGATCCCGATGAGGCGGCGCGTGAGGCTGTACGTATTGTTCGTGAGGGTGGAGCGGATATTTTGATGAAAGGCATTATCAATACAGATAATTTGTTGCATGCTATCCTTGACAAAGAAAAAGGTCTGTTGCCTAAGGGTAAAATCCTGACCCATCTGGCTGTAATGCAGATTCCTACGTATGATAAGTTGCTGTTCTTCTCGGATGCCGCCGTAATTCCGCGACCCACTTTGCAGCAACGCATAGAGATGATCTGGTATGCCATCCATACTTGTCGCCACTTTGGCATCGAACAACCTCGCATTTCACTTATTCATTGTACGGAGAAGGTAAGTGCCAAGTTCCCCCATTCGTTAGATTATGTCAATATCGTGGAGTTGGCGGAGGCCGGAGAATTCGGAAATGTAATAATCGATGGTCCGTTGGATGTAAAGACTTCCTGTGAGAAGACAAGCGGTGATATCAAAGGGATTGCATCTCCTATCAATGGAGAAGCGGATGTGCTGATCTTCCCTAATATCGAATCGGGAAATGCTTTTTATAAGGCTGTATCCTTGTTTGCCCATGTTGATATGGCAGGTCTGTTGCAAGGTCCTGTATGTCCGGTGGTGCTGCCCTCACGTAGTGATTCCGGTCTCTCTAAATATTATAGTATTGCTATGGCATGTCTCACTTGTGCCTGTGACTAAGTGGCAGGGTGATAAAGTAGGTGATCCTAATCGTAAATTGTAAATCGTCAAATCTTAAATTATGAGAATTCTTGCTATCAATCCCGGTTCTACTTCAACGAAAATTGCAGTATACGAAGACACAACTCCGCTTTTGGTGCGTAACATTCGCCATTCGGTAGGAGAACTTTCCCATTTCCCTCGCGTCATCGACCAGTTTGAATTCCGCAAGAATTTGGTAATAGAAGCCTTAAAAGAGAATGGTATTCCTTTTGAATTTGATGCCATCGTAGGGCGTGGAGGATTACTGAAACCCATTCCGGGTGGAGTGTACGAGGTGAACGACGCCATGCTGGATGATATAACCCATGCCATGAGAAGCCATGCGTGTAATCTGGGGTGCCTTATTGCTTCCGAATTGGCAGCATTGCTTCCCGATTGCCGTGCTTTTATTGCTGACCCCGGTGTCGTGGACGAACTGGATGAGATAGCCCGTATCACGGGTTCTCCACTGATGCCACGTATTACCATCTGGCATGCTTTGAACCAGCGTGCCATTGCCCGCCGTTATGCTGCCGAGTTAACAGCCGCTTCTCCCGATCATCCGGTGCACTATGAAGACTTGAATCTGATTATCTGTCATTTGGGTGGTGGCATTTCTGTTGGGGCTCACCATTACGGACGTGCCATTGATGTGAATAATGCGCTTGACGGTGAAGGTCCTTTCTCTCCCGAACGTGCGGGAACATTGCCTGCCGGGCAGTTGATTGATCTTTGTTATTCCCATCGTTTCAGAAAGGATGAACTGAAGAAACGCATTTCCGGCCATGCCGGTCTGGCAGCACACCTTGGCACTACGGATATACCTGCCATCATAAAGTCTATTGAAGACGGAGATGAAAAAGCCGAATTGGTGCTGAATGCCATGATCTATCAGGTTGCCAAAAGTATTGGAGCTGCCGCCGTTGCGCTTTTCGGTAAAATAGATGCAATCTTGCTGACAGGCGGTATTGCCCATTCAGAGTATGTTATTTCCCGTCTGAAAGAGCGTGTCTCTTTTCTTGCTCCAGTGTATGTGTACCCTGGAGAAGATGAGTTGGAAGCGCTTGCTGTTAACGTTTTGGGAGCATTGCGCGGGGAGTTGCCGATACAAGTCTATAAGTGATGATTGGTGGGATATAAGCCCGACGGTTGTTTGGTCATACGTTGACTTCCGAGGAAAAAAAGCAACAACAGAATCCTGGTTATTAATAATGGATGATAAACTGACATATACCAGTCTTTAGTGTATCTGAAAATATAGACAAAAAAAGGGAGGTTGTGTCAAAATGCTGGCACACCCTCTTTTTATGCGCAAAGCCCAGACTT